>Ga0209498_1001332_pt1 | contig 15171 bp, 7 predicted proteins | sample WalLakDeSediment_FD_184131 | JGI IMG/M metagenome (GOLD analysis project Ga0209498, IMG submission 184131) | Lake sediment microbial communities from Walker lake, Nevada to study Microbial Dark Matter (Phase II) - Walker Lake 11/02/13 Deep... | ecosystem: Environmental > Aquatic > Freshwater >... | reverse complement strand
CGACGGTCGTGTCGCAGCTGGGGATCGATCCCGACAAGCGGGTCGACACGGCCCTGGGGCGGCGGATGAAGCTGGTCAACGACGGGACGGTCGTGTCGGATATGATCGCTTGACCGACGCGATTGCCCGACCAAGAGAACGGCAGCCCGCGGCATCGAATACGCGCTCGCTCAACAACACGGCGGTATTACAGGCCACCTCGGGCACGATCTCCGGCCTCGTCGCCGGCGCATCGAGACGTTTGCGAGCAGCCTCACCTACTCCGGCAGCTCATCGCAGGTGATCTGGGAGCTGTGGGGCAACACGACCACGCAGGGCTCGCCGACGGCGATCTACGACCAGATCATCGTGGGCGGCAACCTCGATTTCGCGGGAGCCACGAGCCTGAGCCTCAACTTCGGCGGCTCGGGCGTCGGGGCGGTCAACTGGTCCGACTCCTTCTGGGGAACCAACCAGTCCTGGACGCTCTTCGACGTGGCCGGCTCGACCTCCAACATTGGCAACTTCACGCTCGCCAACAACCCGAGCGCCTGGCTCGACTCAAGCGGCCAGGCGTTCTCGACCTCGAGCCGCTCGGCCAACTCGTTCAGCGTGGCCCAGCAGGGCAGCGACGTGATGGTTCAATACGTTGTCGTTCCCGAACCGGGCTCACTCGCCCTGGTCGGCATCGGGATCGCCGCCGCGGCCTGGGCGGCTCGCCGGCGGTAGCCGGGGGCTGGTTCGGTTTGTCAGAACTACCGCCCTATGGCACTCTCGAGGAACGGCGAGTGAACCCGTGAGTGGAGTGGCTGGGGCGGTGTTTGCGGTGAGGCAAAGCCAGTCGGCTGGGCTCGGGAGTCGGTGCCGCTACTTGGGCGAAAAATACCTTCCCATGATCCTGCCCAGCACCGCCTTGCCGCGGCTGTTGGCGTGGATCGGGTCACGGGCGAAGTGCTCGTAGGGCTGGTAGGACGCGAGCATGTAGTCGTCCCATGCTTGCCGCGTGTCGAAGAACTCGACCTTTTCCTCACGGCACATCGTCGCCATCATGTCGGGAAACCGTTCCATCAAATCGAGAGCGATGGCCGCCGGTTTTTGCTTGACGAACTCCGGCTCGAACACCGACCGCGGAGCGATCGCTCCGGTCGTCACCAGGATCTCGCAGTCGCTCTGCGCACGGATCTGCCGGATCACGCTCCGGATCGACTCCACATCGAAGCCGTGGCTGATCCCGGCGATGATTACGAGATCGGGCCGGTAAGCGACCACGAACGGCTGCACGCGATCCGCCTCCTTGTAGTACCAGCAGCCCGTGCCACCGCGAACGCTCGTCACCACCTCGATCGCGGCCCGCGGATAGTGGCCGGTCAGCAGAGTCTCGTAGAGAGAGTTGGAAGTGTCGTTGCAGATGCTGTCTCCGAGCATCACGATCCTGACCCGCTCGCCGGCGGCGAGCTTGGCCGTCGTTCGCGGCAGATGCCGCCAGCGGTCGGCTGCCGGCTCGAACCGGACCACCGGGCAGCGGCCGGCGAGATCGGCTGCCCATGCGGCTGCAGCGGCCGCGTCGATCATCCGGATCCGGACGTTCTTCACCTCCAGGGGAGGTGCGGCCGCGTCGTTGTAGTTGCGTCGCAGGTGAATTCTCGCCTGCCGAGCGTCGGGGTGGCCGCGGAAGCAGAGCGTGTAAGGCTGCCAGGACGGGGCCGCGTCAATCAGGTCATAGACGTCGGCAACGAGCTCCTTTCCATCGCCGTCGACAAACGAGGCCGCGACGTGCCCCCCGCGCGGCCCTTTGGCCAGCAGCTCGAGACGGTAGTAGTGGAAGGGTTCGACTGGAAACCGTGGCGACGAGAGCGTGCCTCTGGAGATTCGCACGCCATGCTCGTCGGGATCCCCGGCAAGGCGGACCGTGTCTCCGGCAAACACCTCCGGCTCCTTCGAGCCCTCCCAGCCCTCGGCAGTCGGCGAGAGTCGGAAGTCGGTCCGAATCAACGGCGCCTGTTCGGTGATCGTGATGTTGCGATAGCGGACCGTGCCCCGCATCTTTCCGTGGATCTGGAGCGCGACGACACCCTCGCGTGGTATCGTCGCGTCGGGCTCGGTGTAGTCGACGGTCTCGACCCCGTTGACGGTGAGACGAATCCGCGGGCCCTCGCAGCGGACCACATATTCGTTCCAGCCGTCCTTGGCTTTCGCGCGTGCCTCGGCGAGGGTCTCGGGTGTGGGCTTGGCGAGGATCGTGTTGCGACGGCTCTCGTCGTAGAGGCAGCCGTCGAAAGCGGTGCCGATGTCGGCCTGGTAGCCGATCACCTCGTGGTGGCCGGGCACGCGTACCGTGCGAAACTGAACTCCCGCGTTGCAGTCGGCACCGCAATCGAGGCGATATTCGAGCCGCAGTTCAAAGTCGCCGAACCGGCGGTTGGTCGCCAGAAACTCGTTTTGTAGTGCGGGATTCCGCGGATCGCCGGCCACGATCGCCCCATCCTCGATCCGCCAGACGGTGGCGGTGTCACCATTCCAGCCGGCAAACGTCTTGCCGTCGAAGAGGCTCTCGGCGGCCGGGGCGGAAGGAAGCAGGGCGAGGGTGGCGACCGAGAGCCACGCGGAGCGGGCGACCGGTGTCAAAAAGGGATGCATGCGTTGAGTTCTTCGCGAAAGAGAGGGAAAAACAGAGCGGGGGCGACGGATTTTAGCGACGCCGTCAGCAGCCTCGCTATCTTGAGTTGGTGATTTTTTCGAACCCTGCGCCATTTGGAGCATAGCAGCCGGTGATCAGACCCTCAAAGACGATTCCGATGCGTTCCGACCACACCACCGCCGACCTCAACCCCGCCGTCCCGGTCATAGCCAACGACGCGCTCGATGCCTTCGCTCGCGAACTCGCCCGCAGCCAACCGCGGCTCCGCGGTCTGATCCGCTGCCTGCTCTTCGACCGGCAGGACGTGGAAGACGTGTGGCAGGATACGAACGTCACGCTCTTGAAGAAAGCCGCCGACTTTCGCCCGGGCACCGACTTTTGGGCCTGGGCCAGCCAGGTGGCCCGCTACCAGGTGCTCACGCACTGCAAGAAGATCAAACGCGATCGGCTCGTGCTGGCGGAAGACTTGATCCAGCAGATCGCGGCGGAAGTGATCGACCGCGGCGGCCAACTCGACGACCGCCGCGACGCGCTGGCGGCTTGTCTGGCCAGACTGCCCCGCACGCAGCGTCAACTGCTTGAGATGCGATATGGTCCGAAGAACTCGATCGAGGCGATCGCTGAATCACTGGACCGCTCGGCCGGCTCGATCCGGCAGGCACTCTTCCGCATCCGCGGCACGCTCCTGGCCTGCATCGAGAAACGTCTGGCGACGGAGGGAGTCGCATGACCGCGGAAAACAATCACCTCCCTCGGCCCTGGGCCGATCTGCGGCTCGACCGGCTTATTGACGCGGCGGCGGAGGGGGATTTGCCTGCGGACGACGCGGCCGAACTGGCGCGGTGTCTGGCGGCTGATCCGGACGCTCGGCGTCGATACGTAGACTGGATGCTGCTCGACCATTCGATCGACGAGGAACTCTCGGCCGCGGGCGTGGCCGACATGGTCGACATGCTGGGCGGTCAACGGCCGGCCAGCATGGTGCCGGGCCGCTGGTGGCGGCTGGCCGCGATCATCGCCATCGGCCTGGTGCTGGCCGCAGGCACGCTCGGGGGGGGCATCGTGACGCTTGAGGCAGTGCGGGCGAGCGTGGGGCTGTCGCGTCGCGAGCCGCTGGCAGAGGTCAGCCGCGTGCGTCTGGCCGTGCCCGCGACGAAGGGGGGCAAGCAGGCAGCGGCCATCCGGAAGGGACGCCTCATCGGTGCCGAGCGGATTGCCATTGCCTCGGGCGCGATCGAGTTGACCCTGGCGAGCGGCTGCATGATCGTGCTCGAAGGGCCGGGCGAGGTCGAGCTCGTCAGCCCCAACGAAACGGTGCTGCATCAAGGCGTTATCGTGGTTCGGTGCGCCGAAGGGGTGGTCGTTTCCGTGGACACGCCAACGGCGTGGATCTCCTGCTCGGGGGGCGAGTTTGCCGCGAAGGTCGATCAGTCGCTCTCGACAGATGTGCAGGTCTACGAAGGCGATGTGGTCGCCCGCGGCGGGGCCAAGACCGGAAGCGGTCAGTTTCCCGAGCGGATTGCCCCCCGCCAGGGCCGACGCTTCTCGGCCCGCCCCGACAGTTCGCCGGAAACGATCGCGTTCTCGCCGGAGCGGTTCACCCGGCGGGTGCCCGACGGCACCGGCATCGGCATGGAGAGCGAGCTGGAAAACGAAAAAACCGGCCGGCCACGGCTCGAGTCGCTCGTCGTCGCGCGGGCGAGCGAGCCCCTCACGATCGACGGCGACCTGTCTGACTGGAAGGATGCCGTATGGTTTCGTGGGACGCTTTCAGCGGCCGAGTGGGTCGAAGGGGCCATGCTGCACGATGCCGACCATCTCTACGTGGCGGCGAAGGTTGGCGATCCGCTGCCGATGCGCAACAGCGTCGATCCGCAGTTCGATGCGCCGCTCGTCTGGCAGGGGGGAGGGCTGCAGATCTTCTTGTCGGGCGACCGTGCGACGGGATGGCCAGCCGATGCCAACGGCCCGAGCTACTATGTCAACCGGAAAATCGAAGCGCCGTTCGCGGAGCGGCTCAAGGCGGAGAATCCGCGACTGGTGACGCTCGTGATGACGCATCACGCCGCCACGAACACCGACCGGTTGTGCCTGGGTCGGGCCCCCGGGTTCACGGCCACTGAACTGCCGACGAGTTCATTCAGCGGACGGTTCGTGCGGCGTCCCGATGGACGCGGCTACACGCTCGAATACGCGATTCCATGGACCACACTCGGCTTCGCCGATGATCCGCCGCAGTCCGGCGACACGCTGGCGACGGCATGGGAGTTGCACCTCAGCGATGAGACGGGCCGGTTGTGGCGAAACCAGATCATCGAGATCCGTAACCAAAAAGAGCCGCCGGGCATCTTTCTCTTTGAGCGGGCCGCCACGTGGGGGCGGGCCAACTTCCGCTGACGGACCGGCTTCTGTAGCGAGAAAAGTCTCATGGCTTCACGAGTGGTTCGTTCGTTTGTCATAGCCGCCCTCGGCACCTGCGGCGCCGCGGCGCAGGACTTCGAGTTTTTGCCCATGAAGCCCGTGCCGGAGCACGCGACCCCGTGGGTCGAGACCGCCAGGCCCGATCTCCGCACCGTCTTCCTCTGGAAGTTCGTCACTGCCGCCGACCGCGACAAGGCCGCGGGCGACCTGCTCGAAAAGGGGAGCCTCGACGACCTTCTGGAAGATGACGATGGCCCGCTTCCGACCGCCGGAGGGCAGGCGGCCGGCGGGGCCGCCGACCGGCCTCCGAAGCTCGTCGGGAAGGCCACGGTCGCCGATGACGCGGGCCGGTTTGGCGGTGGGCTCGCCGTCGACGGCGCCGGTTATGCGGAGGGCACGGCCGATTTCTCCGGCCTCGTGACAAGCGAAGGTGGGTTCACGGTCGACGGCTGGTTTCGACCAGCGAAAGCCGCTCCGGCCGACACGCCACAGACGTTGCTCGTGATTCCCGACCGCGAGGGCCGCCCGCTGCTGGCGGTCGTGCTCGCGTCGGCGACCAGCGCCATTCTCGCCGTCGAGGGCGCCGACCGGATCAGCGTGCCAGTGGCCGCCACAGCCGACGGCTGGCATCACGTCGCCCTCGTCGCCGACTCGCCGCGGGCTGCTCCCGATGCAGCCACGCTCACACTTATCGTCGATGGCCAGGCCGGGCGGGCAGACCGGCCCGACCCAGGGCAGGGCGTGCCCTGGATGAAGGGCATTCTCGGCCGCATCGGCGGCCGGCTCACCGTGGGCGGTGCGGAGGGCCAGCCGGGCCTCGCGGGCAGCATGGATGAAGTGCGGCTTTCGAAGGGGGCGCGGTCCATCTATCCGTGGAACCTTGGCCGGTTCGAACTCGCCCGCACGCCCGAGCAGGTCGAACTGAAAGCCCCCTACTTCAAGAGCGGCCGCGTGCTCACGCGGTTTCGCTTCGACGGCTCGTTCGAACCCGAGCCATTCGCCGGCCGGTCGTGGGCGGGCAAGGCCGCCGCGGCGAACTTCGCACCGGGCGTCCAGGGCAAAGCCCTCGACCTCTCTGCGATCGACACAACCGGCTTCGCGCTCAAGGGTTTCGACATCCTGCCCGAGAAGAACGGCACGGTCGAGTTCTGGTTCCGCCCGCTCGACTGGAACAACTTCTACAAGGCCGACTTCCTCGGCACTGGGATCAAATACAACTGGCTGATGACGCTCAAGGCCGCGGATGCCCCCGCCCACGCCGTCTCAAAGAATCTGGAAGTGCGGCTGGGCCGCGCCGGCCAGGAAGGCCCGGTCCAGTGGCAGAAGATCCATCCGGGCACCTGGACGCACGTGCTCTGTTCGTTCAAGGAGGGCCGGCAGACGGTCTACCTCAACGGCCGGCCGCAGCGGCTGCACCAGGCGGCGATCGTGACCCGCGCCCGGGTGTACGACGGGGGCGCCCTCGAGAGGTGGCGGGAGCGGACCGGCGGCAAGGACGTGGACGACACCTGGACGCTCGCCTTCACGAAGTCGCCCACGCTCGTGGACGAGTTCACCGTGTTCGACTGGGGGATGGATGAGAACGAGGCCTGGAATGCCTACGCCCGCTGGCTGCCAGACGCCGCCGCGACCATGAAGCCGCTGCCCCTCTTCCAGACCCGGTTCGACTACTTCGCCCACTCCTGGGACCGCGAGGAGAAGCTCGTGGCCACGGTCGGCTGTCTGCCGGTGGGGGACGTGAATCCGGCCGCCGCCGACATCGAACTCCGCGACGCCGCGGGCGATGTGCTCTTGTCGGCCGAGAAGCAGTCGCTCGCCGAGGGGAGCACGGCGACCTTCACGCTCGCCAAGCCCCTCCCCTTCGGCCGCTATTCCGTGATCGTGCGGTCCCGCGACGCCTCTGGCACGGTGCTCGCGGAGGAGAAGATCGAGTATGTCCGCGAGCAGCCGGAGTGGCTCGGCAACACGCTCGGCAAGGAGCGGACGATCCCAAAGCCTTGGACGCCGATCAAGGTGAATGGCCAGTCGCTCGAACTGGTCGGCCGCCGGATCGAGCTGGGCCCCGGCGGCTTGCCGGCGAAAATTGAGACGCTTGGCCGGCAGATTCTCGCTCGGCCGATCGCGATCCGGGCCGCCGGCCCCGGCGGTGATGCGACGCTCGCGGGGGATAGTCTCAAGCTCGGGGCGACGGCCGACGACCGCGTCGAATGGAAGGCCGCCCTCGCGGGGGCGGGCATCAAGGCCGACGTCGACGCCTCGCTTGAGTTCGACGGGCTCCTCTATTGCACGGTCACGCTCAAGCCTGTCACCGGCACGGAGGCCACGCTCGACGAACTCGACATCGACGTGCCGCTGGTTCCGGCCGAGGCCACGCAACTCCTGGCCAACGGCGGCGGGCAGGACTTCCGCAACTCCTGGATCGCCTCGATGCTGCCCGCGGGCGAGGGGAGCGTGTGGCGGAGCAGTGACAAGCCCTATCCGTCGTTTGGTCGGGCCGACGGCGTGACCAACTTCATGCCGCACATCTGGCTCGGGGCCGACGACGTGGGGCTCTACTTCGGCGCGGAGAACGACAAGGGCTGGACGGTAGACGGGCCGAACCCAGCCCAGGAGATCCTGCGGGAGAAAGACGCGGTCGTGTTTCGGATGAACGTGATCCGCGAAGCCACGAAGATTCCCGCGGCCGGCCGGGTGTTTCACTTCATCCTGCTGCCCACGCCCGCGAAGCCCGAGCCTGCCGACTGGCGGAAGCAGATGGCCGTGGGGGGCGTAACCTTCGGCTCGTGCGACACGTTCGGCGGGTTCGAGATGAAGACCGATCCGGCCGACCCCATGCAGGGGGACACTTTCCGGCTGGAGCCGCGGAGTTGGGAGCATGCCGCGGTGATGGCCCCGCAGTGCCGCGACAGGTGGGGCCGCTGCATCCTCTATGCCGACGCCTCGTACGCAAAGCCCGGCCCTGCCTTCCGCGACTATGACCACGACACCCACGCCGGCACCGGCCGCCACGCCTGGACGCCCGAGTTCGAGGACTACGTCGTCTGGGCGGTGAACGAGTTCCTCGAGCGGGGCCTGATCGACGGCATCTACTGGGACGACGTGAGCGTGGGCAACACCTACTCCCTCGACTCGACGGCCTATGAATACGCCGGCAGCAAGAACGGCCGCCGCGTCGGATTCACCGCGCTTGCCCAGCGGCGGACCAACATGCGGCTCTGGCGGCTGTTCGAGGCGGCCGGCCGCGAGCCCTGCATCTGGGCCCACATGACCGTCTGCCACGAGGTGCCGCTGTTCAGCTTCTGCCGGTATCTCGCCAACGGCGAGTTCACGACTGGCGTCGAGCCCTATGAAAAGCGGGACGCGATGGATTTCTGGAGCCCCGAGCGGCTGCGGGTTCTCGGCAGCTCTGCCAAGTGGGGCGCGGGCGTGATGTTCCTCTCGACGCTGCCGCGGACCCTGCCCCCTGGGCCGGCGGCCGAGCAGTGGGCCTATCCGCAGGTTCGCGCCGAAGACGCCCTCTACGCCACGAGCGGCATCCAGACGCTCTCCGATGGCCTCACGCGGAAGCTCGTGGAGACGAAGATCTACGACACGCCGCCACGTGTCTTCCCGTGGTGGGACGCCGACACGGTCGTGAAGCTCTCCAAGCCGGAAAAGGCCAACGTGCTCTCGGCTGTCTATGCCGGCGACGACCGGGCGATCGTGTTCGTCGCGAACTTTGACCGGGATGTCGAGCACCGGGTGAAGCTCAGCCTCGACGTCGAAGCGGTGTTTCCGGGGCGGGGTGGAAAGGCCGGCGGCATCCGCTGGCGGGATCTCGACCCGGGCCTCGATCCGCCCCAGGTCGCGGTGGCGTCGGCGGCGGAGATCGCCAAGGAGGCTAGGGTGGTGCAGGAGCGTGGGCTCGACGACAAGCTGCCGTCGTTCGATCAGCAGGAGGCCGACGATTTCCTCACGGGCGACACGCCCGAGGCACGGAAGTCGAAGCAGCTCGAACTGGCTGTGGAGGGCGATACTGCCAGCGTGGTGATCAGGCCGCGGGACTACCGGGTACTCGAGGCGACCTTGCGATGAGCAGGCTGTCCATGTCGGGGCAGTCGCTGCGTCTGCCCGCCAGAAGGCGGTTGTTCGGCAGGCGGCAGGGCGGCCGTCACCTGACGTGTCGGGCCTTTGTGGCGGTCCTCATTGCAGCGCGGGCGTGTGCGACCGAGCCCATCGACCTCATCGCTCACCACTGCGCCGACTGCCATCGCGGGCCGATGGCTGCGCAGGGGCTCGTCCTGGCGGCGGCACCCGACGGCACGCCCGCCGCGGCACTCGTCGACCTGCCAGCCCTCGAGCAGATCACTGAACGCGTGCGGACCCGCTCGATGCCCCCCCCCGACGCTGAGCATCCCCTCGCTGACGCCGACCGCGACCGGCTCGGTGCGTGGCTCGACGAACGGATCGACCGCAGCGTGGGAGACGTCATCGATCCCGGCACGGTCGGTATCCGCCGGCTCACGCGGATCGAATATCGCAACACGCTTCGCGACCTGCTGCAGCCGGAGTTGACCGATGTCGACGTCGACGTCACGGGTTTTCCATCCGATGATGTCGCATACGGGTTTGACTCGATCGCCGCGGTCAACTCGCTCTCGCCGCGGCTGATGGAACGCGTCACCGAAACGGCGGAGGCGGTCGGTGGCCGCTGGGCCGCAGCGGTGTTGGCCGGCACCGTCGGCCTCGCTCCCGATGCCGTCGACCACTCTGCCGCGACCGCCCTCGGATCGCTCCTCGAGCGGGCGATTCGCCGGATCGCGACGCCGCAAGAGCGGGATGACGCGACGGGGCTGTACGCGGAGTTTCGCCGCGTCGGCCTCGCGGCCGAGCAGTCGCTCGCCGGGGCCGCTGCCCGTGTGCTCTCCATGCCGGACTTTCTCTTTCGCATCGAGAAGGACGGACCGATCGGCCAGGACCGCCCGCTCGACGGCCACGAGATCGCGACCCGCCTCTCCTACTTCCTGTGGAGCACGATGCCCGATGCGGAGCTGTTCTCGGCGGCGGCTGCCGGCCGGCTGGCCACGGCGGACGACGTCCGTCGCGAGGCCCGGCGGATGCTTGGCGACGACCGGATCCGGCAGGGGCTGGTGGAAAACTTTGCCGGCCAGTGGCTCCAGACCCGGCGACTAACGGCCCTGCGGCCAGATCCGCAGGCGTTTCCCGCGTTCGACGAGCCGCTGCGTCAGGCGATGGAGCGGGAGACAACGCTCTTGGTGGAGGCGGTGATCCGCGAGGACCGGCCCCTGACCGACTTGCTCGACGCCGATTTTACATTCGTCAACGCGAGGCTGGCGAAGCACTACGGGATCGCCGGCGTCGATGGCGACGCGTTTCGCCAGGTCAGCCTCGTCGGCCTGCCGCGACGCGGGCTGCTCGGCCATGCGTCGATCCTGGCGATCAATTCGCAGTCGACCCGCACCTCACCGGTGCTCCGCGGCAAGTGGATTCTCGACGTGCTGCTCGCCGCGCCGCCGCCACCGCCGCCGCCCGGGACGGCCGACCTCGAGGCTGTGGGCACCCACGGCACGCTCCGCGAGCGGATGGCGCGGCATCGTTCGGCACCGCAGTGTGCGTCCTGCCACGCCCGCATGGACGCTCTCGGCCTGGTGCTCGAGAACTTCGACGGCATCGGGAGCTGGCGGGATGCCGAGGCGGGTGAGCCGATCGACGCCGTGTGCGAGGTGCCCGGCGGCGGTGAGATCTCCGGACCGGTGGAGTTGGCGGCACTGATGCGAGAACGGCATGCCGCCGACTTCCGCCGTGGGCTCGTCGAGAAGCTGCTGGTCTACGCGATCGGCCGGCCGCTGGGTGTGGGGGATCGCCGCGCGGTGCGCGACATTCTCGCCGAGGTGGTGCGCGAGGGGGACCGGTTTTCGAGCACGGTGGCGGCGATCGCAGCGAGCCCGCCGTTTCGATCGCGGCGGAATCCTGGCCGGATCGGGATCGAGGGGGTGCCGATGGGCCTCGAGGAACTCGTCGAGGGCAACCCCGACCAGCAGGCCACCCTCACGCTCCTGCCCGACCCGAGGGCCGAGGCGGCGTTTGCGGGACGCGAGGCGGCCGTCGAGGTGCACTCGCTGCGACGGGTGCGGGCCGCAGCCACGGTCGGCGGCCGGAGGCTCGAGCTCGCGAACCCGGCAGGCGGGGGCGACGGCCCGTGGCGGCAGCCGCTCATGATCCCAGTTGGTGAACCGGTCGTGCTCACGTTTCTTGCAGGCATGATCGGCCCGGGCGAGTCGAGCGACGACTTCCTCAAGGCGGTCGCCGACGTGCCCCTCTCCGACATGAACCGCGTGGTCGAGATCGCCACCACGAGCCACTCGTGGAACGCGTCACTTTCCGGTCCGGAGAATGTGCGGCCCGGCTCGATCCTCGCGGTCGAGTTCGACGTGTCGCTCGTGGCGAAGCCGAGCGACTCCGTGCAGCTGTGGGTGGCCACGCCAGGGGGCACGAATGACTCGATGGTCACCAACGCGGGCGGGTTCCGCGTCGAGGGGGAGGGGGTGCATCGGTTCAGGCAGGTTGGCGTGCGGCGGCCGACCATGCACGACGCCTGGAATGACAAGCTCACGGTCGTGATCACCACGCGTCCGCAGACGCTTGTCGGCAATCTTTCGCCACTCCGCGTGGTGCGGCCGCTGGTCGGCGTCAGCGACGAGCGGCCGATCCGCCTCGGGGCCGTGGCGTTGGGCAGTCCGGCGGAGTCGGCGGAGCTGAGGGTGTTCAACGCCCAGGCCACGACGGTGGCCGATCAGCAAGGCAACGAGGTGGCATCGATCCTCTACGGCTGCTGTCGGATGAGTGTCGATCCTCAGTTCGGCTACAAGGTCGCAACGGACCACGTCGGCTGCGAACTCGTCGGCCCGGATGCCGATGCCTTCGAACTGGTGGGCGAGCGGGCCGCAGCAGACGGCCGGACACTCCGGTGGTTCGGGGCCGATGGTGAACCCGGCCTGGGGGGTGGTCCGATGCCGGAGGAAGAGCGGTTTCGCGTGCGGCTTCGTGCCCAGACCGAGCCCCGTCGGTATACTGCGGCCGTTCGAATCGTCACGCAGGCCTGCAACCTCGGCACGGTGTCCGCCGGAGGAGCAGGTCTGCCCCTCAAGAGACTTTGGTTTTCCGACATTCCCGTCGAAGCGACCGTGGGGGCTCCGCAGGTCCGCTGAGTTGGCGCATCGCCGTGCGCACGGTGAAGATGGTCGAGGTGAGGTATCGTCTTGGGAGGGCTTTGAGCCTGTCCCCTAGAAAGGTGTTCGCCATGCAGCGATCGCACGTTCGACTGGCTCTGGTGTTCGTCGTTTCGATGGGCGTGACTCACGCCGCCTTCGGCCAAACGAAGCAGGAGGAGGCTGCAACCCTCGCCGCGCCGAAGGCCGACAAGATCGCGACCGACTTTCTGGCTCCAGCCGTGCGGCAGGCGGTCGCCAATGGCGTGGCATCACTCGTGGCCCGGATCACGGCCGAAGGTAACGACCACGGCCTCGCCTTTCCGCCATCGCAGACGATGAAACTGATCGAGATGGTCGAGGTGCCTGCCAAGCGGGTTCAAATCGAACACCCGATCTACGAGCACGAGTATGCGATGGTCGAGAAAGTCGTGCCGGTGATGGAGAGCGGCAAGCCCACCGGGCGGTTCACCAAGGTCAACCAGCGGGTGGTCGTCAAGAGCAGGCAGGTCGGCAAGCGGATGGTGGAGCATCTTCGGCCTGATCCAGAGGGCTCGGAAACGATGAAGGTGCCCAAGTACGGTCCCGGTGGCCCTGCCGCCTGGGCGGCCAACCTTCCCGGTCTCAATGGCATGGCGCTCTACGTGCTGGCCAAAGCCGGCCTCGCCAGTCACCCGGCGACGGTCAAGCATGCCCAAGGGCTCGCCGCCCACGCCAACACCTACAACGGGCTGCCCGACTCGACGTTCGACGTCGCCTGGATGGCGGCGGGGTTCATCGCCCTGGGGTCCGATTCGGCCCACGACAAGCTCGCGCGGCGGCTGGTCGGCAAACTGCTCGACGGCCAGATCCGCGAGAAGGGGTCCGTCGACGGCCTCTGGGGTCCGGTCTGCGTCAATTACGGCTATTACGGCAAGCTGTTCACGCTCAACCAGACGGTCAAGCAGGAAATCGACGTCCTGATTCCCAAGAAGCTGGAGATGGCCAACGCCGCACAGCAGGGGCAACTTGTCGCCATGGGCAAGGAGATGCAGGCGTTGTCGACCGCCTATTCCAAGGTTCATCGCGACGTGTTTCGGTGCGGCACCCGCATGCTCCAGATCCGATCCCCCTTCGCGTTCGAGGAGGAGTTCATCGTGCCGGGCCTGCCCCTGAATGCCTACCAGTGGGTCGCCACAGATATCGAGTCGACCGAGGCCGCGACCTTCGCGCTCGCGCTTGCGAAACAGGCGGGGATGCTGCCCCGCGAGACGGAGCGGCTGGCGATCCGCGGCAAGAAGATCCACCCGACAGTGAAGGCCGAACTCGTGCTCAAGGCGGCGGCCAAGCGGCTCAGCGAGGCGGTCGATGCGGAAGGGCGGACCTCGGCCCTGGCGCTCGTGGCAAAGAACACCGGGTTCGAGAAGACGGGGTTTCCGGCGCCGATGTTCGAAGACGGCGAGCAGCTGCCGCCGCTGTTCGACTTCGAAACGGCCGGCACCTGCGTGGCGGCGCTGGAGGCACTCGAATCGCTCGCCAGCGCGGCCCCGGAGCTGGCCAAGCAGCTCGACGAACCCCGGAAACGGGCCCGCGACCGGGCCACGAAGATCGCGGCTCGCTGGTACGAGGAGTCGGCCGATCCGGCTGCCGAATCCTGGAAAGGACTCTATTCGGCCATGAAGGTCTCTCATGCCGACCTGACGAAGTCGGCAACGCTGCCGCCCCCTTCGAGCACGGCTGAGGTGGAGACGGTGGCATGGGGGCCGGCCGGCGCTCTCTATCGGATCGTGCCCGGCCTCCGCGGCCTGTTCACCGGCGCCGCCTCGCCCAAAGAGCAGTTCGCCGACGACCTTTTCCGGCAGCTCGCGTATCGTCTGGTCGCGCTTCAAGACCAAAACGGCCAGTGGTCGAGCCCAGACAACATTCTTCACTCCACGGCGAGTGAATCGCTCACGATCAACCGCGTGGCAGCCCACTGGCACGCGACGCTCGCCCGCGATCCGCCGGGAAAGATCGGGGTCGCCGATCCAGTGACGTATCAGGCGATGCTGTATCCTGAGTGGGCAGGGTGGTCGAATCATCAAGCCAGCCGTCCCGACGCGGCGGTCTTTCCGACGCTCGCGAGCCTGCTGTTTCTGGTGCAGGCAATCGAAGGGCCGGTGAGCCTCGACGGCATCGCAATTCTGCCCGAGCCCCCGGCCGAGCCCGCGAAGCCTACCGATCCGGACAAGCCCGCGCCACGGCTCACTCCGGTTGACGCGGCGGGAAAGGTAATCCGCCCCAGCGAGCCGCGACGGGAGCTCTTTGACGCCATCCTCGCAACCCAGTGGCCTCGCAAAGTGGTCGCGCCGCCGCCTGTGGCCAAGCCTGCCGAGGTCAAGCCCACGGAGAAGCCAGCCGAGCAGCCCGCCGTGGAAGAAGAGGACGATGGTCTCGGGAAGTTCGAGGATCTGCTGAAGCCATCTGACGGGAATGAGTGACAGTTGATGCCTGCACCGCAGGGAGGGGTAGATCGCAGCCCGCCCGAGTAGTCTGCGCAGCCATGAGGATCTTCCGATGAATCGGCTCTCCCGACGCACCGTGCTTCGCTCGGCCACCGCCACGATTGGTCTGCCGCTGTTGGATGCGATGCTCCCGCGGCGGGCCGCTGGTGCGGCCGCCACGCCCCGGCCGCGGGTCGCGTTTCTCTCCGTGCCCAATGGCGTCGTGCACGACGCGTGGAAGCCGACGGCCGCCGGAACCGATTACGAGCTGACCTCGAGCCTCGAGCCGCTTGCCCCGATTCGCGATCGCGTGTCGGTGATCACCGGCCTGTCCCAGATTCCGGACGGCGACCGCCAGACCATCAGCGGCCACGCCCGGCCGACGGCGGCACTGCTCACCGGCACCGTCGCCAGCAAGGAGGGGGTGCGGGCGGGGGTGTCCGTCGATCAGGTGATTGCCGAC
>Ga0209498_1001331_pt1 | contig 15177 bp, 26 predicted proteins | sample WalLakDeSediment_FD_184131 | JGI IMG/M metagenome (GOLD analysis project Ga0209498, IMG submission 184131) | Lake sediment microbial communities from Walker lake, Nevada to study Microbial Dark Matter (Phase II) - Walker Lake 11/02/13 Deep... | ecosystem: Environmental > Aquatic > Freshwater >... | reverse complement strand
AGGCCGCAGACGGTCAGATCATGGTGATCGAGGATTTCACGGTTGATCAGCCCAAAACGAAAGCTGTCTTTGATATTCTCAAAGCACTCTCGCTGGAGACAACCAAGACCTTGCTCCTGGTTCCGGTGTACGACAGGAATCTGTGGTTGGCCGGACGCAACATCCCGACGCTCGAAATCCGTGAAGCTTCGAAGGCGTCGACATACGAGGTTCTGAACAATCAGATGCTGCTTATACAGAAGAGCGCGTTGCCCGTGATTGAACAGACATTTACGAAAATCTAATCTGTGGACGGGTCATGAAGAGCATTATTAAACGACCGATTCTTACGGAAAAGATGACCACCCTGGAGTCGAAGCACCAGTTTGCCTTCGAAGTGGACATCAACGCGAACAAGATCGAAATCGCTCAAGCCATCGAGAAGCGATTTTCCGTCGACGTGCTGAGTGTTCGAACCATACGGTACAAAGGAAAGTCCAAGGCGCAGTTCACAAGGCGCGGTCGGCTCCCTGGTTCCCGCTCCGATTGGAAAAAGGCAATCGTGACGCTGAAAGAGGGCCAGACCATAGAATTGGTCGAGACATAATAGAGAATTGATTTTTATTTAAGAAGGAACGAGAAGTGGCTATTAGAAAACTTCGCCCGATGACGCCCGCGACACGCTTTTACTCGATCTCGACATTCGAGGAAGTGACGTGTTCGAAGCCGGAGAAATCTCTGCTGGCACCGTTGAAAAAAAGCGGCGGGCGCAACAACCAAGGTCGAATCACGTCCCGACATCGCGGCGGCGGTCACAAGCGCCGTTACAGAATCATCGATTTCAAGCGAAACAAAATCGGTATCCCGGGTCGTGTGCACACTATTGAGTATGATCCCAACCGTACGGGACGCATTGCGCTCATCTTCTACGCAGACGGAGAAAAACGCTACATACTTGCTCCTGACAAACTGCGTGTAGATGAATCAGTGATGTCCGGTCCGAATTCCGAAATCAAGGACGGCAATGCGTTGCCCTTGCAGAATATTCCGGTGGGTTCGTACATACACAACATCGAATTGAAGCCCGGCAAGGGAGGTCAGCTCGCTCGCAGCGCCGGAAACTCCGCACAACTCGTCGCCAAGGAAGGTCAGTATGCTCAGATCAAACTGCCCTCGGGAGAAGTGCGTCGCGTCCGCGTCGAGTGTTATGCTACACTTGGCGAAGTAAGCAACACGACGCACGAGAACATCAGTTGGGGCAAAGCTGGTCGCTCGCGTTGGAAAGGCAAACGACCCCATGTACGCGGAATGTGCATGAATCCTGTCGATCATCCCAATGGTGGTGGTGAAGGAAAGTCCAAATCCGGCGGTGGCCGCCAGCATCCCGTATCGCCTTGGGGTCAATACGCGAAAGGCCTCAAGACGAGAAAGAAAAAGAAACTGTCCAACAAGTATATCATCAAGTCGCGGAAAAAGAAGTAATGACACGTTCGCTGAAAAAAGGACCATACATCGATAAAAAGCTTGCTCGCAAGGTCGAGGAGTTGAACAGGCTGAACCAAAAGCGCGTAGTCAAAACTTGGGCGCGACGCTGCACGATTCCACCCGAGTTCATCGGTCATACCTTCGCCGTGCATAACGGTAACAAGTTCATCCCTGTGTATGTTCAGGAGAACATGATCGGTCACAAACTCGGAGAATTTTCGCCGACGCGGATTTTCCGAAGCCATCCCGGCGGTAAATCAGAAAGATCCTCTCGTTAAGGCTGACTGAAGGTAGATACCATGAATACTGAAGCACGTGCAATAAAACGATACATTCAGGGATCCCCGCGCAAAATGCGTTTGGTCGCTGATCTCATTCGCGGTAAATCCGTGGAACAGGCGCTCGATATCCTGCATTTTTCGACGAAGCACGCTTCGAAAGTGTGTGAATTGACCTTGAGATCCGCAGTGGCGAATCTCATCAATGCGAAGGATGGCGGTAGAATCGATCCCGAGCGTGTGTTTATCAAAACTATAACCGTCGACGGTGGCCCGATGGTCAAGAGAATTCTCCCCGCTCCGATGGGGCGGGCGTACCGTGTACGGAAGCGGTCGAACCATTTAACAATCGTTGTTTCTGAAACAGAGTAGGTAAGCAGGAGAATCACCTTGGGCCAGAAGACCAATCCGATCGGAATCCGTCTGGGCATCGTAAGAGAATGGGATGCCAACTGGTACGACGAACGTAATTTTTCGTCGAAACTGGAAGAGGATCTCATGATCCGCAACTACATTCGCAACCGCTTGAAGAAAGCTGGTATAGCACGCATCGTTATCGAACGTACTCCGAAACGTGTCGTGCTGGCTATACACACGTCCCGACCCGGAGTCGTCATCGGAAAAAGCGGAAAAGAAATCGCCCAGCTTGAAGAAGAGCTGAAAAAGGTGACGAATAAGGATGTGAAGATTCTTATCTCCGAGATCAAACGTCCTGAACTCGATGCCTACCTGGTGGCCGAGAATATTGCCAATCAGCTTGAAGGACGTGTATCGTTCAGGCGTGCGATGAAATCAGCGATCACATCCGCGATGCGAATGGGCGCCGAAGGAGTTCGCGTCATGTGTGCCGGCCGTCTGGGCGGTGCGGAAATGTCGCGCACCGAGCAATACAAGGAAGGTCGCATACCGCTGCATACGCTCCGTTCGAATATAGATTTCGCACGTGCTACCGCCAAAACAATCTACGGTTCCATTGGCGTGAAGGTGTGGATTTGCAAAGGCGAAGTCATTGGCAGCAAAGTCGGTGCATCGTCGCGCCTATGATCCAGAGATACACGAATCGAATCGAAGAGGAAATAAATCATGTTAATGCCTAAACGAGTCAAGTTCAGAAAGCAACAACGCGGTCGCATGACGGGTAAAGCATATCGCGGCTCACGCGTTGCGTTCGGTGACTTCGGTCTGAAGTCCATAGAACCCGGCTGGATAACCTCTCGGCAGATCGAGTCCGCACGTATCGCCATCACAAGACGGATGAAGCGTGACGGCAAGGTATGGATACGCATTTTTCCCGATAAGCCCGTATCGAAAAAACCACTCGAAACACGTATGGGCAAGGGAAAGGGTGCTCCTGAATTCTGGGTTGCCGTCATCAAGCCCGGCCGCATCATGTTCGAGGTTGGAGGAGTTGATGGCACCATAGCGAACGAAGCGTTGCGCCTCGCGTCATACAAGCTTCCCGTGAAAACGAAAGTCGTTTCACGTCCGGATTTGAAAGGCGAATAAGCACTGGAGTATAGATAGATGAATGCATCCGAAGTGCGTCAAATGACGCCGAATGAAATCCGGGAGCGAATCTCGGAAGAGATGGAAAACTTGACGACACTCCGTTTTCAGCATGCGACGTCGCAACTCACAGATACTTCGCGGATATCGAAGTTGAAGAAGGATATCGCCCGTATGCACACCATTCTTAAGGAACGCGAATTAAGCGGAGTAGAGAAATAAGCATGGAACAAGCACAGTCGGCACAACCGAACAAGCGGAATTTCCGTAAAACACGCATCGGAATAGTTGTTTCGGACAAAATGAACAAAACAGTCGCGGTCGCGGTCGAGCGGCAAGTCCCTCATCCGTTGTACAGGAAGTACTTTACGAAAACCAGCAAGTTCCTTGTACATGATGAACATTCGACCGCCACACTCGGCGATAAGGTGCTGATCATGGAAACACGACCATTGAGCAAGCGGAAACGCTGGCGTCTGGTCGAAATTGTTGAACGAGCGCGATAACGCAAAACTCTAGGTATTACCGATGATTCAGGAAGAAAGCAATCTCGTCGCCGCCGACAACTCCGGCGCAAAAAAAATACGCTGCATTCGCGTTCTCGGCGGGTCCGGCCGTCGTTATGCAGGCGTGGGCGACATAATCGTCGTGACGGTCAAATCCGCCATCCCGGGCGGCGCCGTGAAAAAAGGCGAAATTTCCAAAGCGGTGATCGTCAGGACGAAAAAGGAATTCCGCAGGCCGGATGGCTCCTATATCCGCTTCGACGAAAACGCGGCCGTACTCATTAACAATAACCTCGAACCACGCGGGACACGTATCTTCGGACCGGTCGCAAGAGAATTGCGTGAAAAAGCATTTATGAAGATCGTTTCTCTCGCTCCCGAAGTACTGTGACACACAATACGTAGCACGAAACATTATGAAGCTCAATATCAAAAAAAACGACATGGTGATGGTGATAGCCGGTAACGCCAAGGGCAGAACCGGAAAGGTGTTGCGCGTCATCCCGGAGAAGCTCCGTGTCATCGTGGAAGGGGTGAACCTCGTATCGCGGCATCGCCGACCTTCACAAGCACGACCCCAAGGCGGAATCACTCGTCAGGAAGCACCGATACATATTTCGAACGTCATGCTTCTCGATCCGAAATCCAACGAAGCGACGCGTGTCGGGAAATTGGCGATCATTGATGAAGATACCGGAAAGAGAAAATTCGTTCGTCGCAGTGTATCAACGGGCGAAATCATTGAATAATCTGTTTTAGAGTACAGAAAATAGGACATGGCAAAGAACAAGAAAAAGGAGCCGACGGCAAAATCCGCGGCCAAAGTAAAAGAGTTCGGCGACGATCCCGCCGAGTCCGTGCGTCTTTTCGACCGGTACAAAACAACTATCGTACCGGAAATGATGAAGCAGTTCTCGTACAAGAGCGTTATGCAAGTGCCGAAAATCGAGAAAATCTGTCTCAACATGGGAGTGGGTGATGCGATACAGGATGCAAAGCTTCTCGATCAAGCGGCAGCCGACCTCGAAACCATCGCTGCCCAGAAAGTCGTGGTCACGAAAGCCAAGCGCAGCATCTCGAATTTCAAGTTGCGCGAGAACATGCAGATCGGTCTTCGTGTAACACTACGTCGTGCGCGTATGTACGAGTTCCTGGATCGCTTCATCAGTACCGCCATCCCGCGCATTCGTGATTTCAGGGGCGTATCCGACAAATCCTTCGATGGCCGCGGGAACTATTCGATCGGAGTCAAGGAACAGATCATCTTTCCCGAAATCGATGTAGACAAGATCACACGGATTTTCGGTTTGGATGTGACTATTGTTACTACCGCGAAAACTGATGAAGAGGCCAAAGCATTGCTGGCGCATTTCGGTCTCCCGTTCAGAAAAAAAGAAGCAGCATAATCGATTAACGCAAGAGAGGACACACTGTGGCTCGTACGTCTCTGATAGTAAAGTCTAAGAAAAAGCAGAAATTCGCCGTCCGTCAATATTCACGTTGTGGACGATGCGGTCGCGCGCGGGGCTATTACCAGAAATTCGGGATTTGTCGAATATGCTTCCGCGAACTCGCGCTCGAAGGCAAGATCCCCGGTGTCCGCAAGGCCAGTTGGTAAGAACATTCATGACGGGTAAACGATAGAGAACATCATGACAGACCCCATCGCAGATTATTTGACGCGCGTCCGAAACGCAGTACGCGCGCATCACAAACAGGTTGAGATTCCGTCTTCCACCATCAAGGTGGGATTGACGGAGATATTGTATACACAAGGGTATATTAGCGGTTTCTCCCTTTTGAAGGAGGGTGCTCAGGGAGCTATTCGCATCTACCTGAAATACAACGACGGTGTTTCCGTAATAGAAGGCCTTGAGCGCGTAAGCTCACCAGGCCTTCGAAGATATTTCGGAGCGCAGAAGATTCCACGTACGCTGAATGGACTCGGCATCACCATCGTATCCACACCGAAAGGATTGTTGACTGACGCGCAGGCGCGTCAGGAAAATGTCGGTGGTGAAGTATTGTGCAGAATATGGTAAGCATCATCGAAAAGGAGTTGACCCGTGTCACGAGTTGGTAAAAATCCCATTGCTATCCCGCCAGGAGTTTCGGTAAACTTCGAAAACGGGGTAATTACCGTCAAAGGCGCCAAAGGCGAATTGAAGCGTCCGATTCACAAGGACATTTCTCTGACCTTCGAGAATGAGCAAATCGGGGTTTCACGGCCTTCCGATGTCAAAATGCACCGCGCGCTCCACGGCACGACGCGCTCGAACATTCAGAACATGGTGACGGGAGTAACGGAAGGTTTCACGCGCAGGCTTGAACTTGTCGGTGTCGGGTACAAATTCGAGATGCTCGGGAAGCTTCTGCTCATCAGCATAGGCTTTTCGCATCACGTGGCCTTCGTTCCACCGGAGGGGGTGAGTTTTGTGGTCGAATCGAACACCGCGATGAGCATCTCCGGGATAGACAAGCAATTAGTCGGCCAGATCGCAGCAAAAATCCGTGCTATCCGTCCGCCCGAACCGTACAAGGGCAAGGGGATCAAGTACGCCGGAGAGTCTATTCGTCGCAAGGCAGGCAAAACAGCAAAATCGTAATTGATTCGATATTGATACTGGAGCTATAAGGTCATGTCTATACGTAAAGTGAAAAAATACACGGGCCGCGAAAAACGGAAAATGCGCATCCGCAAGAAAGTGCTGGGTACCGCAGAGAAGCCGCGTCTGACCGTGTATAGAAGTCTGAAACACATGTACGCGCAATTGTTCGATGACGCTGGCGGGGTCTCGCTCGGCATGGTCTCGACCAAATCGAAATCCGTTGCCGAGGAGATCAAGCAAACGAAGGGCAAAGTGGATGCGGCACATTTGATCGGCAAGGAGGTCGCGAAACTCGCTCTGTCGAAGAATATCACCACGGTGACATTCGACCGCAACGGATACATCTACCATGGCCGCGTCCGGGCAGTCGCCGACGGTGCGCGCGAGGCCGGGCTTCATTTTTAACCGATTGATATCTGAAGGAGTGATTCTTGGCTACCGTAGTTAAAGCAAGCGAACTCGAGCTGAAAGAGCGACTGGTGCAGATCAAGCGCGTCGCAAAAGTTGTCAAAGGCGGACGCCGTTTCAGCTTCAATGCCATCGTCGTGGTTGGCGACGGCAACGGACATGTTGGCATCGGCCTGGGGAAAGCCAACGAAGTGACCGATGCGATTTCCAAGGGCGTCGAGGACGCACGCAAACGCATCATCAAGATTCCCATTATCAATGGAACGATTCCGCATACGGTAATCGGTCGGTACGGTGCGGGCAGGGTTGTGCTCAAGCCGGCTTCACCCGGTACTGGGTTGATCGCCGGTGGCGGTGTGCGTGCGGTACTGGAATCCGCAGGAGTACCGGACGTCCTGACGAAATCGCTCGGCACAGCCAATCAGCATAACGTGGTGAAAGCGACGATGAATGCGTTGGAGCGTTTGATCGACGCACGTGAGATGGCGACCAAACGAGGACTGACCGTGCAGGAAGTGTTTTCAACCAATGTCAGTAAGTAAGCGTTCGGATGCAACATGGCGAAGATAAAAATCACACAGACGCGTAGCATTATTGGCCGGCTCGAAAATCAAAAGCGCACCATCGAAGCGCTTGGGCTCGGCCGACCCAACAATGTCGTAGTTCATAACGACACACCACAGATTCGTGGAATGATTCGCAAGGTCTCCCACCTCGTCAATGTCGAGGTCGTCGAAGGCTGACCGTACAGAGAAAACGAAAGCAGGAATACACGATGAGCAATCATTTAGGAAATCTCCGGTACGCGGAAGGTTCGAGAAAAAAACCGAAACGTGTTGGTCGCGGTCAAGGCAGCGGCCATGGTCGCACGGCCACACGCGGGCACAAGGGTGCGCAATCCCGTTCGGGATACAAGCGGAAGCACGGCTTCGAAGGTGGCCAAATGCCACTCCAACGTCGTGTTCCCAAATTCGGCTTCACCAATTTCAACCGGGTCGAATATCTGGGCGTGAACGTTTCCAGAATCGAAGAGTTGGTCTCCAAGGGGACTATCACCGACGGCGTGATTACTCCGGAGATTCTCTATAAGCTCGGTGTCGTGTCGAAACGTCGCGCACTTGTCAAAATCCTCGGCAACGGAGACATCACGTGCAAGGTCGATATCACCGCACACGCCTTCAGTGCGACGGCGAAGCAGAAAATTGAGGCGGTCGGCGGTACCGCCACAACAGTTTCAGTCTAAGGACACAGGTATAGAATGGCTGGTTTCGGCGAAAGTATTCGCAATATGTTCAAGATCCAGGAGCTGCGTCAGCGGATCCTGTTCACTCTTGTCATGCTCATAATCGTGCGTTTCGGCGCCCATATCACCCTTCCAGGTGTCAATGCCTCTTTGCTCGCGGATTGGCTTGCCTCGCAGAGCGGTGCCGGCGGTTTGTTGGGAATGTTCGACCTTTTTGTTGGCGGTGCGTTCAGCAACGCTGCGATTTTCTCCTTAGGCATCATGCCGTACATCACTGCATCGATTATTTTCCAGTTGCTCGGTGCGGTCATACCGTATTTTCAGAAATTGCAAAAAGAGGGCGGTGAAGAGGGAAGAAAGAAGATTACACAGTATACGCGTTATGCTACGATATTCATTTCCGCGTTACAGGGTTGGGGCGTGAGCGTACGTCTGCAGAATCTGACAACGCCGACTGGAGCGCCCATAGTCCCACCGGAGGTTCAGGGTGTGTTTTTCGCGCTTTCGACAATGCTGATCATCGCCTCGTCCACCATACTGATGATGTGGATGGGAGAACAGATCACGGAGCGCGGCATCGGCAATGGAATTTCCCTCATCATCTTCGTCGGTATCATCGCCGGTCTTCCCTTGGCGCTGTATGGCGAATTCTCCGGTGGCGGAAATATTGTCATCAACCTGGTTATCATCCTGCTCATGGTGCTGATCACCGCTGCGGTGGTCATGGTCACACAGGGTACTCGACGAATACCGGTGCAGTACGCGAAACGTGTCGTGGGGAGAAAGGTGTACGGCGGGGTTACCCAATACATTCCACTGCGCGTGAATACCGCTGGAGTCATGCCCATTATTTTCGCGCAGGCCATCATGTTCGTTCCCGAAACCGTGACGATGTTTTTCCCGGAAAACGATTTCATGCAGACCTTGGCATTATGGTTCCGATTCGATTCTTTCTTCTACGCGTTCGTTTACGGCATCATCATCATTTTCTTCACGTATTTTTACACGGCGATCACATTCAATCCACAGGATGTGGCGGATAATATGAAACGGCAGGGTGGCTTCATTCCGGGCATCAGACCCGGACCGCACACCCGCGACTACATCGACAACATCCTGACGAAAATCACTTTGCCGGGGTCGATATTTTTGGCTATTATTGCCGTTCTACCGACGTTCATGATGAAGCTGAACGTGACGCCCAGCTTTGCGCAGTTCTTCGGTGGAACCAGTTTGCTTATCATCGTCGGAGTGTCGCTCGATACCCTGCAACAAATAGAAAGCCACCTGCTTATGCGGCATTACGACGGATTCATGAAGAGCGGTAAAATTCGTGGCCGCGTTGGGCGAGGATAGGAACGAATACCACACTGTTATGATACCGCTGAAAACGGAAACGGAAATTGAAGCGATGCGCGAAAGTTGTGCGATCGTATCTGATGTGCATCGTTTGCTCATGCTCCACGTCAAACCAGGCGTGAACGTGACGACGCTCGATGAAATGGCTGAGGATTTCATCCGTGCAAAAGGTGCTGTGCCTGCCTTCAAGGGCTACAGTTCCGGCAGCAAATCAATTTCGTTATACCCCGCGACGCTCTGCGTGTCCATCGATTCCGAAGTCGTCCATGGCATTCCTTCCGATCGCGAACTGCAAGAGGGAGAAATCGTGTCCATTGACGTCGGAGCGAAGAAGAGGGGATTTTACGGCGATGGCGCTATCACGCTACCGGTGGGAAACGTGGATGCGGAGAAGCGTCGCTTGATGAGCGTTACTCGTGAAGCCCTGTTTCGGGGAATCGAGAAGGCAGTTCCCGGAAACAAACTGTATGACATTTCCGCAGCCATACAGCAACATGTCGAGGAAAACGGATTCTCTGTCGTCCGTGAACTTTTCGGGCATGGAATAGGCAGAAAACTCCATGAAGAACCAACAGTACCGAATTTCGGTAGGGTGGGAGGCGGGCCGACGCTCGAAGTCGGCATGACGCTCGCAATCGAACCGATGGTCATTTATGGAGATTTCAAAGTACGGATCGCACCGAACGGCTGGACGGTCATCAGCCGCGACGGAACACCCGCTGCGCATTTCGAACACACGGTGTATATCTCATGCGATGGTCCTCTTTTGCTCACCAATCATTTTGAACGAGAGAATGGCGAAACAAGGATCGATAACAGTTGACGGTGTAATCACCGAAACCCTTCCGAATGCGATGTTCAGGGTTCGGCTCGATAACGGGCACGAAGTGCTCGCCCATGTTTCAGGAAAAATGCGCATGCACTTCATCCGAATATTGCAAGGCGACAAGGTGACGGTGGAACTGTCACCGTACGATTTGACCAAAGGCAGAATAACGTATCGATACAAATAGTTTACACGGAGAAATCATGAAAGTCCGTTCGTCTGTGAAAAAAATCTGTGATAAGTGCAAAATCATACGCCGCAAAGGAGTTGTGCGCGTGATATGCACGAATCCGAAACACAAGCAACGCCAAGGTTGATCCGTTGAAATCCCGATCCATCACCGAGCTGCAAGGAGTTACAGTTGGCACGTATAGCTGGAGTTGATTTACCGCGAACAAAACATGCCGTGATAGCACTCACGTACATCTATGGCATTGGTCGCTCGACCGCGAAAAGTATTCTCGACCAAGTTGGTGTTCCTCATGAAAAAAAAATCGAGGAGCTGAACGACGAAGAAGTCAGTGGTATCCGAAACATCGTTCAGGGACTTCGTGTCGAAGGCGCGGTACGCAGCGAAATGCAGATGAACATCAAAAGATTGATGGACATCGGGTGCTATCGCGGACTTCGCCATAGAAAAGGTCTTCCGGTGCGAGGGCAAAGAACCAAGACGAATTCGCGCACGCGCAAGGGTCGCAGAAGGACCGTCGCCGGAAAGAAAAAAGCACCGTCGAAGAAGTAGCACCCGGAATGAACGGAAACGTATTTACAGGAACTGAGTATTACAGGAGTAGAAGTGGCTAAAGCCGTAAAAAAGACGAAGAAAAAAATTCAAGTCGACACGACGGGACGCGCCTATGTCAAGGCGACGTTCAACAATGTGCTCGTGACCTTGACTGACGTGTACGGCAATACGATATCGTGGTCGTCGGCAGGGAAAAACGGGTTCAAAGGATCGCGAAAGAATACTCCTTTTGCCGCACAGGTCTCTGCGGAAGCCGCTGCGAAGGAAGCATACGATCTCGGACTGCGCAAGGTCGAAGTGTTCGTGAAAGGCCCCGGCTCGGGTCGCGAAGCCGCTATTCGCTCGTTGCAGACCGCGGGTTTGGAAATCATGGCGATACGTGATGTCACCCCGATCCCGCACAACGGCTGCAGGCCTCCCAAACGCCGTAGAGTTTGATGCATCATCGTTACAGTTGAGAGATTCGGCAGATGACCGCTTTTCTCACCCCCGGCGCTAGCATGCCGACGTATACCGAGCAGACACAGAACCCTCTAACAGGAGAACAGTTTCACAGATGACTACGACAATGATTCAAATGCCCGAGGGCATCATTCTGGATGATGCGACCTATACCGATACATTCGGCCAGTTCGTAGTCCAGCCGCTTGACAAAGGGTATGGCATAACGATAGGGAATTCACTTCGCAGAGTTCTGCTGTCTTCCCTCAGTGGTTACGCCATTACCGCAATCAGAATCGATGGAGTGATGCACGAGTTTTCCACGATACACGGCGTTATCGAGGACGTGTCGGAAATCGTACTCAACCTGAAGGAAATACGATTCAAAGCAGTAAATCCGAAGGCTTCTTCCATCGTTGTCTCGCTTAAGGGACCACGTAAGTTCACTGCGGCGGATATTCAGGCTGCCACGGCGGAGTTCGAGATTCTCAATCCTCTGCAGTACATCTGCGAACTTGGGGCCGAAGCGGAGTTCGAGATCGAACTGCGCATCGGACTTGGGCGCGGATACGTACCGGCGGACGAGAATAAATTGCCCGATCAACCACTTGGCACCATTACGGTCGATTCCATATTCACACCTATAAAGAATGTGAAAGTGCTGGTGGAGAACACACGTGTCGGTGGAAGTACGGATTACGACAAACTCACACTCGAGATCACTACTGATGGCTCGGTAGCTCCGGAAGAGGCTTTATCGCAAGCCGCCAATATCTTGCTTGAACATGTGGAGATGTTCGTGCATTTCGATGTAACGAAGAAAGCGGATGAAGGTCCATCGCCCGAAGATGACGAGTTTCAGCGTATTCGGAAAATTCTTCTTACTCCAGTGGACGATTTGGAATTATCCGTCCGCTCACAGAATTGTCTGAAAGCGGCGAATGTCAGGAATATTTCCGATCTCGTGCGCAAAGATGAGTCCGAAATGCTTAAATTCAGAAATTTCGGACGCAAATCCCTTGCCGAGCTGAGCGCCATCGTCGATGAATTCGGATTGACCTTCGGTATGGACGTCGAAAAATACTTATCGGGCCCTGAGCCGCTCGATGAAGAGTAAATTGAGGAACGAAAATATATCATGAGACACGCAAAAGTCGGACGCAGATTGTCCAGAACGGCGAGCCATCGCAAAGCTCTCCTATCGGCGCTTTCCACGGCGCTTATCAAACATAAACGCATCAACACAACAGCGGCGAAAGCCAAGGAAATGCGCCGTGTTATCGAGCCCTTGATTACTCGTGCGCGGGATGCCTACCTCCGTGAAAAGGCAGGTGAAGCGGTGGATATTCACGCCCGTCGTGAAATCGCCAAATTTATTCGCGATAAAGAAGCTGTCAAGCTGCTGTTCTCTGAAATCGCTGAAAAAGTTGGCAAACGTCCGGGCGGATATACCAGAGTGTTGAAACTGGGAACCCGCCTCGGTGATGGTGCGGAGATGGCCGTTATCGAATTGGTGGACTACAATGACGCGCAAGACAGTAAGCAGCGCAAGGAACGTGTTGCACGATCCAAGGCGGCGATGCAACGACGCAAAGCGGCGGAGGAGCGTAAAGCGGCGAAGGAAGCTGCACCAATGGCGCCCGCCAGTGTCGACGAAGTAGAGGAAGTCCCGCCCACCGACGAAGTGACCCCTGCGGAGGATGCCGCACCGGTCGAGGATGCCGCACCGGTCGAGGATGCCGCGCCGGTCGAGGATGCCGCGCCGGTCGAGGATGCCGCGCCGGTCGAGGATGCCGCGCCGGTCGAGGACGAGAAACAAGAAGACTCTGGCTCTGCCGACGAGGAGAAGACATCGGACGAAGAGCCCAAGGCGTAAAGAGAATCCGATACAGCTTTGTATAACGCCGTGTAAGCCACGGCGTTTTTTATGAAAGATGAATATTGTATTCGAAATAAGCGCTGCATCGCCAGCACAATTTCCCGAAGCGACACAAGATGAAATCGCTTTCGTCGGGCGTTCCAATGTCGGGAAGTCGTCGCTGCTCAACATGTTGGTTGGTATCAAGCAGCTAGCGCGTGTGAGCGCGACACCCGGAAAAACCCAGCAGATCAATTTCTTCTCGATCGATGGGAAACTTCGGCTTGTCGATCTCCCGGGATATGGTTATGCGAAAGCTTCGCAGAGACAGCGACAAGCATGGGGGAAATTGATGACGGCGTACTTCGAGCAGGACAGACCGTTGCGCATGATTGTACAGTTGATTGATTCGCGCTTACCACCACAGGTCTCGGACAGTCAAGTGCTCGCGTGGTTTCTTGAACGCCGGTTGCCTGTGCAACTTGTTATGACGAAAATCGATAAACTCCGTCAAAGCGATCGTGTAAAACAGCCGCGATTATTGCTTGCCGGATTCCGTGAGCTTGGCTATACCAGCGACATCCTCTGCGTTTCCAGTCTGAGCGGTTATGGAAAGAAAGAACTATCGGGGAGACTGTTCACGCACGCGAGGGAGTGACTCGCCGGGCGACATTCGCAAGCTGCTTTTCCCGAACATCAGTGCAGTGCATCGGAATACGAGCAGCAATGATAGTGAAAAGGACATTGAAATCATGAGTATCCTTCGTGCTTGAATCATTCGCGAAATCCTTCATCCCGCTGTTCGTCGCCATGGACAGCATCGGGCTTGTCCCACTTTTTCTGGACTGACACAGGGAATCGCTGTACCCGATTTGCACATATTGATTTTCAGTGCGGCACCCACCGCATTGATCATTTCCGTGGTTTTTCTGTTTACCGAGACGGCGCTCTTCGAATTCATGGGCATCACGTCGGATGATTTCCGTATTGGCGGAGGTGTTGTGCTACTGGTGCTCTCGATTCAGGATCTGGCAGGAACGAGCAGCGAAGACAGCCGCAGAAAGCCAAAGTCAAGCGTAGGTGTCGTTCCGATCGGTATTCCTTTGATGATGGGGACCGGCCGCGCTCACGACAATCCTCATACTCGTCGATTCTCAAGGTGTTGTTATCACATTGTCCGCACTGCTCGCGAATCTGCTCATCGTCCTCATCGTACTTCTGAACTCGAAATGGATTATTCGCGTTTTGGGCGAGGCGGGCTCACAGGCATTTGCCAAAGTCGCCTCGTTGTTCCGATGGTGGGAATTGTAGTGATAATGATACGCTCGGGCTTGGTGGGAATGCTGTCTACTATGTAACTCGGGATGTACGGTGCCGGAAGGCAGCACGTGCCGTAGCTGCCGGGATTTCGGAATTACGATTTCTAAGCTGCGTCCGCGCCTTTCCGCTGCAGTAATAAAGCTGTTTCAATCAAGCGCAATTGCATACGCAGTCACGACTTCCGCGTATGTTTCTTCCGTGATGTTGATTTTTCTGCTGGTGCGACAATGATGACAAATTCCCGTTTCGCGGAATTCAGGGAAAAATATTCGAACATGTCGTTCAGAATTCCACGTTCGATATGCTGAGTCGGTAATGTTACATCGCAGGCTACACAAGCATGTCTGTCGGCCCCGAGCACGATGCGCATATCGTCAAGTACGGCGAGCAGACGGTAGGGTGCGTCGAGAAACACCACGGGAATGTCGGAAAATCGTAGACGAGAGAGTTCCTTTCGTCGCATCGGGCGCTTCGGCGAGAGGAATCCGTAGAATAGAAAACGCTGTACGTCAATACCCGAGACTGCGAGGGCAGCAGTAAGTGAATCGGGTCCGGGTACGATATCGATGGGAATACCAGCGTCGATGGCACGCTGGACCAACTCTGTTCCGGGA
>Ga0209498_1001329_pt1 | contig 15189 bp, 12 predicted proteins | sample WalLakDeSediment_FD_184131 | JGI IMG/M metagenome (GOLD analysis project Ga0209498, IMG submission 184131) | Lake sediment microbial communities from Walker lake, Nevada to study Microbial Dark Matter (Phase II) - Walker Lake 11/02/13 Deep... | ecosystem: Environmental > Aquatic > Freshwater >... | reverse complement strand
CATCTTCCTCTACATCAATTCACCTGGAGGTTCGGTGTATGACGGCCTTGGCATCTTCGATACCATGCAGCACATCAAACCCGATGTGCAAACCGTATGTCTGGGGCTTGCCGCTTCCATGGGCGCCTTTCTGCTCTGTGCCGGCGCCAAGGGCAAGCGCAGCAGCCTCACACACTCGCGCATCATGATTCACCAGCCCCTGGGCGGGGCCCGCGGGCAGGCCAGTGATATCCGCATCCAGGCCGATGAAATTCTCTACCTGAAAAAGAAGCTCAATCAGGAGTTGGCCGATCGCACCGGACAGCCGCTCAATCGGATCGAAGAAGATACCGACCGCGACTTTTTCATGTCCCCTGCCGAAGCCGTGGAATATGGCTTGATCGACAAGGTGATCGAGAAGCGGGTCAAGGACGGCAAGACCTACTTCGTGATCAACGACTACGACAAGCTCCGCGGGCTGTTCGGCGAGCTGCTCCGCGAGATCCAGCGGATCAAGTCGCAGGGCGACTTCAAGGCCGGCAAGGCGTTGATCGAGACCTACGGGGTCAAGGTCGACCGGGCCCTCCACGAGGAGGTCAAGCGCCGCTACGAGGCCCTCGACATCGCGCCGTACAGCGGCTTCATCCAGCCCAAGCTCGTGCCGGTGATGGACGGGGACACGATCGTCGACGTGGTCGTCGAGTACCCGGCCGACTTCACCGAGCAGATGCTCGAGTACGGCGCGCGTTACAGCCACCTTTAGTCGAAAGTGGCCGACATGCGGGCCGCCCTAGGTGGCCCGCGGGTCGGACGGTGGCCCGTGGGCGGGCCAGTCCGAATCCGGCCGATCGCTCTAAGTCGTTGGGATCACACGAGAGTCAACGAGGCACGGCGGACGCAATAGAGCGCGGCGATGCTCAGCCGCACTTACTCCGTAGGGATCCTCGGCGTCGAGGGTTATGTGATCACCGTCGAGGCCGACGTTGGCGTCGGCCTGCCTTGTCTGACGATCGTCGGCCAGGTCAGCGGGGCGCTCAACGAGGCCCGCGAGCGGGTTCGGGCGGCGCTGACCCACTGCGGGCAGCCAGTCGCGACCCGCAAGCAGATCGTCAACCTCGCCCCAGCTGAGCAGCGCAAGGACAGCCCGGGCTGCGATCTCGCGATCGCCTGCGCGCTGCTGGCCAGCCATGGGGTGCTCCCGCCGGACTGCCTGGCCAAGACCATGCTTTGGGGCGAGCTCGCCCTCGACGGGACCCTGCGTCCGGCGGTCGGGACCTTGGTCGTCGCCGATACGGCCCGGCTCGCTGGGTTTCGCCGGTTGATCGTCGCGCATGAGAGCGCCCGGGAGGCGGCGATGATCCCCGGGCTCGAGATTGTGGCGGTCCGCGATCTGCCGAGCTTGGTCGCGCAGCTGCGTGACGAGGCGCCGTTCGATTGCTTTGATCCGGGGCCGTTTGCGACCGGGGCGAGCCTCGCTGCGCCGGAGGGCGCGGCTGATCTCGCCGACATTCGCGGGCTCGTGCTCCCGCGCCGGGCCGTCGAGATCATGGTCGCGGGCGGGCATAACCTGCTGCTGCACGGGCCGCCCGGGGTCGGCAAGACCATGCTCGCCCGGCGGATCCCCGGCTTGCTGCCGGCGCTCGAGCATGAGGACGCGCTCGAGGTCACCAAGATCCACGGGGTCGCGCGTCGGCAGATCCCCGAGGGCTTAATCCGGCGCCCGCCGGTTCGCATGCCGCACCACACGGTCAGCGTCGCGGGCCTGCTCGGCGGCGGCAACCCGCCGCGGCCTGGCGAGGTCAGCTTGGCCCACCGCGGCGTGCTGTTCCTCGACGAGCTGCCCGAGTTCCCGCGGGCCTGCATCGAGGGCCTACGCGAGCCCCTCGAAGACGGGGCCGTGGCGATCGTTCGAGCTCGCTACGCCCTGCATTATCCGGCGCGCTTCCAGCTGATGGCGGCCATGAACCCGTGCCCGTGCGGGTTCATGGGCCACCCCGAGCGGGTCTGCACCGACAGCCCCGCCGCCGTGCAGCGCTACCAGGGCCGGGTCTCGGGCCCGTTCATCGATCGCATGGATCTCGTCGTCCCGGTCACGCCGCTGACCAGCGGCGAGCTTGCGATCGCGCCGTTTGGGGAGCCGAGCGCCGTGGTCCGCGAGCGGATCTTGGCGGCCCGAGCCCGGCAGGCCGAGCGCCTCGCGACCACACCGTGGGAGCGCAACGCCGAGATCCCGGCCAACGGCAAGGCGATCGAGCGGCTGTGCCCGCTGACCCCCCAAGCGCACAAGCTGTTGCTCGGGATCGCCCGGCGCGGCAACTTGAGCATGCGCGCGCTGCATCGGCTCCGGCGTGTGGCTCGGACGATTGGGGATCTCGATCCGAACTGTGATCCGACCGCGGCGATCGACGTCGAAGCGGTCGCGCTCGCGGCCAGGCTCCGGCGGCTGCCGGACACCTTGATGGGGACGTGAGCGAAGCGGGTCAGCTCGGAACGCAGGTCGAGCCGGTCAGCGTGCCCAGGCCGAGGTCGAATGTACCCGGGTTGCAAATCTCGCCTGCTCCGCAGTTGGCGTTGTTGACGCACTCACCGCAGGCGCCGATCGTAATGATGCCCTCGAGCAAGACCGGGGCGCAGAAGTCGGCGCAAGCGGCGTCGCCGTTGCCTTCGATGTCGCAATAGGTGTCTTGCGCGAAGCTGCCGACCGCGACGCAGGAGTTGGTGCCCGAGAACTCCGAGACAAGCACGACCGGAGTGCAGATCAGGTTGCCGTTGCAGCCGCCATCTACACAATAGCCGCAGGTGTCGACGCTGATGAAGCCACCGAGCGACAGCACGTTGCCGCAGACCAAGCCCGCTTGGCAGACCGCGCTGGACTCACAGCCGCCCCCAGGTTCACCCATGTTGCAGGTCGGCCCGTTGTTCGCGAACGGGCTTTGCGGCGAGCAGCCACCGTCGGGGCAGTCAGCGTCGTTGACACACTCGCCACACTGGCCGCCAAGGAGCGGGAACACGTGGCAGAAGGCCGAGACACAGTCGCAGCCCGTGTTGCAGGCGGCCCCGTTGGCCCCGTCGCCCACACAGGGCTCGCCGTCGCCGTCGCCGGTGGTGGGGGCGCCGTCGCCATCACCGGTGGCGTCGCCGTCGCCATCACCGGTGGTGTCGCCGTCGCCGTCGCCGTCGCCGTCACCGTCGCCGTCACCATCACCATCACCATCACCGGTCTCGCCCAGATCACTCGTGTCACCGAACGGGAAGCAGGCGTTGGCGAGGCAAAATAGCCCCGGCGCGCAGGTGTTCCCCGCAAAGCACTCGCAGCCAAGGGTTCCGGTGATGCACGTCGAGTCGCCGACGCACGCAGACAGCCCCAGCCCGAAGGCCAGGCCGAACGCAGCCCAGGAGGCGGCGTGGCGGCGGGCACGATCAATGGTTGCACGAAGTACCGCGGTCAGGTTCACGGCGCCTTCATACCATGCCCGGTCGTGCCCCTTCACGCGGTCGTGCGAAACGACAAAGGGGCTCGAGCCCGGCGGCGCCGGACATCGAGCCCCCCTAGGAGCCCAGCGGGTGCTGGTGGCTCAGTTCGGAACGCAGGTCGAGCCGGTCAGCGAGCCCAGGCCGAGGTCGAATGCACCCGGGCTGCAGGTCTCGTCTGCTCCGCAGTCGTCGTTGTCGACGCACTCACCACAGGCGCCGATCGTAATGATGCCCTCGATCAAGACCGGCGAGCAGAAGTCGGCGCAAGCGGCGTCGCCGTTGCCTTCGATGTCACAGTAGGCGTCTTGCGCGAAGCTACCGGGCTCGACGCAAGTGTTGATGCCCGAGAACTCCTCGACGAGCACGACCGGAGTGCAGATCAGGTCACCCTCGCAGCCACCATCTTCACAAAAGCCGCAGGTGTCGACCTCGATGAAGCCGCCGAGCGACAGCACGTTGCCGCAGACCAAGTCATCTTGGCAGACCTCAGTGGACTCACAGCCGCCGCCAGGTTCACCCATGTTGCAGGTCGGCCCGTTGTTCTCGAACGGGCTTTGCAGCGAGCAGCCACCGTCGGGGCAGTCAGCGTCGACGACACACTCGCCACACTGGCCGCCAAGGATCGGGAGCACCCTGCAAAAGGTCGAGGCGCAATCGCAGCCCGTGTTGCAGGCGGTACCGTTGGCCCCGTCGCCCTCACAGGGCTCGGGCTCGCCGTCGCCGTCGCCGGTGGTGGGCTCGCCGTCGCCGTCGCCAGTGGTGTCGCCGTCGCCGTCGCCGTCACCGGTGGTATCGGTGGCGTCGCCGTCGCCGTCGCCGCCGCTGGTCTCGGTGCTGGCAACGCCGCCGTCGTCGTCGACTTTTTCACCGCAACCGAGGGGCGCGAAGCCGAGGCCGAGGGTAGCAAACAGAGCAAGGAAGTAGGGGGAACGAAGCGTGTTCTTCACGATAATCTCCTGTGGGTCACCAATCAGGTGAGCTCGGCCTCTTGGATACTCTGCAAGTGGGGTCCAGGTCGAGAGCTTTGCGATGCGAGCGTGCGGCGCTGTAGTCAAACGTGTGCGTTGGTCTGCTCACAATGCGTCCTCAACCAGAGCGCCCGTCGCCGACGATCCCAAACCGCCGCAAATTAACCCGACCCCCCGCGCTAAATTCAACCCCCTCAACCTCGAGCAGCCGCCGTTGGCGTGCCCCCGCTGCGGCGTCCAAGCTGATCTCGCCGCGGGCGTTGATGACTCGCTGCCACGGGACCCCGCTGTCCGGTGGCAGCCGGGCGAGCACGTAGCCGACCAGCCGCGCGCGGCGAGGCAGGCCGGCGATCGCGGCGACCTGGCCGTAGGTTGCGACCTGGCCTCGGGGGATCGCCTCGACGGCGCGCACGATCGCCTGCCAGGCTTGGTTCAACTCGTGGTCAACTCAGCGCGCGGCCGGACACGCGGCCGGACAGGGAGTCGTCGAGCGCCGAGGAGATGTTGGCCAGGGCCTGCTCGAGCGCTTCACTCGGGAGGTTGAAGCTCACGCGCACGGTCCCGGGCGCCTCGAACATCGTGCCGGGGACGACCTGGGTGTCGTAGGCGTCGCGTAGGTGGCGGGCGAAGGCGAGGTCGGGGGTGAGGTCGGGCAGGCGGATCAGGCCGGTCTGGCCGGCTGACGGGGGGACCCATGCCACCCGGGACTCCTCGGCCACCCACCGGTCAATGATCGCGCGCGCGGGCTCGATCGCCTGGCCGGCGATCGCCTCGAGCTCGGCGGCGTGGCGCATGACCTGGGTGGCGATCGCCAGCGAGGGCAGGGGCGGATCGACGTGGGCGTAGTGGCTGGCCAAGCGGAAGGCCTGGGCGGCCTCGCGGTCGCGGGTGACGACCCAGCCGACCCGCAGGGCGCTGAACCCGAAGCACTTGGTCCCCGAGGACCAGCTCACGCCGTTGTCGATCGCCACGGCCGCGGGCCGCCACGCGCCCGAGGCCAAGGCGAAGTCGAGGTAGACCTCGTCGACGAGGACTAGGGCGCCGACGCGCGCGGCCATCTCGCCGATCGCCTCGAGGGTCGCGGTCTCGAGGGCGACGCCGGAGGGGTTGTGGAGGCTCGACAGGATCACGGCCCGGGTCTTGGGCGTCAGCAGTCGAGCGAGGCGATCGGGCAGGGGCTCCCAGCGCTCCTCGAATTTTCGCTCGAGCCTCGACACGTTGAGCCCGAGCATCTCAGGCACGCGGTGCAGCGGCTCGTAGGTCGGGCGCTCGACGATCACATGGTCGCCGGGTCGGGCGAGGGCGAACAGCACCTGGGTGATCGCTCCGCTCGCGCCCAGAGTTGGGATGACGCACTCCGGCGCGACGTCGTAGCGCTGGGCGATGGTTTGGAGGAAGCCGGCGAGGATCTCGGCTCGCTTGTCTCGACGGCACAGGTCTTGGATGCCGAGGGTGCCGAGCAAGGGCCACGCCGGTCTCTCGCCCGAAGCGGCTCGCGGGTCGGTTTCGGGGGCGGCCGTCTGCGGGGCCAGGGAAGCCAGGCCGCAGGTGTCGGGTACCCCGCTCGCGGTCAGATCCCACCGTGCACCAGCGGGCACGGTCTGGGCCCACGCGAGGTAGTCGACGGGGCGCAAGCGACCTTTCAAAACCGAAGCCTCCGGTTGCGGGGAAGGGCCGGTCCGGGTTTGGGTCCGCTTCGCGGCAGCGCTCGCTTGGCGGCCTGCCCTTCGGGCAGCCTCACTTTGGTCCTTCGGCTCACGGGTCGGGATGGTTTCAGAACTCGCCCGCCCCCGCAAGCGCTCGTCGGAGCCCTCACAAACCCGCGTTTGGTCCGCAGATCGCCAAATTTCACGGTTGTGCCGGATATACGGCGGTGCTTGGGCAAGCCAGGCAATGATGGTAGACGGGAGGCATGTCCAAAGATCCGGCGTGGGAGCGCCATCGGTCGAGCTTGGCCGTACAAGCGAGCTTTGTGCGCAGCTACTCGCCGCTGACGGCTGCGCTGCTCGACCAGGCTGTGGGGTGGCTCGATGACCCCGACGAGCGGGGGCGTGAGCTTGGTGATCCAGCCGGGCTCTTGCAGATCTGCCAACGGCTGGTCGCGCTGCTCGCCGAGAACGACGACGAAGACATGTTGACGGGCTGGCTCGACGACCTCCAGCCCGCGCTGCGGCTCAACGCCTGCCTGCACTGGTACGTCCTGGAAGATGACGCCCGCGTGGCCGATCTTCGGCCCTACTTCACGACCGTGACCGCGGGTGAGGCTGACGGCGCTCGCAAACCGACGGACCCAGACTTCCCGGGCCGGCTGTTTCGCGCGGTCCATGCCCTCGGCCCCGAGCTGTTCGAGCGCGCACGCAACTGGCGGGCGATGACCAACGAGACCTCGCGCGGGATCGCGTGGTTGCTGCCGGCGGCGCTGGTCGGCGCCGAGGAGGTCTACCTCGTCGAGCTCGGCTGCTCGGCTGGGCTCAACCTTTATGCAGAGCAACGTAGCTACAGCCTCGCGTGGACCGCGAGCAAGCGGCTGCGGCTCGGACGGGCGAGCGACGAGCAGTTTTTGACGCTGTCCAGCGGGCCGATGCCCGGGACCCTCGATGATTTTAGCGAGGCCGAGCGTCGCGGGCCCGAGGTCCTCAGCCGCGTCGGCGGTGACGTCAACGCCGAGGCTGTCGGGCAGCCCGAGATCCGCCGCAACCTCGAGGCGTGCATCTGGGGCGATCAACGCCGCCGCCTCGATCGCCTGCGCGAGGGCGTGCAGCTGCACAGCAACGCGACCGAGCTCGGGCTCGTGCCTGCGCAGGTGCGGCAGCTCGATCTCCCCAACGAGCTCCCCGAGTTTCTCCGCGCCGCGGTGCCCAGCCACCCGCAGGCGCCGGTGATCGCGTACAACACCTACGCGACGGCGTACCTGAGCGACGTCAACCAGCGGGTGGTCGCTCGCGAGATGCGTAGCTTCGCGCGGACCTGGAGCTTGCGCCACAAGCTCCCCTGGATGTGGATCCGCTTCGAGCCCGCGCGCGCGGGCAAGACCGCGCCGCATCCCGGCTGGTGCCAGTGGATCGTCGAGCTGTTCAGCGGCTCCAAGCACAAGACCATCGAGCTCGGCTGGGCCCACCCGCACCTGATCCGCGCGGAGTTTGGGCCGGGGATCGTCGAGCTGCGCAATCTTCGGGATCGGCGGTAGCCCGATCATGGTGACCGAGCCGTCCAGCCGCGACCTCCACCCCAAGACCGGGGCCCGGTTCGTGTTCGATCGCCTGTCGAGCGAGGCCGAGCCGGTCTACGCCGTGGTCATCCATCTGCCCGCGGCGCGCCGCTGGGCGGGGACGCTGCGTTGGGCCAACGGTCACGCGCAGCTCGTGGCCAACGCCGATCAGCCAGCGCTCGACGCCGATGATGTCCAGCGCTGGGCGACCGCCGAGGCGCTCAAGCTCGCGCGGGTGCTGCACCGCGATCCCAAGCCACACATGCTCCGCTGGCGCGGCTAGCAGGTGACGCTAGTCGCACACGCAGGTGGCGGGGGCGTCGGGATCCGGCTGCGCACAAGCGCCCCCCGTATGGCCCGCTCCAAACGCGTCGAGCTCGGCGCACAGCCGGGCGCAGCGATCGACGGTTCGGCGGCCCCACACGCAAGCGTCGATGATGTCTTCCTTGGTGCAGACGCTGGGGTACTGCGCGGGATCGCAGCTGGTGCCCGGGCCGAAGCCGCATAAAAATTGTGGTTGGTCCAGCCCGGGCGCGCAGCCGTAGGCGAACGGGAAGGACTCGGCCAAGCACACAAAGGTCGAGTAGTTCGCGGCGAGCACCCAACGCTCGCCGTTGCAGGCCCAGATCGTCGAGCCCCCAGGATGCTCGGGATCCTCGGGGTCGCTGACGCAGACCAAGCGCTCGAGCGAGTCGGCGTCGCAGGTCTCGCTGGGCCCGGGATCGTCCCCGCCGGTGTCATGGTCAGGCTCATCGGTCGCGCAACAATTAAAGTCGTCGAGCGCGTCGGAGCACCAGCTGTAGCCCGGCTCACATTGGCAGGAGTACGCGGCCAGCTCGACGCTGTGCGAGCCCGGATCCCCGCAGCCCTCGCGGTTGCCCCCGACCCCGGCGTCGTCGTCGTCGTCGTCGCCGCCGCAGCCGGCGAGCAGCGCGACCGCCAGCAGCGCGCCATGCAGGCTCGTGAACCTCACCGCTGACAGTATCCTCCACACCACCGGCGCAACGAAACAGGCGCGGAGAGCCGAAGCTCCCCGCGCCTTGCGCTCATCCTACGCCTTGCGCTCATGCTTGGCGCGAGCGCCCAATCAGATCGGGCAGCCTTCGTCGCCCGAGTCGCAGCAAAAGCAGGCGACGTCGTCGGGGATCGAGGAGTCGCACTCGCCGTACTCGTAGGTGATGCCGTCGATGCCGACGTCTTGGCAAAACACCTGGCAGCTGTCCCAGGTCTCTTTGGAGAGGTCGCAGTAGGCGATCTGGTCGTCGTCTACGCAAAACGCCGGGTCGCTGTTGTTGCAGGCGGCGCCCGAACCGTCGCCGCAGATCGGGACGACCGAGACGCCGTCATCGATGCAGCCGTAGGCGAAGTCCCAGCCGATGAACTTGCACTCATCGTCGAGGAAGGTGGTGTCCTCGACCCACTTGCCGCCTTGACAAGTGAAGAAGCGGCTGCCTTCGGGGCCCATGGGCTCGTCGTGCGTGCACCAAAACGCGCCCTCTTCGTCGGCCGAGCAGTCTTCGGGGGGGAGGGTGCCGGGGTCACCGTCGCCGTCGCCGTCGCCGTCGCCCTCGCCGTCGCCGTCGCCGGCCTCGGCGTCACCGTCGCCGTCGCCGTCGCCGGCCTCGGCATCACCGTCGCCGTCGCCGGAGCCTTCGGTCCCGCTGCCGCCGGTCGTGCTGCAGCAGTTGAGGTTGGCGTCATTGGTGGGTTCGCACCACTCGTAGAAGGGCTTGCACTCGCACTCGCCGTTGCTGTCGAGCCGGTTGTTGCTGCCGCTGGCACAGGGCTCGCTGGGGCTCAGGTCGATGACGCAGCCGAAGCCGAGGCCAAGTACGCCGCCGAACACGACGGCGGCCTTTAGAGATTGCAGTTTTCGATTCAGGCTCATGTTTAGAAGTCTCCTGTGGTTGTCGAGTGGAAAAGATCGCCCGGAAGTCAGTCGAGTTGGGTCGGCGTGGGGCTGTTCGACGGGCGTCGCTCGGGTTCATTCTGTCGCACGGCGTCGCTCCCGTCGAGTGACGCGTGGACCAGCGGCCGGCAGCCGGTACACGCAGACGGGCCGCCCTGGCACCCTACAGTGAGGACCACGGCGACCCGCTCAGGCCGTCGAGAGCTGCGCGCTGGCGCTACTCGACCGTCCAGGTATGCCCGGCGCGCAGGAGCGCGTCGATGTCCCCGACGCTCTTGAGCTTGGCCGCTTCGACTTGCGCCACGACGCTCGAGTCATAGCTCGGAGCCGGATCGCGCAGGATCACGCCGAGCGCGATCGGGAAGTTTGGCGGCTCGAGCCCGGCGAGCAGGAACGCCATCGGCCGGCTGGTCTCGTCGTGGACGAGCACGTCGGCCTCGGTGATCCCGTCTTCGCCGAGCGTGACGATCTCGAGCTCGAGGCTGTTGGGCCGCAGGCGCAGGCCCTTGTCGCCGCCAAACAGCATGGGCTTGCCGTGCTCGAGCATCAGCATGGTCGAGGACGCCTGGTCCTTGTGCTCGACGTGGGACCAGGCGCCGTCGTGAAACACCGGGCAGTTTTGCAGGACCTCGATGAAGCTGGTCCCGCGGTGCTCGCGGGCTTCGATGAACACCGGGCCGAGGTGCTTGGCGAGGGTGTCGACGGACCGGGCGACGAACCGAGCGCCGGCACCGAGCGCGAGCAGGGCCGGGGTCACGGGCATGTCGACGGACCCGAGCGGGGTCGAGGGCGAGCGCAGGCCGACGAGCGAGGTCGGCGAGTACTGGCCCTTGGTCAGGCCGTAGATCCGGTTGTTGAACAGGATCATCTGCACGTCGACGTTGCGCCGCAGCATGTGCATGAGGTGGTTGCCACCGATGCTCAGGCCGTCGCCGTCGCCGGTGATCACCCAGACGTCGAGCTCGGGGTTGGTCAGCTTGAGCCCCGTGGCAAACGCGGGCGCGCGCCCGTGGATGCTGTGGAACCCGTAGGTGTTCATGTAGTAGGGGAACCGGCTCGAGCAGCCGATCCCGGACACGAACACGGTCTTGGCCGGGTCAGCGCCGACCTCGGGCAGGGTCCGCTGCATGGTCGAGAGGATCGCGTAGTCACCACAGCCGGGGCACCAACGGACGTCTTGGTCGGAGGTGAAGTCCTTGCGGGTGAGCTTCTTGGCGGGTTCGGAGGGGCTCATGATGGGGTTCCTCGGGATTCCAAATTAGCGGGCCAGGTGGTCGGCGATCGCGGCTTCGATCTCGCTGACCTTGAACGGTTGGCCGGAGATCTTGTTGATGCCGACCGCGTCGACGAGGTACTCGGCGCGCAGCAGCTTATCGAGCATCCCGTTGTTCATCTCGGGCACGATCACCCGCTTAAACCCGCGCAGCAGCTCGCCGAGCTTGCGCGGGAACGGGAACACGTTGCGGATGTGGATCTGCGAGACCGATTGGCCGGCCGCACGAGCCCGGCGCACGGCCTGCGTGATCGCCCCGTAGGTCGAGCCCCAGCCGACGACGACGAGATCGCCGGTGTCCTCGCCGACCTCGACGGCCTGCTCGGGGATGTCGTTGGCGATGTTCGCGACCTTGGCCGCGCGGACCTTGGTCATCTTGTGGTGGTTGTCGGCGTCGTAGGAGATGTTGCCCGAGTTGAAGTCCTTCTCGAGCCCGCCGATGCGGTGCTCGAGGCCCGGCGTGCCGGGGATCGCCCAGGGTCGGGCGAGGGTCTCGGGGTCGCGCAGGTAGGGGTGGTAGCCCGCGGGCCGATCGAGCTGGAACGCGACCTCGATCTTGGGTAGGTCGGCGAAGCTGGGGATGTTCCAGGGCTCGGCGCCGTTGGCCAGGTAGCCGTCGGTCAAGAGCATGACCGGGGTCATGTATTTGAGCGCGATGCGGGCGGCCTCGATCGCCATAAAAAAGCAATCGCCGGGGGTCGCGGCCGCGAGCACGGGCAGCGGCGAGTCGCCGTTGCGCCCGTACACGGCTTGGAGCAGGTCGGATTGCTCGGTCTTGGTCGGCAAGCCCGTCGATGGACCGCCGCGCTGGACGTCGACGACGATCAGCGGGAGCTCGAGCATGACCGCGAGGCCGATGCCCTCGGCCTTGAGCGCGACCCCGGGGCCGGAGGTGGTGGTCACGCCCAGGGCGCCGCCCCAGCTCGCGCCGATCGCCGCACACACGGCGGCGATCTCGTCCTCGGCTTGGAAGGTGGTGACGCCGAAGCGCTTGAGCTGCGAGAGGGCGTGGAGCACCGACGAGGCCGGCGTGATCGGGTACGAGCCGAGCACGAGCTTGAGCCCCGACAGCTGCGCGGCCGCGGTCAGGCCCCACGCGAGGGCGTCGTTGCCGGTGATGTTGCGGTACAGGCCGGGCGGGAGCTTGGCGGCGGCGACCTCGTAGGGGCCGATGCCGCTGGGCAGCTCGGCGGTCTCGCCGTAGGCGTGGCCGGCCTTGAGCGCGGCGATGTTGGACTCGGCGATGTCCGGCTTCTTCGCAAACTTGCCGCGCAGCCACTCGACGGTCGGCGCGTAGTCGCGGCCGTACAGCCACAGGACCAACCCGAGGGTCCACATGTTCTTGCAGCGCAGCGCGTCCTTGGTGCCGAGCCCAAACTGCTCGACGGCCGCGACGGTCATCTGCTGGATGTCGAGGTCGATGACGCGATAGGCCGAGAGGCTGTCGTCCTCGAGCGGGTTGCTGGTGTAGCCGGCCTTCTTGAGGTTGCCCTTGATGAACGCGCCGGTGTTGACGATCAGGATGCCGCCGCGCTTGAGGTCGGCGAGGTTGGTCTTGAGCGCTGCCGGGTTCATCGCGACGAGCACGTCCGGCTCATCGCCCGGGGTCATGATGTCGTGCGACGCGAAGTGGACCTGAAAGCCCGAGACCCCGTAGGTGGTGCCCGCTGGCGCTCGGATCTCGGCCGGGAAGTCCGGGAAGGTCGCGACGTCGTTCCCCATCATCGCGGTGGTGTGGGTGAACTGGCTGCCGGTTAGCTGCATGCCGTCGCCCGAGTCCCCGGCGAAGCGGATGACGACGGACTCGAGCGACTCGCGGTTCTCGGTGTTCGGGAAGGTGTCCATTTGGATCTCGGAGCCGCGCCCTCCGGCGAGTTCGAGCGTCGGGATCAACATCCGCGATGGAACGCTCGAACCAGGGCGCACGGGAGGGGCGCAACAGCAACGCAGAGTATGGCGGCGCGGCCCAACGATGTCACGGCCGCGGGGGTATGTTGACTCACGGTGAACCGCATTCAGCGATCGAATTCAGGGCCCGCTTGCGCTCGAGGCTGGCGACGATCACCGCGGTCGTCGAGTCCCCGACCACGTTGATCGCGCTGCGGCACATGTCGAGGATACGGTCCATGCCCAAGATCAACGCGATCCCGCTGGCGACGACGGGCTCGGGGATGCCGACGGTGATCATGACCACGTAGAGCAGCGGGATCACGCCGCCTGGGACCCCGGCGGCGCCGATCGCCATGAGCATCGCCACCAAGATCAGGGTGAGGTATGCGCCTAGCTCGAGCGGCACGCCCCAGACCTGCGCGACGAAGTGCACGGCGATGACCTGGTAGATGGTCGTGCCGTCCATGTTGATGGTCGCGCCGAGCGGGAGCACGAACCCGGCGATCGGCCGCGGCACGTCGAGCTCGTCTTCGGCGACGCGGATCGTGGTCGGCAAGGTCGCGGCCGACGATGAGGTCGAGAACGCGGTGATCCAGACCTCACGCATGGCCTTGAGGAACGCGATCGGCTTCCAGCCAGCGACGACCCGGATCAGCGGGAACAGCACGAACACGAGGTGCGCGAGGAGGGCGATGAGGACCACGCCGGTATAGAGCGCGAGGGCGACGAGCACGTCGACGCCGAACCGCGCGACGACCATGAACACCAAGGCCGCGACGCCGTAGGGCGCGAGCTTCATCAGCAGGCCGATCAGCTTGATCATCGCCTCGTTGACGCCGTCGAGCACCGCGGCCACCGGCGCGCTGCGATCCTTGGGGACCATCGACAAGGCGATCCCAAACGCGAGCGCGAACAGGATCACCTTGAGGAGATCGCGGTTGCTGGACATGGCCAGCACGATGTTCTCGGGGACCAGGCCGACGAGGATCTCCAGCATCGAGCCGGAGAAGTATTCGCGGGCCGAGTCGGCGGCGGCGACCCTGCCCGCGGCCTCGCCGGAGAACTGCGCGCTGAGCAGGTCGCGGGTCTCCGGCGAGATCGCGGCGCCGGGCTGAAACAGCAGGTACAGGCCCGTAGCCAGGCACGCACCGAGGAACGCGGTGGCCATGAAGATGCCGATGGTGCGCCCGCCGAGCCGCCCGAGATCCCGCGGATCGCCGAGCGAGTACATGCCCGTGGTGATCGAGGTGAACACCAAAGGGACCACGGTCAAGATGATCGCGCGGATGAACAAGGTGCCGATCGGTTCGATCCAGCGGGCGCCAAACTCGAGCAGCGCGGCCTCGCTGGCGAACACGGGCAGCGGCGCGTCGACCCCGACCATCAGCTGCTTCGCGACCATGGCGAACGCGCTGCCGATCGCCATGCCGATCAGGATCTTGGTGTAGAGCTGCAGCCCGCGGGGCTCCTCGCTCGACCGCTCGACCGCTTCAGGCTCACTCACGCCGGCGACTCTTCCACTTCGTCGCTCGAGCCGCCAGGGTCTCGCCGCTCCGACCAGCGGGCGTCGAACCGGAGCTCGGGGTGCGCACCAAAGCCGAGCCGGTTGTCGGTGAGCTTGGCCCACGTGACGATCAGCGCGTACAGCTGATGGGCGCCGCGATCGAGCGTCGCTTGGGCGATCGCATGGCGGGCGAGGTAGCGGGCGCGGAGCTGGGCCGCGCCCGCAGCACTGAGGCTATCGGCGCGGACGAGCGCGCCGCGGAGCTGGGCGCCGCGGAGCTCGCCGAGGGTCTCGCTCTCGAGATACACAGCCGCGCCCGCGGCGGTCGGGCCGGCGCCGGTGAGCTGGCCGTGGTGGCTCGTTGGGCTGCTTGCGAAAATTAATAGGGGAGCGGCGTGGCGGCCGATGCTCCCGGGCTCGGCCAGCGCGTAGAACACCGGGGCCGGGTAGGGCGGCTCGGGGCCGTCGGCCAGCGCAAGGGCCATCACCCAGCGCTCGCTCATAATTCGTATGAGCGCACTCACAGGGTTGAGCGTAGCGGGGGTCGACACGCCGCTGCTTAGCACAGCGCTCACGCGCGTGGGCGGTGCTACCGTGTCCCGATGACGACCCCCCCCGCCAGCATCTTCGCGCGCGCTTACGAAGCCCTCGGAGCCGAGGACTTCGAGACGGTCAACGCAGTCATGGATGACGCCGTCGAGGCTGGGGTCGGGCCCGACGATCCGCGCTTTCGCTACCTCGAATTCATGACCGGCTGGCTCGACGAGTCGGCGAGCGACGAGCAGCTCGCCGCGCTGCTCGAGAATTCCGCGGGGCTCATCGACGACGCCGTCGCCCTCGAAGACGCGGCCGAGGCCTCGCGGATCACCCTCGACCTCGCCGACGTGCTCGCGCAATACGGCGAGATCGATGACGTCGAGCACGGCTTGCGGACCCTGCTCGAGCGCAGCGATCTCAGCCCCGAAGCCGACGGCGAAGCCCGGA
>Ga0209498_1001326_pt1 | contig 15209 bp, 10 predicted proteins | sample WalLakDeSediment_FD_184131 | JGI IMG/M metagenome (GOLD analysis project Ga0209498, IMG submission 184131) | Lake sediment microbial communities from Walker lake, Nevada to study Microbial Dark Matter (Phase II) - Walker Lake 11/02/13 Deep... | ecosystem: Environmental > Aquatic > Freshwater >... | reverse complement strand
GGCTAGTGGGCCTCGTTACGCAGAGCGATCGGTCACCGCGACGTTGATCGCCGCATGATTCGCACTGGTGCTAGCTCACACCCCTAAATGGCTCTGTCCCCATTACGTAGCACCCCAACTAGACAACACGCTACGGACAGGAAAGACCCGTACCAAACGGACTAGGATTACCCGGCGGCTCGATATCCTCATCTGTAACGTCAGCAGCCAGTATCGGCAAGCGGAAGAAGGCTTGATCCCTGGATTCCGTGCCGTCCACCCTAGCACGCGCCGTAAGCTCCACATCCAGCCACTGGGCAAACTGCTGGAAATACAACACATCAAAATCAGCAAAACCAGTGGCGTTCGTAGTCACATTTAACGTTGACAAGGTTACCGCATTACCCGGAATCAAGACGGGGCCATCACTAATGCCATCACGATCTCCATCAAGATTGGGGCAACGCAGCGCTTCCCCGGGTCTAGCGTCAGCCAGCCTGTCGAAGTCTTCGGCAGTCCCAATCACAGGCACCCACCGCTCAAAGTCAAGACCGAAAAACTGGCGAACCCACCTTCCCTTATAATAATGCGTTGGCCAAATTTCCAAAGTTACGTCGACGTTACCGACTGGATTACCGGACGAGTCGGTTACCAATACTCCATAGGGCTTCCGGTATCGAACCTCATCGGGTTTTTCCATCACGTTACCAGTCCCCAACGTGATGAACAGGGAACGCCGAGCCACGCTCAGACTGACTTGAACAGGCTGGTCGACTAACGTCGGCTCATCCAAGATCTCCGCGCTAATAGTTACCCCATTTTGGGCGCTGGAGGTACTACCCGCGGTATACGTGATGACCGCCCGTCCGAACTCGTCAGAGACGGCAGAAGTGGCAGACAAGCTACCACCGGTCACATCCGTTAAGCTAAAATCCACCCTCTTGCCTTTGACCCGATTACCCGCTTCACCAGGCGGTGAATCTCTGAGTACCGCGATGATGGTGCTTGACTGATTAGGAGCAAGGACCGCTGGATCAGCTTGGAGGGTCATTGACCTGACCTCCGTCGCAATGAAGAGGATTACCAGTTCTGCGGTCAATGTGCTGCCATCACCCGCCGTAGCAGTCGCTGTGATCACCGCCGGCCCCGCTCCAGCCGTTCCGGCTTGAATTGTCGCTGTAGCCTCGCCATCAACGTTAGTCATCTTCACATCGCCATCGACAAAGTCGCCGCGTGTCGTTGTGAAGGTCACGTTACGTCCGCTGATGGGATCACCTGTGGCAGCATCTATCCAACTCACTGTTAGAGGCTGAACGGCATTCAACTCGATCTCAGGCCGAGGATCATGCGGCGGTGCTGGAACCACAAAGGCAAAGTTGTCCGTCGAGACGCTGATCGGGAAACTGCGGCTGACTGAGCCACTCGCCGCTGGCCTGGACGTCTCAATTGTAAGTTCTCCCGACTCGGCACCGAGTAGGAGCTCGACAGTAACCAGACCATTCGAATCGGTTTCCGGATTGGCATCGCTTAACAAGGCACCTTGAGGGAAACTGACATTGAGGCGTTCGCCTGCAACACCTTTACTTTCGGAATCACGCAGAGCGATAAAGAGGGTGACCACATCACCAACCGACCCCGAAGTACGCCCTGCCACCAGCGCGAATGTAGTGCCAGTAACGCGCACATTCACTTCACCCTGACGGTCACTCGAAGTCGCGAACACGGTAATGTTGCGGTTGAGTTTGTTGTTGCCTACTGACAACTCAGCCTGCGCCGTGCCCGTGGCATCGGTCTCGGAACGGGTCACTAACAAAGTGCCATCGCCTTGAGTCGCGTTAAAAACAACTCGCGCACCTTCAATCAGGGTATTATTAGCATCGCGCACAAAAGCGGTCAAGGTTACCGGTTCCGAACCCGATGAAGGAAAATCAGGACTACTGGTTAGTAGTACCACGCTGTCGACGGGCACTACAGGATCACCCACGCCCGAGACGTTCACCGTGACGGTCTGCGGTGTTCCTACAAGATAGCCGGGTCCGGGTACAATGAAGACATCAATTTCGCCGGTAGTTGCCGCCGGGAGTGCAGCGATGTCGAAGTTAACAGCGCTTTGCCCTGCCGGAACCGTCACGGTGCCGGGCACAACAAACTCCGAAATATCACCCACCGTTGCCAATGTCACCTGGACGTTGGCGGCTACCGGCTGATTTAGGACCAGCGCGTAAACGGTCGACTGTCCAGGAGTCAGCGATTTGTTGCCACCCTCCAGACGTACCACCGGCCGAGTAGCACCATCCACAACGGTAACCGTTGCCTGCGAAGGGCTGCCCAGCGTGTAACCCGTCCCTGCAGTCAGGCTGAGGGTCACCTGGGACCCCAGAGACGCCGAGAGAGAAGCCTCAACGTCGAACACCGCACTGCTCGCGCCACTCGGGATGGTAACCGTGCCAGGTGTGGATATCTGGTTCGTTTGGCCCGACGCAACCAAATTCACGGCGACATCACCAACCGCCGGTCGGTCCAAGATCACCGCATATTGAGTGGTGGTCCCCGGAGCGAGCTCGACCCCTCCCACAAGGAAACTTACTTCAGGAGCAGGCTGCGGACCCGGACCGGCCCCAGCCGACTGGGTTATGCGGATCGACCAATCCCCGCCTGCCGTGATCCCCAAGAGATAGGAACCCGGATCGAGATTCCTGACGACCGTCGCGTCCGCGTCGCCGCTTTCGATCACCAGAAAACTGATGAGGCTGGCATCCTGATCCAACAGCTCCACGAAAAAGACACCACCACCCCTGTGGCGTGTCTCAAACGTGACCGCACCTCCGGCAGTGACCTCGAAAGGTACAACGTCCGAGCCAGTACCCTCGAAAAGATCGAAGACGGCCGTTCCCGACACATTTACAGTGACGTTCTGCGGTGTACCGACAAGATAATCGGGCCCCGATACGATAAATATCTGGATATTGCCTTCCGACGCTCCCAGGCTTGCGGCGACCTCAAAATTGGCGCCCGCAGCGCCCGCTGGGATTACGACTGTGGAGGGCACCGTGAATTGATCGACGTCTCCTGCAGTCAACAGGCTGACCACCGTCTGAGTTGAAGCCACTTGATTGACCACCAAGGCATAGGTGGTCACTTGGCCCGGGGCTAGCGATCGATTGCCCCCTTCAATTCTCACCACTGGCCGGATACCGTCGCCGACACGCGCCATCGCCGAAAACGGCGAACTCACCGTATATCCGGTACCCGCCACCAAGCTCAACTGCACCGTAGCGCCGATTGGCGCAGAAGCGGGCGCGGACAGCTCGAACGTCCCCGATGATTCTCCTTCTGGAATCACAACGACCAGAGGATCGACCGAAAACTGACCCACGTCGCCTGCCACCGAAAGGCTGACGGCAACCGCGGCTGCAGCCGGTTGATTCAAAACCACTGCATACACCGTGCTGGAATCCGGCGACAGAACGGAGTCACCGCCAACCAAACTGACCTGTGGCACGGTTCCGGGGCCCACCGTCACCGTCACACTCGACGGTGTACCCAGGACGTAATCGTCGCCCGCCACCAATAGAAGTTGCCGCGCGCCCTCCGCCGCATTCGCAGCCGCCGTCACAGTGAAACTGGTCGACCGCTCACCCGCGGCAATCACCACCGGCGAGATCGTCAACCCCGCCAGCCCGGTCGTCAGGACCTGCACCGTGATCTCCGCCGGCGCCGCACGATCTAGCACCACGGCATAGGATGTGCTCGAACCCGGCGACAGATTGGTGTTGCCCCCAGCCAACTGCGCCTGCGGCAACAAGCCCGTCCCCACCGTCACCGTCGTCGTCGAGGGTGTACCCACCGTGTATCCGGTGCCCGCCACCACATTCAACTGAATCGCTGCTCCCGTCGGTGCGGTACCCTGCGCCGACAACGTGAAACTCGCCGACGAATCCCCCGGCTCAATCGCCACCGATGCCGGTACCGAGAACGCATCCGTGTCCCCCGACACCGAAAGGTTGACCACCACATCGGCCGTCGTTGGCTGGTTCAGCACCAGCGTGTAGGTCCGCGACTCACCCGGTGCCAACTCTCCCGCAGTGCCACCCAGTGTCACCTGCGGCAGTGCATCCGCCACCACCGATACCGTCGCACTCGACGGCGCACCCACGGCATGCCCCGCGCCGGCCAGCACAGAGACCTGAATCGACGTGCCGAGAAGTGCCGCGGTCGGTGCTGAAACGGTGAAGTTTGTTGCGGTCTCTCCAGCAGGAATTGTTACGGTGGCAGGGATCACGAACTGATCCGAGTCCCCGACCGTAAGCAGACTGACCGTGAGATCCTGGGACAACCGCTGATCAAGCAGCAAGGCATAACTCGTAGAAGTACCCGGCGAAAGTGTCGTATCCCCGCCGCCGAGGCTGACTTGTGGCAAGAATTCCGCGCCTACTGAAACCGTCAACGTTGTCGAGGTCCCCAAGGAATAGCCGCGCCCCGCCGTCAATGAGAGGCTCATTGACGCGCCCTCTGCGCCGGTCAGGGCGGTCACAGTGAATTGGGCAGAACTCTGCCCCTTACCCACGCGAACCGATCCTGGCACGGTAAATTGATTCGGGTTATTGGAATTGAGTATCCCAACGGTGATATTTCTGGGAGCTGGTCGATCGAGAACGACGCTAACAATGCCAGAACCATCCGGGGCCAAGGTGACCTCCGGTCCGCTGGCCAGCGAGACGACGGGTTCCTCGACGAAAGCGGTCTCCCCACCACCCCCACCGCAGCCAAACAGGAGCGGTGCGGCTAACGCCATGAGTACCAGCGACCCGAAAAGCCTGTATTCACGCAGGGTCTTGAACACTGTCTTGCCCCCATGGGAAGTAATATTTTCCATCACGTTCAAGCTCCCGGCACAGTCAAAGGATGATGCATCGTGGCGCTTACCCAAGAGGCAATTGCGAGCGAGGCAGAGGCAGCGTGGAAACGCTCACAAGCCTGCCCTCGGGCAGCGTCCGTCATTTCAGAAACCACTCTAACTTGCGAATACTCATTGACGTCAGTCCAAGACCCGCGGCGTGACGAAGATTAGCAATTCCGCCTTGGTATTGGCGTTCACGGTATTTCGGAAGAAGTGCTTGAGGAACGGGATGTCTCCGAAGAATGGCACGCTATCCAATTGTGTCAGGCTGCTGATCTCGTAGACGCCGCCCAACACCACAGTCTCACCGTTCGCCACGACCACCTGGGTCTCGACCTCCCGCTTGCTGATCGTGGGGTTCCCCTGAACGGTGCGCTGGAAGTTCACCTCGTTCTTGGTGACCTTGATGTCCATGATCACATTGCCGTTGGGCGTGATCTGGGGGGTGACCTCGGTCAGGAGCAGTGCGTCGCGGAACTCCACGTTGGACGTGCCTTGGTCGATCGAGAGGAACGGAATCTCCTCGCCCTGCTCGATTCTCGCCGTCTGCCCGTTGGCGGTGATCACGCGAGGGCTGGAGATGACCTCGCCCCTTCCCTCGGTCTGCAGCGCACTCAGCTCAAGATCAAGCAGGATGTTCGGGCGCAGAAGGCTGAAGCCGACGCTGGACCCATCGACCACGGGCAATGCAACGTTCAGGCGGTCACCCAACGAGGGTATCCCGCCTCCAGTGGTAATTCCGCTGGAGCCCTGCAGGCTTCCCGATAGTCCCAAGTTGCTTCGACCCTGACTGGTACCACCACTTACGCCGAAGCGCACGCCCAGATCCCTGCGTAAGTTATCGTCGGCGATCACCACCCGCGTCTCGATCAGCACCTGCCGCGTGGGCACATCCAACGTCGCCACCAGTCGCCGGATCGCCTCGATCTGCTCCTGGGTATCGCGCACGATCAAGGTATTGGTACGCGGGTCGACCGCGACACTCCCGCGATCGGAGAGGAACGAGACGCGCTCTTCACGATCGTCCCGACGCGTCTGGATCAGGTCCCGGATGTTGGTCGCCTGATTGAAGTTGATGGTAATGAACTCGGTGCGTAGCGGCTCGAGTTCCCGACGGTCCCGCTCCGTCTCCAGAATCAGGCGCTCGCGGGCTGCGATCTCCTGACTGGGCGCGACGTACATGACGTTGCCAGTTACCCGCTTGTCCAGGCCGCGGGTGGTGAGGATGATGTCCAGGGCCTGGTCCCAGGGGACGTTGTTCAGGCGCAGGGTGATGTTGCCGGTCACACTGTCGCTGACGACGATGTTCAGGTCGGTGAAGTCGGCCAACAGCTGCAGCACCGAGCGGACCTCGATGTCCTGGAAGTTCAGGGACAGGCGCTCACCGATGTATTCCGCGCGCTCGATACGCTGGGCCTCCATTTCCGCCTCGGTGAGCGGAGCCAGTTCCAGCACGTAGGTTCGGTCCGTCTGGTAGGACAGGACGTCGTACTGTCCGGTCGCGCTGACGATCATGCGTACGCGATCGTCGCCCTCGCGGACGGTGTCGATGCTGGTGACGGGAGTCGCGAAATCCACGACGTTCAGGCGCCGCTCCAACTGGCCGTCCATCAGCACGCGCGGGAACACGAGTTCCACTCGCCCCGCCTGTTCACGCACATCCACGGTGACCCCTGGACGCGTGAGCTCCACGAGTACCCGCCCCTGCCCCTCGACGCCGCGACGGAAGTCGACATCGGTGATCTCGGGCGGCCGCGCGCTGCGAACGCCAGGCGGTCGCGCCGGCGGCGCCTCGGCGACAGCGGGCCTGGTGGGTTCGGCGTCGGCGACACCGGCACCGACCGTGAGGATCAGGTTATTGCCATCCACATGACTGCGGTAGTCGGAACTGCGTGCCAGATTGAGGATCACGCGGGTGCGGTCTCCTGCCTCGACCGCGGTCACCGACAGCACGGCCCCGATATTGAACTCGGTGGTCCGGGCGGCCAGACGATTCGATACCCCCGGAAGATCGAGCGCGATCCGTGGCGGCGAGTCGATGGCAAAGATGCTCGCTTCAGGCGGCGGCCCGGAGAACCGGAGCGCAAGCTGGGTCTGGCCAGACCCCAGATTGGCGGCCCGGACTTCCTGAAGTTCCTGGGCGGAAAGCGTGCCCGCCGCCAGCATCACCAGGCCGGCCATCCATGCCAGTATTCGGGGCGTTAGCGACTGGCCCGACGGGACAGCCGTTCCACTCACGTCGCAATTCGGATTCTGATCGAAATACATGACTGTTTCCCCTAGAGATTTCATTCCGACAACGCAACGGAGTTTTCCTGCTCCATATAGCCGCCAAAGGCGTCCGGAACCACCTCCATCAATCGAATTTCCCGCATCGTGATCTCGATGATGCGCCCGAAGTTCTGCCCCATGTGGTCGCCTGGCCGAACCGTCTGAATGGTCCTGTCCGGGGTTCGCACGAGCGCGTAGCGAACGCCCTCCTGCTCCAGCGAACCCACCATTCGCAGCGAATCCAGGGGGAAGCTCTCCAGAGGCTCGCGCGGGCGGTCGAAGTCGATGTCCACCTCCCCGGGCACCCCGGCGGGCTCCGGCGGGAGCGGCCGGGCGATCACTGAGGAATCGAAGGGTGACCGGTCATGCCCCGGATAGAGATAGGGCTCGTGAGGCTGAATCGAGGGGATTGGCTCGATGCCCCCACCCGGGCGCGACTTGACCTGCTCCATGTACCGTTGCAGGTCGCTGGTATCACGCTGACACCCCGAAAGGGCGAGGGCAAGAACAGCCACCAACAGCAGGAACCAGGGGAACGAACCGCTGCGGGTGGTGGCCATCAAGTCCCCTCCAGATAGCGGTAGGTACGTGCCAGGGCATCCATCAGCAGATCCGCGTCCGCACTCCCGGGCCGAATGAAGACGTCATGAATCGTGACGATGCGAGGCATCGCCGAGATGCCGCTCACGAAATCCGCGAGTTGTTCGTAATCTCCCCGCACCCGAAGCTGGATCGGCACCTCGGCATAAAAAGTGCGGTTGGCCTCGGGACGCGGCTGAAACAACTCGATCTCGAGACCGACAGAGAGCGCGGTCTGCGAGATATCGACCAGAAGGCTCGGAATTTCCGCAGTACTGGGGAGCAACTGGACCAGGGAGGCAAACATGCGCTCCATCTCCTCCAGCTGTTCCTCCAGCGCCGGCAGATTGGCCGCGCGCCGCTGCTTTTCTTCGAATTCGGCACGCAACTGCCCCTCTCTGGCTTCACCCCGCTCCAGTTGAACGATCTGGTCCTTGATGAAATACCAGTAACCCGCACCGAGGAGCGCCGCGATGATCAGGGCAATGATCGCGCCCTTCACGACCCCGGGCGCCTCGCCGAGGTTGCGGAAGTCGATTTCGTTGAACGATTTCAGATCCATTACGAGGTACCCTCGGCATCGCCGTCAGCGTCCGGCCGTGTCTGCAGCGCTTCCAGTCGGAAATCGCGGACCTGGAGCCGCCCCTCCTGGCGGGTCTCGATGATCTGCAACGTCGAGTCGCGCAGCCAGGGTGAGGCATCGACCCGCCGCATCAGGGCCGAGATGCGGGCATTGGATTCGGCGCGCCCCACGAGGCGGATACGCTCGCCTTCCTGGCGCAGTTCCCGGAAGAAGGTTCCCTCCGGCAGCGTGCGCACCATCTGATCGAACAGGTGGACGGCTTCGGGACGGCTGGCCTGCAGCGTCTGTATCACTTCGATCCGGTCGATCAGATCCTGACGCTGGCTGTCCAGCGTACGAATTCGGGCGATCTGGCGGTCCAGGACCCGGATTTCGGACTGCAGCATCTGATTGCGGGCTTCCTGATGCTCGATACGGCCGTTCATGTAGGTGTAGCCGGCAAGGACCAGCAACACCCCGACCAAGGCCGCCACCCCCGCCATGACATAGAACTGTTTCTGTCGCTCGGCGCGACGCTGGGCGCGCCACGGCAAAAGGTTGATATAGATCATCCGGAGAACCCCCGCATGGCGAGCCCGCAGGCCGTCAGGGTGGCCGGCGCGTCATTCAGAAACCGCTGCTGGTTCACCCGGCGCGCCAACGGCATACCGCGAAACGGGTTCGCGATCATCACCGGCGTCCCGGTGACCTCTTCGAGCATCTCGTCGATGCCGGGGATAGCGGCACAGCCGCCGCCGAGAAAGATCTGGTCGATCGTGTCCTGGGGACGCGTCACGTAGAAGTACTGCAACAACCGCTGCACCTGATCCATCATGTTCTGCTTGAAGGGTTCAAGCACAGACGCCGCGTAATCCGGGGGCAACTCGCCGTGGATCTTGGCGTTGCCCGCCTGCTGCATGTCCATGTCGTACCGGCGCATGATCTCCTCGGTCAGGAGGCGGCCGCCGAAATCCTGCTCGCGCGTGTAGATGACCCCCTGATCCTGGCTCATCACGTAGACGCTGGTCACCTGGGAACCGACGTCGACTACGGCGACGATGGGCTTGGCCTGGCGATCGGGCAATTGTTCCAGCAGCAGGCGGGTCGCGTGGTCGACCGCGTAGGCCTCGACATCGACCACCTCGGGGGTGAGCCGCGCGGCCTCGGCGATGGCGATCCGCGATTCCACGTGCTCCCTGCGCGACGCCACCACCAGAACATCGAGGAGTTCGGGGTTCGCGGCATTGTTGCCGAGAACCTGGAAATCAATGCTCACGTCCTCGATGTTGTAGGGGATGTACTGGTCGGCCTCGACCGAGACCTGGCCCTCGAGTTCGGCCTCGCTCAACTTGCTTGAAAGCCGCAGCGTACGGGTGATGATCGTCGAGGAAGGCACCGCCATCGCGCAGTGCTTCAGGCGCGTACCGGAGCGTTTGACCGCCCGCTCCAGAGCGGCGCCGATCGCCCCGGCGTCACGGCATTCCTTGTCGACCACCGCGCCGTCGGGCAACGGTTCCACGGCGAACGACTCGACTCGGTAGCCGCTGCCGCTGCGTCCCAGCTCCAGCACCTTGATGGCGGCGGCACTGAAATCCACTCCGAGCAAAGCGTGGTGCTTTTTCCCCAGACCTAGCACACTGCCCCCCTGATGTTCGCGTGCTGCAGCGCTTATACTACAACCGCAACCAAGCATTTACCACGCATTTACCATTGATCGTAGTCCGCGTGAACAGGTAGCCGCAAGTCGCTTTCCTTTCAAATCATTCCCGACTCCAAAAGAAACTGCCAAGCCATGCCCCTGCTCGTTCGCCTCATTCTCGCCCTGTTATCCCTCGCCCTGGGCGCGGGCATGGCAGCAGTCGCAGTCCTGCTGGGTCTGTATTTCTACTACGCTCCCGGGCTTCCCGCCGTGGACTCGCTGCGCGAAGTCCGTTTGCAGACACCACTGCAGGTATATACCCACGATCGACGCCTGATCGGGGAATTCGCGGAACAGCGACGCGAGCCGGTACCCATTTCGGAGATGCCCGAGCAGCTGCTGCAGGCCTTCGTGGCGGCGGAAGACGAGCGGTTCTTCCGGCACCACGGAGTCGATCCGGTGGGCCTGCTTCGCGCCGGCATCAACCTGTTCAGCACCGGCGAGCGCACCCAGGGCGGCAGCACGATCACCATGCAGCTTGCCCGCAACTTCTTCCTGACCCGCGAACGCACCTATGAGCGCAAGATCCGCGAGATCTTCCTCGCGCTGCACATCGAACAGGAACTGTCCAAGGACGAGATTCTCGAACTGTACCTGAACAAGATCTACCTGGGACAACGCGCATACGGCATCGCGGCCGCGGCCCGGGTCTATTTCGGCCGCAGCCTGGACGAACTCGAACTGGACCAGATGGCCATCCTGGCCGCTCTTCCCAAGGCACCCTCGACCACCAATCCGGTCACCAGCCCGGAACGGGCGCAGAATCGGCGCAACTACGTGCTGCGGCGCATGCTCGAACTCGGCCTGATATCCCCTGAGGAGCACGCCTCCGCCGTGGCCCGCCCGGTACTCTCCCGCTTGCATGTCAGCGCTCCCGAGGTCGATGCCCACTGGGTCGCGGAGGCCGCGCGTCAGATCGTGTTCAACCTCTGGGGCGACGAAGCCTACGTCCGTGGCCTGCGCGTCTTCACGACGATCGATGCCGCGGCCCAGGAGGCCGCGAATGCCGCCCTGCGCGACGGCTTGCTGGAGCATGACCAGCGCCACGGCTACCGTGGCCCCGAACTGTCGCTGGACGAGGCGGTCGTTCGCAGCCCGGAAGACCGCCGACAGGCGCTGATCGGCATTGGAGTCCGCGGTCGCATGCTGTTCCCGGCCCTGGTCCTGGAATCGGATGAGAATGGCATCGTTGTCGATACGGCCGGACTGGGAGAGAAACGTCTGGAAACCGACGACCTTGCCTGGGCGCGTCCGGCCCAGACACGGATCTCCGCCTGGCTCCAGCGAGGCGATGTGGTGCGAATCCAACCGACCACGGATGGCGGCTGGCGCCTCAGCCAGGTGCCCGAGGTCGCGGGGGCACTGATCGCGCAGGCGCCCGAGGACGGTGCAATCCTGGCTTTGGCCGGAGGCTTCGACTTCTTCGACAACCGGTTCGACCGGGCCCTGCAGGCCGAGCGGCAGCCCGGCTCCGCCTTCAAGCCCCTGATCTACGCGCTTGCCCTGCAGGATGGCATGACCCCGGCCAGCACCCTGGTCGACGCACCACTGGTCTTCAGCGACCCTGCGCTGGGGGCGGAATGGCGGCCGGAGAACTACTCCCGGAGTTTCCGCGGTGCCACGACCATGCGCGAGGCCCTGGCCAATTCACGCAATCTGGCCTCGATACGGCTGTTGAACAGCATCGGCGTCAACCAGACGCATGACGACCTTGGCCGCTTCGGTCTGAACCTTGCGCAACACCCGCGCAACCTGTCGATGGCGCTGGGCACGGGCACCCTCACACCGGTCGAGTTGAACAATGCCTACGTGGTGTTCGCCAACGGCGGACGCCTGACCACCCCCTGGCTGATCGGGCGCATTGAGGAGGTGGACGGAACCCTGCTGTACCAGGCGCCCACGGACCGGACCTGCCCCGAACCCTGCACCAGCCCGGCCGGGCAGAATCTGCAACTGGCCACGGCCCGCGGACCGCTGCAGTATGCCGACCCGGTGCCCACACTGGAGCCCGGCGTCGCCTGGCAGATGAGCCAGATGCTCGGTGGCGTGATTCGTTCCGGCACCGGCCGCCGGGCAATGGAACTCGGCCGCGCGGACCTCGCCGGCAAGACCGGAACCACCAACTCCTACCGCGACGCCTGGTTCGCCGGGTTCAATGCCGAACTCGCGGCCACCGCCTGGATCGGCTTCGATGACAACCGCGAACTGGGATCGCGGGAGACGGGCGGCCGCGCCGCCCTTCCGATCTGGATGGGCTTCATGCAACGGGTCCTTGCCGGCACACCGGAGGCGCCGGTACCGCGGCCCGAAGACCTGGTCGAGATCGCGCTGCTGCCGGACACCGGGGAGCGCACCACCGATGACGACCCGCGCGGCCGCAGAGAGTGGCTGTTGCCCGAACAGATTCCCGAGCGCAGCACCGGGGTCCCTTCGGGCGCGGACGATGCCGGGGCCGGCGAAAGGCGTGACGCACAGCCTGAATTCATCTTCTGAGCCCCTACGATGGCGATATCCGAATCCAGAACCCGCCAGCGCCTTGCCGAGGAGGCGGCGCGCATCATTCTCGAAGAAGGCGTGCGCGACTACGGTCTGGCCAAGCGCAAGGCCGTCGACCATCTCGGGATGGCGGGGCGACCCGACCTGCCCACCAACACAGAGGTTGAAACCGCGTTGCTGGAGCGCAACCGGCTGTTCTCAGACCCGGAAAGCCGCCGCGAGTATGTGGACCGCCTGCGCGCCGCGGCGCTGGTGATGGGACGCCTGGAACACCTCGAGCCGCGCCTCGTAGGCCCGCTGCTGCTGGGCATCCTGGAAGCGCAGCCGGTGATCAACCTGCACGGCTTCGCGGAGACCGTGGAAGAGGTCGTCATCGATCTGGCGGACAGCGGCATCCAGTGCCGGAGTGGAGAGCGGCACTACCGGGGCGGCAGCAGCGGTATCCGGGCGCCGTTTCTATCGTTCCGAGGGCCCGAAGGCCTGGACATCGAACTCACGATCTTCCCTCAGGACGGCATCCGCCAGGCACCCCCCTCCCCCATCGACGGCCGTCCGATGCGACGCCTGAACCTGGCCGGCGTGCACGAACTGCTCAGAGAGGCCGAAGCCGCCCTCGACCAAAATTAACGTGAAAGCCGCAGCCCAGTAGGTCGGGTTAGCGCAGCGTAACCCGACGACGTCCCGGGGACGACGGTCCCGGGGACGACGCTATTTTGCGCCTAAGGGTGGGGTGCGAGGCCCGTCGGGTTACGCCCTTTGGGCTAACCCGACCTACAGTTTTCGGCTTTTCATTATCAGGGGTGCCGCACCCCACGGAGAATCCTGAGGCACGGGGCCCGGATCAGCTGCCGCGGTAGGCCTGCACCGTCTCGACCAGCGTGGCGACCCGGTCCGGGTCGATGCCGGGATGGATGCCGTGACCCAGGTTGAAGACGTGCCCGGTCTTGCCCTTGAAGCCGTCCAGCACGCGCCGTGCCTCGGCCCGCACCACGTCATCTCCGGCATAGAGTACCGATGGATCCATGTTCCCCTGCAGCGCGACCCGGTCCCCGACCCGGGCCTCGGCCTCGGCAATCTCGATCGTCCAGTCGAGACCCAGCGCATCGGCGCCCGTGTCCGCCTGCCACTCGAGCCAGGATCCGCCACCCTTGGTGAACAGGATCACCGGCACGCGCCGGCCCTCGTGCTCCCGGGTCAGCTCATCGACGATGCGCTGCATGTAGGCCAGCGAGAACTCACGGTAGAGCCGCGGCGAGAGCGACCCGCCCCAGGTATCGAAGATCATCACCGCCTGGGCACCGGCCTGGATCTGGGCGTTGAGGTAACTCGCCACCGCCGCGGAGACCTTCTGCAACAGGGCGTGCATCGCCTGCGGCTCCCCGTAGAGCAGGCGCTTGGTCTCGGCGAAGTCGCGCGAGGTCGCGCCCTCCACCATGTAGGTCGCCAGCGTCCAGGGGCTGCCGGCGAAGCCGATCAGCGGCACGCGGCCCTGCAGTTCGCGCCGGATCAGGCGCACCGCGTCCATCACGTAGCGCAGCTCCTGCTCGGGGTCGGGGATCGGCAGGCGCTCGATGTCTGCCAGCGAGCGCACCGGATCGCGGAAACGCGGCCCCTCCCCGGTTTCGAAATACAGGCCCAGGCCCATCGCATCGGGGACGGTGAGAATGTCCGAGAACAGGATCGCCGCATCCAGCGGAAAGCGCGCCAGCGGCTGCATGGTCACTTCACACGCCAGTTCCGGATTCTGGCAGAGATCCAGGAAACTGCCGGCCCGCGCCCGGCTCGCGCGGTACTCCGGCAGGTAGCGCCCGGCCTGGCGCATGATCCAGATCGGCGTGCGGTCCACGGGTTCGCGCAGCAGGGCGCGCAGGAATCGATCGTTGGCCAGCGGTGTCGTCATCTTCATCCTCGGAACGGGTCTGGCGACCATTACCCGGCTCCGGGAGCCGCGCAAATGGACACGGGGGTGACTATGAAAGTCGGGCCGGGTGGAACGACTCCGTTCAGCCGCCGGCGCGTTGGGCGAGCACTTCCCGAACCACCCGGCTGACTTCCGCCATGTCGGCCCTCCCGCTCAGTCTGGGCTTCAGAACCGCCATGACCTGCCCCATGTCCTTCGGCCCGGCGGCACCCGTTTCCTGGACGGCCGTCTCGATCAGCGCTGCCACGGCGTCCGCGCCCAGCGGCTCGGGCATGTATTCCCGAATGATCGCGACCTCGGCTTCCTCGCGGCTGGCGAGATCCTCGCGCTGTCCCTTGCGGTACTGCTCGATGGAGTCGCGGCGCTGTTTCAGCATCCGGTTCAGGATTGCGAGGATGACCGCATCGTCCGGTTCGCGGCGCTCGTCGACCTCGAACTGCTTGATTTCGGACTGGATCAGCCGCAGGGTACCGAGGCGCTCGCGGTCGCGTGCGCGCATCGCATCCTTCACCGCTTCCGCGATGCGGGTCTTCAACACCATGGGGCGTACCTGGGGAGGGGGGTCAATACATCCGCACGCGGCGGGTGATGTCCCTGGAGTTGCGCTTGAGCTGACGCTTGACGGCCGCCGCTGCCTTGCGCTTGCGCTCGGTCGTCGGCTTTTCATAGTACTCGCGGCGCCGCACCTCGGAGACCACACCGGCCTTTTCACAGGTGCGCTTGAAGCGGCGCAGGGCGACTTCGAAGGGCTCGTTTTCGCGTACTCGAACGTGGGGCATATCTTCTCCGTTAATGATCTTGG
>Ga0209498_1001325_pt1 | contig 15218 bp, 14 predicted proteins | sample WalLakDeSediment_FD_184131 | JGI IMG/M metagenome (GOLD analysis project Ga0209498, IMG submission 184131) | Lake sediment microbial communities from Walker lake, Nevada to study Microbial Dark Matter (Phase II) - Walker Lake 11/02/13 Deep... | ecosystem: Environmental > Aquatic > Freshwater >... | reverse complement strand
AAAAGATTCCAAATGGTTTAATTAAGAAAATAGCTGAAGTTGGTTTTTTCGGGACTTCTTTTCCGGAAGAATACGGCGGCGGTGGTTTTGGTAAAGTTGGTTATTGTGTCATGATGGAAGAAATAGCAAGAGGCTGTTCATCAACTGCAGCGATGGTCGGTGCGCATCAATCAATCGGAACAAATGCAATTTTTGTGGGCGGCTCAGAAGAATTAAAGAAAAAGTATTTACCAAGGTTATGCTCTGGTGAAATGATTGCATCATTTGCTCTTACAGAACCGGAAGCAGGCTCTGATACTTTTAATCTTAAAACTGAGGCGAAAAAAAAGGGAGATAAATGGATTTTAAACGGATCGAAGATTTGGATAACAAATGCAGGTATCGCAAACTTAATTTCAGTTTTTGCAAGAACAGAAAAAGGAATAACAGGATTTGCAGTTGAAGCTGATACACCAGGAATAATTATCGGTCCGCCAGAAAAAAAGCTTGGAATAAAAGGAAGCACAACAAACTCAATCACTTTTGAAAATGTTGAAGTTCCCGAAGAAAATATGATTGGCAGAGAGGGCCGCGGATTTATCCTTGCAATGAAAACACTTGATGGAGGAAGATTGACAATTGGTGCCTGCTGTCTCGGTGCTTCGAGAGAGCTGCTGGAATTATCTACAATTTATGCAAAACAACGAAAGCAATTTGGTGAACCAATTTCCAAATTCCAGGCAGTTCAGTTCATGCTTGCTGAAATGGCATCAAAAATTTATCCGATGGAGAGTATTGTTTACAGATGTGCATACGATTACGATCAGGGAAAAGATGTCTCAGTTGATGCAGCAATTGTAAAGCTTTATGCGTCTGAAGCTATGACGGAAGTTGCAGACAAAGCATTGCAGGTTCACGGAGGGATGGGTTTTTCCCGTGAACTTCCGATGGAAAGGTATTATCGTGATGCAAGGATTTTAAGAATTTTTGAAGGAACAACTGAAATTCAAAAAATGATTATTGGAAGGCACGTAATTAAGTCAAACGGAAAAATGTAAGATATGGTTCAGCAGAAACTTTTAGTTATACCGTCTATAGATATTAAGAACGGAAAGTGTGTCCGGACTGTTCAGGGAATTCCTGAGCTGGATTGCTATGAATATGGAAATAATCCCGTCCAGATGGCTAAAATCTGGCGGGCAGAAAATGCCAAGATGATCCACGTAAAAGATTTTGATGGTGCACACGAAAATTCAAAAAGAAATTACAAAGTAATTGAAGAAATCTGCTCTTCAGTTGTTATCCCTGTTGAGTTTGCAGGTGGAATACGAAGCCTGCAGGATGCTGATGAGATATTTAATGCAGGAGTTATAAGAGTAGCTGTAAATACTCTGGCAATCGAGAATAAGAACGAATTTCTGAAAACTCTTGAAAAATATGGACCAAATAAAATTGCTGTTTCACTTGACATTCTCGGGGAAGAATTGTTAATTAAGGGTAGGAGTATTAAAACAGGAATCAGCTATAATACTTTTTCTAAAGAAATGGCTGAACTCGGAGCAAACAGATTTATTGTTTGTGATATTTCAAGAAATGGGACAATGCTTGGACCAAATATTCAATTATCAAAAGAAATTGCGGAATTTACAGGAGCGAAAGTCACTCACGCAGGTGGAATTAGAAATAAGGACGAGTTGATGGATATTCAAAATCTTATTCCAGTTGGAGTTGATTCTGTAATTGTTGGTCGCGCACTTTACGAAAACAGGTTCCCCTGCCAGAAACTCTGGCGTGTAGCTGAATCTGGAATATTTAATTAAATACCGGGGTTAAAATGTCTGAAGAAAACAAAAAGCCTATACACAGCAGCTTCTGGTCAAATATCTTTCATACACCAACTGAAACTGATGAGCTCGTTCATTCTCTTCAGGCAATTCCACTATTCAAATCGTTAACCACTAAAGATATCACAAGTTTTCTCAGTATAATTCATCACCGTAATTACATTGCGGGTGAATATATCTTTTACCAGGGCGATCCCGGAATCGGATTATACCTCATTAGAGAAGGAGAAGTTATAATAAACAGAGAAAGCGAAAGTGGTGAGAAAATAACTCTTGCTTCTTTTCATAAAGGTGATTTTTTTGGTGAGCTTGCACTGGTTGACGGTGAAAAACGATCTGCATCTGCAATTGCAAATACCGATACGAAACTATCTGTCATATTCAAACCTGATCTGGACGAATTCATTGAAAAGTATCCTAAAAAAGGAATTAAAATTTTACAGGGAATTGCTGAAATTACTGCTGTAAGATTAAGAACATTAAATGAAGATTACTTTTATCTTCGAACCGAAAAAAAATAATGGAGGTATGATATGGGTCCCGATATTAAAAAAATTCTCGTTCCAATAGATTTTTCTGATTATTCAAAGAGTGCTTTAAAGTATGCTGTGAATTTCTGTAAAAACTGCCAGGCTGAAATGTTTCTTATTTATGTTGTTGAACCAGTCATCTATCCACCTGACTTCAGTATGGGACAAATCGCAATTCCATCAGTTAATGCTGAATGGGATGAAAGAGCCAGACAGGAACTCGATAAGCTTGCAAAGGAAGAAATACCATCAAGTGTGACGGTCAAGACAATTATCAAAACCGGTAAACCATTTCTTGAAATAATTGAAACTGCTGGCGAGCTTGATGTTGATTTGATAATTATTGCTACTCACGGCCGCTCAGGCGTTGAGCATATCCTTTTCGGCAGTACCGCAGAGAAAGTGGTAAGAAAAGCACCCTGCCCTGTTCTTACTTTGCGTGAACCGATAAAGGGATTTAATTATAAAGAAGAAGTGAAAAAAGAAAACGGTAAGTAGTTTTTAATTCTTTCTCTCAACAACAAAATCTATAAGTGCTTCGAGGGCAAGTCTGCTTTGTGAACCAGGAAGTTTATTCAGCGCATCCTTAGCAGCTTGTGAGTAGGCTCTTGCCTGGTTAACCGCGTAATCGATTCCTTTATTCTCTTTAACAAAATTTATTACTTCTTCGATTTTTGATTTCTCTTTTCCGTTCTTAATTATTTTTCTTATCTCTGATGCCTTAGCAGGAGAGACCTGTTTGAGAGAATAAATTAATGGAAGAGTAATTTTCTTTTCTTTGATATCTCCGCCCGTTCGCTTGCCAAAAACTGAGAGACTCCCTTCATAATCAAGTACATCATCGCGTATCTGGAAAGATATTCCGAGGTTCTTTCCAAAATCCCTCATAGCAGAAACATAATTTGGATCTGAACTTGCACTCATTGCACCGATTGTGCAGCAGGTTTCAATTAGTGAAGCAGTTTTGTCAGATATAACTCTGAAGTAAGTTTCTTCATCAATATCCAGCTTGCGTGTTTTTTGAATTTGAAGAAGCTCGCCTTCTGACATTCGCTTGACGGTATTGGTTATCACTTCAAGAAAATCGTAATCCTTTCCTTCCATTGAAATCAGTAATCCTTTTGAAAGAAGGTAATCCCCCATCAAAACAGCAACTTTGTTTTTAAAGACTTTATTGATTGACCACAATCCCCTTCTCTTGTCAGCACTGTCAACAACATCATCGTGGACCAAAGTGGCAGTGTGCAGCAGTTCGACGAGAACTGCACCTCGATAACTCCTCTCGTTAACTCCGCCGCAAACTTTTGCTGAAAGAAGAACCAGAAGTGGACGAATTTTTTTCCCCTTCTGACGGATAATGTATCTTGTAACTAAATCAACTAATCCGACACGCGAGCGAAGCGATTCCCTGAAAATTTCATTAAACTTTTCCAGTTCATTTTTAATCGGCTGGGTTATTTCGGAAAGCTGACTTTTAAGCACTTTTCTTTGAAGATATTTTTGATATAAAAATACTTATTTCATATAAGAGAACCAACGGAACCCCAAGGATAATCTGTGAAACCGGATCACCACCCGGAGTAAGAAACGCTGCTAACACTAAAATTATAACTATCGAATGCTTTCTGTATTTTCTCATAAACTGCGGTGTTAGTATCCCAAGTTTTGAAAGAAAGAAGGAAATCATCGGTAATTCAAAAATAAATCCCGCTGCAAGCATTACACTTATTATGATTGACATATATTCATCTATTGCAAACACATTTGATATCTCCTCCGTTCCAAACTGAACAGCAAAATTCATTGCAAGCGGCAGCATCACAAAGTAAGCAAAAGCAATTCCTGCAAGAAAACAGAATGTAGAAAAGAAAACTATCCAGAGTATATATCGTTGCTCGTGCTTCCTCAATGCGGGAGCAATAAATTTCCATAATTGATAAAATATATTTGGTAGGCTTGCGACAATGCCAACAATTATCGCAACCTGAACAAACAGAAACAGCTGTCCAAATGGTCTCAGGTTTTGAAGCGGAATATTTGCATCCCTTGCAGGCTTCAGCAGAATTACTTCAACCATTGGCTCAATGAAAATCCAGGCAATTATTGTGAAAACAAATACACCGATAAGAGCATAAATGATCCGCCAGCGAAGTTCTTCAATATGATCAAGAAAGGACATTTCAACATCCGGACTTTCCTGCTCTTCCCCGTTATTAAGAGTTGTTTCTTCTGCTGCCAAAATGAATACTTTAGATTTATATTATGTCGTTATACAAAGGAAATACAGCACACAAATCTTTAACATCTTTGACCAGGCTATCGAGCTTTGCTTCATCTTCAGCATTTTCGATTGCTGTATTAATAATTTCAGCGATTCTTTTCATTTCATTTTCTTTCATTCCACGTGTAGTTACGGCAGGTGTGCCGATTCTAATTCCGCTTGTAACAAATGGACTCTTGGTATCAAATGGAACCATATTTTTATTTACGGTAATGCCTGCTCTCTCAAGAGCATTTTCAGCTTTCTTTCCGGAAATATTTTTATTTGAAAGATTGATAAGCATTAAATGGTTGTCTGTCCCACCTGATACAACATCAAATCCAAATTTCATTAACTGATCAGCCATAGCCTTTGCATTTTTGATCACTTGCTGAGCATAAACTTTGAAATTGTCATCTAACACTTCTGAAAATGCAACAGCTTTAGCCATAATAACGTGCATCAATGGTCCGCCCTGAATACCGGGCATAACAGCACTGTCATAAAGTTCTGACATCATTTTTAGTCTGTCGCCTTTCGGTGTTTTTAATCCGAATGTATTTTCTTTGTCATTCCCCATTAAAATAATTCCACCTCTTGGTCCACGAAGAGTTTTATGCGTAGTTGACGTAACCACATCACAATAAGGAAGAGGGTTATCAAGCAAACCTTTTGCAATTAATCCCGCCGGATGAGCCATATCGCACATCAGGAAGGCTCCTGTTGCATCCGCAATTTCTCTTAATTTTTTATAATCCCATTCACGTGAGTATGCACTTGCACCTGCAATAATTACTTTCGGTTTTTCTTTTTTTGCAAGATCTTCGATGATATTATAATCGAGCAGACGAGTTTCTTTATTCAATTCATAACCAACTGCCTGATACAGCTTGCCGGAAAAATTAACAGGTGAACCGTGAGTAAGATGACCACCGTGTGCAAGACTTAATCCAATAAATTTTTCTCCGGGCTGCATTAAAGTCATCAGCACAGCCATATTTGCCTGAGATCCGCTGTGTGGCTGCACGTTTGCATATTCAGCATTAAATATTTTCTTCAATCGTTCACGAGCTAAATCTTCAGCCATATCCACGAATTCGCAGCCGCCGTAATATCGCTTTCCAGGATAACCTTCTGCATATTTATTTGTAAGTGGTGAACCTGCAGCTTCCAGAACAGCGGGGCTCACAAAGTTTTCTGAGGCAATCAGCTCAAGTTTATTCTGTTGACGCTCAATTTCGTTTTTTAGTATTTGAAATATTTCAGAATCAGTTTTTAGATGTGTATACATAGCGCATTTAATTTTTTTTTAATAATCAAATTTAACAAAAAAAGGTTCCCTGTTAAACAGAGAACCTTTTACTTATAATATTAATTTCAAGGTTTATGGTACAGTTACACTCTTACCGATCCAGGTAAAACAATCGCCCGTAATCGGAATTACATCACCAGATTTTTTCTTATTAAAGAACCAGTCTTCCTGAGATGGAACCGAGCTTGAAAGAGCGCTGATTCTGTCACGTGCCTGTGCAAGTGAAGGATCAATGCTGACTGCTCTTCTGTAAGTATCCTGTGCAAGCAAATAAACTAATTTAGTTTGAAAATCAAATTTGCAATCTCTGGCAGACTGCTCATAAAGTAATCCGATTGAAAATATTGCCAGCCCCCATCCCCCGGCTTTATCATTAGCTGTTTCAAAGAACTGACGTGATCTGCTCAACCTGCCTTGCTCTTTATATATAAGTCCGAGGTTGAAATAATAATCTTTAGTATTTGGATCAAGCTTTATAAGAGTGTTATAGGCATTTTCAGCGTCATCCAAACGACCAACTTTATTGTAAGCTGTAGCAAGCTGATTCCAGTAGTTAATCGTATCAGGTGATTTTTGTGTAAGAAATTCAAGTGGCTCAATAGCTCTTTCCCAGGCTTGTGCTCTTATACATTCAGAAGCATAGATCCAGGCTTTCTCAGGATTATCATAGTCGAGTTCCCAGTTCTTTTTTCTGATATCTAAAAGCTGGTCAATATCTTCAACAAGAGTTGATAATATCCTTGGCCATTCAGGATTATCAGGCTCTCTTACGGCAAGTTTAGAGTAAACTTCAATTGCTTCTGATTGATACTCATCATTATTGTCCATATTTGCGATATATAGTTGACCAAGTCTATTATAGTAATAGCTATCCATTTCAGGATTGTATTCAGCGGCTTTAACGTATTCGGCAATTGAGATTTCGGCATCAGATTTAAGCCAGGTTTCGGTTACAAATGCTTTTCTCACCTGGAAATAAGCCATTGCATCAGGGAAATATTGAATTGCATAATCATAAAAGATTAGTATTGAGTCCTCTATGGCTTTTACCTCTTCAGAACTTACTGACGAAGAATCGTGTATAAACCAGAAGCAATCTTCCATCTTATAGTAAATCCATTTTGCGAATTTTGCTTTATTACAGGCAAGAACCTGCCAGCCATATGGAAGTGCGCTTTCAAAATCTTTGTTCTTGTGATACTCAGAAAATAAACTATAAAGTTTAATGGCTTCTAAAGAATCACAATCGGATGAAACTGATAATTGTGTTTTATTTCCGGCAACAGCACAGGCTGTTAATAAAACTGCTGCTGCAACAATTGCAAAAATTCTTGTTTTAGTTCTCACTTTTCTACCCTTTTATTATTTGTCGTACCGGATAAACCAGATATCACCAAAGCTGATACCAAAGTTTATCCGTAAAAAATTTTCTTGTAATAAATTATTTTCCCTGGTTCCTCTAACTGAGTATTCAATTCCCAGATCTATCGTATTCTCAGGGCTCAGTGGAAGAGCAAACCCTCCGAAAACTGAGAACTGCTTTAACTGATCACCGTTAAAACTGTATTGCGACATTTCATAACTTAAACCTGCCCGATACATTATTTGTTCCCAAAAAGTAATTCCGGGTACACGCTGCGGTCTGTATTCAAATCCCAAACTAAATTTATGAACATCAGTTAAATTACTCTCATTTATTTCATTCATTTTGAAATCACTCCAGGGCTGAAAAAAATAATCCAGAGCCAGGTTATACTCATTTACGAAAGTAATGTGTATACCAGCATTCAATCGCAATGGAATTTCAATATCTGTTTTTCCAGTGGCTATTGAATCCACAAGAGATGAAGAACGACTAACAAAACTTGTATCCGTTTTCAGTTTACCAACAATATTGGAGCTAATGCCCAATCTCAAATTGGATATCGAACTACTATTTAACAAACCAGACAAATCCGGAGTAATTAAACCAATAGTTGTACCAAGCCCCTTTGGAGCATAATTTTGCTCATATTCAGATGGAAAGAAGGTAGTATTCTCAAATTCAAGTTTTGAGGTGTATTTAATGTTGCCAAAATAGTACTCAAGTGTAGCACCGAGTAAAAAGTCTCCGGGAATTTGATAAGTCGAACCAATAAAAATTTTTGAAAGCCCACCTTTTCCTAAATATGTAGTGTTATAATTTCCTGCAATAGTATCAATCACATTTTCTGTTACCTCATAACCGATACGACTGTAAGGAACTAAACCAAAGGCAAGACTTATTTTATTTACTTCACTTAAGGGGAAGCCAAATGTAACACCCTTGAAAAGACCATCACCATAATATTTAGTTTCCTCTGAGTTAGATAATTTGAGTTCATCATAAGCAAAACTCAATTCAAATCTGACTCTTGAAAATTGAGACCAGCTAGCAGGATTAAGAATTTCTAAGTAATCATTATTTAGCATTGCTGTACCGGTATGACCCATTGAGAGTGATCTTGCAGAGTAAGTATAATAAAGATCGCCAACTCCATAACGAGTATAAGTAGAAGTTTGCTGCCCGAAAGAAAAGTTCGAAAGAATAAAAAGTAAGGGTAAATAATATTTAAAGATGTTCTTTATCATAAAATCTATTTGATCGTATAGGTTATCCGAAGTCTTGGTCTCTCAGCAAATTCAAAAAAATCACTTCCTTTTAGAACGAATAATTCTAATCCGGAAGTTGAACTGCCTGATTCTATAAGCATACCATTATTTTCTTTTCTGCTAATCCAGTTTCTTACAAATAAAGTAATATCTCCTGAGTATTTACCATCCTTTAAAGCCATGAATGACGGATTTCCTTCTGTGTTTAGTGAATCAGCATACCTTAAGTATGAAAGTCTCAGGCTGTTTGTGAAACTTGAACCTTTAATTGATGCTAATGTGTCCGGAGTAAGAAATAATTCAGCTCTATTGATAACAACTCCTGCAGGTACTGAATCCAGATCAAAAGTAAGCCTTGAGTTAATTGATACACTGCTTTGAACCCCGATAAGTCCTGGAGATAAATTCGGAACAGGACCATCAACCAAACTTATATCGGAAGAAATGAATCCCCTTATTGTGTCAACATAAGCACCAGGTTTTTCAATTACGATAAATAATTTGGCAGCTTCTGCTGATATTGCATTAAATGCCTGGAAACCAATTACTTTATCGGAAGAAAGAGTAGGATCAAGATAAATACCAAAGTTATCAGCAAGTGTTTTATCAACTGAATTCTTCATCCACTCCAGCGGCAAGTCGCCATTAATATGAAAAGTGTAAAGCGTGTCGGTAATTGTAAACTGAGAACTCACATCAGTTGGTTCATAATCAAGTTTTGAGAGACTATCAATTGTGAAGGCTGTCGGTGACCAGGAAGAGTTAACCTTATGCACGGTAAAATTCATAGCTGCATTTGAGTCAACATAAACATAACGGGAGCGCAATATTATCCAGGAGTCGAGAACATTTAATTCATCAGCTTTAACAGCATTCTTGAGACTGTCAGGCAAACCAAAAACGAATTTCATCAATGCAGAGGCTTTTACATCCTGATACTTTCCGATCAATAACCAGTCAGCAGTGCCAAGAGGAATTACTCTCTTAAAGAATGAAGAAGTTTGCTCTGTAGAATCAAGTGAAGTATCAAATATTTTTACAGAAATGTTTTCACTGCCAATGAGTTCAATTCCAAGTGATGATGGTTCATCTGTACAGGATATAAACAGGCTGGCTACAAGAAGAATGAGAAAAAAGAAAACTTTATTATACTTCAAAAAATTGACTCCGCTAAATATCACCAAGTATGAAATTACAAGCATTTATTAAATTATCGGCTACAAAAGTTGGAAAATTATTTTCCTTTTGCAAGATAGAAAAGCTCTCCTCCCCTTTTCCGGTTCTTACCAAAATGGTCTTTATTCCAGCATTTTTACCGCATTGAATATCGGATACAGAATCACCAATAAAATAAGATCTCTCAAGATCGACATTAAACTCATTTGCTGCTTCTAAAACTAATTTTGGAGAAGGTTTTCTGCAATCACAGTCTTCCACTGAGCTATAATCAGGATGAGCAGAACAATAATAGAATGCATCTATTTTTACTTTAAATCCCGATAAAAGATCGTTAACCTTTTCATTAACTGCATCAACTTCTTTACTCGTCATCAGCCCTCGTGCAATACCTGACTGATTTGAAATAACTATTAGCAGAAATCCATACTTTTTTAATTGAGCGAGTGCACGCCCTGTATCAGGAAACAACACAACCTTTTCAGGATCACTAATATATCCGGGGTCTTCGTTTAGTGTTCCATCGCGATCAAGGAAGACAGCGTGATTGGACATTAACTTTCGTCGAGAATTGTCTTATAGAGTTCGATATATTTTTTTGCAGAAGAATGCCAGCTGAAATCTTCTTTCATCCCGGCTTTGATAATTTTATTCCTGGTTTCCTTATCCTTATAAACTTTAAGCGCTCTCTTAATCTCACTTAAAAATTCTGCTGCATTATATTTTTTAAAGACGAAGCCGGTTCCATCTTTTGTTTTCTCATTAAACTTTTTAACAGTATCTGCCAAGCCGCCTGTTTCTCTCACAACAGGTATTGTCCCGTAATTGAGACTATACATCTGGTTTAATCCGCAGGGCTCATACTTAGAAGGCATCAACAGAATATCCGCACCACCTTCAATTAAATGCGCAAGGTCATCATTGAAACCAAGATAACAAGCAAATTTTTTAGGGTGCTTTTTTGCCATCTGATCAAAGAAAGTATGATATTCTTTTTCACCGTTTCCAAGCACAATCATTTGAACATCCATCTTTAATAAATCAGGCAGGATTTTCTGAACTAAATCAATTCCTTTTGAATCATATAAACGCGATATCAAACCAATTATCGGAATATTTTCGTCGAACTCGAATCCGAATTTTTCTGCAAGCGCTTGTTTGTTAACAACTTTATACTCAATGCTTTTGATATTATATTTTTTGGGAAGATGCTTATCTTTTTCCGGATTCCAAACCTTTGTATCTATTCCGTTAATTATACCATATAAATCATCTTTTCTTTTTGCCAGAACTTCCTTTAAACCGCTGCCGATTTCGTTATCAGTTCTTATTTCATTTGCATAAGTTTGGCTTACCGTATTTATCACATCTGCAAAGAGAAGTCCGCTTTTCATATAATTAAGTTTACCTTTATGTAAAACACCTTTATCTGAGTTTAGTTTTTCAGGCAATCCGGTTTTCTTAAATGAAGTTTTCGGAAATTCCCCCTGGTAAGCAAGATTGTGAATAGTAAAAAGAGTTTTAAACTTATCAAAGTTGGGTTCGTTCTGATAAATATTTTTTAAGTAAGCCGGAATCAAGCCGCACTGCCAATCGTTGCAGTGAATTATATCCGGTATCCAGCCGAGCTTTATGATCAGTTCAAAGACTGCTCTGCTTAAAATAATAAAGCGCTCATCGTTATCAGGATAATCTTTGCCGGTCATAGGATCGGTATAAAGACTGTTCCTGCTTCCAAAATACTCCTGGTTATCAAGAAAATAAATCTGAACTCTGATTCTTTGACCTGGTAAGAAGCAGGATTTTAGAGAAAACAGCACTTCTTTACCATCTATATCAATTTTAATATCCTTCAATCTAACAACTTCGTGAATCTTGAATTTACGGTCATCAACAGCGCCATACTTAGGAATGACTATTCGAACTTCGTGTCCAAGTTCAGCAAGAGTTTGAGGCAAAGCTGCAGATACATCCGCCAAACCACCAGTTTTAACAAAAGGAACAACTTCTGATGTTACAAATAGGATTTTTAACTTTTTATTAGACATTTTCTCAGAAATTTATGGAATGATATTGTAAAATTACTAAAACGGGCATTCTTTAACAAAAGAAGCTCCAAACAGTTTTAAACTAAACCCGCTAACTCATATTGGACTTTTCCAAAATCTTTAATCGCAAGCAATATAGTTTTATATTAATGACTAGATAAAAACAAATTATTTACTAAATTGAAATTTTTAATTACAACTTTATCCGCTCTAATATTTATAATCGGATGCAGCGCCTCTACTGGTTCGCGTTATGAAACCAAGACAAAAACTGACAAAGAAACTTCTACAGAAGTAACAAAAGAAGTTTCTGAAGATTTTGATATTAAACCTTATCAAACGGAAATAGATATCGAAGCACCGCCGATTACAACCGATAAGCTGCCGGCTGATGTTTGGTATGGATATGATGATTCAACTTACAATGAAAATAGAAAAATTGTTGGAACTGCAGATGGTTTCAGAGTTCAGGTAATGTCCATTGATGATATTGATGAAGCTAATCTTGTACGCGCTGAGATCTATGAGAAAACAAATCGGAAAGAAGTTTATATAATATTTGAACCCCCATTCTATAAAGTGAAGGTCGGAGATTTCACTTCAAAACCTGATGCTGATAATTTAAGATTTAAATTAAATCAGCTAGGTTACACTGAATCGAAAGTTGTTCAGGAAACTATAAATCTTTTTGAATGATGAAAACTCTTTTTTTCAATCCATCATCGATAGTTACTGTTAACACTTCGGCTAAAAATTACAAACGAGGCAAAGAACTTTCAGATATCGGCTGCATTTATGACCATTCCATTATCATTGAAGATGATTTAATTGCTGATATTCTTCCAACCGCCTTAGTCAACAAAAATAATTTTGAAAAGATTATTGATATAACCGGCAAAACAATTCTTCCCGGATTAGTTGAATGTCACACTCACACAGCTTTTGCAGGTTCTCGTGCCGATGAGTTCAGGCAAAAACTTAGCGGTGTAGGTTACGAAGAGATTGCAAAAAAAGGCGGCGGGATAAACACAACTGTTCAGGCTGTTCGTTCATCATCATTTGAAGATTTGGTTAATCTAATAAAACCAAGGATTGAACATTTTATTTCGCAGGGAATAACTACTCTTGAAATTAAAAGCGGCTATGGGTTGAATTTTGAAAATGAAAGAAAACTACTTCACGTAATAAATTATATGAATGAAATCTACGCGATTGATATTGTCCCGACATTTCTTGGCGCTCACACATTTCCAAAAGAATTTAAAGATAACCGGCAGGGATATATTGACGATATAATTAACCAAATGATACCACATTTTGCTGAACCAAACCTTGCCGAATTTTGTGATGGATTTTGTGAAGAGACAGCTTTTTCTTCAAATGATATTGATGAGATATTCACAGCAGCAGTTCAGCATGGTTTAAAATTAAAGCTCCATACAGATCAGTTTAATTCAATTGGTGGATTAGATATTGCAATTAAACATAAAGCCGTTTCAGTAGATCATCTCGAAGTAATTAAAAATGAAGATATACCAAAGCTCGGCAATTCTGATACAGTTGCCGTTCTGCTTCCCGGTGTTTCATTCTTCCTGAATCACACTTACGCACCGGCGAGAAAGTTAATAGAACATAATGCAATTGTTGCACTTGCTACTGATTATAATCCAGGCTCCTCTCACATTTCGAGTTTAAGCTTGATAATGAGTATAGCATCATTGAGGATGAAGATGAGTATTGAAGAAACTATTAGTGCAGTTACCATTAACGCAGCAAAAGCCTTATGCAGAGAAAAAACTATCGGCTCAATTGAAATCGGAAAGAAAGCAGACTTTGCTGTGTTTGATACTTCCGATTACGCTGATATTGTTTACTCGATTGGAAGGAATATGAATTGTATAACAATAAAAGATGGGAAGGTAATTTATAAAATAAAAAATAGTGGTGAAGCATTTTTTTAATTAAGACTTGCAGTATGAAAATTACCCACGATAATAATTTAATTTAGCTTTTCAATACTTTACTGCATATTACATCACAATAAGTGGTAACTGAAGGGTTCAACTAAAAACAAGTTTAAAAGTATCAGCCGACGATTTTCTAATAGATGGTCTAATACAGTTTGATTTTATTATATGGAAAAAGAAGCAACAGAAAAAAATATAACCGTAAACCGAAAAGCATCCCACGAATATCATATCCTTCAAACTCTTGAAGCGGGAATTGCTTTAGTAGGAACTGAAGTTAAATCCTTAAGGCAAGGAAAAGCGAACTTAGTGGATGGCTATGCTAAAATTGAAAGAGGTGAAGTCTGGCTTGTAAGTGTTCACATTAGCGAATACACACAAGGTAACATTAACAATCACGATCCCATAAGAGACAGAAAGCTGCTTCTGAAAAGCAGTGAGATAAGAAAACTTATTGGAAAAACGAAAGAAAAAGGATTAACTTTGGTTCCGTTGAGATTGTATTTTAAGAACGGAAAAGTGAAAGTTGAATTGGCGTTGGCTAAAGGTAAAAAGGTTTACGATAAACGCCACGCATTAGCTAAAAAAGATTTTCAAAGAGAACAGGAAAGAAGAATTAAATACTGAAAATAGTTTCATTCCGAACTTGTTTCGGAATCTCACTGTAATTGTTAAAAGATCCTGAAACCTGCCTGCTGGCAGGCAGGCAAGTTCAGGATGACTTCAAATACAAATGAATAAAATTAAATTTCCACCAATCAACGAACAATTAGACCTCATTAAAAGAGGTACCAGTGAAATTATTCCTGAAGAAGAATTAGTAAAAAAGCTTGAACGCTCTGCTAATGAAGGCAAACCGCTTAACATAAAACTTGGCTGTGATCCTTCCCGACCTGATTTGCACATCGGGCATTCGGTTGTTTTAAGAAAGCTTGCACAGTTTCAATCACTTGGTCATCAGGCTATACTTATTGTTGGTGATTTTACAGGAATGATTGGTGATCCATCCGGAAGAAATGCAACACGACCATCTCTCTCACTTAAAGAAACGAGAGAACATGGAGAAACTTATTTTCAGCAAGCATCAAAAATACTTGATGCAAAGAAGACGAAAATTATATACAACTCCGATTGGCTCGGTAAGATGAGCTTTGAAGATGTAATTAAGCTCGCTTCAAAATATACTGTGGCACGAATGCTTGAACGTGATGATTTTACCAAACGATACAAAGCCGGCGAACCAATTAGCATTCACGAACTCCTCTACCCACTTGCACAAGCAATGGATTCAGTCGCAATTAAAAGTGATGTTGAACTTGGAGGAACAGATCAGAAATTTAATTTACTTGTAGGAAGAGATATTCAAAGAGAAAATGGACAGGAACCGCAAGTTATTTTAACAATGCCTTTGCTCGTAGGAACTGATGGTGTTGAAAAGATGAGTAAATCTTATGACAACTACATCGGTATT
>Ga0209498_1001323_pt1 | contig 15224 bp, 16 predicted proteins | sample WalLakDeSediment_FD_184131 | JGI IMG/M metagenome (GOLD analysis project Ga0209498, IMG submission 184131) | Lake sediment microbial communities from Walker lake, Nevada to study Microbial Dark Matter (Phase II) - Walker Lake 11/02/13 Deep... | ecosystem: Environmental > Aquatic > Freshwater >... | reverse complement strand
CTCCAAAAACTAGGCAGATTTATAAACTCAATACCTTTGATCCCAATGTACGTCAACAGATAAACAGAGGAATGGGTAAAATCCGCGGAATCAAAGAATACAATTATTACCTGACAATCAACGAACCAGGCCAGGTCAGACTTGCCGATCATTTCGAATGGATATATTTTAACCCCGTGCTTGCAAAGTATGATACTTTAAGACCGAGTGCCATCATTCATGTTACCGGGGAATCCAAAGTCAACCAGGCTATTTCCAATCAGCGTTTAGGTGGAATTTATGATTTGATCGAAGTTGAAAGTAATAAACTTTCATTCAAGAGATATAAATATTATTTTTCGCTCTTTATCAATTTACTATTGGTCGGCTCAGTGATTTTATTGGCTGTCCTCATTATGAAAAAAGACAATGGGTAATTCATTTGGAAGGATATTTAGAATAAGCACTTTTGGTGAGTCCCATGGGCTCGGATTAGGCGTAGTAATAGAGGGTTGCCCTGCAGGTCTTCCGATTGATGAGGATTTCATCAGGAATGAAATGCAAAGAAGAAAACCAGGACAATCCAAAATCACAACCCAAAGAAAAGAAGAAGATGAATTCCAAATCCTTTCTGGGGTATTTGAAGGAAAAAGTACAGGGACGCCCATAGGATTGGTCATCATGAATACTGACCAAAAAAGTAAAGATTATAGCCATATAGCTGACAAATTCAGACCTTCACATGCCGATTATACTTATTTTGAAAAATTTGGGATCAGGGATTACAGGGGGGGAGGAAGAAGCAGTGCCAGAGAAACTGCAGCCAGAGTAGCTGCAGGAGCCATAGCAAAAATGATGCTTGGACATTATGGGATTTCTGTGAATGCCTACGTTTCTCAAGTGGGCGGCCTGAAATTGGAAAAATCTTATTTGGAATTAAATCTGGAAAACACTGAAAATAATATCGTCCGTTGCCCCGATAGTGAAATGGCTGAGAAAATGATCAGTTTTATTGATGAAGTGAGAAAAAGCAGGGATACTGTTGGAGGAATTGTGACCGGTGTTGCCAAAGGCGTTCCTCCGGGTTTAGGAGAACCTGTGTTTGATAGATTGCATGCAGAATTGGGCAAAGCTATGCTCAGCATCAATGCCGTTAAAGGGTTCGAATATGGAAGTGGTTTTGAAGGGGTAAAAATGAGGGGCTCATCCCACAATGATACTTTTTATCAAGAAGGGGATAAGGTCAGGACCAGGACAAACTATTCCGGTGGTATTCAGGGAGGAATTTCCAATGGAGAGGATATTTACTTCAACGTAGCATTTAAACCTGTAGCCACGATCATGCAAGATCAGGATTCCTTGAATGAGGCAGGGGAAGAAGTCACCGTTTCAGGAAAAGGAAGACATGATCCCTGTGTAGTACCTCGTGCGGTACCAATAGTAGAAGCCATGACTGCATTGGTCTTAGCAGACTACCTATTGATAAGCAGGACAAACAAATTATAAGTAAAAAACAGCCCATATGTTTAAAAAAATACCATTGCACACCCAAATCATTGGAGGACTGATCTTAGGTCTTATTGTTGGTCTGGTAATCATCCAATTTGGCCTCTCCCCGGAATTCACCATCAACTATATCAAACCTATCGGGACAATTTTTATCAATTCCCTCAAAATGATAGCGGTGCCACTGGTATTTGCCTCTTTGGTAATTGGGGTTGCCAATCTTGGAGATATTTCCAAACTCTCAAGAATCGGAGGAAAGACCATATTAGCCTATTTGGTTACAACCGTTATTGCCATTACAATTGGGCTCATCCTTGTCAATGTAATCAAACCGGGTGATAGCCTCCCACAGGAAACAAGGGATAGCTTAATGGCCCTTTACGATGATGCAGTAGGTACCAAAAAAGATATGGCTGCCGAAGTAACCAGTCAGGGTCCACTTCAACCTTTGATTGAGATTGTTCCCGAAAATATCATCAAAGCGGCAGGGGACAATGGAAGTATGTTGCAGGTAGTCTTTTTTGCGATCATTGTAGGCATTGCCCTGCTTCAGATTCCAAAAGACAAAGCAAAAAACTTTACTGGCTTTTTTGATGCTTTCAATGATGTAATCATCAAAATTGTGGAATACATCATGATGATAGCACCCTATGGGGTGTTTGCATTGATGGCATCATTAATTGTTGAAATAGCAGGAGAAAACCCCGATTCTGCCGTAGAACTATTGCTGGCCCTGCTGAAATATACATTAGTGGTACTAGGGGGCTTGATCATGATAATAGGGATCATTTATTCCCTGATACTGAAATCTTTTACCAAAATCAAATTCCTTGATTTTATCAAAGCCATGAGGCCTGCTATGTTATTGGGCTTTTCTACCTCCTCCAGCTCCGCTACTTTACCGGTAACCATGAAATTGGTAGAGGAAGAACTGGGTGTATCAGAAGAAGTGAGCAGTTTCGTCCTGCCTTTGGGGGCCACTATCAATATGAATGGTACAAGTTTGTATCAGGCAGTCGCAGCTGTCTTCATCGCCCAGGCTTTGGGAATGGATCTCACCATATCCCAACAATTGACCATTGTGCTGACCGCTACTTTGGCCGCCATCGGCTCTGCTGGAGTGCCTGGTGCCGGGCTGATTATGTTGATTATAGTTTTGGAAGCCATAGGGGTTCCAGGTGCGGGTGTTGCTTTGATCATCGCTCCGGACAGGATTTTGGATATGTTCAGAACCGTAGTAAATATCACGGGAGATGCCACTGTATGCGTTGCTGTCGCCTCAACAGAAGGAGAATTGCCGGATGGATTAATCCGGCAATCCAATCCTTTCACCGCGAATGTTGAGCAAGAAAAAGTTGGGTAAATGTAAAAAAAATCATGAAAACAGGTCTTTGGTTTAGCAACTTCTTACCTGTTTTTGTACTTCCTCCAAAAATACCCGGGGAAAATTAAAGCCTTTAATTTCCAGTCGTTCTTCTCTTTTAAAGTGAGAGATTGGTCCTCATGGACTGTTTTATACATTTTTGCAGCCATAAGCGTATGGCCAATAAGCATCAGAAAAATGATGGCATAAATAATCAGTTCATTCATATTTTTTTCATTACCAAGGCAGCCCAGCCATCTTTAGTTTTTTCATCTGCCAATTCCAAACTGAACTTATTCGCCTTCTTCAAAATATCCGGTATATCATGCTTATAAAATCCACTGAGCAACAGATTTCCTCCTTCTTTGACCAAATTGCCATATTCTTCCATTTCGTCCAAAAGGACATTTTTATTGATATTGGCCATAACAATATCAAATTCACCTCCTGGATTAACTTCCCTGACTGTTCCTTTACCCATACGTGGGTGTGAGATACCATTCAATTTAAAATTCTCATCCCCGTTTTCCACACACCATTCATCAATATCAAAGGCTTCGATTTCTTTTGCACCAAGTTTATATGCCATGATGGCTAAGATGCCCGTTCCAGCTCCTATATCCAAAACCCTTTTTCCTTGTTGATCCAGGTTCAATAGATGGGAAATCATCAAAAAAGTAGTGGCGTGATGCCCGGTGCCAAAAGACATCTTAGGGTTGATCAGAATCTCATAGGTATACTCCGGCCTGGCTTCATGGAACGAAGCCCTTACATAAACCTGATCACCAACTATAATCGGGTCATAATACTTTTCCCATTCCTCATTCCAGTTGACCTTGTCCATTTTTCCCTCCACTACTTTTATGAAAGCAGCCTCCCGGTACTTATTGATGATTTCCTGGAAGAGAGATCTTTCCAATGCATCTTCCTGTATATAAGCGTCGATACCTTCATCCGTCTCCAAGAAAGAATCAAAGCCTACTTCGGCAAGTTCAGCAATAAGGATTTCCCTGTAGGGTTCCGAACAGGATATTTTAAATTCAAGGTACTGCATGGCGTTTGATATTCCTCTCAACTTTTGATATCGTCCTGTGAAATTTAATTCCAATAATACCGGAAGTTAAATTTATAACACAGGCCACAACTACTTTGTGGCCTGTAAAATGATTTTTTATATTAAAAAGATTTAACGATATCCACAAAGTCCCTTGACTTCAGGGATGCACCACCGATCAACCCTCCATCTACATCGGGTTTGGAGAAAATATCTTTGGCATTGGAGGGATTACAGCTACCACCGTAAAGTATCGAAATATTGTTGGACAATTCAGTCCCAAACTTGCTCGCCAAATGTGTCCGTAATGCAGCATGCATTTCTTGGGCTTGGTCAGAAGAAGCCGTTTTTCCTGTTCCTATCGCCCAAATTGGTTCATAGGCAATGACTATTTTTGACATTTCCTCCGGACTGAACCCAAACAAACTTTCGGTTAATTGTTGTTTTACATAGTCTTCATGAGTTCCAGCCTCTCTGATTTCCAAAGGTTCACCGCAACAGAAAATAGGGATCAGTCCATTGTCCAAAACCTGTCTGGTTTTGTCTGTCAACAGCTTATTGGTCTCCTTAAAGTACTCTCTTCTTTCACTATGGCCTAAAATCACATAGCTTACTCCAAAGGAGGACAACATTCCTGCGGAAATCTCTCCTGTGAAAGCACCAGAAACTTTATCGGAGCAATTCTGAGAACCTAAAAAAAGGTTAGGCGTATCGCCTATCAGTTTTTTCACCGAATACAAATGAACAAATGGAGGATTAAGTACAACTGTCACCTCCTTCTCATTCTCATCTTTCAACATATTTACAATTTCTGAAGTAAGTTTTTGCCCCTCTTCGAAATTGAGGTTCATTTTCCAGTTTCCGGCTACAATTTTTTTTCGCATGATGTTTAATGGTTTGATGAATAGATTTGAAAAAAATAACTGGTAAAGTTACTTTGGGTTAAAATTACACAAAATGTCCTACCCAAGAAAAGAATATAATCCTGATCAGCCTAAAAAGTATTGGTCATTGCAGGAAGCCAAACTTAAAATCGCAGCTTACTGTGCTTATCAGGAAAGGTCTCAGGAAGAAGTTAGAAAAAAGCTAACGGAAAGAGGAGTCCACGGTGAGCATGCTGAAGAGTTGATTTCTAATATGATAGAGGGAGGATTTTTGAATGAAGAACGATTTACCATGGCCTTTGTAAGGGGAAAATACCGACTGAAAAAATGGGGCAGAAAAAAAATTATTCAGGAACTTAAGTTTCGTAAAATCAGCCCAAATTGTATCAAATCCGGCATGAAGGAAATTGATGAGGATGAGTACTGGCACATTTTATTGTCCCAGGCCGAAAAAAAATGGGATCTGATAAAAGAAAAAGACCCTATGATAAAAAGATATAAATTACAACAATACTTAATTGGCAGAGGCTTTGAGATTGACCTCATTCAAATGGCAATAGAAGAGATGATTTCAGGTAAAAAACTTTAATATTTGTAAGGAAAAGCATAATTTGCGAAAGATTCGTTTTCAAGATGATCCAAAAATTATTCCCTTTAGACAAAAATTATATTTTGAGGCAGGCGCAATCCCTGATGGAGGATCACTTGTTGGAATTGATGGTTTTTGAATTAAAAAGATCCTACACCCAGCTTTACAATCCATTGATGTTAATGGATGAGACTTTTTCCAAAATTTTGGACACCTATGAATTCCCAAAGGAACGTATCAGAATTATTTATAGACAGCTTTGCGGGATTTACAGGTATCAAAACGGGAATAATCAGCTGGAATTACTTTTTGATGGAAGAACCCACTTGGATAAATTCAGGGAAGATTGGACTGCTCAATTTATATACTGGATCAGGGAATTGGGAATGTATGAATGCTATGTGAAAAATATGTTGAGGATGACCCTTTTATTCGACACAGAGACCAGGGCAGAATGGTCGGAAAATCATTGTAAAGGATTTATTAATCAGCACTTCGAACTTCAAATAGTGAAAAGAAACGGGGAATTGAAATTATTGAAAACAGCTTGATTCCATTTAAGCTATATAATAAATAAAGGAAAAAGCTGGATGTACTCTGATTTATGACATCCAGCTTTTTAAATTTACTCTGCCTCTAAACCTCCATCCAGCTTATCCTGCCACTCTTTCAATTTTTCCCACAATCCCTGATATGCCAATTCTGCCTGCTTAGGCCAAGTGCTTGGATTATGGAGAGCAAATCTCTCACCTCCTTCATCCAGGATTTTTTGGCATTTTTCAACTGAGGTTTTTGACAAATCCTCCCAGGTTTTAATTCCTGCATTATGGAAAAGTTCTTCGATTTTTGGACCTATTCCCTCTATTATTTTCAAATCGTTTTCTTTGACTTTTTTTCCAAAATATAAAAGCGCCGCTTCCTTATCAAACTGGAAAGAACTTACTTTCGGGGAGGCAGATTGGGCTGCTGCCAGTCTTGCTTTCAGTGAGGAGATTTCGGATTGAAACTGCGCTTTTTGACCGATACATTCATTAAGCTCATTTTCTAAATTTTTATTTTTACCTCCTTTACCTGACATCCTGCCAAGTAAATACCCAAGAATTGCGCAGATAATGCCTACAATAATGGGGATTAAATAACATGGTATATTCATAAGTTATGTTTTAAAATAAATTGATGGTTACTCTTCTATTTAGGGACCTTCCCTCTTGAGTGGAATTAGAGGCAATTGGTTCATCAGGACCTTTTGAACTTGTCTTGATCATGCTTTCCTGGACTCCATTATTGATCAGGTATGATTTTAAGAAATTAGCACGGGCTTCTCCTAATATGAAATTTTCCGCCCGGTCACCCGTATTATCTGTATGTCCTGTCAAAATCAATTCAGAATCACCAACATGATCCAAATAATCGATGATCTTACCCATTTTTGAGCGGTCATTTTCAGATATATTGATGGTTGATTGACCAACCTCAAAATATAAATGAATTGGATTATCATTGATTTCCTGCTTTAATTGTCCATAGTCGGTAAGGCCGGATTCTGTATCAGAGCGCAATAGCACAAATGACACTCCTTCAAGTAAAGAATCTCCCTGGCTTAGGATCCCATTTGAAATTTTTCCATCCAAAAAAACCCTTTCTTTAGAAATCCCTTTTGAAACAAAATAATTTTTCGTGCTGTTAGCCCTGGCAAATCCTAAATTGGGGAAAATGGATTTGTTCCCTTCTGAGGAAAAAGCATATCCTGTAATGGATAAATTCTGATCAGGATGTAGTTCCAAATGCTTCTTCAACAGTTCAATTCCTAAATTGATGGAATCATAGGAAATTGGCAAATGGTCAAACTCATCCCGAAGGAAAATAAAACTGCCTTTTGATCCGTACTTAAAATCTTCACCCGAAAAGCTGAAGATACCTATTTTGCTTAAGGCCTGCTTTTCATCTGATCCCACTGAAGCGCCTGAATCTCCACAACAAAGGTAATGTTGCAGGATGGATCCTAAAATGAGAGTCAAAAGAATGCCTAATACATAACTACTCCGTTTTGACATAATTTTACAGATTATATGATTAGAAAAATTTAAATAAATGAAAAAATAATTTAATCAGAATAAAAATAATCTGAAAAGTATTTTTTAGAATAAAATCAATATGATGCAACAAAATATAAATAATCCGGCATAGATATTTTTAAGATGAAAAATTTCCTGATTATTCGTAGGATTTCACCAATATGTTATGTTCCATTAGGGTTTGCTGATCCGAGGGAATATTTTTATTGAAAAATAAAAAATCTCCAAGGGCTTAAATCCCTTGGAGAGAAATTCAATCTACCACTCAAAAAGCCCCTCATTCATGCTCTTCAAAGCATCATTTTTATACTTGGCATCCAATAGCAATGAAACATTGTGTCTGCTACCCCCATAAGAAACCATACGGATTGGATAATCTGCAAGGCTATTCATGATTTTTGCCAAAGTCCCCTTGGACTCGGCAATCATATTCCCCACTACGGAGATAATGGTCTGGTTTTTATCTACCTCTACCAAACCATACGCCTCAAGCTCTTTAACTATGTCATCCAGGTGTGTCAAATCATCAATGGTAATTGAAACAGCCACTTCGGAAGTGGTGATCATGTCGATCGAAGTCCTGTATTTTTCAAAAACCTCAAAGACTTTCCTCAGGAAACCATAAGCCAATAACATACGGCTGGATTTAATTTTGACCGCAGTGATTCCATCTTTCGCTGCCAATGCCTTTACCCCTGAACCTTGTTCCTTTGCGGTGATGGTTGTCCCGGAAGCATCCGGCTCCATGGTATTCAACAGTTTTACCGGAATATTGTACTGCTGAGCCGGCCATATGGAAGCAGGATGAAGAATCTTTGCTCCAAAATAGGCCAACTCCGCTGCCTCATCAAAAGACAATTGGGCAATAGGTCTTGTCCTGTCCACAACCCTTGGATCATTATTGTGCATACCATCAATATCTGTCCAGATTTCCACTACTTCGGCACTCACTGCAGCTCCGATCAGAGAAGCGGAGTAATCTGAACCTCCACGTTTTAGGTTATCCACCTCATTCCTGTGGTTTTTACAGATATAACCCTGGGTGATGAAAATTCTATCCTGGGGATAATTGGCCAAAATGACTTTTACCTTCTCGGATATCTTTTGCAATTCCGGTTCGGAATTTTCATCGATGCTCATAAAATCCAAAGCCGGGAGAAATACTGCAGGAATATCAAGTTCCTGTAATAAAGTGTAAAATAATTTTGTGGACAGAAGTTCACCTTGAGCCAGAATATCCCTATTAATCGCTTCATTGAAAGAAATTTTTAGGATGATATTGAGGAATTCAAAATGTTCTTTGATAATCTTTTCTGCTTTGGCCCTTGCTGCATCCTTCTTAAGTAAATCCCTGTAAAACTGAAGGTAATGGGCATGAAGGCTTTCAATCCTCTCTTTTGCCAGATCCTTATTGGCTTCAGCCAATGCTTCCCCTATACCCACCAGGGCATTGGTGGTTCCTGAAAGCGCAGAAAGAACAACAATCTTTTTTTGGTTATCTCTTGTGATCAGATCTTTAACCTGGTGCATTCTTTCGGGTTTGCCGACTGAGGTTCCCCCAAACTTCATTATTTTCATAATGGAATTGGTTTAATGGTTTGTTTTTTTCAGAATTTGAATTCATTGGTACCGATCCGGGGATATTTTCCCCACATTGGAAAAAGTCCGGCTTTTAACTCCACCTTCCTGTCATTGGTAAAACACACTAGGAGAGTTCTGGGAATCCGGATTTAAAAACCGAGCATCTTGATTGCAGTTATCGCTGCTTCATCTCCTTTATTCCCGTGCTTTCCTCCAGCCCTATCCAAAGCCTGTTGCATGGTATTTGGCGTTAAAACCCCGAAAATTACAGGTTTGTTAAACTTTAAGGATACTTTGGTAATGCCATTTGCCACAGCATCGCAAATGAAATCAAAATGTCTTGTTTCTCCCTGGATGACACAGCCCAAACAAATGACTGCATCTATTTCACTCAATTCTGCTAACCATTGAGCCCCCAAAGTGAGCTCAAATGATCCTGGAACATTTTTTCTAAAGAGGTTCTCCTTTTTTGCTCCATGCTTTAACAAGGTTTCTACAGCACCGGAAAAAAGGGATTCCGTAACTTGGTCATTCCATTCCGAAACCACTATGCCGAATTTTTTATTCGATATGTCCAGTATGTTTTTATCCGAATACTGGCTCAAACTTTTCAATGAAGTTGCCATAATGTGAACTGTTTTATTTAAATAAAAAAGAGTAAGACTTTAGGCCTTACTCTTCTTAAATGCTGAGACACACCAAAGCATTACTTAGAGGCAAGGCCTTCCAAGCGCGCTTTATGCTTTCGTGCGTTAGTATATTCAAATGACTCAAAATACTGGTCCTCGATGATGCCATAGGTTTTAATTGCATTGGCAATGTCACCGGCTTCTTCATAAGCAATGGCCAATTTGTTTAAATATCTTGGAGCAAAAAATTTATTCTCTTTATGATCTACCGCCTTCTTATAGGCTGAAATAGCTTCCTTTGAATTTCCCATTTCCAAATACGCATCACCCAATAAAGCATATGCCCTTGCCTGAACAAAGTAATCATCTGCAGAGAATTTTTTCAGATGATCTACTGCCTGTTGAAATTTGCCTTCGGATAAATATATAGAACCTATATAAAAATGCGCCAAATTAGCTGCATCCGTTCCACTGTACCTTTCGACTATTCTCAAAAACCCAGCATTGGAACCATCTCCATTTAAGGCATAATCCGTACTATCCTGCTCAAAATAATAAACGGCCTGGAACATTTCGGACTGGGCTTTCTTATTTTTGTTTTGCCGGTCAATCTGAACATATAACACTCCTGCTATAATCAAAATCCCAACAATGAGTATACCTCCAAAAAGCCTGGAATTCTTTTTTACGAAAGCTTCTCCTCTTTCCAGTCTGCTTGCAATTTCTTCCGGTTTTTCCAAAAGCTCATATTCTATTTCAGGAGCTTTTTTGGTTTTTTTCTTTGCCATTCTATCAAATTTTTCGCCCGCAAATATAAGGCTTTTAATTAATTCACAAATAGGAATAAAAAAACCAGTCATGTATATGTCTAATTATATACATGACTGATTTAATTATTTTTGATTTATTCCATCACAAAAGGATAATCCTCTTGCATATATACATCTTTAAATGCATCCTGACCATCAGGCCATGGAGATTCTTCTGCAAATTTGACAGAATCATCCACCTGCTTTTTCACCCGTGCATTAATTTCGGATATTTCCTCCTCAGAAAGGATCTTATTTTCAAGGATGGTTGCTTTGACCTGCTCGATCGGATCTCTTTGCTTGTATTCTTCCACTTCCTCTTTAGTCCGGTATTTTTGAGGATCTGACATGGAGTGTCCCTTATATCTGTAGGTTCTAAACTCTAATAAGGTAGGACCGTCCCCTCTTCTTGCTCTTTCAGCAGCTTCTGATACTGCTTCATGGATTGCTTCTACATTCATACCATCCACCGGAAATGATGGCATATCATAACCTTCACCTATTTGATACAATTCTGTGACATTGGATGTCCTTGCAACCGAAGTTCCCATGGCATAACCATTATTTTCGATCACAAAAATTACAGGGACTTTGTAAAGCATGGCCAAATTGAAGGCCTCGTGAACAGCACCCTGTCTTACAGCACCATCCCCCATATAACATATACAAAGATTTTTAGTCCCTTTGTATTTTTCGGCAAATCCTATTCCCAGTCCCATTGGCACTTGAGCTCCAACGATACCATGGCCACCCAAAAAGTTTCTCTCCTTGTCAAAAATGTGCATGGACCCACCTTTCCCTTTTGTAGTACCGGTAGACTTTCCGTACAGTTCTGCCATTACTGCTCCCGGATCCGTCCCCAAACCCAATGGATGGGCATGATCACGGTAAGCAGTAATCCATTTATCATCTTTTTCCAGTGCAGTGATTGCGCCTGAGGCACAGGCCTCCTGACCTATATAAAGGTGACAAAATCCGCGGATTTTTTGCTGTCCGTAAAGTTGACCTGCTTTTTCTTCAAATCGTCTCATCAGCAGCATGCTCTCATACCAATATGCATAAGTTTCTTTTGAATATTTAGCTTTTGCTTTGGTAGCAGTACTCTTCTTTGCCATATCGTTTAATATAAAATATGCTAAATTAGGCCTCAAATATAATGAAAAGGGCTGAATTTTCAGGCCGAATGCGAAAATAGTCAAAAACCCAACAGTTTGTGCAAGATGTACCTCAAAAATATCCTCCTTCAGCAATTTAAGAACTACACAAAGTCTGAGGTACAGTTTTCCAAAGAAATCAATTGCTTTGTGGGACTCAATGGGAGCGGCAAAACCAACCTCCTTGACGCCATCCACTATTTATGTTTGACAAAAAGTGCGATCAATGGACTTGATAACCTGAATATTCAGCATGAAAGGGAATTTTTTACAATTTTCGGAGATTTTGACCTTGAAGGAAAAACCATAGAAATCAGATGCATTTTTGAGAGTGGAAAAAAGAAGCAACTGCTACAAAATGGGAAGGCAATAGATAAAATGAGCGAACATGTTGGACTTTTACCGGTAGTGATGATCACCCCGGATGACACCCAGCTCATCAAAGACGGGAGTGAAGAAAGGAGACGGTTTTTTGATAACATACTTTGCCAGATGTACAAATCATACCTTGATGAATTGGTGCGCTACCAGCACTTTCTTAAACAGCGCAACGCACTGATCAAACAGTTTGCGGAAAATGGAAAATGGAACAGTAATTTTATAGAACCTTATGACAGGGAAATAATAAAGTTGTCCAAATCCATAGCCGAAAAAAGAGAATCGTTCATCAAAGAATACGAACCCATTTTGAAGGAGTACTATGCCATCATTTCAGGTAATCAGGAAGACATCAGTATAAGCTATGAAACCCATTGTTTAAATGAAAATTTTGAGGAAAATTTTAAATCGAATTCCCAAAAAGACTTCATCCTGAAACGAAGCAATATGGGAATTCATAAGGATGATTTTGTTTTTGAAATCAATGGGTACCCCATCAGAAAATTCGGTTCTCAGGGCCAACAGAAATCCTTTGTCATTTCTTTGAAGCTTGCCCAGTTTCTGGTTTTCTTGACCCACAAAAAGACCAGACCCATCCTACTTTTGGATGATATCTTTGACAAACTCGATGATGGAAGAATTGAAAAATTGATGAAACTGGTCGCCGACCACCAGTTCGGTCAATTGTTCATCACCGATGCCAGACCTGAAAGATCAAAGGAAATATTAAAAAAAATTGATTCTGAAACTTGTTTTTTCCACATTGAAAACGGCAAAATATCAACTTGGAATCAATAATTTCTGTTTTTCTTTATCTGGGCATCCACAGAGTATTTGCCAGGACCTAACATAAACTGTACAACAAAGATCAGAAGGAAGAGCAAAGGTTTTTCCTGTACTGAAAATGGATCATCGGCATGGACAATAAGGGAAATCACACCCATGGTAAATATCAATGGAATCAATGAAATCCTGGTCATAAATCCCAAGGCCAATAAAATGGCGCAGAAAAACTCCGCAAAAATAGCCGCCTGTAATGAAATGGCGGGTCCCAAACCGATAGGATCCCTAAAAGTCTCCAGTCTGGAACTGAATTCTGCAATTTTTGGCCAGCCATGGGTCATGATCATCAAAGCAGAAACTAACCTCAAAATCAACAAACCTAAATCAGGCAAAAAGGATGTGGTGGAAAAAAAGAGCTTTTTCATTTTCTGATGGGATTGGTTAAGAAATGGTCTATATACAAAAATAACAAGAATTCGATTGGGATTTCCAAAATAGAACGATTATTGCTTTCTTCACGTGAAAACTGACCAAACACATTTAACAATGCACAAACACCTAAGTATTTTAATTTTCACATTCATTTTAAGCCTTCAAGCAAATGCCCAAGAATCTTCACCGGCATATTTGGAATACATGAGGGGATTGGAAAACCTCATTCAAAATGAATTATATGCCCAAGTTTCAGAAATTCTGTACGATGTGGAGGACACTCCGGATTCTGAAGTTTATATTGATTTTTGTAAGGGTATTAAACAGAATCTGCATAGTTATTATGTTGAATTTGAGGATAGATTACTGGAAAATGAGCGGAAAAGTGCACAACAATTTTCCGAAGCCATGCTAATCCAATTGGGTGAATTGTACCTGGATAGGGCACAGGAAATGGACATCCCTGAAAGAAAAGCATTCTTTAAGGAGTTCCTTACCCAAATGGGTTTTTTTGAAAGCATAACCGAACTGAATGAAGATATTGCCAGGTCTATCAGTATGAATTTACACGCCGCTTTGGGAATACCATTTGGAATGCCCAATACTGAAGTTGAGGCTTATATACTCACCGAAAGTGACCCGGCCAAAGAACTTTATCTGGCCGCTTACCTTATGAATGAGATGTCCATGCTGAGTATCGGAATTGGAGAAATTGAAAAAATGGTTAACCAATACCAAAGCAGCTATCCTTCATCGATCCATATACCCAAACTGGGAACTACACTCCTCTCTTTGGAAAATCTCAAAGAAGGGGCCGAAGTCCGGGATTTTTCATTCGTAGACCTTGAAGGAAACCCAATCAGCCTTTCCCAATTCAAAGACAAAGTAATTTATCTCGATCTCTGGGCCAGTTGGTGTGGCCCTTGCCTCAATACTTTCAGAACCAAAACCCCGGACTTTGAGAAAAATTTAAGAGATAGCAATGATATTATTCTGATGTATATCTCCATAGATGAAACACAGGAACCCTGGAAAAATTATTTGGGAAAAAACCCCATGAGAGGTATACACCTATTTGCAGGTAAGGGCTTTGAGGCAGATATCATGAAATATTTTAAAGTCTGGGGAATTCCAAGGTATGTGATTATTGGGAAAAACAATAAGTTAGTCTCTCCAAATGCTCCAAGACCAGGGGATGAAGCTTTAGAAGTATTGAAGGGTATTGCTGGAATGTAAATATTTTAGAATTCGGATATCGGAAGATTCCGATATCCGAATTCTACATTAATCCCAAAGATTCTTAGGGTATTCTCCTGAATCATGCATTTTCTTCAAGGCTTCAATAACAATTGGTCTGTCCTCGGTATAGGTAACCCCAAACCAGGTTTTACCGCCTTCTAATATTTCAAAAGCAGCCTTCCCCTGTTGGATCAGGTTGTTGGCCACGGTTGGAATAAAAAATTCAGACTTAAGGTTCCCTTTATTCTCCGGTAGGAACTCGTACCACATATCCATAATTTCTGAAAATACCGCTTGGTGAAATCCCCAAAAATTCATGGAAACCGGAGTACCTTCTTTAATTTCCAACTCTTCTCCTTCACCTCGGGAGATGATCTTTTCGCCTTCCCTGGCAATGGCTGTCCTTTCTACCATTCCTATCAATTGATTGGCCGCATTCATTGCACAGACTCCCCGGCTTACAGTTCCATGTTCTGAAAGCACATTCTGTATGGCATAGCCCACCATGGCATGTAGATTAGGCTGTACACCATTGGTGAGAAATTTACCCAAAACCTCAAAAGCCTCTTTGCCATAAAAATCATCTGCATTGATTACTGCAAATGGCTCTGCTATGGCATCCTTGGCACATAATACGGCGTGGGCAGTACCATAGGGCTTAACCCTTTCCGGATTTTGGAATTCTCCTGGAACAAAACTCTCAAGCGATTGCAAAACGAAATCAACCTCAATTTTCCCTTCCAATTTGGGCAGAAATAAACCCTTTGCC
>Ga0209498_1001321_pt1 | contig 15238 bp, 15 predicted proteins | sample WalLakDeSediment_FD_184131 | JGI IMG/M metagenome (GOLD analysis project Ga0209498, IMG submission 184131) | Lake sediment microbial communities from Walker lake, Nevada to study Microbial Dark Matter (Phase II) - Walker Lake 11/02/13 Deep... | ecosystem: Environmental > Aquatic > Freshwater >... | reverse complement strand
GGCCATGGGCAGTCGCCGCATCCCCTTCACCCGCGAGGTGTATATCGACCGGAACGACTTCATCGAGGTCGCGCCCAACAACAAGTACAAACGGCTCGCGCTCGGCGGCGAGGTGCGCCTGCGCAACGCCTATGTCGTCCGCTGCGACCGGGCGATCAGGAACGACGCCGGCGATCTCGTCGAACTGCGCTGCAGCTACGATCCGGCGACCCTGGGTTCCAACCCGGAAGGCCGCAAGGTGAAGGGGGTGATTCACTGGGTCTCGGCGAGTCACGGCGTTCCCGCCGAAGTCAGGCTCTATGATCGCCTGTTCACGGTTCCGAATCCGGGCGCCGTCAGGGATCACGACTGGCGGGACGACCTGAACCCGGAGTCGCTGATCATCCTGCAGGCCGTGGTGGAGCCCATGCTTGCCGGGGCATCCGCGGGCTCAAGCTTTCAGTTCGAACGCGAGGGCTACTTTTGCGTGGACAGCAGAGATAGCGCCCCGCAGCGACTGGTCTTCAACCGCACCATCACTCTCCGTGATACCTGGGCCAAGCTCTCTGCCAGGGCTTAGCGCCCCCACAAGGAAACAGAGGGCCTTCGGCAGGCGGCACAGTTATCCACAAAAGCTGTGGATAAGTTTGTGGAAAGAATCCGCCTCCCGGCCCCGGTCTCTTGCCGTGAAAGGACCTGTTGCGAACTGGTCAAAAAACGTTCAATCCGTATTTATTTAATAAAAACATAGTGATGGGATTTTTTTCGTGCGGATGACGCGAAGAAACGAGGGCTAACTCGCCTTTTCCTGCCTCTGCACGAATCTTGTGCATAACCGTCGGCGACGGCCCTACGACCGGTAGACAGGCACTTAGTCGACATTGATGTTGGCTGGGTAGAACTACGCATCCCATGTCTGTCTCTGTCAGGCGTTCACTGCGTAGCTTCTGAGGTCGATGTGGTCCCGCTTGGGGCTTGCTCCGCCCTCTGACCGGTGGCCGAACGTGTTCCTGGACCTGTCCCCTAGGGCACGATGGTCATCCCCTGCAGGCTCTTGCGAAGGATTTCCGCGGAAGATTCGAGCCCCTGCCGCTCGGCCTCGTTGGCTTCCGGGGGAAGGCGGTACTCCACACCCTGAGCCCCCACGACACAGGGTACGCTGAAGCACACGTCGCGCTGACCGTAATCGCCCTCGGGGTTCACGGATACGGGCAGAACACTGCGCTGGTCTTCGAGGATCACCCGGACCAGATAGGCGATGACCAGGCCGATCGCGGTATTCGTGTAGCCCTTGCGGGAAATGATGTCGAAGGCGGCGGTGCGCACGCGCTGGAACAGCGCGTCCATGGGTTCGGGCTCGAAACGCCGTCCGTTGATCACGTGGTGCATGATCGAGAGGCCGCCGATCATGGCGCTGCTCCAGATCGGTACCTCCGAATCACCGTGCTCACCGAGAATGTAGGCGTGCACCGAGCGCGGGTTGACCTCGTAGCTGTCTCCGAGGAGTGCGCGAAAGCGGGAGGTGTCGAGCATGGTACCTGTGCCGATCACTCGGCGCGGGGCACGATGGCTGAGCTCCTGCATCACGTAGGTCAGGATGTCGACCGGGTTGGTCGCGATGACGAGGATCGCCTCGGGCGCGTGGCGATCGAGTTCCTCGGCAATCTCCCGAAAGACTGCCGCGTTGCGGTTCAGCAGGTCGAGGCGCGATTCCCCCGGTTTCTGGTTCACGCCGGCGGTGATCACGATGACCTGGCAATCGGCGAGATCCTCGTAGTCCCCCGCGCGAACGGATACGCGGCCCACCAGGGGCTGGCCGTGCATCAGGTCCATGGCCTCGCCCTCCGCCCGCTGGTGGTTCTTGTCCACCAGGATGATCTCGCTCGCAAGCTGGCGCTGGAACATGGCGTAGGCCGCCGCCACGCCTACATGGCCGGTACCGATGATGCCCACCGCGGATTTTGCCATGACACTGCTCCTGTTCTGGACGTCGGGGTGGAGCGTTGCTTCAACCCAGATGAACGTCGCCGTGATCGAGGGTTTCGAGGGTCCCCAGTTTCGCGGTCGGGAAGGCGTTGTTCAAGCCGGGTGCGGATGCCGGTTCGCCAGGCACTGTCGCGGTTCGCGATATCATCGGTAGTCCATGACCATCCTCATCTGGATCCTCGCCGCAGTTCTCGTGGTTGTCGGTATCGCGGGGCTGGTGCTGCCCGCGCTGCCGGGCCCGTTGCTGCTGTTCGCGGGGCTGTGGGCGGCCGCGTGGGCCGAGGGCTTCGTGTACGTCGGGGTCAAGACCCTGATCGCTTTGGGACTGATGGCGGCGCTGGCATCGGTCGCGGACTTCGTCGCGGGTGCCTTCGGCGCGCGCCGCTACGGTGCCTCTAGCCGTTCGGTCGTGGGTGCGGCCGTGGGCGCGGTGGTGGGGATCTTCTTCGGCTTGCCGGGCCTGCTGCTCGGACCGTTCATCGGGGCCCTGCTCGGCGAACTTTCGGCGCGCAGGGACCTGGTCGCCGCCGGCCGTGCCGGCTGGGGCGCTACGCTGGGCCTTGCGCTTGGCACCGCCGCCAAACTCGCCCTCGGCTTCGCGATGCTGGGGTTGTTCCTGATCGTCCGGTTCTTCTGAACGATGCAGGGCCCGGGAGTAGGGGCCTGAACGAATCCGTCGGCCAGCTCGGGACGGATGGCCAGAATGCGGTTCCATCCACGGTTCGCCAAGGTTTCAACGAACGGAATCCGGGTGTTCAGCGTTTCCCCTGCTGATCCGAGATCACCGTCTCCGCGCCTGAGGCATCACGCTCGCCGATGGTGAAGGCGAAGCTCTTCAGGTTGGCCCGCAGCGTGGCGGTGCTGCCCTGATGATGCCAGGACAGGTGCAGGCAGTCCGGCGCGGCGGGGTGCACGGTCAGTTCACCGTTGAAGGCGTCCGAAGTGTTGCGCAGCCGGATCATGGTCAGTTGCTCCTGGACCACAGGCCAGGCGAGACGGGCCTCGATCTCTTCGTTGCTCAGGTTGGTGCGGTTGATTTCCTTGTGCCCTGCAGCCCCACCGCTGTCCGCGGCGACATGATCGTTACGCCCCACGAACAGATCCAGGTACCAGATCTGTGGGATGCCGGGCATGAACAGTTGGATGGCCCGAGCCAGCAGCAGCTTGCGGTCCTCCTCCCCCAGGGCGCTGAAGAACGTGGCGTTGACCTGGTAGTACGCGATCTTCCGGCCGTCGGGTCCGTACAGGTTTTTGACCCTGCCACCGCGGGCGATGATGCGTTCCACCACCGCCTCGATCTCGGGGTCGCCGAGCAGCCCGTGTTGGTATACGCCGTCGATCTCGGCGCCGCGCAGGTCGAGCACCGGGATGCCGTCGTGGCAACCGAGCATGTTGATCGTCTGAAGCCGATGCGTCTTGATCTCCTCGATCCAGCGAAGCAAAGGCGCAGTGACGGCCCGGTCCAGCGCGTCGATGACCAGGCCCGGAAGGAAGAAATCGTAGATCGGATAGCCTTCGTGGGCGACTTCCCGATGCAGGCCCTTGCCGTACTCTGCGTGTACCTCCGGAAAGATCACCAGGTCGTACTGGCGCGCCATGTCCCGCAGACGCTGCAGGTAGTCCCAGGTCCCGGGCTTGTTGAAGAAGTTGGCCTGCCCGGGTTCCTTGTGCAGATAGGCGAAGGCATCCAGGCGGATGATCTTGGCTCCATAATCATGCAGTTGCCGCAGGGTCTGATCGTAGAACTCCCAGACCTTTTCCGAGCGGGCGTTGAGGTCCATCTGTCCCAGGTAGGAGCGGTGACCCTTCAGGATGGCGTGGATCTCATCGCGCAGATAGTCGTGGCCATCCAGGTAGATTCGATCGATGTCCGGTTCGGTCTCGATGGCAGTGTTGACTCTGGTGGCGATCTGCGCTGCCGTTTCCGGTGTGACGCCTCTGAGGCCGGCGAATGCCGTGGCGGAAACAGGCCGGTAGCTGACCTGCTGGTAGAAGGTATTCCAGTAGGGCCGCTCGGAGCCGTCGGGAAAGCCGACCTTAAGGATCGGTAGCCCGGGCTTGCGCAGAAAGAGCTTCTGGAGATGCTCGTCGTGCGGTATCACGTAGCCATCGTCCCCTGGGTGGCTGCAGCAGCTCCAGAAGGCGTTCCAATCCACGAAAAAGTCTTTGTATTCGGAGGCATCGCCGTGCTCCAGAAGATCCCGGAACTGGGGCGATGCGACCGAGAGATGGTTCAGGATCAGGTCGAACTTGAACATGATCCCGAGCCGGTCCAATTCGTCCAGATCCTGCGGCAGAACCAGTTCCTGGTTGATGCCGTAGTCGATGATGGAAAAGCCGCGATCGAGATCGCTGTTGAAGAAGGTCGGCAGGATGTACAGCAGCGAGAACGCGTCCGCGAGCTCGGGCCGCTTCAGCAAGGTGACGAGGTCCGACAGCTTCCCGCCCACGCTGTCGGGGTAGGCGTTCAGCATCACGCCACGCGGGAGCAGTTGTTCGCTGGTGCGGGGATTGTGAGGCATGGCTGGCACAGGTCGGATGAACGGGAACCGATTGGGCATGTGGTCTGGAAGCCTCATCGCGAGGCCAAGCGCACGGTAGACGAGATGTGGAGGCCAGGCAAGCGGCGAGCACCCAACGCCGCGCAGCGCTTTCCGTATTGCGGCGATCGCCGCGGACTCATCGCCTCGGCCTGTTCGACGGGGCGGGTGACGGTTAACCCGGCTGAGTCAACCGCTCTGACGGGGAGGCGCTATTCGGAGTGGAACCTCACGCCGACCAGGTATTCCCCCTCGCCAGTGGCGATTCGAACCACCTTTCCGGGGCGCTGGAAGGGCTCGATGCTTCCGGTTGGGCTGGTGATCATGACCTCGACGTTGTCGCCGGGTGTAAACGTCTGGTCGGTCAGAAAGGCAAAGCCGGAGGCGCTCAGATCCACCATTGACACGCGTAGGTGCTGGTTCATGTCCGTGCGCTTGATGCTCGCCTCGGTGTCCAGTGAGAGCCGCATGAAATCCCTTCGTTCCGGTTCCACGATCATCTCGTCTCTCTCTGGTCGATGCGCTCCAAAACCGCACGCGCAAGTTCATCGGGGTGATATTTCTGAAGGAATTGATTGGCGCCCGTGCGTTGCACCATCTCCGCATTGAATGCGCCGCTGATCGAGGAATGCAGCAGGATATAAAGATTGCGCAGCTGCGGCTCCTGGCGGATCCAGGTGGTCAACTGGTAGCCATCCATGCGCGGCATCTCGATGTCGCAGATGAGCATGGTGAATGCCTCGGCAACATCGATGCCCTCATGCAGCATACCCTGGAGGGTCTCCTTGGCCTGCAGTCCGTCATTGAACAGGGTGCATTCCATCCCCAGCTGTTCCATGGCGCGGCGAATCTGGTTGCGGGCGACCATCGAGTCATCCACGGCGAGGACCTTCTGGCCATGGCCCTTGGTCGCCTCGGTCAGGTCCTTTGAAACTTCGGTGCTGGCATGCACGACCTGATCGAGGACCTTCTCGACATCCAGGATCTCGATGATCTGGTCGTCATTGATCATCGTGATGGCGGCCACAAAGGCATTTCGGCCCAGTTGCGTCGGCAGGTGCTGAACCCGATCCCATTGGGTATTCACGATCCGATCGACCCGGTGAATCAGAAAACCGTGGACCGAGCGGTTGTACTCGGTGATGATGATGTAACCTTTTTCCGGCTCTGCCATCGGTGCGCCGCCGAAGGCCAGGGACAGGTCGATAATCGGCATGGTTTGGCCACGGAGGGTGGCGATCCCCTTGACCAAGGGGTGTGATCCCGAGATTCGCGTCAGCGGCTGATAAGGGATGACTTCCTTGACCTTGAATACGTTGATCCCATAAACCTGTTTCGCTCCCAGCTGGAAGAGCAGCAGCTCCAGCCTGGAACCGGCAGCCTCGTTGGCTTCCAAGGGCGAACCCCAGCGACTTTTTTCCATGACAGCGTCGCCCCAAAGCGGTTGGTGGTGATGCGATGGCTGACAGGCTCCCGAGTGGGAAAGGTCGCGACACGCACTCTGGTTTCTGCAGGCAGATGGATCGATGAACGGCGCAGGCAATCGAACCGCTCACCCGAGTTCCGCAACAATCTGGATGCTACACCCCGCTGATCCGCTGCTTCAAGCGCTGGACACCGGTTGCCAAGCGACGTTGTATAGCGCAGAGGCAGAGCCGCAAGCATCGCAGAGTCGTTTCCGGGCCGCCCGGAACCCGCGTAGCCGCGTCCCCCTGTTCGCTGAATCGATCGCCAAGGGCGCGCAAATCCAGCATGGCACTTGCACGATGAGCGCTTAGGGCGTAAATCGTTCAGCAGAAAGAGGGTGCCGCCAGTCGGGTGGGTGGCCGGGAACGCACAGACCGGATCGACAAGGGGGAAAGTCATGATCCACGGACTCATGGTGTTCAACGACTGGCTCAACAACATCGTTTGGGGCCCGCCCTTCATGATCCTGCTGGTGGGCACCGGCATCTACCTGACCGTTCGGCTCGGATTCTTCCAGTTCACCCACCTGCGTTTCGCCTGGCAACGCACCTTCGCCACACTGTTCCGGAGTCGGCGGAAGGAAGAGAAGGGTGTGATCTCGCCCTTCCAGGCGGTCACGTCGGCGATGGCTGCGACCATCGGGGTGGGCAACATCGCCGGGGTCGCCACCGCGATCGCCCTCGGTGGACCCGGGGCCATCTTCTGGATGTGGATGGTCGCGCTCGTCGGCATGGCCACCAAGCTCGCGGAGGCCACGCTGGGCGTGAAGTACCGCCAGGTGGATAGCGAAGGCAATATCTCCGGTGGCGTCTTTCACTACATTGAAAACGGGCTCGGAAAGCGCTGGAAGTGGCTCGCCCTGCTCTATGCAGTCCTTGCGGGCCTGGCCGCCTTCGGCATCGGCAACATGGTGCAGGCCAATACCATGGCCCACGCCCTCGAGACGGGGATGGGCATCCCCAACTGGGTGACCGGCATCGCGGTGATGATCCTGGTTGGCCTCGTGACCCTGGGCGGCATCAAGCGCATCGCCATTACCGCGGCGCGTATCGTTCCGACCATGGCCCTGATCTACGTGATCGGCGCCATCGGCGTCCTGGTGAGCTTCTACGATCAGATACCGGCGGCCTTCGGCCAGATCTTCGCCGGTGCCTTCACGACCTCGTCCGCGATCGGCGGCTTTGCCGGAGCGACCATGGCCATGGCCATTCGGTACGGCATCGCCCGCGGCATCTTCTCGAACGAGGCGGGACTGGGATCGGCCTCCATCGTCCACGCTCAGGCCAGGAACAAGCCCTATGCGCAGGGCCTCTGGGGAATGTGGGAGGTCTTCATCGATACTCTGGTCGTCTGCACCATGACCGCCCTCGTGATTCTGGTCACCGGTGTGATCCAGACCGGCCAGACCGGCGCCGAACTGACCAGTAGCGCGTTCGCCAGCGGCCTGCCGGGCCTCGGCGGATGGATCGTGCTGGTCTCGATCGTGCTCTTCTCCTACAGCACCATGCTCACCTGGAACTTCTACGGGGAAAAGAGCTGGGAATACGCCTTCGGGCCGAAGGTGGTTACCCCCTACAGGCTGATCTTCATCGGCTTCCTGTTCCTGGGCGCGATTGGCGGACTGACCACAGTCTGGGATATCTCCGACACCCTGAACGGGCTGATGGCGGCGCCCAACCTGCTCGCGCTGATCCTCCTGGCCGGGGTGCTGGTGAAGGAAAAGGTGAAATACATGAAGGAACAGAGCGAAGAGGCGGCCCGCAAGGACGCCGACGAGAAGGGACCTTCAGACGGGCAGTGACCGGGGCTTCCGGGCGGGTCTGCGCAGACCCGCCCCGTTGCTGACGGATGTCCCGGCGCCACGCGACTGCAGGTCATCCGGATCGGCTCATGGAACCCATCATCGAACTTTACCCGGCCGACCCCGACACCCTGCGGGAGGCGCAGCGGCTGGGCCTGCATCCGGTCGTGACCCGCGTCCTTGCCAACCGGGCGAGCCGGGCCGGGGTGGCGCCGGACTGGTTGCTGGACTTCTCGGTGCATTCCCTGGATCCGCCGGACGGACTGCCGGATATCGACGTTGCCGCCGAGCGGATCGCCCGTGCGGTGGTGGCCGGGGAGGTGATCGCTCTGGCGACCGACGCGGATTCGGACGGGGTGAACGCGAGCGCGGTACTCACCCGCGCGCTGACGGAACACTTCGGGCACCCGGTGGACCGGGTCCAGCACTACATCGGGCTGAAGCTGACCGAGGGCTACGGGCTGTCCGATTCGGTCTGCGAGCGCATCCTCACGGCGGACCCGCGGCCGGCCCTCGTGATCACCGCGGACATCGGCTCCTCGGACGGACCACGCATCGCGCGTCTTGCCGAGGCAGGGATCGACGTCGTGGTCACTGATCATCACGGCATTCCACTCGACGGTGGTCCGGATGCAGCCCTCGCCTTCGTCAACCCGCAGCGGCCCGGGGCCCGCTACCCGGACCCGTTGATCGCCGGCGTGATGGTCGCATGGCTGGTGCTCTGGGCGGTCCGCCGGCGGCTGATCGAGCTCGGCCACCTGCCTTCCAGGACGGCCAGCCTGGGTACGCTCTTCAGTTGGGTGGCGACCGGGACCGTCGCGGATGTCGTATCGCTGGCCCGCAGCCGCAACAACCGCATCGTCGTCCGAGCCGGGATTCCCCAGATCGAGGCCGGGACGCACCCGTGCTGGCGAGCCCTGCGGTCGCACCTGGGTGATCCTGACAAGCCGCTGACAGCTTCGGACCTGGCCTTCGGCATCGGTCCGCGCCTGAATGCGGCCGGCCGGTTGCACGATGCGATGGCCGGCGTGCGTTTTCTCCTGGCCGAAGACGATGCCGCGGCAGCCCTCGGTGTGGCGGTACTGAACAGCACCAACGAGGCGCGGCGCGCGATCGAGAAGCGGCTGACGATCGAGGCCCTGGCGGCGGCAGAGGCGTTGGTCGAGGCGGGGCGCTCGGCACTGGTGGTGGCCCTGATCGACGGCCACGCCGGGGTACACGGCATCGTGGCTTCCCGGATGATGCAGGCCTTTGCGCGGCCCGCCGTGTGCCTCTCGGCGCAGCAGGGGATGCCCGGAATCCTCAGCGGGTCCTGTCGCAGCATCGATGGGCTGCCGATGCTGGAGGTACTGCAGGCGCTGGAGCGGGCAGAACCCGGGCTGTTCCTGAAGTATGGCGGTCATGCCGGAGCAGCGGGGCTGACCATCGAGGAGGGACGGATGGCAGGTTTCGAGGCCGCCTTCGAGCGGGAGGTCGCCCGGCGCCTGGACGGGATCGCGTTGAATCCCCGGATCGCGGTAGACGTGGACGTGGTCCCCGGTGAGCTGGGTTGGCCTTTGCTCGATGGCCTCGCGGCGATCGGGCCTTATGGCCGGGAGTTCCCCGAACCCGTGCTGCGTTCGCTCTTCATGGTGCGCGCGGCGCGGGAAGTGGGGGCGGACGGGGGGCACTGGAAGCTGACGCTGAGTCACGGCAGCCAACGCGTCGACGCCATCTGGTTCAACGCGGGCCGCGATTGCCCGGTCCCAGTGGGCGCAGAGGCGCTCCTGGTGTTCACTCCCGAAGCCAACTGGTGGCAGGGTCAACGACGCCTGCAGATCCGCATCCAGGGGCTGCAATCCTGATCTCGTCCCTCGCAGGTGTGCCGAGGCCATAAAACCGGAATACGCGTATGGAAAAACATCGCCTCCGGCCGCATCTTTTGCGCTTACGCTGGTCTGAAGAGTTGTGCACAATGCGATCAAGGCGCGAGCAACAGCGTCACTTGAGAACCCCAACAGGAATCCCCATGGCTGAACCCAAACCTCCGGTCTCATGGTCGAATGCGATCTTTTTCGCGTTGACCAACCTGGCCGCCGTCACCCTCGTCCCCCTGTGGGGCATGACCCAGGGCTACAGCGGCTCGGCCTGGTTCGTCTTCGCCGCCTTGCTTGTCCTGGGTGGCATGAGCATCACCGTCGGGTATCACCGCATGTGGGCGCATAATACCTTCAAGGCCCGGGCGCCGCTGCGTCTGGTACTGGCGATCTTCGGCGCCATGGCGCTGCAGAACAGCATCTTCAACTGGGCGGCCCGGCACCGCGTGCATCACCGCTATGTCGACGATGTGTCGCGGGATCCACACTCCATCAAGCGCGGCTTTTGGCATGCCCACATCGGCTGGATGCTTCGTGACTGGCCTACCACCCAGGCCGATTACTCGCGGGTCAAGGATCTGGAAAGGGATCCCATCGTGATGTGGCAGCATCGGAACTACTGGACCCTGGTCTGGGCCACCAACCTGGGCCTGCCGCTGGTTCTGGGCCTGTTGCTGGGCGACTTGATCGGAATGCTGCTGCTTGCCGGCGTGCTGCGCCTGGTACTCAGCCATCATTTCACCTTCTTCATCAACTCGCTGGCACACATGTGGGGCAAGCGGCCCTACAGCGACCAGAACACGGCCGTGGACAACGGCGTGGTCGCCCTGCTGACCTGGGGTGAGGGCTATCACAACTATCACCACGCCTTCCAGGCCGATTACCGCAACGGCGTACAGTGGTGGCAATACGATCCCTCGAAATGGCTGATCAATGTGTGTGCATGGACGGGCCTCGTCTATGACCGTCGCCGCACCCCGGCCTTCAAGATTCAGCGGGCCCGGCTGCAAATGGACCTGCTCCGGCTTTCAAAGCTGGCGGAAGAAAGGGCGGTTCAGGGAACCTGGCGCGAGGCCATCGAGCGCGAATACCAGCGGTTCCGGGACACCGTGAACCAATGGCAGGAAGTGCAGGCGCGCAAGGTCCGCGCCGGTAAGGAGGCCATGAACGACCGGTGGCTGCGCACCGAGCTGAGAACCTCGCTCAAGGAACTGGAATACCGGCTCAAGATGCAGCGGCGCCGGCTGCGGGCGCTCACCGCGGCTCTGAGCCCCACTTCGATCTGACCCGGCGGCGCCTCTCCGGCATTCGGAGTCGATCCGTTGCAGGGCATGTCTGCCAGTGGAGGTGCGGGCATGGGTTTCTGGAACAGCATGGCCTACGCCATCCGCAATACCCGGGCTGCGCTGGCGGCGCTCGGGATGCTGGTGGTGCTCGGGGTGCTGCTGTATGGACGCTGGTCCGCGCCGGAGGTGTCGGGTACGGACGTGATCTCCGTGCCGGTGATCGAGGTGGAACGCGAGGGCGGGGATGCGCAGTGGCTGCGCGTCTTCGTCGAGACGCCGGACGACGGCGTGATCCGCCTGCTCTGGATGACGGGCCGGAGCGGGATTCAGGCGGGATCGGAGGTTCAGCTTCTGGTCACGAACTACGCCGACGGAACCCGCGACTATCGATTGATCCAGCGTCCCTGATTTCGTCCCTTGCGGCGATCCGGAAGCGCGCCGGGCCACTCAGGACAGGTCGATCGCATACCGTTTCAGGTCCGCAAGGCTGACGATCTCCAGTGCCTTCTGGTGCGTTGCGGTGAGGACCACCCGCGGCGCGGCATCGGCCTCCAGTGCCTCTTTCCAGCGGGCCGCGCACAGGCACCAGCGGTCGCCCGCTTTCAGGCCGGGGAAACCGAATTCCGGGACCGGGGTCGAGAGGTCGTTGCCGCGGGCCTTGGAGAAGTCGAGGAACTCGGCCGTGACCCTGGCGCAGACGACATGCCGGCCCAGGTCGTCGGGGCCGGTGCTGCAATCGCCATCACGATAGAACCCGGTGACCGGCTCGCCGTGCGAACACGGGGCGAGCGGGTGGCCGAGCACGTTGAGGGCCTGTTCTCTTCCGGGGGGGCCGCCATCCATGTCCTTTTCCTCTTTTCGCGGGTTTCGAACCGGGCACAAGTATACGGCCCGGCGGTCGCCCACGGGAAAATCTCCGGTTTCACGATGCGGCTAGCCCATGCCGCAGCGCGGGATGCGACGCTCGGGTCAGCAAAAAAAACCGCCCCGGAGGGCGGTTCGACTCTCGATGTCGCCGGACTTGTTTGGTGCTTACTGCTGGGCCCAGGCGCTGTAGCCGTCGGTCTTTCCTTCGAGGCCATCGTTGTAGCCGGCATCATAGGCTTCCGTCACCCGCTGCTCCTCGAGCTTCGGGTTGTGCAGGAAGCCACTCTGCCAGCCAAGCACGTAGGCCGGGTCGACTCCGGCGCTTTCCATCTTGGTCGATGTTTCATACAAGGTCTTCTTGTCCATGCCTCTCTCCTCCAATGCAAACGTTGAATGTCGAAGGGGAACGCCGATCTTCGTCCGCGTTCCGCTATGCTGGGTGAAGCCGGTCTCTCGCAGGGCCGGCAGGCGTGGCACCGGCGCATGGGACCAAGCCCACACTGAACGGGCTGAAGTATAGGCCCCGCGGCGCTGCTACCGTATATCCCTATCGAGAGGGTTAACGCACCGGGCCCATTGCTGCACCATGCACGGTCCCGGACCCGAGCCCGCGCGGAGGCCTTCGCATGGACACGGTCTGGCCAACCCATGACGTTCCGGATGGATCATGCAACTTTCTGACGATGACCTGATGAGCCTTGAGAGCGGCATCGCGGCCTTCGAGTCCAAGCACTTCTCGCAATCGATGCAGGCTCTCTATCCCCTGGCCGAGGCCGGCCATGCCGACGCCCAGTACCGCGTCGCCATCATGTGCCAGAACGGCCTGGGCGTGGTGCGGAAGCCCGAGGCGGCGGCCAAGTGGATGCGCGCGGCGGCCGAGCAGGGATCCGCGATGGCCCAGCACGGCCTCGGTTTCATGTACCTGGAGGGCGACTGCGTGGACAAGGAGCCCGCGCAGGCCGTGCAGTGGTTCGAGAAGGCCGCCGAGCAGGGTCTGGCCGGGTCGAAGACCACGCTGGCCCTGATGTATGCCCAGGGCTCCGGCGTCGAGCGCGACCTCGACGCCGCGCGGCGCTGGTACATCTCTGCCGGTTTCGATCCCGCCGAGATTGACAGCCTGCATCGCTGAGCGCGATCCCGATGCGCGAGCGCTGGCCACGATGACCCGGGTGCGTCTTTACCGTATCGAGACCTGCCCCTACTGCGACCGGGCGGAGGCCCTGCTGCAGCGCAGGGGGGTGGGCGAGCAGCTCGACATCATCCGCATCGACGATTCCCGCAAGGGCTTTGCGGAGATGGCGCGGCTGACCGGGCAGCGCACCGTGCCCCAGGTCTTCATCGGCGACCGTCACATCGGCGGCTTCGACGATCTGGTGGAACTGGATATGGACGGCGAGTTAAAGCAACTGCTCGAAGCGGTCCGAACCCCCTGACGACGGAACTGACATCATGGATTACTACCCCCTTTTCGTGAAGCTGACGGATCGTCCCTGCCTGGTGGTTGGTGGCGGAAACGTGGCCATGCGCAAGGTGACGCTGCTGCGCAAGGCGGGAGCGCAAGTGACCGTCGTCGCCCCGGAACTGTGTCCTGAGCTGGTGCAGCTGCGTGATTCCGGCGAGATCGAGCACCTGGAGCGGCGCTTCGACGATGGTGACATCGCCCGGCGGGTCCTGGTGGTCGCCTCGACCGACGACGAGGCCGTGAACCGGCACATCTCAGAACTTGCGACCGCCAGCTTCGTTCCCGTGAACGTGGTCGACCGGCCCGAGCTCTGTACCTTTATCACCCCGTCGATGATCGATCGCTCACCGCTGCAGGTCGCGATCTCCACCGGCGGTGCCTCGCCGGTCCTCGCGCGTCTGCTGCGCTCGCGGATCGAGAGCTTCCTTCCGGCAAGCTACGGCCGCCTGGCCGCGATGCTCGAGTCCTTCCGGGACCGCGCCAAGGCGCGTCTGCCCAACCCGGAGATCCGACGCCGGTTCTGGGAACGATTGCTCGAGGGTCCGGTGACCGAGCTCGTGCTTTCGGGCCGGGACGATGCCGCCCACAAGATCGTCGACGAGGCTCTGGCGGAAGGCCTGGACCGGCGCGATGGCGGCGGCGAGGTCTTTCTCGTGGGCGCTGGCCCCGGAGATCCGGACCTGCTGACCTTCCGTGCGCTGCGCCTGATGCAGCTTGCGGACGTGGTGGTCTATGACAACCTGGTCTCGCCAGGCATCCTGGAGCTGGTTCGCCGCGATGCCGAGATGATCTACGCGGGCAAGCGCCGCAACGACCATGCGCTGCCGCAGGAGGACATCAACCGCCTCTTGGTCAAGCTGGCGAAGGAGGGAAACCGGGTGCTGCGTCTCAAGGGCGGCGATCCCTTCATCTTCGGCCGCGGCGGCGAGGAGATCGACTCGCTGATGCAGGAAGGCATCCCGTTCCAGGTGGTGCCCGGGGTCACGGCTGCCGCCGGCTGTGCCTCCTTCGCCGGTATCCCGCTGACGCATCGCGACTACGCCCAGTCACTGATCTTTGCGACCGGGCATCTCAAGAACGGCACCATCGACCTGAACTGGAACATGCTTGCGCAGCCTGCGCAGACGGTCGTTTTCTACATGGGCTTGCTTGGATTGCCGATCATCTGCCGGGAATTGAAGGCGCACGGACGGGCGGCCTCGACGCCGGCTGCGCTGGTGGAGCAGGGTACGACGCAGAACCAGCGGGTGCTGGTCGGGACCCTGGACACGCTGCCGGAACTGGTGAAAGAGCACGACGTGAAGCCCCCGACGCTGATCATCGTCGGTGAGGTGGTTGCACTGCACGAGCGCCTGAAGTGGTTCCGCCCCGGTTCCGATCACACGGCACACAGCCTCTTCAGCAGCCATGGTCATGCCGCCCCGGCAGCGGCAGAGGCTGCGGTGGAAGAGAAGCAGCCCGCATGAGCATCGACATGCCCAGCATGGGCGGTTGCTCCAGCAGCGAGCCCTTCGCGCTGCAGGTGCTCGGCGACAGCATGGCGCCGGAGTTTCCGCATGGAGTGATCATCATCGTCGACCCCTCCGGCGTGGTCGAGAGCGGAAGCTATGTAGTCGCCCAGGTCGATGGCGAGCACCTGTTCAGGCAGTTGCTGATCGAGGACGGCGCCCATTACCTGGTCGCGCTGCAGGAGGACCACCGGCGCCTGGAGATCCCCGGCCCGGAGGCGATCGCCGGCGTGGTCACCCAGCGGGCCGGCCGCCGCCGCTCCCAGCACAAGCACTACGGCTGAGGCAACGCCCCAAACCGCCCCGTGCTGGATGCCAATGCGTGTGGCGAATGGCAGCGCGTGAGCGTTGGGCGTTTGGGCGTACCGGCGATGTTCGCGTGAAAGTCACAGCCCAGTAGGTCGGGTTAGCGTAGCGTAACCCGACGAAGTCCCTGGGACGACGCTCTTTTGCGCCCATGGGTGGGGTGCGAGGCCCGTCGGGTTA
>Ga0209498_1001320_pt1 | contig 15239 bp, 13 predicted proteins | sample WalLakDeSediment_FD_184131 | JGI IMG/M metagenome (GOLD analysis project Ga0209498, IMG submission 184131) | Lake sediment microbial communities from Walker lake, Nevada to study Microbial Dark Matter (Phase II) - Walker Lake 11/02/13 Deep... | ecosystem: Environmental > Aquatic > Freshwater >... | reverse complement strand
GGTTTATTGGATTTGTAAAACATTACTTCGGTGGATTGTATGACAGAACTGATCGCCACCATCTCTTTCTTCTATCTGGCGGACTAGCATTTTCATTATTCGTGTGTATCATCCCTATGACATTAATCATTTTCTGGCTGCTCGGCAAATTCTTAAACTCTGTTGAAGTTGAAATGCAGATAAATACACTCATCGATACTGTGATACCCTATGGCGTATATGCAAATTTTGTAAAGGATGTGATATTTGAGCGTGTTGAAGAAGTGGTTAAGTACCGGAACATTGCAGGATGGGTTGGTATTGTTGGATTATTTTTTGCAGCGAGCGGCTTTGCGAGCAGCCTGAGAACTGTGATGAACAAAGCTTACGGAAGAGATCTTGATATAAATATTTTTCTCGGCAAGCTGCGTGACTTCCTTGTGATTATTGTTATCGTTCTTGTATTCCTTGTATTGATTCTAATACTTCCAATGTTAGACTTTTTTGTTTCATTTGCTCAATCAACTCCTTACTTGCAGTTTTTTAATAATCCCATTTTTCATAGAGTCTTTACGGCATCATTTTCATTCTTTATAATGTTTTTAATTTTTGCAGCTCTTTACAAGTTTATGCCTGTTGTTAAAATTCATAAGAGATCTGTTGCAATAGGTGCGATGTGGGCTTCAATATTCTGGGTTGCGGCAAAAGTGCTCTTCGGAATTTACCTTTCAAACTTTACAACCTTCAGCAGGATTTATGGAGCCTATGCTCTTGGAATTGTTGTTGCATTCTGGATTTATTATTCATCCGCTGTTTTTATCCTCGGTGCAGAAATTGCCAAGCTGTTTGATGAGAGGCTGGAAGAACGAATAAAAAGGAAACAGGAAAGTATTAAAGACAAACCCATCGCAGATTCCACCGCATAATTTTCTGAATTTAAAATAAAATCTCTATTGACTCGTATTAAAATTTTTAATATGTTTAATCAGATAATAAAATCCGATTATGAAAATTCCAGAATCGGATTTTCAAATGTGCAATAATCAGACAATAATATCCGAATTTACTGAGGAAAAACTAATGAAAAACTTTAAGACAATTCTCATTGCTTACTCATTGCTAATTTTCACTTTACTTTTCCTGCTCACCGCTTGTGGCGGCGACTCTGCTGATAGTAATAAATCTGATCAGGTATTGAAGACCAATACTTCAGGAATACCAGAATGGGAGCTTGAAAATGGTTTCGGTCCGGTTAAAAAGAAATTAAACCTTGGTCCGATTGATAAAACAATGGCGACAGAAGGTGAGAAAATATTCGAATCAAAATGTGCATCCTGCCATAAGCTTGATGAGAGATACACTGGTCCAGCACAAAGAGATGTCCTGAGGAGAATCACACCGGAATTTTTTATGAATATGGTTATCAATCCCGAAGAAAATGTTGAGAAGCATCCTCACACAAAAGAAATGCTCGGTCAGTATATGCAGAAGATGACAAATCAAAACATCAACTTAAAAGATGCACGCACATTACTTGAGTACTTCAGAGTTCTTGATGAAGAACTGGTAAATCAAAATAAATCCAACTAAAATAGGAGGGAGTTAAATGAACCGCCGATATTTCAAAGCTGTTCTTGTTGCTGCAGCAGTAGTTGCTGCTTTTGTAATTCTACATTACGGCTGCCAGGAATCAAAAGACCTTGCAAGCGGCGATGTTGCTTCAAGAGTTTACGTTGCACCTGGAACGTATGATGAATTTTATCTTTTTACTTCCGGTGGATTCAGCGGACAGATAGGTGTCTATGGTCTGCCAAGCGGAAGATTGTTCAGAGTTATTCCTGTTTTCTCACAGGATCCTGAAAAAGCATGGGGTTATTCAGAAGAATCAAAACCAATGTTTATGACTTCGTACGGATTTGTACCATGGGACGATGCTCATCATCCAAAACTTTCGCAGACTGAAGGTATTGCTGACGGAAGATGGATTTTCATTAATGGAAACAATACTCCGAGGATTGCAAGAGTTGATTTAAGCACGTTCACAACCGCTGAAATAATAGAAATCCCGAACTCCGGAGGAAATCATGGGTCGCCATTCTTAACAGAGAATACAGAATATGTTGTTGCATCAACACGTTTCAGTGTTCCGGTTCCAAACAGGGATGTTCCGATAGATTCATACAAAGAAAATTTCCAGGGAACAATCAGCTTTATAAGTGTAGATAAAGAAGGTGCAATGGATGTTGCATTCCAGATTGTTGCACCTGGATTCCATTACGATCTTGCTCATGGAGGGAAAGGTCCTTCACACGGTTGGGCATTCTTTACAAGCTATAACACAGAGCAGGCACATACTTTACTCGAAGTGAATGCATCACAGAGCGATAAAGATTTCATCGCTGCTGTAAACTGGAAAAAAGCAGAAGAGTATGTCAAACAGGGAAAAGCGAAAACATGGAGTACCAGTTACTACAGAAATTATTTTGATAAGAAAAAACATATGGCTTTTTCCGAGCAGAAGACAAGCGTAAAAGTTCTTATGCCTGAGGATTGTCCCGGCGTGATTTATTTCCTGCCGACTCCAAAATCACCCCACGGTGTTGATGTGGATCCTTCCGGCGAATACATAGCCGCCGGCGGAAAGCTTGCTTCGGTTATTCCTGTTCATTCATTCAGCAAGATGATTAAAGCAATTGAGAACGAAGAGTTCGAAACAACAATTGACGGTATCCCTGTTTTGAAATATGAATCAACAATAGCAGGAGAGGTTACCAATCCGGGTTTAGGTCCTCTTCACACTGAGTTTGATGGAAATGGTTATGGTTATACTTCCTCATTCATTTCATCTGAAATAGTAAAATGGAAAATCGGAACATGGGAAGTTGTTGACAGAATTCCTGCTTACTATTCAATTGGTCATCTTTGCATTCCCGGCGGCGATACGAGAAAACCCTGGGGCAAATATGTTATCGCATTAAATAAAATTACGAAAGACAGATATTTGCCAACCGGACCAGAGTTAACTCAATCAGCTCAGTTGATAGATATTTCCGGTGATAAGATGAAACTCCTTTTGGATTTCCCAACAATCGGTGAACCGCATTATGCTCAGGCAATTCCAGCGGATATAATAATGAAAAATTCAAAGAAGATTTATCCGATTGAAGAAAACCAGCATCCGCATGGAATCAAAGCAGAAAAAGATGCGCGTGTAGTTAGAGAAGGAAATGTTGTGCGAGTTTATATGTCAACTATCCGAACTCACTTTGCGCCCGATAACATTGAAGGAATCAGAGTTGGGGATATTGTTTACTTCCACGTTACGAACCTTGAACAGGATTGGGATATACCACACGGTTTTGCTGTTAAGGGTGCAAATAATTCTGAACTGCTGATAATGCCGGGAGCTACAGAAACATTAATGTGGCAGCCGACGAGAGAAGGAATTTATCCTTTCTATTGCACAGATTTCTGTTCAGCACTTCATCAGGAAATGCAGGGATATATAAGGGTATCGCCCAAAGGATCAAACGTTGCAATAACTTACGGCACAGGTAAATAAGTGTTTTAGTCGTAGCACAGATTATTAATCTGTGCTACAATCTTAACAATCAAATGAAAACCCAGTCAAAAATAATTGTTATTGTTGCTTCACTAATCTTAATCTTGTCATTCTTCTTTCCGATCTGGTATATTGATCTCGAAGCTCCTCAATATCCGGAAGGAATCGGTTTGGAAATCTGGTTGAATAAAATCACCGGTCAGAATCCTCATGATCTAAATAACATCAACGGTCTTAATCACTACATCGGTATGAAAGAAATTGTTCCGGATGCAATTCCCGAACTAAAAATTATGCCTTTCATAATTATCTTTTTAATAGTGTTTGGTTTGATCTCCGGAATTTCAGGAAAAAGAAGTTTGGCTTATATTTGGATTGTTCTGTTCTTTGTGATCGCAGCTGTTGGCTTATATGATTTTTATTTGTGGGGATATGATTTTGGACATGATCTCAATCCAAATGCAGCGATCAAAGTTCCTGGTATGGCATATCAGCCTCCGTTGATCGGTTCTAAAATGCTGTTGAACTTTAATGCTATTTCAATGCCTCACATAGGCACATGGATTTTAGTAGGTGCAGTTGCTTTGGCTGTGATTGCATTAATTTTTGATAAGAAAATAAAAAAGAGGGAAGAAGCAAATGCATAAAAAATATTTTCACGTGATATTGTTATTATCGTCATTTTTTGTCGTTGGATGCGGAAGCAATCCTGAACCGATTAATTACGGACACGATGAATGTGATTTCTGCAGAATGCTGATAACTGATAATCGATACGGTTCTGAACTGGTTACTGACAAAGGAAAGGTTTTTAAATTCGATGAAGTCAGTTGCATGATTGAATACGCATTGGTCAAGAATTTTATCGGTGATGCAAATCAGAAATTCCTTGTGACAGATTTCCCAAACCCTGCAACTTTTATCGATGCCACTGCAGCATTTTATGTTGAGAATGATAATTTCAGAAGCCCGATGGGATTGAATGTAATGGCGTTTGACAGCGAAATTTCAAGGCAAAAGTTTGTTGCTGAAAGCGGCGGCAGCTTATTAAACTGGGTTGATGTAATTGAACTTGTTAAACAGAGAAGTATGTGATCGTTTTGTCATTCCGGATTCATTGCTTTAGCAGGGAATTCCGGAATCTCCGAAGCGTAAGATTCTGGACAAGCCAGAATGACTACGTTTCTTTATAACGATAAACTTGATCAATCAAAAAATTAGATGATTCTTCAAAGAAAAAATAATTCAGTAATACTCTTCTTCCTCGCCCTCTTTTTATTTTCGGTTTTTTCTTATTCTAAAACAATAACCGTTTCTAAAGACGGTCCTGTCAGCACTATTATAGAAGCAATCAGTCTTGCTAATGACTATGATTCAATTCTTATAAAACCTGGTGAGTACGCAGAGGGAAATATTATCATCGATAAGAAATTATTCATCATCGGTGAAAATTTTCCGGTCATTAATGGAAAGGGAGATGGAGAAATATTTACAGTAACTTCAAGCGATGTTCACATCTCAGGATTGATTATCAAAAATTCAGGGATAAGTTTTCTTGAAGAGAATGCCGGAATAAGATTTAAAGAAGTCCAAAACTGTTCCATCAACAACAACAAATTCATCAACAATTTTTTTGCTATCTATATTGCAAAATCTGCCAATTGCATCATCACGAATAACTATATTGAAGGCGAAAGAAAAAGAGAAGCCAATTCGGGTAATGGAATTCATCTCTGGTACTGCAGGGATATCACCATTGAAAACAATAAGATCTATAATCACCGTGACGGAATTTATTTCGAGTTTGTGAGGAACGGAAAAATATTTAACAATCACAGCGAAGGCAATCTTCGTTACGGGCTTCACTTTATGTTTTCTGATAGCTGTGAATATGCTCAAAATAATTTCAAAGAAAATGGTGCCGGTGTAGCAGTTATGTACACTAAAAATGTTTTAATGACTGAAAATAATTTTCAGAATAACTGGGGTGCAGCATCATACGGAATTTTGTTAAAGGATATTTCCGACAGCAGAATCGAAAAAAATATTTTTGACGGAAACTCAACCGGGGTTTATATGGAAGGGTGCAGCAGAGTTACAATCGAGAGAAATAATTTCATAAAAAACGGCTGGGCTTTGAAGCTGATGGCAAACTCAATGGATAATTATTTTTATGATAATAACTTTATCGCGAACTCCTTTGATATCTCCACAAACAGCCGGCAGAACTTCAACACCTTCGAAAAAAATTATTGGTCTGACTACGATGGCTACGATCTTGATAAAGACGGATTTGGTGATGTCCCATTCAGACCCGTCACAATGTTTTCAATGATTATTGAATCGCATCCGGCATCACTGGTGCTGCTTCACAGTTTGTTCATTGATATAATGAATATTGCTGAAAGTATTATTCCTGCAATTACTCCAGAAGCACTTACCGATCCCAAACCACGAATGAGGATGGTAAATTGATAACAGTAAAAAATCTCGTAAAAAATTTTGGGAAGAACAAAGTTCTCAAAAATGTCAATCTTACAATTGATGAAGGGAAAGTTACTGCAATCGTTGGACCGAATGGTTCAGGAAAAACGACACTAATAAAAACAATTCTCGGACTTGTCAGACCAACATCTGGAATAATTGAAGTTGATGGAGCTCAAATCAAAGATGACTATTTGTATCGGAACAAAATTGGTTATATGCCTCAGATTGCGAGATATCCTGAAAATCTCACAGGTAATGAAATAATCTCACTGATAAAATCAATCAGAGAAAGTAATGAATACAATGATGAGGAAATTCTTTCTTCCCTGAAGCTTATTACTGAAATGGAGAAGCCATTTAAAAATCTTTCTGGCGGCACGAAGCAGAAAATTTCTGCGGTGATTGCTTTTGCATTCAATGCTAAAATTATAATTCTCGATGAACCAACAGCAGGACTTGATCCGATTTCAAGCAGCTATTTCAAAGATCTTGTAATGAAGCAGAAAGAAGGGAAGAAAACAATTATTCTCACTTCTCACTTGATGAATGAAGTGCAGGAACTTTCGGATGAGATTGTTTTTCTGCTGGAAGGAGACATAAAATTTAAAGGAACAGTTCAATCACTTTTAGAAGATAAAAAAGAAACAAAGCTTGAGAGAGCAATTGCAGAGTTGATGAGCCAGAATGATCCGGAGAAAGGAGTTAGTCATTCCGGCTTGTCCGGAATCAGCGGTCATTCACTATCAGATTCCTGACTCTCCGCCTTTGGCGGATCGCAGGAATGACAAAAAATTTTAGTTGTTGAATATGAAACTCGTTAAAAAAATATTACTCTACGAAATCCACAACACGATAAGAAGCAAGTGGGTGATACTTTATACTTTTTTCTTTTTCCTTGTTGGCTACGGTTTGTTTACTTTCAGCGGAGATGTTAACAAAGCTTACATCAGTTTGATGAACATAATCATCATTGTCATTCCACTTGTGTCGATTATATTCGGTTCGATTTATTTTTATAACTCGAGGGAATTCATTGAGATGATGCTGAGTCAGCCGATTGATAGAAAATCTCTTTTCCTTGGAATTTTTTTAGGAACAGCAATTCCTCTTTCTGCAGGATTTGCGTTGGGATTTTCAATTCCATTTCTTCTCTTCGGAAAAGTAGGTCAACAGATAGATGGTTTTATTCTGTTACTGCTGATTGGTGTGCTGCAAACGTTTATTTTCATTGCACTTTCGTTTTTAATTTCGGTTAAGCAGGATGATAAGTCAAAAGGACTTGGACTTGCAATTTTAATCTGGCTGGTTCTTGCGGTTGTGTATGATGGGATTGTACTGCTGGTAATTTATTATTTCCAGGACTACCCGCTTGAAAATGCGATGATCATTTTGAGTGCTCTCAATCCTATTGATCTCGGCAGGATATTATTTTTAATGAAATTTGATATTGCAGCCTTGATGGGATATACAGGTGCGGTCTTTCAAAGATTTTTTGGAAGCTCATCCGGTATTATAATTTCTTTCGGATGTTTGTTTGTTTGGATTCTTATTCCGTTCTTTTTAAGCAGCAGGTTTTTTAAGAAGAAGGATTTTTAGGAATTACAGATAATCTCTTTAACTTAAATACCTGAGTTTAATTTTCGAACTCTAATTCTAAAATAAAAAAGAGTTGTTTCATTTGAGTGATTTGAACATTATTTTAAAGCTGTATGAAAAACAAAATAGCCGATAGGGAAAGAGTTCACTCACTTTTACCTGAAATAGAGAGAAAGATCAGAGATTGCTTTGGTGATAAAGTCGTAAGGATTATTGTTTTTGGCTCTTTTGCAAGAGGCGATTACGATGAGGAATCTGATCTGGATATTCTTGTTGTCGTTGATGACAACAATCTTGAATTCTATAATAGTAAAAGAGTTGAATTGACAAATTATTATCTGGATAATGAAAACATTTTATTATCTGTGGTAATTGAAAACGCAAGCATAGCTGAAAGGTATAAAAATCATTCTCCATTCCTGATAAATGTTTTTAAAGAAGGAAAAGTATTCTATGGATGAGCAGACTATAGAACTTGCAAAGTATCGGATAGAAAAGGCGAGGGAAGAACTTCAAGCAGCAAAGTATTTGCTTGAAAAAAGTATTTTTAAATCATCTTTAAGCAGCTCTTACTATTCTATTTTTCATTCTGCAAGAGCATTATTAGTTTTTGAAAAATTGGATAGTAAAAAACATTCCGGTATTATCACCCTGTTTAATGAAAAGTATATCAAACCGGGTTTGCTTGAAGATAAAACCAAAGACATATTAACCAAAGCATTCTACATTAGAATTGACAGTGATTACAAAGATTTTTATCTGGCCAGCCAGAATGATGCAGAAGAACAAATAACTCATGCTGAATACTTTCTTAAGCAGATTATTAATTTTATTAGTCAGCATTACAAGATAAATGTTTAACTGACTGTTGAATCCCTTCGGGTTTAATTAAACCTCATATTTTTTCCGGGGTTTAGTTTATTAATGAAGTTCGATATTGCCGCATTAATGGGTTACACAGGTGCAGTCTTTCAAAGATTTTTCGGAAGTTCTTCGGGAATGATAATTTCTGTTACCTGTCTACTCTTCTGGATTATCTTCCCGTTCTTTTTAAGCAGCAGGTTTTTTAAGAAGAAGGATTTTTAGAAAAGTTCTCTCTAACTTGTTTTTTTTTAGCTTACTTTGTTAACTTTCTGTTAAAGAAAAGGATTTACTATGACTTTAATGAACATTGAAATAAATGAACAAAGGTTAAAAGAAATATGCAGCAATTATGCAATCAATGAACTCGCACTATTCGGTTCTGCGCTTCGAAGAGATTTTAATCGTGAGAGCGATATTGATTTACTCGTTGAGTTCAAACCTAATTCTGATATAAGTTTATTTGACCTTGTTGATCTAAAGAAAGAATTTGAAATACTGTTCGGCAGGGAAGTTGACATAGTTTCAAAGAATGCAATAAAAAGAAGCCGGAACCATCTGAGAAAAAAAGGAATACTGGAAAACTACAAGGTAATTTATGCAACGTGACAAGTCGTCTCTCATAGATATCGTCAATGCCTGCGAGAGTATCGAAAACTATATTAGAAATATAACAGTTGATGAATTTCACAAAAATGAAATGGTGCAGGATGCAGTAATCAGAAAAATAGAAATCATTGGGGAGGCTTCAAAACGTGTTTCCGAAGAATTGAAAAATCGCTTTCCTGATTTACCATGGGATAAGATGAAAGGAATGCGGAATATACTTATCCATATGTATGATGAACTCGATCTCGATATTATCTGGGACACTGTCATAAAAGACATTCCTCAATTAAAAACACACCTGACTAAGTTACTTCCTTTAATAGATGAATAGTTACGAGTTTAGCTTGAACACTTTGTATATTTGAAAGAAAGGTTTTTTGGAAGCTCATCCGGTATTATAATTTCATTTGTGTGCTTGTTCATCTGGATTATCGTCCCGTTCTTTTTAAGCAGCAGGTTTTTTAAGAAGAAGGATTTTTGATCTATATTAGTTTAGTTCCCTCCGATTATTCTTTCCTAAAATTCGCACTTTCTTTAACTTGAAATATCATTTACACAAATTGAGGAGCATAAAACGATGAACACTATTAAAAAAATCTATGTCTTCATATTTTTAATAATTATTGCAAATCTCTATGCAGAGCAGGATGTACTAACATCATACAATATTTTCAATCTCAATACAGTAGTTGAAACTTCAATCTCACCCGACGGAAAAAAAATTGCATATACTGTTATTGTCCCCCGACCATTCGTACACAAACCCGGAAATGATTACAGGCATCTTTATGTGTATAATATTGACGATGGCAGTTCGGAAGCAATTTTAGCAGATGAATTCACTTTATATTCGCTTCAGTGGACACCGGATTCCAAAAATATTCTTTTTCGCTCGATAAGAGGTGAGGTTAAAACTTCGCAGGTTTATATGGTTGCAGCTGGCGGAGGATCTCCCGAACCTGTTACTTCATTTAAAAATTCTGTAACGCAGTTTGAGATCAGTTCTGATGGCAAAAAGCTTGCTTTTGTGTCTGATGAAGGGCAGCCACCGTTGAAAAAAAACCTGCTTGAAGATGGATTCGATGCTGAAATTTTTGAAGAAGAATATTTTGATAAGAATCTTTACATACAGGACTTTGATTCAGGCGAACCAAAGCAATTAACTTCAGGAGTTACAATATTTGATTTTCAATGGAGCCCAGACGGCAAGAAAATTCTTGCACAAATTGCTGATAGGAATCTTGTTGATGATTCATATATGTTTAAGAGTATATATTTAGTCGATCCTGAAAAAGGTACAAAAGAAAAAGTTGTTGACAATCCCGGTAAGCTTACCAAAATGGCATGGAGTCCTGACAACAAGCACATCGCATTCGTTGCTGGTGTTGATGTGCACGATCCTGTAAGCGGCAGCTTGTTTATTGCTGATGTTACAAAGCCAAAACCATTCACTGAATTAAGAAATTACTCGGAAGGTTTTATAGGGTCTGTTGATGCAGTAAGATGGAAAGATAATAATACTGTTCTGATTTCATCGGAAGAAGGGGTTAACAAAACTTTACGTGAGCAGAAAATTGATGGTAAAGAAAGTAAAATTATCATCGATGGTGGCAAAGTTGTTTTTGGAAATTTTGAATACAAAGATGGAAAAGCTTTTTTTGCAGGAAACACTCCTGATCATCCTACCGAAGTTTTTGTATATAACAATTCCAATAAAGAATTAAAAAAGTTAACTGATAATAATTCCTGGCTTTCCGGAATCAAGCTTGCTAAGCAGGAGAAGATATCTTACAAAGCACGTGACGGATTGGAAATAGAGGGAGTTTTAATCTATCCTCTAAATTTTACGGAAGGAAAAACTTATCCTTTAATTGTTTATGTTCATGGCGGACCGGAAGCTTGCGAGAAAAACGGCTGGCAGACTTCCTACGGAAAGTGGGGACAAATTGCTGCCGCTAAAGATTACTTCGTATTCTATCCAAATTACCGCTCAAGCTCTGGGAGAGGAGTCGAGTTCTCAAAGCTGGGCTTCGGTGATCTTGCTGCCGGTGAGTTTGATGATATTCTTGATGGAATAGATTACCTGATTGATAAAGGTTACGTTGATAAAAGCAAAGTCGGAATCGGAGGAGGTTCTTACGGCGGATATTTTGCAGCGTGGGGAGCTACAAAGCATACCGAAAGATTTGCTGCATCAGTTTCGTTTGTTGGTGTATCTAATATGATATCAAAACGGAATACAACAGACATCCCGATAGAGGATTATTATGTGCATTGGGGAATCTGGACGCACGAAAATTATGAGCTTATATATGACCGCAGCCCTGTAAAGTATGCTCATCAAAGTAAAACACCTACTCTTATTCTGCACGGCAAAAATGATCCGCGAGTGCATCCGGCACAGAGTCTGGAGCTTTACAGGACTTTGAAGCTACATGGAAGTGCACCGGTACGGCTCGTTTGGTATCCGGGACAGGGACATGGCAACAGCAAAAATACTTCACGTCTTGATTATGCAGTAAGAACGATGGAATGGTTCGACTACTATCTAACGAGCAATAACCCGAAAGACAAGATGCCGGATAAATATATTGAGTTTGAATTGGATGATGAGTCAGAAACAGATTAAGCATTTTGAGTCATTGGTTTTTAAGAGGAAGGACTTATTTGAGCCATAAAATTAAATATTATATGCTGACAGAAATAAAAATAAATAGTTTTATAATGAAAACATTTCTCTCCTCGTCTTGGCAGACGGAGTCGCCAGATCTTTTTAAGAGAGAGATACAGAGAGAGTTCCATTTAATTTTTTCCCAACCTTGTTTTCTTTTGGCTTACTTCGTTAAGTTTGAATAAGAAATAAACATTCCTTTTAGTGAACTAGTACAAAATGACGAAGCAATTCCTAAGTTTTTGTTTTCCTAATGTTGAATTATTAAGAGGATTCATTTTAATTAAAATATTTAGAATTATTAATACATTTCAGAATTAAACTGAGTAGTAGATTAGAGATGAAGGGTCTAAACTTTAAAAAACTGGATTTACATTTACACACACCAGCCTCTGCTGACTTTCAAAAACCTGAAGGTAAAACAGATGCTGAGATTGCAAAATTAATTATTGAAAAAGCTATCTCAGAAGGATTGGATGCAATTGCAATTACAGATCACAACAGTGCAGAATGGATTGAACTTATACAGTTTCATGCCAAGGACAAAGAGATAATTGTTTTTCCTGGTGTCGAAATTACTTGTTCAGCAGGAGCGGGGGTGCATATAATTGCTTTGTTCGATCCTGAAAAAAATAAAGAAAATGTAAAAGCACTTTTGAATCGGTTAGAATTTAGACCTGAAGATATAGGTAAAAAAAATGCAATTACTAATAAGTCACCTAATGACGTTATAAATGAAATTGTGAAGTGTGAAGGCCTTCCGATTTTAGCTCATATAAATTCTTCACATGGCGTGTTTAATGAAATGGAAGGACAAGCTAGAACTAATGTTATTCAGAATAAAAATATTGCAGCAGTAGAGGCTACTGACTATACGAATGGAGAGAAAAAGCAAAGGAGAAAGAGAGCAGTCGATTTATTAGATGGCAGTGACCCCACATATGAAGTGAAGTTAGCTGTCATTCAATCTTCGGATAATCCAGCAACTGATTCTCATGGGCATTCTATTGAAGGCATGGGGACAAGATTCACATATTATAAAATGGAAACAATAAATCTTGTCTCTTTAAAGAATTGTTTTGATGATCCAGATGTGAGAATTAGATATGAATTACCTGAAATAAAAAATTTTCCTAAAATAAACGGAATAAATGTTACTGGAGGATTTCTAGATGGATTAGAAATGAATTTCCATCAAGGATTGAATTCTATCATCGGTTCAAAAGGTTCCGGAAAATCTTTGTTAATAGAATTTTTAAGGTTTGCCTTAAATCAAGAATCTTCCAATCAGGTAATTCTATCCGACCATAAAGGTAAATTGGAAAACAGATTAAAAATTTATGGTGAAGTTAGTGTAGAATTAAAATTGGATACAGGAAGTGAACTTAAAATCAAACGACAGTATAATCCTTCAATGGATAATCCATTTATTGCTGGTAATGAATTTGACGTAGCAAAGATGTTTCCTGTACTTTTCTTAAGTCAAAACGAAATTATAAAAATTGCAGAAGATGAAACCGAGCAACTTAAGTTTATTGACCGGTTCTTGGACTTTAAAAGTTATCAAGAAAAAAGTTCTGAATTTGAAAATGAATTAAAAAAATTAGATCGTCAGTTATCTGAAGGGATAGTAGCGTATTTAGAAATGTTGAATTTAGGTTCAAAGATTAAGATGAAGGAAACAGAATTAGCAGAACTTGACTTAAAGTTGAAAAGTGCAATATTTGATAAGTTTTCAAAATCTGAAGTTAAGAATCAGAGTATTAAAAACTCTATTAATTATATAAACAATCTTAAATCAAAAATTGATATCGCACAGAAACTTTTTAACGATGTTCCCTCTGCCAATATCGATACTCAAATTTCGAGTGAGCCTTTATTTAAGAGAATTACAGACATACTTAACAATTCCAAAGATAAGACCGTTGAGGCATTAGCAAATCTGAACGTTAATTTTGATGAGCAATTGAAACAAATAAATGAAGAAGCGAAGGAATTTTTATCAACACATAAGAAATTAGCTGAAGAATATGAAACCTATGTAAAAACAAGTGGAGGTAATTATCAAACTCTGGCGAGTAAAAGACAATTCTTGAACAAAGAATTAAACGATCTCAATCAACGATATATCAAGCTAAAAGAGAATTCTGAAAAAATAAAAGATATTAATAATTCGAGAAAAGAATTAATTGAAAAAATTGAAAACATTAGAAAGGAATATACATCTGTCCGAAAAGAAAAATGTAAGATGTTTAACATTAATTCAGCAGGCAAATTATCAATTGAAATTCTCGAGGCTTCTAATATTGATGCATTTAGAAGTAAACTAACCCAACTAAAAAGGGGATCATACTTACGAGAATCAGATATACAGACAATCTGTGATTCTATCAATCCAAAGAATTTTATTCATAATCTAATTAGATATTCTATTAAACGTGAACCAAAAGAATTGTCTGATATAATTACAAATTCAAAACTGGAACCAGAAAAGATTACTTCACTGGCGAACCACTTATTAGAAGCTTATGAAATGGAAGAACTCTTAAGTATGCAGTATAAAACTACACCAGAGGATAAGCCAATTATTAAATATCAACTGGAAAATGGAGAGTATTCACATATTTCAGAAATATCTGTAGGCCAAAAATCTACTGCATTCCTAATTATGGCGTTAAGTGATGGAAATATGCCGATAATAATAGACCAACCAGAAGATTCGCTCGATCTGAAAACTGTTTGGAACGACGTTTGTTTAAAATTAAGAAGTGGTAAAGATCAAAGACAGTTTGTTTTTACTACTCATAATTCAAGTGTTGCAGTTGCTTCTGATAGTGATAACTTTATAATTCTCGAATCAAACGCTATACAAGGGGAATTAAAATACAGTGGTGCAATGGATAATAATCCTGTAGCGAATGAAGTACTCAATTATTTGGAAGGAGGAATTGATACCTATAATTTGAAATCGAAAAAATATAATATCAACGACCGTTTAAAAAATGTATAAATAATATGACTTTTAATCAGATTTCTTAAAAATCCAGACTATTAATTATTTTTCTACTTAGGCGTTTATGTCCTCCCCCTTGCATCTTTCATTTTAAACCTATATTTTTAATCAGATAAAAATATCTGATTTGATAAATGACAGTAATTTTCTCTAAAAAGTGCGAATATGGAATGCAGGCGGTGCTTTACCTCGCTTCACAGGAAAAGGGAACTTTGGTTTCTGCAGAGGACATTTCTAAAGTTTTAAAAATTCCCCGCGAGTTTATTTCCAAGATTCTTCAAAGCCTGAGAGAGAGCGGATTGATTTCTTCAAGCAAAGGGAAGTCAGGTGGTTTTACATTAGCAAAAGATCCTTCACGCATCAAGTTGATAGATGTCGTCTCGGCAATTGATGGTCTGGAAATGTTCGATAGCTGCGTGCTTGGTTTTCCGGAATGTTCACCGACTCATCCTTGTCCTGTG
>Ga0209498_1001318_pt1 | contig 15250 bp, 8 predicted proteins | sample WalLakDeSediment_FD_184131 | JGI IMG/M metagenome (GOLD analysis project Ga0209498, IMG submission 184131) | Lake sediment microbial communities from Walker lake, Nevada to study Microbial Dark Matter (Phase II) - Walker Lake 11/02/13 Deep... | ecosystem: Environmental > Aquatic > Freshwater >... | reverse complement strand
GGTGATGGCCTTATCGGCATCCATGGTGACCTGGCAAATGTCAGTGCCGCTGCAGTCGCCACTCCAGCCGTCGAAAGACCAGCCAGCTTCGGCCTCGGCCGTCAGGGTCACCACGGTGCCGTAATCGAAGCTGCTGCCAGACGGTTCCTGTTCGATTGTGCCTAGGCCTACCTCAGCCAGGGTCAGCGTGTACCGGTTGATGCTGAAGGTAGCGGTGATGGCCTTATCGGCGTCCATGGTGAAGGTAACAGGGTTAGTCGTGGTGATTACATCGCCGCTCCAGCCAGCGAAAGACCAGCCGGTTTCGGCCTCGGCCGTGAGGGTCACCACGGTGCCATAATCGAAGCTGCTGCCAGACGGTTCCTGTTCGATTGTACCCTGGCCCACCTCAGCCAGGGTCAGAGTGTACCGGTTGATGCTGAAGGTAGCGGTGATGGCCTTATCGGCGTCCATGGTGAAGGTAACAGGGTTAGTTGTGGTGATTACATCGCCGCTCCAGTCGGCGAAAGACCAACCGGTGTCGGCGACGGCCGTCAGGGTGATGACGGTCCCAAAATCGAATTCGTCGCCTTGAGGCTCCTGGGTCAATGAGCCAGCCCCCGCCGTAGTTACGGTTAAGCTGTATGGGCTCTCCTCCTGGCTATTCCTCAGGCCCGTTGTGGCGGCCGTTGTTTCCCAACCGGCGGTAACCGAATGCAAAGCACCTATGGTGAGAAAAATTAGTAATGCCAGAAAAATGAGCGGCTGTTTCTTCATGATGGTAATCCCTCGGGGCACAATCAGCCATCATCCGGCTTGTCGGCAATGTAGCCCATCTATGGTGGTGGCGCCGGCGTGCTGGTGGCCGGCGGCGGTGGCGGCGCTGGTGTATTTGTGGCGGGCGGCGCTACTTCGGTGGGCGGTGCCGCAGTCGGTGGTGGTGGCGGCGGCGGCGGTGGCAGTGTGGGTAGTGGCAGCGGCGTGGGGGAAGGCTGAATAGGCGGCAGGGGTGTGTTGGCTGGCCGTGGCGGCACCGGCGAATTCGTCGCGGTTGCCGGCGCAGGTGTCGAAGTGAAGGTGGGCGAAGCGGTGATCATGCCTGCTACCGGTTGGGTCGGCGTCAGGCTGGGTCGGATGAGAGCCGTTGGTGATGCCGTTGGCGAGCCGGTTATGCCCGGTACCGGGGTAAGCGGTGGTGTGCTGGTGGGTAATGCCGGGAGTAAATTATCGTCTAAGACGATGGCGCTTGTCGGTGAGGCCGCCGCTGGCTCCATTGTGGGCGTCTCGGCGGCAGGAATGTCAGCCACGGCCCGTAATGCCGACCATCCGGCCAGCACCGCCCATAATACCAGGCCAACGAGCACAAAGCCAACCACGGCCGCTGCCAGTCGGCGACGGCGCGCGGCAATCGCTTCAACCAGTTCTTGGGCGGGGGGCGGCGCAGCGCCAGGCCGGTTCTGCCAGACTGGGCACTGGACGTGATTGTTTGTCAGACAATATTCGCGCTGATAGCTGAGGTCAATGGGCGCGCAGCGACCGCCAGCATGACAATGATTGCGCAATGCCGGAAATGAGAAGAATGTGGCCGGGTCATCGAAGAAACCCAAATGGGTACAGTGACGCCCACTATGTGTCCCCTTCATACTTGCATTGTATCTGAATCACGTGCTCTTCTCAACTGCTTGTGAATTATTTCGCCAGCAGTCGTCACGCTTCTATATGAGTTAGCATGAGGCCTTTTGCCCGAGGCAGCATGGCGAAATCGGCAATTAGCCGCCCAGCAGCTTATCAACGGCCGCTGCCAGCTGGGCCATATTGCGCACGGAGTAAACAGCGTCGCAGTAAGGCTCGTAGTCGAGCATGTCACTGTCGCCAGTGCCCCATTTCTGGCGCAGTTCGGGATTAAGCCAGATCAGCCGTTTGGCCCGTCGCTGCAGCTCCCGGAATAGATCGATGCGCGGCGAGTTGTAGTTGTTACGGCCGTCTCCCAGAATAATCACGGTGGTACGGCCGTTGACCGCGTCACCCCAATTCCTGCTAAAGGTTTCCAGGCTGTGCCCTAGATCGGTAGCATAGTAACCTGGAGGAATGGCATATAGCACCTCGGCCACAGCGTCGGCGGCCCGGTTGCCGGCCAGGGTGACGGTAATCTCCTCCATGTCGGCGTTAAAGGCGAAGCTGCGCGCTTTGGCTACCTGATCCTGCAGCTCGTATATCAGCCGCAGCATAAACTCGGCTACTGGCCGCATTGAGGTCGAAACGTCACAAATGAGCAGTAAGCTCGGCTTTAGTTTCTTGCGCCGGAAGCGCATTTCAAAGGGGACGCCGCCATATTTCTGGCTGGCCCGAATCGTGCCTTTGGCATCGAAACGACCTTCCTTGCCCCGCTTATGGCGCAGCGCTGCCCGGCTGCGTAACTGCGTTACCAGCCGCTGCACCTCCTTGCGCAACAGCTCAGCTTCTTCCTCGGTCAGCGATTGCAGCGGCTTGTTGAGAATATCTGAGCCGTGGAAGGCCTCCGGACGATTGGCCCGATCCTGGGCAATTTGCAGCCCAATTTGCTGCGCCACCTGCTCGGCCAATGCTTCCCGGTTAGCCTCGACAACACCCATGAGCTGCTCAATGGCTTGCCGGCTCATGCCCATTTCCTGTAACTGCTGGCGCAACTGCGCCAGCAGCTCTTCCAGGTGGGCGAAGCCCATGTCGCGCAGCATTCGACGCGTGACCCAACGTCCTTCTTGCTGGCTGTTGGCCCACTCCACTCCGGCACGACGAGCTAGCTCCTCCAATTCTTCTCTGGTTGGCCCTTGTCCGCTGGTCAGCCAATCAAGCAGCCGCTGCAAACGGCCGCTCAAAGCCGACAGCGCCGCTTCTAGCATTTCCTGTTCGTCGGGGTTGAGTTGGTCGGTTGCGTTTTGCAGCAGCGGCCCGCCGCTGCCGAAGTAAAGGGGGAAAAGCTGATCAAAGGCGGCGAAATCGTCCGAATCTTTGATCAGGGTCGCCCGTAAGCTCTGGCGGAACAGATTTTTGTCGCTCACCCCCAACAGTTCCACCGCGCGAAGGGCATCAGATGCTTCAGCCACCGAAACCCGCGCCCCCGCTGCTCGCAATCCTCGCACAAACTCAACTATCCGGTCGTCCATCTTTGCCTCTCAAATGAACAAACCGCAGATTTCGCAGATTAGCGCAGATTAAGAACGACAAATCTGCGTCACTCTGCGACATCTGCGGTTCAAACCTCTAAAAATCAGATTGTCCGCCGGAACGCCCGCCCAGCATCCGTTTTGCTTTTTGGACGTCGGCCTCATATTTCAGCAGGACGGTGAGGGTGTTGCGCAATGTTTCCTCGTCAATGCTCTTGGCATTCAGGGCCACCAGCGCCCGAGCCCAGTCCAGGGTTTCGCTGACACTGGGCAGTTTACGCATGTCCATCTGGCGCAGCTGCTGCACAATTTCCACCGCCTGTCTGGCCAGGGCGGTGCTGAGATCAGGCACTTTCAGGCGGACGATGTCCAGTTCGGCTTCCAAATTGGGATAATCGACATAGAGATAGAGGCAGCGCCGCTTGAGCGCTTCGCTGAGTTCGCGGGTGTTGTTGCTGGTCAATAAAACCATGGGCTCGTGGATGGCGTGTATGGTGCCCAGCTCGGGGATACTGACCTGGAAATCGCTCAAGATTTCCAGTAGAAAAGCTTCAAATTCAACGTCGGCGCGGTCAACCTCGTCAATGAGTAGGACAACCGGTTCCTGAGCGGTCAAGGCTTGCAGCAGCGGGCGGGGCAGCAGGAAATGTTCGGAGAAAAAGACGTTATCTTCCTGGGCCAGCCGCTGCACGGCCGTGGCCAAACTATCGGCCCCCTGCAATGTCTGTTGCAGGGTGTCTCGCAACAGCTGCGTGTAGAGCATCTGCTTGGCATATTCCCATTCGTAGAGTGCTTTACCTTCGTCCAACCCTTCATAACATTGGAGGCGGATAAGGGGCCGGTCGAGCGCCTTTGACCACACTTTGGCCAATTCTGTTTTACCGACGCCAGCGGGACCCTCAGCCAGCACCGGTTTGCCCAGGGCCTGCGCTAGATAGACAACGGTGGCGATTTCTTCTGAGGCGATATACTGTTGCTGACCTAAACGGCCGCGAACGTCAGCGATATCTTTGAACATAGGTCTGGGCCTCCACGATTAACAGATTTGGTACCGTCGCAAAAACAGCTATACTCAAGCAGGTGATATGGTAAAAATTGTAAACGTGAACGCCCCACCGCGCTATCCTTATGAGATGGATTGATTCAAACTCTCACGTTGAACCAAGATTATAACTGGCGACCAACGACGAACAACCAACGACCAATGTTCGTCGTTCGTCATTGGTCGTTGGTCAAATTCCAGGAGTATTAGTGACTACGTTTGATGAATTTGGCCTGCAACCGGAACTGGTTCAGGCCGTGACCGAACGGGGGTATACAACCCCCACCCCCATCCAGATGGGCGTTATTCCCACCATGCTTACCGGCCGCGACATTGTTGGCCAGGCGCAAACTGGCACAGGCAAAACGGCTGCCTTCTCCCTCCCCATCCTGCAAAATTTACGGCCGGATCGGCAAAAGGTGCAGGCCCTTGTTCTGGCCCCCACCCGTGAGTTAGCCATGCAAGTGGCTAATGCGATGTATCAATATGGCCGCCACCTCAACATCTCCGTGCTGCCGGTCTATGGCGGCCAGCCTTACGGCCGTCAAATCAGCCGCCTGCGTAAAGGGGTGGATGTGGTGGTTGGCACACCCGGCCGTCTGCTCGACCTGATCAAGCAAGGCTCGCTCGATCTAAGCGGCGTTCGCACCGTCGTTCTGGATGAAGCAGACGAAATGTTGAGCATGGGCTTCATCGAAGATATCGAGTCCATTTTGCAAGAAACGCCGGTGGAGCGGCAAACCGCTCTCTTCTCGGCTACCTTGCCGCCCCCCATCCGTCGCCTGGCCGAAAAATACCTGCATAACCCCGAATCCGTGACCATCGAAGGCAAACAGCGCACGGCCGACGCCATCGAACAGCGGTATTACCTGGTGCATGAGCAAGACAAATTAGCCGCCCTCACCCGCCTTTTCGAGACGGAAACAATCACGAGCGCCCTCATTTTCGCCCGCACGCGGGCCAGTACGGCCGAACTGGCCAACGGCCTGATGAGTCGCGGCTTCCCGGCCGAAGTGTTAAACGGCGACTTGACCCAAGAAGCCCGCGAACAGGTTTTGCGCCGTTTCCGCCAAAACCAGATCACGGTGTTGGTGGCGACCGACGTGGCCGCGCGCGGCCTGGATATTGAGAACATTTCCCACGTTTTCAACTTTGATCTGCCCGGCGATGTAGAAAGTTTTGTCCACCGCATCGGCCGCACCGGGCGGGCGGGCAAAACAGGCGTGGCTATCTCTTTCGTCACGCCACCGCAGCAGTACCGGCTGCGCCAGATCGAGAAATTTACCCGGCAAAAGATGACCGAGGCGACCCTGCCCACGCCCCAAGACATTGTCGCCCAGCGGGAGCGGGCGTTGATGGACAAGATGGAAGTGTGGCTGCGGCGCGGCCGCTGCGTGCGCGAGCGGGAGATAGTAGCCGAGCTGATTGCCGCGGGGCATGATCCGGTGGAAGTGGCGGCCGTCGCCCTGAAAATTGCCCGCGCCGAGGAAAAGCAACGGCCCATCGAGCAAATCACCCCAGTGGAAGCCCGCCCGCCGCGCGGCAAGGAAAGTCGCGCTCGTTCGTATGACGGCCGTAAACGAACCCCCGAACCCAGAGACCGCCCCATGCGCGAACGGGACGGCCGTAAAACTGGCGCCCGCTCCCACGAAGCGGGTATGGTGCGCCTGCGCCTCAACGCCGGTAGAGCACAGGGTGTCCGTCCCGGCGACGTGGTGGGCACGATTGCCTTTCACGCCAACATCCCCGGCTCGACCATTGGCGCCATCCACATCCAATCCCATGAAACGCTGGTGGATGTTCCCGAGCATCTGGTGGGGCAGGTACTGGACAAGTCGGGCCAGTACCAGATTCGTCAAAAGCCGGTCACTGTCCAGCGGGTAACTTAAGAAAAGGTTACACGGAGATTCACGGAGGTGGCCGGGAGATGCGCGGCGAGGTTTGGGAGATTAGTTTGATGATTCTGGAACAATAGCATAGACCAACCTTGCTCAGCCTCCTTAAAATCCTCCTCTTATCTCCGTGAATCTCTACGCCTTCTCCGCGTATCTCCGGGTAACTGATTGAAACTATGAGATATTGGTTTTTGATTGGGTTGGCGCTGCTGTTAGCGGCCTGCCAGCTTCGTCAAGAGGCGGCGGCAGTTCAGGAAGATATTAACGAGCTGCGTGCTGGCGGCACGGCCATTGCTCAATTGACCCCAACCTATACCCCTACGCTGACGCCGGCAGCCACACCAACACCGACCAATACACCCACGCCAACTGTAACCCCCACTCCCACCCCGACGCCGACGCCCACCGCTCTCCCGCTGCCCATCGGTGGGAATCTACGTCCGGCGCTGTTGGCTACGCCGGTGGCCCAACCAGGCACGCCCTGTGGCGTGGTCGATGTTTTCGACTTCCCCATGAACCCGCCCGACGCCGCCGACCTGGGCAACGGCCGTGACTTTGGCGTTTTCCGCAACCGGTACAGCCAGCATCACGCCGGCGAAGATTGGTGGGCGGCCAGCCGCTCCTCGACATTCGGCGAGCGGGTCTACAGCATTGGGCACGGCCGCGTGACCTATTCCCAACCCTTGGGCTGGGGACGGGATCAAGGCGTGATCATCATACAACACCGGCTGCGCGACGGCCGTAATTTACTCTCCTTTTACGGCCATCTCGACCCCGCCAGCTTTCTGGTGCGGGTAGGCGACTGCGTTGAACGGGGCCAACAGATCGCTCAAATCGGCCAGCCGCGCACCGCCCCCCACTTGCACTTCGAGATTCGCACCCATGCCCCCGACGCCACCTTGGGCGGTTATTGGCCGACTGACCCCACCACGGCCGGTTGGCTGCCGCCGTCGGCGACTGTCTGGGAGCAGCGCCTCAGCCACAGTCCCGGCGTCCAATGGCTCCGGCCTTATGCTGACCGGGGGACAACGGCCGTGGGCCAGGTGGCCGACAGCTTCATCCTCCTGGAAAAAGGGGAGCTGTTGGGCTTGAACATCGCGACCGGCCAACTCCGCTGGCGCCGCAGCAGCGCAGCCCCCATAAACAGTGCCCTGCTCCATGAAGAACAGCTCTACTTCCTGACGCGAGATGGCCAGTTGGCCGCCTATGCGTTGGGCGAACAGGCTATGCCGGCTGCCGAACCGCTCTGGACGACTGAGCTGCCTGGAGCAGGTGGGGCGGCGCTGCTGCCATTACCCGGTGGTGGGCTGATTGTAGCCCTGCGCCAGCAGCTAATTGCCTTCACTGCCGCTGGTGAAGCAGCCTGGACGGCCGAACAAGCAGGACGGCCGTTTGATTGGCATCTTCAGGGAGATCGGCTGCTCCTCACCTTGACTGGGGGCGCGGCGGCTGTCTGGCTAATTGAGGCCCAGGGCGCGCGCCCGTTGGTTGGGCTGCCCCAGGAGCTATCAGCCGGGTATCTGCTGGTCAGGGGCGAAACGGTGTGGCTGCACGGCCGTGACGGTCTTTACCAACTAGATCTGGCGCAAGAAGCGGCCCGGCTGCACCTCCCATTACCGGCCGGATCGCTGGTTAACGGCAGCAGCCTGATTCTGCCTGATGGTGGCCTTTTGTTGGCTCATCCCGACGTGCGCGATCGCCGCCTTATTGTGCTGGATAGTGATGGGCAGCTGCGCTGGGAACGTTCATATGCTGCAATTGGCGGCGCGGTTCGCCTGGCGGCCGTGGCTGACGCTGTTTATCTGGTCGCCGCTGAAACAGCTGGCTCATTGGGCAACCTCACTGTTTATCATCTGAATTTGGAGCAGCCCCGCCTCAGCCGCCAGTTTGTGGGTGGCACTCGCGCCCCGCTGCCTGCTGAAAGCTGGCATTGGGCTGGTGACAGCCAGCTCCTGCTCAACATTGGCGGCGGCCACCTGGTTGCCTTTATGCCCCAACCGTGAACGTGGCTCATAAGCAAGCCAGCCGGGCGCGGCCGGGGCGCTGATTCTTGCTCCAACCAGTTGTCACGTCAATTTCTCTTGCAAACCGATCTTGACTGTGCTACTATCTGTTTAACCCTGCTGTGTACGTGATGAACATCTCGCGTTGAGCCAACGCTTTTGTTCAAGGGGATAAATATATCAAGAGGGACTGTAGTAGCGGTGAGCAAGGCAAGACCTTTTGCAAGATATCCCCACCTGCCAATGCAGGTCCCAACAAAAGGTGTCCACACGGCATGGCGGGGATTATTTAGCAGTATGATTAGCCTCTGAGTCACATCAGAGGCTCTTTTTTTATCAGTCGCCAGAAGATTGTACCAGGCCGGCAGTCTGGAGCCATATCTGACCCAGGCTGCTTGCCCAATGCCCGCCAGTTGCCAAAGGATACAAACGAATGGTTCGTGAGCGCATTGCTGACGAAGTGTATGTTTTTACCAGCAAACGTTACGCCCAGGTAACCGTTGGAGCCATTTTGACCAGCGAAGGAGTCATTCTCATCGACACCTTCTTTTACCCTGAAGAAACCCGGGCCGTAAAGCAGTTTCTGGAGCAGCGGTTGGGGTTGCCTATCCGCTATGTGATTAACACCCATTATCACGCCGATCACACCCTGGGCAATTGTCTTTTCCCCCAGGCACAGCTGGTCAGCCATCGGCGCTGTCGCGAACTGCTCCACGAGCGAGGTGGGGCCGGCCTGGATCAGATGAAAGCCCAATCCCCCGAGTTTGGTAACGTGACTGTCGTTTTGCCAGAGATGGTTTTTGATCAGGGAGATATGACTTTTCATCTGGGCGACAAGACGGTCACCCTTTGCTATTTGCCCGGTCACAGCGCCGACCTGATCGGCGTTTGGGTGGCCGATGACCGCATCTTTTTTGCTTCCGATAATATGATGCCTGTCCCGACCATTTTTGATGGCGATCTGGCCGATCTGCAGCGTTCTTTGTCTACCATTTTAGACATGAATCCAGATTTTGTGGTACAGGGACATGGGGAAGTTATTTTGCGGGGCGAGATTGAGAGTTTGATCCAATCCGATCTGGCTTATCTAGATTGTATTCAGGAGCGGGTGGCTGATTTCCTGGCATCCGGCCGGCCCGAAGAAAGGCTGGCTACGATTTCTATCGAAAGCTGTGGCAAATCACGCATTCCCTTGAACGGCCTGGTCGCCGACTTGCACCAGGCCAATCTGCGCAAGCTGTATCAAGAGTTATTAGCTGTTAGCGATTAGCTGTTAGCCGCTAGCAATAACTAATTGCCAAAAGCTAACCGCTCCCCAGGAGTTACCATGACCCAACAAGTTGACCTGCTCGTGACCGGCCTGGTGGTCACGATGAATGAGAATTTTGACATTTTCCCCGAAGGCGCGGTGGCGGTTGACAAGGGTGCGATTGTGGCGGTGGGCACGGCCGCTGACCTGAACGGCCGTTACCAACCGCGCGAAAGCCGTCATTACCAGGCCCAGGCTATCATTCCCGGTCTGGTGAATGCCCACACCCACGTACCCATGACGCTGCTGCGCGGCCTCAATGACGATCTGCGCCTGGACGTCTGGTTGGGTTACTTGATGCCCCTGGAGCGGGAATTTGTCACCCCTGAGTTTGTGCGGCTGGGCACGGCCGTGGCCTGCGCCGAGATGATCCGGTCCGGTATCACCACCTTCGCCGACATGTATTACTTTGAGGACGACATTGCTGCCGAGACGGCCGCTATCGGCATGCGTGCCTTACTGGGACAAACATTGCTGGTGTTTCCGGCGCCCGATGCGGAAAGCTACGAAGACAGCCTTGTCTTGTGCCGCCGCTTTATTGAAAAGTGGAACGGGCATGAGCTCATTCAGCCGGCGGTTGCCCCGCACGCCTGGTATACCGCTACCCCCGAACTGCTGCGCGCCTGCGCCGACCTGGCCCGGGCTTATGATGTGCCGGTACATACCCACATCAGTGAAACGGCCGTGGAGGTTGACAACTGCCGCCGCGAGCATAATATGCCGGTTGTGCCCTGGAATGCCCGCCATGGCTTGCTGGAAACGAAGCTGTTGGCCGCCCACTGCGTTCACCTGGATCGGGGCGAGCTGTATGATCTGCACAAGGCCGGCGCCGGCATTGCCCATTGTCCTACCAGCAACTTAAAGCTGGCCAGCGGCATTGCCCCGGTGGGTAAGATGCTGGAAATGGGGCTGAAGCTAGGTGTGGGCACCGACGGCCCGGCTAGCAACAACGACCTCGATATGTTTGAGGAAATGCGGCTGGCGGCTTTGCTGGCCAAAGCGCACAGCAATGATCCCACGGTGCTGCCGGCGCGCCAGGCAATGGAATTGGCCACTATCAGCGGGGCGCGGGCCATTCACATGGATCATATTACCGGCAGTCTGGAGGCAGGCAAACGGGCGGATTTCGCCGTGGTCAATATGGGTGACATTCATAATTGGCCCCATTTTCACAACAACCCCGATGCCGTTTACTCCCGATTGGTTTATGCCGCCAAAAGCAGCGACGTGGTAGATGTGATGTGCAACGGCCGTTGGCTGATGCAAGAGCGGCAGCTATTGACCGTTGACGAAGCCCGGATCAAGGGTGAAGCGGCGGCCGTGGCGGACCGCATTGATGCCTTTGTCCTGGAGCGTGAATCCAGCGTCTTTAACAAGCTGGTCTTGCTGGCCGGTATCCAGCGCCAGGAAAGTTTTGAAGTGCAGGTCAAAGTGGCCCTTGATGACCCGGATCATGTCCTGTCTGTTCTGCAAAGTGACCAGGTTGAAGTGAGTCGCAAGGCCCATTACCGCCAATATGACAGCTACTTCTTGTTCGAGAACGACCCCAAGGCGGATCGACTCCGTTACCGGGAGGATGAATTTGTCAACGAGGCTGGCGAAGTCTACCAGGCGCGCTCTAGGTTGACCCTGCTGAGCCCCGCCCATGAGCGCACCTTTGACAACACCGTTATGCTCTCCCGCTCGCGGTATCTGGCTCCGGCGGCCCAAAGCCTGCGCTTTTACCGGGAGTATTTTGCGCCGGTTCAAGAAATCGAGATTCACAAGAGCCGCCGCCGCTGGCGCATAATCTACCGGGAGACAGATTTTGCCATTAATCTGGACAAAATGAAAAAGCCGGAATTACCCGGCTATTTCCTGGAAATTAAGTCGCGCACCTGGTCCCGCCAGGATGCGGAACGTAAGGCGCAGCTGATTGGGGAATTGCTGCAACTGTTTGCTGTGGATCTGTCGCAGGTGCAGACGGAGGAATACGTCGGACTGGCTCGCTAAAGCAGGTGCGACACGGTTTGTTACCATGTCGCACCGCTTGTTTCTGATCTAGCCGAAAAGGCTTTGGAACTTCATAACGGTGTTGATATCGCCTTCAACCTTTACCTTGCCCATCATGAAGGCGTTGATGGCGTTCAAACGGCCGGCAACCATATCTACATAATCGGTGGCATCCATCTTGACGGTCGCTGTCGGCGCTTCCGCCGCGCCGGAAGCCACATTGCACTGTCCATCTGTGACGGTTACGGTCCACTGACCACCCCCTTCACCCGACAAATCGAAAACAACGGAAGCATTTACGCCGCTGGCCTTGTCGGCCTGGAAGACGCCGGGCATCCGTTCAAATAAATCTGCTGCAGTAGCCATGAAAATCTCCTTTGTGAAGTTACGAAACTGGCTGTGACGAGGAGGAAACCAAGCCTGTAGGGACTACACTATGCACGTCCCCGCCACGCTGTTAAGGCAGGCTGAGTATAACAATGGACAGGCCAAAATTCAATGATTGGATGAGAGAGGGCTTAATGCGCCTGATCCTGTCCGAGCCCCATGATATCCCTACGCCAGACCCACAACTGGGCGGCGCAAGGCATTGCTGTTTGGCAACTCCTTTGGCCATGTGCTAGAATCGCGCCCACTTTAGAAACAAATTTGAGTGAAAGCGGCGGCGCGGATATCGGCCGCCCTTTTGTTTGTTTTACCGGTTGGCTGGCGTGGTCTGGAAGCATGCCACCGCCCTTCCGTAAAGATCTGTAACGCGATTTGACAAGATCGCCTTGTCGGACGAGCAGTTCGATTTGCTACAGGAGAAAGAAGTATGAGTGAAGAAGAGCGCCCATTGCGTGAGGCTCGTGAAGCAATGAGCCAGTCGGCTGAAACGCCTATAGAAGCGACCCTGGTTACCACCCCGGTCGCAGGAGAGAGTAAGATTAACGAATCATCTACCCCCAACAACGGCCGTTCTCCCGTTTTGATTTATGCCGGTGTCGCCCTGGTGGTGATCCTGATTCTGGTAGCCCTCTGGCTGCCGCCTTTTTCGCTGGGTCAGCGGCTGGCTGGTAACGGTGACACGGAGACGCCAGCGGCTGCTCCGGAGCTGGCGCCCGATAATGGCCTGACAATCCCTGGAGTTTTCGAGCTGGCCGTCAGCGGCCCGGCTGAAGGTGTCCGGGTTGTTCAGGTGAGCCAGGCCGAGTTCACCGGCCCAACCGCCGATGCCTCCTGGCAAACGGCCGTGGCCGCCATACCGGCTGAGCGCCGCCTACAAAGTGACGTTTTTATCATCATTGCCGGTGAGCCAGATCAGACGGTTACCGGCCAGGCTGCGGTTACCATTCCAAGCGGCGCCGCGCCGGTGGCTGAACTTGATCTGATGGGTTGGAATGGCAGTCGCTGGGTCTTTGTGCCCCACACCGTTAGCGGCGACGGCCGTACCATTACCTCTCAGGAGCGCGCCTTGCCTCAGGCGCTGGCGCTCATGCAGACCGGACGGCCTACCAGTCCATCGGTAGGCGCCGATCTGCTGCCCACGCAAACCATGCCGACGGCCGTTCTGCCGCTGTTGACTGAAGCCAGCGTGGGCGGGCTGACGCTAAACGGTGGCGGCCAGCTTGTTGGCGACACGGCCGAGCTGCCTACCGGCGGCTACCGCCAGCTGCTGCGGGTGACAAACACCGGCGCCATCGTGGATCAGGTTAGTTTGACCAGTTTGCTGAATGATGCGGCCGTGCAGGCCGCCCAAATTGAAGGCCTGGTTACCCGCGCTGCCACCAATGGGTATGCCGGCGTCAACCTCGATTATCAGGGTGTGGCAACTGGTCAGCGCGATGCCTTTACCACTTTTGTCACTAATCTTGGCCGGGCCCTTAATGAGCGAGGCCTCATCCTGGTGGTAACCTTGAGCACGCCAACCCAGGTGGGCAACAACTGGGATAGCGCCGGACAGGATTGGGCCGCCATCGGCCAGGTGGCCGATCTGGTATATGCCCAGATGCCGCTGCTGCCGACCAGCTACGGCGACAATGGCCCGGCGGACCAGCTGCTTGCCTGGAGTCTCCGCCAGATTGACCGGCACAAGCTGGTTATGTCGGTAAGCGCCGCGGCGATCAGCGCCTTAGGCGAGGCGCAGCTGGAGCTGTCGCCGGCCCAGGCGCTGCAGAAGCTGGGAGAACTCGATTTTGTTGAAGGCGCCGAAGAGATCGAACCGGGTACGGCCGTGGAAGTCGCCCTTTCCGGTTCAACCAGCCCCATTGACTGGGATACCGCCAGCCTGAGTTACAAATACAGCTTTGAAGAGAACGGCCAGACCTACGAAGTCTGGTTGAGCAATGAAGCGGCGCTTAATCACCGGCTGCGCTTTGCCAACCGCCACCATCTACGGGGTGTGGCCGTGCGCGGTCTGGGCGCTGCGGAAGATGGCGATCGCTTTGCCGCGGCGCTGGAGGGTTATCTCGGTCTGGCCGACGCTCCGCAGCCCACCGGCGCGGCTCTGGTTTGGACGGTGGCCAATGAGGAAGGGAGCGTTATTGCCAGCAGCAGCGGCAGTGACATATTTAGCTATAGCTGGCAGGCTCCGGACGTTAATGGTGTCTTCACCATTCAGGTTGCTTTTGCCCAAGGCGAACAGGTAAGCAGCCTGGGTGAACTAACACTGGTCGTCCAGGAGCCGGAACCGGAGCCGGAAGAAGTTGTAGAAGAAGAAGTGGTGGAGGAAGTTGTGGCGACGCCCGCGCCGGCACAGCCCGCCGCGCCCATCACCCCTGGCACGGCCGACGCCGTCGCCAACACCGTCGCCAATGTTCGCCGTGGTCCCGGCCTCGAATATGGCATTCAGACCACGCTGCAAACGGGCGAGCGCGTCTCCCTGATTGGACGTAATTCTGCCGCTACCTGGCTGCAGCTTCGGCAGGCAAATGAGACCGAGGGCTGGGTTCGCGCCGATCTTCTCAACGTGAATACGGCCCTCAATGTTAACAGCCTGGCTGTGGTTGCGGTTGATCCGCCCGCCACTGGTGTTGGTCCGGCCCCGCCACCAGCACCAGTAGCGCCGCCGGCTGCCGGCGGGGGCAGCTTCGAGCTTGGTGGTCAGACACACACCCTGGGCAACCCTGGCCTGATGCGTGACGTTGGCATGACCTGGGTGAAATTCCAGCACAAATGGGGCCCGGGCGACGACGCTGCTGGTTTGGCTGGTCGGATTAGTCAGGCCCAGGCCAACGGCTTCAAGGTGTTGCTGAGCATCCCTGGCGACCTCTATCCCAGCAGCATCGATTACAGCGCCTACGTCGATTTTCTGGGCGGCGTGGCCGCACTTGGCCCCAATGCCATTGAAATCTGGAATGAGCAGAACATTGATCGGGAATGGCCGGCTGGCCAGATCAGCCCCGCGAATTATGTCAACCAGATGTTGGCACCGGCCTACAACCGGATCAAATCGGTCAATCGCAATGTGATGGTCATCTCCGGCGCGCCGGCGCCCACCGGTTTCTTTGGTGGCTGCGGTCCGGGCGGCTGTGACGATGCCCCTTACATGGCCGGCATGGCGGCGGCCGGGGCGGCCAACTACATGGACTGTATCGGTATCCATTACAATGAGGGCATTATCAGCCCCAATCAGACCAGCGGCGACCCCCGCGGCGGTCACTACACCCGCTACTTCTGGGGCATGACTAACACCTACTGGAATGCTTTTGGTGGGTCACGGCCGTTGTGCTACACCGAAATAGGTTATCTCTCCGCGCAGGACTATGACTTTCTACCGGCCAGCTTTGGTTGGGCGGCCAACACCACGGTGGGCCAGCATGCCCAATGGCTGGCTGAAGCCGTAAGCCTGTCAGCCAACAGTGGCAAAGTGCGGATGTTGATCATCTTCAACGTGGACTTTACCTATG
>Ga0209498_1001317_pt1 | contig 15252 bp, 18 predicted proteins | sample WalLakDeSediment_FD_184131 | JGI IMG/M metagenome (GOLD analysis project Ga0209498, IMG submission 184131) | Lake sediment microbial communities from Walker lake, Nevada to study Microbial Dark Matter (Phase II) - Walker Lake 11/02/13 Deep... | ecosystem: Environmental > Aquatic > Freshwater >... | reverse complement strand
AGGAGATGTACGGCGAGCGCTTCGACGTCCCGCCGCCGGACGAGCTGCTGATGATCAGCTGGTTCCAGGGCGGCGAGGTCTTCCGCAGCCTGTGCACCTGGCGCCGCGGACACGGGCAGGTGGTCTACTTCCGGCCGGGTCACGAGACCTTCCCGACCTACCACCACCCGCTGATCCGCCGCATCGTCGCCAACGCGGCCGGCTGGGCCCGTCGGCGCGTGACGATCGACGCCTCGAAGTGCTTCCAGAGCCCGGAGCTCGAGCCGGTGCCCAACCCCACCAAGGTGCACATCTGAGCCGCTTGCGGTGCTCGGAGCGAGGAACATGAACCGACCCGCCCGGATCGGCATCATCGGCGTCGGCGGCATCGCGGCTCTGCACCGCGACGGCTACCTCGCCGCGGGAGCCGACATCGTCGCCCTGGCCGACGTCCACGCCCCCACGCTGGCCGCCCGCGCCGGCGCCTGGGGCATCACCCGCACCTACGCCGACTACCAGGAGATGTTGACGACCGAGGCGCTCGACGCCGTGTCGATCTGTGCGCCGACCGCGGTCCACCATCCGGCGACGCTGGCCGCGGCCGCCGCCGGTGTCCACGTCTTGTGCGAGAAGCCGATCGCCCTCGACCTGGCGCAGGCCGACGCGATGATCGCCACCTGCCGCAGCGCCGGGGTCGTGCTGATGGTCAACCACCAGCTGCGGTCGCACGCCGCGGGCGAGCTCGCGCGCCGCATGCTGGCGGCCGGCGACCTCGGCACGCTGACGCACGTGCGCCTGCGACAGGCGCACGACTGGGCCGGCGCGCGCGAGGTGAAGCCGTCGTTCGCCACCCGCGCGCTCGCGGGCGGCGGCACGCTGCTCGACAACGGCTGCCACCTGATGGACCTGGCGCGCTACCTCGGCGGCGACGTCGCCGAGGTCTTCGCGCGGGTGGCCCGCCGCAAGTACGACACCGAGGTCGAAGACACGGCTCACGTCTCGCTCGCCTTCGAGAGCGGCGCCATCGGCACCGTCGAGGTCGCGTGGACCGCGACCGGCTGGGAGGAGGGGTGGTGGCTCTACGGCAGCGAGGGCGCCTTCGAGTACACCAACCGCACCGGGGTTCCCGTCGTGCGCCACGCGCATCGGACCTCGCCGGGCACCACCTGGGGCGAAACCGACGTCACCGAACACCGCTTCGCGGGCATCTCCGCCCATGCCCGCCACGTTCTGGCATTCCTCTGCGCCGTGCGCGGCGAGCGCGACGTCGCCTGCTCCGGCGAGGACGGGAGAGAGGCCGTGCGACTGGTCCTGGCGAGCTATGTGAGCGCCGAGAGGGGGCAGCCGGTGTCGGCGCGCCAGACCTTCGACCCGCTCTGAACGCGCCTCACACGCTGCGGACGGCGCGCACCCACCAGTCCTTCCGGCGCCGCGCCAGCGCACGCGCGGCATCCGCCGTCGCGGCCGCGTCGGCCGCCAACGCGAAGCACGTCGATCCCGACCCGCTCATCGCGACGGGCCCGAGGCCGAGCGTCCGCAGTTCCGCGATCGCCTCGGCCACCGCGGGCACGCGTGCCGCCACGGCGCCCTCGAGTGCGTTGTGGAGCGGCACACGTTCCCCCGCCCGGAGCGCCCGGTCATCGGGCGCCGGGACGTCGACGGGCGCGCTGGCCCACCACCCGAAGGCGGCGGCGGTCGCCACCTCGACGGCCGGGTAGACGAGCAGCACGTCGAGCGGGGGCAACTCGAACGGGACGACGTGCTCGCCGCGACCCCCGACGCGCGCCGCACCGGTGCCCGCGAGGCAGAAGGGGACGTCGGACCCCAGGGCCGCGCCGAGCGCCGGCAGGTCGACGTCGGCGGGCCACAGGGTCGCCGCCGCCCGCAGCGCCGCGGCGGCGTCCGCCGACCCGCCCGCCAGGCCCGCTCCCCACGGGATCCGCTTGACCAGGTCGACCTCGACGGCCGGCACCTCGACGCCGACCGCGGCCGCCGCCCGCCGGTAGCCTGCCAAGGCTCGCAGGACGAGGTTGTCCGGACCCAGCGACAGCGGTCGCTCGTCCAGCCAGGCGTCGCCCGAGGGCAGGCGATCGAGCCGGTCCGAACTGCCGGCGTCGGCGGGCGTGTCACCCATGGCCGCGTCCGCACCAACGCGGGCGCCCGCGGGCGCCGCCCGCAGCGTCACGACGTCGGCGAGGTCCAGGCGCACGAAGAGCGAGTCGAGGTCGTGGAACCCGTCGCCACGGCGGCCCAGAACGCGCAGGCCGAGGTTGAGCTTGGCGGGCGCCGTCTCCACGGCCACCCGGGCGGCGGCGGACGCGGCCCCGGGCGCGGCGGCGCCATCGCCGACGGCGGCGCGGCGCGTCACGGGCCCGGCGCCTCGGGCGTCGTCACCCCGAACGCCCCGGACGCGACCACGGCCTCGGCAAGCGCGAAGTCGCTGGGCGTGGTCACCTTGAAGAGGTGGCTGCCACCGGCGACCCACGCGACGCGGTGGCCCATGCGCCACACGAGGCCGGCATCGTCGGTCGCCGCCCACCCGTCGAGAAGCGCCGCCTCGTGGGCGCGCTGCAGGACCTCGCGGCGAAACGCCTGCGGCGTCTGCACCGCACGCAGCTGGGCGCGATCGACCGGGGCGCCATCGTGGGCGCGCACCAGGCTGTCGGCCACCGGCTGTCCCACCGAGCAGGCACCGTGTTCCCGCGCGGCCGCGATCACCGCCTCGAGGGTCGATGCGTCGAGGAAAGGCCGGGCCGCGTCGTGCACTACCACGACGTCGGACTCGACCGAAGCCAGGAGCCGCTGCACCGTCGCCTGCCGACTCGCGCCGCCCACGACCAGCCGCATGTCCACGCGCGCGGCCCACGGTGCCAGCAGCGTGCGCGTGCGCGCGAGGTCGACCTCGGCGACGCCGACGGCGAGGGCGTCGACCCGCGCTGCGAGCGCGGCCACCGCCCACACCAGCATCGGCGTGCCCGCGAGGTCGACGAACGCCTTCGGACCCCGCCCCAGGCGCTCGCCGCTGCCGGCTGCCGGCACGAGGCCGGCGACCGTGTCAGTCGCCGTCGCGCCAACGCGGGGCATGATGGTGCTCGAGTCCGAGATTGTCGAGGGTGCGGGCGGTGATGCCGGCGATGAGCTCGTTCAGCGAGGCGGGCCGATGGTAGAAGCCTGGCGAAGCGGGCAACACGATCGCGCCGGCGTCGTGCGCCGCGAGCATGTTGGCGAGCATGGGACGCGAGTAGGGGGCCTCACGGACCGTCAGCACCAGCGGCCGGCGCTCCTTGAGGCAGACGTGCGCGGCGCGCGAGACGAGGTTGTCCGTGAAACCCTGCGCCACCTTCGCGAGCGTGCCGGCGGAGCACGGCACCACCGCCATGCCGTGGGCACGAAAGCTGCCGGACGCGATCGGCGCGCCGAGGTCGGTGTCCTTGTGCACGACGTCGGCGAGCGCCAGCAGCTCCGGGAGGCTCATGTCGATCTCGGTCGGCAGCACGAGCTTCGCGCCGGCAGTCACGACGAGGTGGGTCTCGATCCCGTCGAGCCGACGCAGCGCCTGCAGCAGGTCGACGGCGTACGGCATGCCGGAGCCGCCGCTGACGGCGACGACGATGCGTTGCGGGACGGTGGCCATGCGTCGCAATCTACCGCGCCGCTCGCGCCCGCGCACATCGACCCACGGCACGTTCTCGCGGCGTTGCGACCGCTATCCTGACGCTCATGCCCGCCTTCACGCTAGATCCAGCCTGGACCGAAACCATCGCGCTGTTCGAGGCGGGTCGGTACTGGGATGCGCACGAGGCGCTCGAGCCGTGGTGGCTCGACGCGCATGGCGTTGCGCGGGCCTGGGCCGCCGGGGTGATCCTGCTGTGCGCCGCGCTCCACAAGGCGCGCTCGATGGGCTCGGTTCGCGGTGGCCGTCGGAACTACGCCAAGGCGCTGCGCCACCTGGCGCTCGTCCCCGATCGGTTCGGCCGCACCGACGTGCGCGCGCTCGAGGCGGAGGTGCACGCCGCCCTCGGCGATGCGACCCGCATGCCACGTTGGCCGTGGCTGACCCAGGAGGAACCATGACACCGTCCGACCCCGCCCACCGTGGGCACGGCGACCCCCTGCGACACGAACAGCGGCGGGCCCGTCGGCCCGTCGGCGCCTCCGCGCCGCTGTACCGCAGCCGACACCGCGTCCTTGGCGGCGTGTGCGCTGGCATCGCTTCGTTCATCGGGACCCGCGCGAGCGTCGTCCGGACGATCTGGCTGTTCAGCCTTCTTCCGTCGCTCGGCATCACGGCCTTGGCGTACCCGGCGATGTGGCTGCTGCTCCCACTCGAACCCGCGCCGAACGCCCACGAGGCGACGCGGCAGGCGCCCACCGGCGCTGGCAGCTGAGCCGAATCAGACCAGCAGGCGGACCGGCGCCCCTAGGAGATCGGCGACCCGCGCGAGGCCGGCCGCGGCACCGCCGTCGAGCTCATCGCCCGACAAGCTGAGCCAGCTGCCGTCGGCACCCGATCGGCCCAGCGCCAACACCGGAACCTCGAGGTGCAGGACCGCCTCGTCGACGTCGAGGTCGCCGAGATCAGCCACGACCAGGCTGACCCCCTGAGCCCCGTCGGGCGCTACGCCCGTCTCCATCCCATGGACGGCGTCGCGGACCGATGCGTCGAGGTCGACGCCGGTCCTGTCCGCACCTGCCCGCCGCCAGCGCCACACCTCGACCGACCCCGTGGCCACGCCAGCGCGACTGGCCGCCCGCGACAGCAGGAGCGCCACGACCGTCGTCGGCGGCACGTCGAGCGCCGCCGCGGCGTCGGACGCCACCTGACGGAGGGCCCGAGCGTCGAAGCGCCGGCGCCACAGCTGGCCATGGCGGACCCAGTGGACCCCCGGCACCGCCTCGGGCGCGGGCCCCGCCACCGCACCCGCACCGGCGGGCTCGACCCCGGGCACCGCGCCGTCGCCCGCCGCCGGCGCTTGGCGCTCACCGTCGTCGGGCGCGCCTTCGTCGGCGAAGAGGTCAGGGAGCATGAGAGTGCCGCGTCCACCCGCGCCACGCCCAACCTCCTCCTCGTCCTGCGAAGCGTCATGCCCGCCGTCGCCCTCGGTCAGGTCGGGCAGTTCATCGAGCCGCAACGCATCGCCCGCCTCGGCGAGGTCGTCTTCGTCACCCGCGTTGGACCAGAACGGCTGTGTGGGCGCGGCGGCGGCGATCGCGTCGTCCGCAGCCTCTGCTGCGGCGTCGTCATCCGCATCGGCCACGTCGTCACCGACCAGCCACACGCCGTCCTCACCCTCGTCGGGGCTCGTCTCTTCGATGACGTGCCCGTCTCGGACCGCGTCCATCGCCTCGGCATCGCTCGCTTCGCCGCCGTCCGTAGAGACGAACAGCGCGTCGTCGTGATGACCGGAAGACTCCGCTCGAGCACCGCCGCCGGGCAGCGGATCGTCGAACAGGAACAGGTCGTCGTCGAGCGTCGACCGAGGGTCAGGTTCGTCGTCGGCGTCCGTGTCCTTGCGGTAGGCAGCGACGTCGCCCTCAGGCCACGCCGCCATGCCCTCGGGGACGGGCTCCGGCGTCGGGTCGACGGCCTCGTCGCCCGCCATGACCCGCGCGAGATAGCCGAGGACGTCACGCTCGACGACCCGGCCACCCTCGCCCGTGCCGGAGAGCCGGCGCCAGTCGACGTTGTTCTCCTCGGCGAGCCGCCGCGCGAGCGGCGCGATGTCGGGTTCGTGCACGTCTCCTCCTTCGGCTGGGCCGCTGGTCGCGACGCCACGGTAGGAACCTTGCGCAAGTCTACGCGGCGCGCCGCCCTCCTTGACGCGAACTGACTCACGAACGCCATGCGCACATCAGTGCCTTCGGTCGCCGCCTACGGCCGCCACGCCTGGAAGAAGAGCCCGTTGATGAAGGTCTGCAGCATGGCGTCGTCGCCGGCCACCCGCACCGGCACCTCAACGCCCTCCCCTGCCGCCAGCTGGCGATCGAACTCGACGCGCTCCCCTTCCTCGTCGGTCACCACCAGCCTCAACTGGTAGGGTTCGCGCGCGAGGCTGGCGATGCCCACCGTCGCGGGATCGAAGCGGAACGGGATGATCCGGCTACCGTCATCGGCCATCCGCGCCGTCCCCGGCGCCGGCACCATCGGCTCTTCGACGACCGGGCCCGGGTCCGTGGGGCGTGGGGTGACGACGGCACCGCTCCCCGGACCACCGACCGGCGGCAGCGCCCGACCGTCGCTGGGCAACCCGAGGTCGCCCGGCCACAGCAGCCGGTCGCCATCGTCGATCTCGAGTTGGCCGCCACCGCCGTTGACGATCACGCCGATCGGACTGCCGACGACGGTGTAGCCGGCCGGGACGGCCTCGACCACACCCTCCGGCAGGTTGGGGTCGTCGATCCGTCGAACTGCCCCCAGTTCGAGGCGCGCGGCGCGCAGGGCCAACTGCGCCCGCCACAGGGGGAGCCCGACGAGGTCGGGCACGGGCACCACGCGCGTCCCCTCGACGGCGTAGACGAGCGTGACCGGCGTCGCGGCCAGTACCTCGACACCGGGGGCGGGGCGCTGATCGGTCACCGCCCCGGCACGGTCGAAGCTGACCGCCGCGGCGACGCGCTCGACGTGCCGGACGCCCAGGGCGTCCAGCGTCGCCTCCGCGACCTCGATCGGCTGGCCGCGCAGGTCGGGGAGCACGAAGGGAACGTCGACGGCCCCGCGACTCACGGAGACGACGAGGCCCTGCGCAGGGGCCAGCGCAGCGCCAGCGGCCGGTTCCTGGCGCACAACGGTGCCTGCCGGCCGCTCGGCATGCACGTACACGACACGTTCCACCACGACGCCGAGGGCTGCCGCGCGCGCCACGGCATCGGCCTCGCGCAGGCCCAGAACGTCCGGGGACACCCGTACCTCGGGCACCGTGTTGACCCCGAGCGAGACGATCCGACCGGGGCGCACGGCCTGACCGGCGGGCGGCGCCTGCGACAGCACCTCGTTGGGGCGCGCCCGAGCATCCAGTTCGGCGAAGAGCCTCGGGGTCAGGCCGACGACCCGCAGGGCAGCGACGGCCGCGTCGTAGTCGAGGCCCGCGACCGATGGCACGCGAACCTCGTCGCTGACGAGATAGTCGGACGTCAGCCAGCCGCCGACACCGAGCAGCCCGACGAGGACGAGGCCCAGGACCCAGACCTGTGCTGAGCCGCGCATCGGCTCCATGCCGAGCGGCCGCCTCGAGCGCCCCGTCGCGATGCGCGTCATCGGGGCGAGGCTATCACGCTGGCCTGAGTGCGCCATGGGACGCGCTTTTCGGCCCTGCCGGCTAAACTGACCGGGTGTCGCACGCAGCCCCCGACGACGCACTCACCGGCTCCGCCGGCAACGGCGATGACGCTACGGAGCTCGCGTGGCTCCGGCGGGCCGAGGCTCACGGCGTTCCCATCACCCCGATGGCCGTGGTCCCGCCTCAGGTCGAGGCGGACTTCTACCGCTGGAACAACCTCCCCGCACGCCTGGAGGCGCTGTTCGCCGGCCTGCATGGCCTCGATCCCGACGAGGACGACGTCGACGAGCTGCTGCCGACGGCGGCGGCCTGGGTGCGTGGCCACGCGCTGCTCGACGCCGTCGTGGACACCTTTTACGACGCCCTGACGGGGCTCCCGCCCAACGTGCTGGTGCGCCGACCGGGCGCGCCGGGCACCGTGGCTGCCCGCGGCCGCCCGGCACTCATCGCGGTCAAGCGCGTGTGGGCCGACGATTGGCTCCTCGGCCCCACCTTGGGGCGGGTCACGGGCGGCCGGGGTTGGCTACCGACGCCACGCGCGGTACTGGTCCACGCTGCCGACGTGCACCCGGATCCGGTCGTGTCCAGCGCAGCATCGGACGCGCTCGGTCGGCCGGTCGGCGCCTGGAGCGACCGCGAGGGGCGCCTCGCCCGGCTCGAGCTCGCCTGACGCGCGGCCGAACGCGCAGATCCGCGCCGGCGATCACCACGAACCCCACCGCGGCCTACTTGCGCACGTGGGAGGCACCGATCGCCGAGGCGCGTGCCGGGGTGGTGGCCTCCTGGGTGACGTAGGCGTTCGGGTTCGCGCGGCGAACGATGCGCAGCGCGTCGGGCACCTTGCGGCGCGGCAGCACCGTGAACAGCACGCGCACGTCGCCGTCGCGCCCCTGGGCGTTGAGTGAGGTGACGAAGTAGCCGGCGCTCCTCAGGGGTTCCTCCACCGACGGACTGCCCACCGGCGTGACCACCCGCAGCAGGGTATCGCCGGCGGCGATCCAGCGCTCGATCGACACGCCCAGCACGGTGCCGGTGGCGTAGCCGGCGGCATACGCGATGAACTTGATCGGCGCGTCGAGGGAGGTGATCACCTGCGCCGCGGCCGTCAGCCACACCAGCGACTCGAAGAAGCTCAGGACGCCGGCGATCGCCCGCCGACCGCGTACGAGGTATGCGATGCGCAACGTGCCGATCGACACGTCCAGGATGCGCAGCGCGAAGATGCCCGCCGCTGCCAGCAGCAGGTCGATGGCGTCGGGGGTCATGAGCTGCCCCGGTCCCCCGCTCGACCGGCCTCCACCGCGTGACCGGCGACGGCGGCGGCGCCGACGACACCCGCATCACCGCCGAGCTCGGCGACCCGCACCTCGACCGATGGGTAGCCGACGAGCGCGGCGTCGAGCGAAGAGCGCACGCGTCCGATGTAGAAGTCGCCGACGGCGGTCAGTCCACCGCCCAGCACGAAGCCTCCGGGGTCGACCACCTTGACCAGGTTGCCCAGCGCCAGCCCCGTGAAACGCGCGGCCTGCTCGACGATCGCCAAGGCATGGCGATCGCCGGCACGCGCCAGCGCGAACGCCTCCTCGGTCGTCACCGACCTCGAGAACACGTAGCTGGCGTCGCGGGCGATGGCGCGACCGGCCGCCAGCGCCTCCCAGGTGCCGGGGTGGCCGTCGCCGCCGGTGGGCCCGCCGGGCAGCAGCACCATGTGACCGATCTCGCCGGCCAAGCCGTGCGCACCGCGCAACACCTCGTTGCCCACGAAGATGCCGCCGCCGATGCCGGTCGACAGCGTGACGTACATGCTGCTCACGAGGTCGCGCGCGGCGCCGTAGCGGTGCTCGGCATAACCTGCGGCGTTGGCGTCGTTCTCGAGGACGACCGGCAGCGCCAGCCGCTCCTCGAGCGCCTCGACGAGGGGCGCGTCCTCCATGCCGGCGATGTTCGGCGCGAAGCGAACGCGGCCGCGTTCGAAGTCGAGCGGGCCTGGGCAGCCGATGCCGACGGCGGGAACCTCGGGGTGGGCGTCGAGCAGCGGGCGAGCAGCGGCGACGAGTGCATCCAGCACGTCGGCGAAGCCCGTCTGCGGCGTCTCGAGCCGGCCGCGATCGATCACGCGGCCGTCGCGCACCACGGCCGCGGCGATCTTGGTGCCGCCGAGGTCGAGTCCGAGGGTGATCACAGCGCGATCCCGGCGGCGTTGGCGGTCGGTACCTGGCGACGTGGTTCCATGGGAGCTCCTGATCGAGGCCGCTGGGGCCATCGTGCAGGAGTCTACCAAGGGGGCCTCTAGGCGCCCGCCGAGGAACCGGCGCCCGCCGAGGCATCGGCGGACAGCAGCACCGGCTCGAACCCGACCCGATCGGCGGCGACGAAGACCACGGCGGTGCCGGGCAGTTCGGGCACGGCGACCGCCGCGTCACCGTGGACGTGGCCGAACACCAGGGCGTCGGGGTGCGCCCGGCGCAGCGCCTCGGTGAAGCCGGAGGGCTCCCCGCGGGCGTTGGTCGGCGGGAAGTGCAGCATCACGACGCGGTAGGTGCCACCGATCGCCGCCATCGCCGCGAGCGACAGCGTCAGCCGCTGCACCTCGCGCTCGTACACCTTCAGGTCGTGATCGTCGAACCCCGGGCTGCCAGGGCAGATCCACCCGCGGGTCCCGCCGACGACGACGTCGCCGATGCGGACCGCGTCGTTCTGGACCACGTGCATGCGCGGCGGCAACGCCGCCCGCAGCTTCGCGAGCGACGGCCACCAGTAGTCGTGGTTGCCGCGCAGCAGGACCTTGCTCCCCGGTAGCGCGGCGATCGCCTCCAGGTCGACGCGCGCCTCGTCGAGCCGCATCGCCCAGGAGATGTCGCCGGCGACGAGGACGAGGTCGTCGTCGCGCACCACCCGGCGCCAGCCGTCGAAGAACGCCTGCGGGTGGCCCGCCCAGTTCGGACCGAAGACGTCCATCGGCTTGGCTTGGGCGCCCGAAAGATGCGGGTCGGCGATGGCGAAAACGCGCACGCCGGGAGTCTACCAGGGGTCGCGCAGCGCGCCGAACGCCGCCGTCCAGCGTCGCGCCTCGGCCGGCTCGAGCGGCTCGACGCCCGCCATGTCGGCAGCGGCCGCCAGGTCCGTGAGCGAACGGTCGAGGTCGGGGTGGACCCAGCCCGGGGCGACCTCCGCCCAGGGCCGGAGCACGAAGGCGCGGCCGGCGGCACGAGGGTGCGGGACCTCGGGCCAGGACGCGCGAAGCCACGCCTTGTGGGTCCGTGGGCCAGCGGCCTCGAACGGTGGCTCCCAGGCGAGCATGTCGAGGTCGATGCGCCGCGGACCCCAGCGCTCGCGCCGCTCACGACCGAGTGCACGCTCGACGGCGAGCATCGCCGCCAACGCGCCATCGGGCCGACGCCACGGCGCCGCGGGACGCCACAGCGCGACCGCGTTGCGGTACGCGGGTTGCCCAGCGGGGCCGCCGACGGGTGCGGTGCGCCACGCCGACGAGACGGCGACCACGTCGCCCAGGCGCGCCAGGGCCGCGGCGGCCGCGATCATGGTCGCCAGTGGATCACCCAGGTTGGCTCCGAGCGCGACGTGCGCGATCGGGCCACCGGTGGACGAGGCCTCAGCGGGCGTGCTCGACCTCGACGAAGACGTCCCCCACCACGCCCGGTAGCGGCGCGTGCGGCTTGTGGACCCGCACGACGAGCGACGCGACGAGCGGCTCGTGCGCGAGGACGTCGCGCGCCAGCCGATGCGCCAGCGACTCGATGAGCCGATGCCGCTCGCCGGTGACGATGGCGGCGACGCGGCCATACACGCGGCCGTAGTCGACGGTGCCCGCGAGCTCGTCGACCTCGGGGAGGTCGAGCCGCAACTCCAGGTCGACGACGAAGGGCGCGCCGAAGCGCGCCTCCTCCGGGTGCACACCGTGGTACGCGTGAAAGCGGAGCCCCTGCAGCACGATCCTAGCCATTCAGCCACCTCCAGATACGCAGCGCCTGGACGTGGGCGCCGACCGCGTGGACCCTCACCAACGCGGCGCCGCGCTCGGCGACGAACAGGTGTGCGGCCACCGAGGCCGCATCACGGCGCTCCGGCTCGGGTTCACCGGCGACGTCACCGAGGGTGCGCTTCCGGGAGGCGCCCACCATGACAGCACTGCCGAGGTCCGCCAGCAGGGCCGTGGCCCGCAGCAGCGCGCGGTTGTGCGCACGCGTCTTGCCGAAGCCGATGCCGGGATCGAGCACGACGTCGGGCACGCCGTCGGCGAGTGCGGCGTCGCGCGCTGCCCGCAGCTCCTCCGCGACCTCGGCGACCACGTCGCCGAACGTCGGTTCGTCCTGCATCGTCGCCGGCTCGCCGCGCAGGTGCGCCACGACCGCGGGCACGCCGAGTTCGGCACAGGCGGAGCGCAGGGCCGGGTCGCGCAGCCCCCGCACATCGTTGACGAGGTCGGCGCCGGCGGCGATCGCCTCGCGCGCCACATCGGCGACAGAGGTATCGACCGAGATCCGCGCGCCGGGTTCGGCGGCCCGCAACGCCCTCACCACGGGCACCACCCGAGCGGCCTCCACCTCGGGAGCCACCGGCGCGGAGCCCGGTCGCGTCGATACGCCGCCGACGTCGATCCATGCCGCGCCCGCGGCCCACTGCTCGCGCGCGGCGGCGACGGCCAGTTCCGGCGCGAGATGCCGGCCGCCGTCGGAGAAACTGTCGGGCGTCACGTTGATCACGCCCATGACGCCGCAGCCGCGCCAGTGGAGCACGTAGCCGTCGCGGTCGCGGGTCGCGCCCGGCAGGGGCCGCCGGGAACGGAGCCGGTGTTCGCGCGGGATCACGCTCCGGGAACCCAATCGTCCGGCCTCGGGCCGGCACCCAACCGCCAGGCGACGGCTTGGGCGACGCGCTGGCCGGCGTGACCGTCCCCGAAGGGATTGGGCGCCGCGCGCATCGCGCTCAGCGCGCTCTCGTCGGCCAGCAACTGCTGAAGCTGCTCTCCGACCCGCACGGGATCGCTGCCCAGCAGGCGGACCGCTCCGACGTCGACGCCCTCGGGGCGCTCGGTGACGTCGCGCACGACGGCGACCGGCGCGCCCAGCGCCGGGCCCTCCTCCTGGAGGCCGCCGCTGTCGGTGACGACCAGCCGCGCGGCGCGCAGCAGCGCCAGCATCGCCAGGTAGTCCCAGTCGTCCTCGAGGGCGACGTTGGGTTCGTGCTCGAGCACCGGTCGAACCGCCTCGCGCACCGCCGGGTTGCGGTGGAGCGGCCAGACGAAGGTGTGGTCCGGGTGCGCCCGCGCCACGCGCCCCAGCGCCTCGGCCAGGGCGCCCATGCGCGGCAGGTTCTCCCGCCGGTGCAGGGTGACGGCGACCAGCGGGCGGCCGCGCGGGACGTGTTCGGGGAGCGCTGACCGCGCGGCCGCCCAGCGGACCGCGTCGACGGCCGTGTTGCCGGTCACCACCATGCGTTCGGCCGACTTGCCCTCGGCCAGCAGGTTCCGGCGCGCCAGCGGGGTCGGCGGCAGGTCGAGGTCGGTCAGCACGTCGGTCAGCCGCCGGTTCGCCTCCTCCGGGTACGGCTGGTGGAGGTCGTGGCTGCGCAGACCGGCTTCGACGTGACCGACCGGCAGCCCCTCGTAGAAGGCGGCGAGCGCGACCGCGAAGGTGGTGAGCGTGTCGCCGTGGACCAGCACGTAGTCGGGGGCCATGGCCCGCAGCTGGGTGGCGGCGGCCGGTACGATGCGGGCGAGCAGTTCTGGCAGCGTCTGCCGCTCGGTCATGACGGCGAGGTCGGCGTCGGCCTGCAACCCGAAGATCGTGAGCATGCGGTCGAGCTGGGTGCGCTGCTGCCCCGTCACCAGCAGCCGTGGCCGCAACGCCGGGTGGGCCTCGAGCGCCTGCACGACCGGCGCCATCTTCGAGGCCTCGGGCCGCGTACCGAACGCGACGACGACCGTGGCCACCGCGGCCCCCTCGCTCACGTGCCCGGCTGGAACGCCTCGGTGCGCTGGACCTCGCGCCACCGCAGCCAGGTCACGCCGACGAGGAGGGAGACGGAGCCCATGATCGTCGCCATCACCAGCCACGCGGGCGTGGCGGAGACCAACATGCCGAGCACACCGCAGGCCAGCGCCGCGCCCCACAGCGTGTACACGGCCACCCGCGGGCTGCCCGACCGGACCCGCAACAGGTCGTGCAGGTGGTCGTTCGCGGCCAGCGCTGGGTTGTGCCCACGGCGCAGGCGCCGCACGGTGACCTGGGTGATGTTGACGACCGGCAGCGCGAGGACGAGGATCGGCGCGACCACGGTCACGGCCGCCGTCACCTTGAGCGCGCCCAGGACCGACACGGCCGCCAGCAGGTACCCGAGGAAGTATGCCCCCGAGTCGCCCATGTGGATGGTCGCGGGGTTGGAGTTGTGCCGCAGGAACCCGAGCGCGCTGCCCGCGACCGCCGCCAGCAACAGCAGCGACGCGCCGCGGTCGGGGAACTGCAGGGCGACCGCCAGCAGGCTGAGGCTGGCGATGGCGGCGATGCCCGACGAGAGCCCATCGAGGCCGTCGATGAAGTTGAAGGCGTTGATGAACCCGACGACCCACACGATCGTCAGCAGGACGGCGACCGTCTGCGGGATGAACAGGAACGGCGTAGGGCCGAAGTAGTTGGTGACGAAGTCGATGGTCACGCCGTTGACGACCAGGATGCCGGCCGCCACCACCTGGGCCGCCAGCCGCAGCACCGGCGAGACTTCGTACAGATCGTCGATCAGGCCCACCAGGGTCATCAGCGTGCCGCCGAGCACGATGGCCAGCAGCTCCACGCGGTGCGCCGCGATCGCCTGAGGGGCGACGAGGCCGCCGATCAGCACGGCGGCGAGGAAGCCGCCGAAGATCGCGATGCCGCCGATGTTCGGCAGCGTCCCCTGGTGCATCCGGGTGCCGGCACCGTGCTGGCCTCCCCCTCGCTTGACGGCGCCGACGCGGTGGGCGAAGTCGCGCACGCGCGGCACGAAGGCCGCCACCGCCCCCGCGGCCACGGCGAAGGTGGCGATGACCAGGGGGGCGTAGTTCAGAAGGTCGGGTGCCACGCGTCAGTCTACCGAGGCGCCTGGCATCTGTATGAGCGATGTCCGCCACACCTGACCCACGGTCGGGCGCGGTGCGGCATCATCGGGTCCCGTAGATGCGATCGCCGGCGTCGCCGAGGCCCGGCACGATGAAGCCGCGCTCGTCGAGACGTTCGTCGAGCGCCGCCAGGATGATCTCGACGTCCGGATGCGCAGCCTGCACGGCGGCCACCCCCTCGGGCGCCCCGAGGATACAGAGCAGCCGCGGGTGGCCGACACCGCGCTCGCGTAGCAGCGTCAGCGCGGCGACGGCGGACCCGCCTGTCGCGAGCATCGGATCGAGGACGAACACGTCCCGTTCGGCGATGTCGCTCGGCAACTTGACGAAGTACTGCACCGGCTTCAGCGTCGCCTCGTCCCGGTAGAGGCCGATGTGACCAACCCGGGCGCTCGGCACCAACCCGAGGATGCCGTCAGCCATGATCAGGCCGGCCCGCAGGATGGCGACGACGGCGAGCTTCTTGCCCGCGAGCCGACGCGCGGTCGCCGTGGCGACCGGGGTCTCGACGGTGACGTCCTCGAGCGGCAGGTCGCGCATCGCCTCGTAGGCCATCAGGGCGCTGATCTCGGTGCAGAGGGCCCGAAAGTCGCGCACGGTGGTGCGTTGGTCACGAAGCACGGAGAGCTTGTGCTGAACGAGCGGATGATCGACGAGGGTCAGCGGCATGAGCGACGGCCTCCTCCGAGGTCTGCCGGTCGCGCGACCGGCAGGTGTCGCCGGGGCCGGGCCCACGGCCCGTACCCGGCGACGAGCAAAGCGCGCGCGCCGTGGCCGGCGCGCGCGTCGAAATGGCGGAGAGGGTGGGATTCGAACCCACGGTACCGCATAGCGATACAACGGTTTTCGAGACCGTCCCGTTCAACCACTCCGGCACCTCTC
>Ga0209498_1001316_pt1 | contig 15256 bp, 11 predicted proteins | sample WalLakDeSediment_FD_184131 | JGI IMG/M metagenome (GOLD analysis project Ga0209498, IMG submission 184131) | Lake sediment microbial communities from Walker lake, Nevada to study Microbial Dark Matter (Phase II) - Walker Lake 11/02/13 Deep... | ecosystem: Environmental > Aquatic > Freshwater >... | reverse complement strand
CTTCGGCTTCGACGCCGATATGCTTTTAATGGTTCCCCGATTAATTCATACGCGGTAATTACGAATACACTATCCGGCTCAGGATCTGGGACATAAATTACTCGAAGATATCGACCTCCCCTTGTCTATCCAATGGCAATTCGAGAGTTTTCCTTGCCTGGACGGTCTTCACCGGGCCTTTTCAACACATCTTCGACTTCTTTTTCCCACACATCATGTTCATAAATATGAGGATTCCCAGTCTCTTGATCAATATAAAATCGAATTTTCATCAAGGAGCCCTTTTCATCAGATTACCGTCAAGTAACCATTATTTTAAGTGGATTACAAGTAAAAAAGCCGGGGCTTTTGATCAGTGTCAGGGCGTTTTTAAGCATGAATGAGCTGTAATTGTTTGCCAAATCGATGATGGGCCTGGTTCCTTGTTCTGTCCAGTCATGGTCTTGGGCCAGAGCCAGGGCCAAACCTTCATAGTCCGGTAAAGTTTCAGCCTGGTACTGTGCTGAACAATGTGCAACAGTGTCCCGGTACTCTCAAATCAGGAATTCTAGCTGATCCATGTTCATATCCTCCTTTTAAGGCCCGAGCAGAGCGGCAAGCACAATGGCTATTCCGTCTTTTCGGCGATAGGCCCGAGGGCCACTATGAATGACAATGGCATCAATCAAATTCTCACCGAGCTGCTCGCTTAACCAGAGTAAATTTTTGACATCGCCGTGCACGCACGACGTTCCGCGGTTGCGGTCTTGCCGACACCACGAGGTCCTTCCAGAGCAATAGCTGGTAGCTCCTCCATTAGGTCATCAAGTTCGTCATCCACAACTCGTCGTCGGTAATCCATGGTTTATCACAGTGTACACTACCATTTCGCCATATCTTACGCTACCATTTCGCCAAGCTTTACACTACCGTTTCGCCATATCTTACGCTACCATTGCGCAAGCTTTACACTACCGTTTCGCCATATCTTACGCTAACATTGCGATATCTTGGACGACCAAGGGGATATGACCCCACTCTGTTTGCTTGGGGTCGGACCGAGATAATTTACTGAATTTTCAATAGATACAGCCAAAAACAGACTGTCATTCTGCCTTAGAACGCCTATTTCGCCCTCAAAATGGGCACTTTAAGATTCAGTAGGCAGCCAATGGATCTGCCTCCATTCTGTAACTCCTCCCGCAAAGCTACCCAATTCATTACCCAATTCATTCGACATTACCCAATTCCCACTTGGCGGTTTTTTGCCACCGTGCCTTCTGGCCGCGTCCAAGACATTCAACCTGATCCTTGGCCCGCAGATTTTTGAGAATGCGCCGGATCATATCCACGCTGACGTTCGGACAGTTGTTCTGAAGCTCGGCCACACTGAAAGGACCAGGCAGACTGTTGATGGCATGTAAAACAAGTCTGGTTTTCTCACCCTTGGGACTCTGCATTCGCCCGATACGCTGCTCGAATTCAAGACAGGCTGTCCTGATGATGGAAAGAATGAAATTGATGTATGGCCAGGGGTCGTGTTTGCCTTCATGCCATCCCTGGGAACTATGCTCCAGGGTCTCGTAATATCGTTCCTTGTTCTGTTCGATGAGGCGCTCCAGACTGATATAGCGTCCTACCTCTAAACCCAGGTGGTAACACTGCAGAAGCAAGAGCAGCCTTGAAACACGACCGTTGCCGTCACGAAAGGGGTGGATGCACAGAAAATCAAGATTGAAGGCTGCCAGAAGGACAAACTGTGGAATTATTCGATCCCTGAAGGCATCTTCGTACAACCCGACCAGCTCCATCATGCAACTCGGCGTATCTTTGGCTGAAACAGTTCTGAAGCGGACCCGCGACCGGCCATCCGGATACTTTTCAATAATATCGCCGTCTTTCTCCTTGTATTTTCCGGCATCCCAGATCTCTCCGCGTGTCATACTATGGAGCTGCAGAATGGTTTCTTCGGATACAGGAATTTTTGCACCCTGATCATGAATCCAGGTCAGGGCCTGTCGGTATCCCCGGACTTCTTCCTCATCACGGTGCTTCAGAAGCGGCTGGCCGAAAACTATGGTGGCAATACGAGATTGATCGACTTCAACGCCCTCGATACGGTTGGACGACACGGCGCTTTCAATGAGGGCGTGCTCCCGCAGAGCTTTAAGACGCTGGGGCGATTGGCGGGTGAACAATTCCTGTTTTCCCCGTGCCTCGCCAAGGTCCGCCAGGTAACAGGTTGTGGCTGTCGGCACGGATTCGAACCTGCGGGAAAACAGCCGCAGGGTCGTCATCACTTTTTTCCTCTGTACGGCAAGTTATTTTCTCCAACCATCATTTCATTATCCGTTATCTTTGGGGTCGAACCTAACCATCATATTAAAATATCAGGATAACCCAGTTAAATCTCCATGCACCTATCTTATGGAAATACTGTGGGTTAATCATGAACTTTTAGTCAGTGACAATTAACACTATTTCTCACTCCTTCCCTGAGATAGGTGCTGGTCAGGTAGCGGGTTTGGAACGCAAAGCATTATTTCACCCCAGTAAACTGGAAGAAAGTTTACGGGGCAGGCCAGGCAGGTGTCCCAAATGATCCTGTTTTCTGTGCTGGCCTCACTAATCTTTAAGGTCGAGAATTTCGACCTTAAAGATTAGTGTTCATCCTGGCTCAGCTCAAAATAAAAAAATCCAAAAGAAACCGAAAAAAAGCCTTGTTGAATCAAATTACGGTCAAGTAACCATTTTTTTGTGGGTGTTACAAGGAAAAAAGCTGTGGTTTTGGGTCCGTACCAGGGTATTATTATGGCCAGCAGCCTGGAGCTACTGGAGATCCCGGAGCGTTATACTCCTTCACTCCAGGACCTTGATCCCGAGAAGGAGGTTAGGATCAGGGCAGAGATCCAGATACTTTTCCCGGTCCATTACAGCGCATACCCCGGGAAAATCACCCTCTTTCCCCTGAAGATCTCTTATAATCTCAAAGTGCAGATGAGGCGGCCATTGTCCGTTTTCATGCATGTGGCCAACCAGGGCAATCTCCTGTCCAGCCTTAATTATTTGATTCTTTTCAAGAGATTTCAGACAGTCGCGGTTCAAATGACCGTAAAGGGTGTAGAAACTTGTCTCATTAATTGTATGTTCCAGAATAATGGTTGGTCCGTAATCACCAAAAGGCCTGTTGTCCTGAAAGCTGTGCACCTGTCCATCCAATGCAGCCAGAACCGGAGTTCCAGGGGCCACCCACAGGTCCAGTCCCAGATGCAGGGTGCGGCGCTGTGCCTGACTCCCGGATGAAGCAAAAACCGCGCTTTTATCATATATAGTGCGATTTTCATCATATTTTCCAATGCCCACCCTGGCGCCTTGTTCCTCAAGCTTATGCGAAATATATCTGCTGAACGCGAAAGTGTCTGAGACATCCAGGTCATCAAGTTCAGGATTATCTCTGGAAAAATCAAAGACTACCAGGTGTTCCCGGTTCAGATCAAAGGGAATGACTCTTACGCCCTGTATTTGCCGCAAAGCAGATTCCAGCCTGTGATTATTAACGGTCATGCTTTTCTCCGGGGGATGTCTCATTATCCAGAATTGTTTTGATTTCCTCAATATATTCTCCAGCCAGGGTCTGAATTTTTTGCTCATTCATACTCATGTCCTTGAGCCTTGTTTTGCCCAGAACATACCCGATAATCCTGAGCCTTTTTTTAGTATCATCCAGGTTTTCCCTGTTGTATTCAGCCTTGAGCAGGTCACCCCGAATATCAGTATTAAAACCGAACTCTTCAAAAACCAGCCTTATGGCTTCAAGACGCATCACCCTCTTTGACTCTTCAGCTCCTCCGCCTTTAAAGCTGAACTGGATATAATTCTGTTCTTTTTCCTGTCCCAGAAGGGAATCCACCACCACAAAATGATAGCCAAACCTGATGAGCACGTGCATATAATCCCTGGCCAGCAGTCCGTAGCTGCTTAATAAAGAAGACTTGGTGGGATCAAAAACCCCGGCACTGACCTTGTCAAATTCTTCCCAGTCAAAATGTTGGATGCTGTGATCCCATTCTATTTTTTCATGGGCCAGGCCCGAGAACATGGCCAGGAAAGGTCTGCATTTAACGTCTTTAAGGGAAACATTGGATTGTGCTTCAGCTTCTTGAGTAAGCCCCTCTTCCAGATTGAGCACCCGAAATACCAGGGGAATTTCCAGGTTGAGGACCTTGGACTGCTGAAGCCCCCTGCCCTTGCGGTCTGCCAGGGCAAACATCTCCCTGACCCCCATCTCATGAGTGAATCGAATAAGATCATGCATGGAAAGGCAATTATGCGGGGTAAAATCTTCAGATTCCGCGTCTTTGAGATTAAGAGTAGATACATGTTCCAGCACTTTTTTCATCTTTCTGGTCAGCCAGGTCTTTTTTTTATGGGAAAAAAGCATCCTGGGTTCGGCTTTGCCGTCATGGATGATGCCCCGGTTTCCATCCATGGTGACCAGCTGTCCATCACTGAAAACATCCGCGTGGGAAACATTGATAATTACCGGCAGGGAGCTTTCACGGGCAATGGTGGCAAAATGACTGGCAGCGCTTCCCTCTCTGCTTATCACACCGCCCAGGTTGCTGATGGCGGCCGTGAGTCCCGGATAAAGCCCTTGAGCAACGGCAATGCTTCCTTTGGGTATTTTGGAAATATCCTCTTTGGACTCAAAAATATAAATCTTTCCGCTCACCAGTCCTGGACTGGCCCATTCTCCTCGGGCCAGAACAGGAAGATCAAGGCCCGGAGCATCGCTGTCAGGCTTAATGGCCTGCAGAGACCTGGTTTGAAGGATAAACAGCTTTCCCTGTTTATCCACCACCCATTCAATATCCTGGGGTTTTCCAAAGAGCTGTTCAAGGTCCAGGGCGTGATTGTAGAGGCTCTCAAGATAAGAAGGAACACTCCCTGAAAAATCAAAATCATGGGTTTTTTTAATAAAGTACTCCCTGGCCTTAACCTCTCCGCTGACCAGTTTGTCTCCAAGACCGGATACGATATAGATACCAACCTCATCTCTGTTCTTGACTCCCGAGGAATAAACAACTCCGCTTTCCTGAGGGTCCACCATTTCAAGGACCAGGACAGCCATGGGCAGAAGTTCATCGGGAAGGCCGGCATGAATGCGGTAAGTCATAGCCCTAGGCGAATACTTGCTGGCCAGAACCTTTTTATAAGCTTGATCAAAGTCTGAGGGATCAACGTTTAAAAGGCTTTTGTACTGTCCGGCAAAACTGAGATCGCCATCCTCGCCAAAGGCACTGGAACGAACCGCCAGTCGGGATTTTCCCAGCTTGTCCAGACCGGCCTGGATCTGTTCCTGGACATGATCAGGGATTACGGCCTCAAGGATAAGCTGCTGGATCTGTGCACATCTCTCTTCAAAGTCATCAATGCGGTCCAGGGAAACCTGACTTAAAACATCATTTATTTTGGGCCGCAGAATATTGGCCGAGATCAGGGAATTAAAGCCGTGGGTGGTGATACAGAAACCCTTGGGGGTTGAAAAATCTTTTGTTTTTATTATTGACAGGTTCCTGGCCTTGCCTCCGCCCAGTTCTTCCCTGAGTTCTTCATCAAGCCCAAGCACATAAGGAGGCTCTGTCTCAGGATTGTTAATGCTCAGAGCCAGGTCCAGATAAAAGGATACCTTGTGATGATAATCTCTTAGAACCCTGTAACGGAGGGGATTAAGGGCTGTAATGCTCTTGATGAGTTTGCCCACGCCCTGGTCAAGTTCTCTGCACAACCTGGCCACCCGGGCGTAGTCGCAGGGAAGGCTGCGATAATGTATCTCCTCTATTTCAGCCATTTTCTCAAGACAATATCTATCCAGAGCCAAAAGATCTCTGAAATACTGATACTTTTTGCGCAGCAGGCTGCCCGGAGCAAAAATCTGCCTGGACCAGTAGCTGAAAATCTGGGTTATAAACATGTTTACCCGGAATCTTCTCCACTTAAGACCTTGGCCACCTTTTCCTCAAGTTCATGCTTGTCAATGGGCTTGACCAGGTACTCATCAGCTCCAAGCTGGAGGCATCTCTGGGCGGTTTCAATGGTGGGGTAGCCGGTGAGCATGAGTACCTTTATCTCTGGAGATATTTTCTTGGCTTCCTCCAGGACCTCCACTCCGCTCAACTTTTTAAGCTTTATGTCCAGAATGGCCAGGTCAATTTTTTCCTTTTTTATAAAAGACAGGAAATCTTCCTCTTCAGTGAATGGATAAACAGTATGATTCTTTCTTGTAAGAATTCTTTGAACCATGATCCCGGCGTCATAAACGTCATCAAGTACGGCAATGTTTGCCATTATTATCCTCCGTTTCTATTTCTTCTTTTTGATCCAGGGGCAGTTCAATCAAAAAAACCGTGCCTGGACCGAAATTATCGGACTTTGGAAAGTCCTCAGGCAGATATTCCATGGGAGGGGGACTGAGCGCGGAAATTTTCCCGCCATGGTCTATAATAATGCCGAAAGAAACCGAAAGTCCCAGTCCGGTCCCCTTGCCCACCTGTTTTGTGGTGAAAAAAGGATCAAAAATCTTGCTCAGATGCTCTTCTTTGATGCCTTTGCCCGTATCGGAGATGCTCACCACCAGTCTTTGCCGGTGAGAACACAGTTTTGATTTGACGTATATTACCCCGTCCTGGGCAATGGCGTCGGCAGCGTTGTTAAGCAGGTTCAGCCAGACCTGTCTGAGTCTTTCCTTGTCACCGGTCAAAGGAGGGATGTTCTCATCCAGGTTTTTATAAATTTTTATATGGTTCAGAGAAAAAACATGTTCCACCAGCTTGATTACTTCAGCGAGGGATTCATTTATGTCCACAGGTTCGCTGGCACTTTGAGAATGGCGGGAAAAACCAAGAAGATCAGCCACGATCTTGCGACAGACCTTGGTCTGTTTTTCTATTATCCTGAGATCATCCAGCAGATCCTCATCCCTGATGTCTTCAAGAAGAAGCTGGGTATAGCCAAGAATAATGCCCAGGGGAGTATTGATCTCATGGGCAACTCCACCTGCCAGACGACCCAGATCCTCCATTTTCTGGGACTGGATAAGCTGTTCCTGGTATTTTTTCAGCATGGATATATCCCTGGCAGTAAGCAGAAGGCCAATTATACCCTCAACCTTGTCATAGACCGGGACTTTGATTACGTGCAGCCATTTCTGACCGTCAGGACGGTTGAAGCTGATTTCCTTGGACAAAGGCTTGCCCGTAATTAGTATCTGCTTGTCTTCATGGTAATTGAGATCAGCCTGTTCTTCGGAAAAAATTTCAAAATCAGTCTGGCCGATTATTTCCTCTTCCCTTAAATTAAAATAATCACAAAAAGCCTTGCTGGCGAACTTGTACTTCAGGTCTCTGTCCTGCAGGGTTATGAAGTCAGGTGTTACATTCATGATGGTTTTGAGCAGGCCCTGCTGCCTGGAAATGGTCTTCTCCCGCTCAGTAAGCTCTTCAATGTGCCTCTTCACTGTTACAGCCATGACATCAAAAGCTTCGGCCAGATCCTGAATTTCATCGCCGAAATTATATTTATAAACCGGGCAGGCTCTGCAGGATTCCATCTTATGAGGGTATTCCTGACCCTTGCAATCCGGGCAGAGGGTGCCGGCCAGATACCAGCAGCGTCTCTGAGTATCGCCAAAAGCTGGACATTCCTCACGCTCGCAATCCATGATTTCCCAGCAGTTTTTTTCCAGGCTGAACCCCGCGTGAACATTGAGGTTACCCCTGACCACCTCTTCCGCGGACTCCCGAAGCCTGTTCAATCGATAAGTAACTGTGTGGGCGAACCAGAGAGCCAGAATTATGCCCAGTCCAACAACTCCAAATGTACTGAAAAGACTGGTCATTCTCTGACGTTGTATCTGGGCGTCCATAATCTGCCGGGACAGTCCCAGCCTGACCGTGCCCAGATTTCTTTCCCCGAGAATTACCCTGGCGTAAAAATCATAAACAAGTCCCTGTTCTGTGGAAAGTAAAACTGGATGGGTCTCCTGCTCTCCAAGGTTGATGAGCAAAAGATCAGTGGGAAAACCACCGGAGAATGTGTGGGAAAGAACATTGCCGTTATTATCGGTTAAAAAGACATAAATTACATCTTCATACTGATTGTGGACATTATCAATGAGGTTCTTCATCTGAAGAAAATCTATGGCCAGAATTGGTTCAGCCAGACGAAAGGCCAGTCCTGAAGTCAGGGCCATTCCTCTTTTCCGGCCCTCTTCAAGCAGAGCCTTGGAAGACATGTTGGACAGGATCAGACCAATACCCAGTCCACAGAAAACCAGCATAAAGGCAACACCCAGGGTAATTTTGGTCTTTAATTTGAGACCACGAAGAATATTGGGCAGGATTCTAGTCAAGGTCCAATCCAACCTTTTGGCTTAGTTCCCTTATTGGCTCAAAGTCCTGGTCGCTTGAAGGTATAAAACCGATGAACCTGGCAGCGTCAAACAAGGCCTTGTGTTCAGAATTGTCATAATCAAGCTTGAGCATGGCCTCCCGGATCTTTTCAACGGTTTCCTTTGTCAGCCTTGGGCTGTAGGCGTAGACCCAGCCAGGATACGACCTGGTATTGTCAATTATCTTGATCTGATTAATATCAATTTTGTCTTCCACAACCCTTAAAGAACCTTCCCTGATTGAACCAATATCATGCAGTCCGGCGTAAACCCCAAGAATAACGTTTTCCTGCCTCCCCCCGGCAAAAACAACTTCTCTGAAGTCCTCCAGGTTCAGTCCACGATCAACAAAATGACCCAGCGGAAAAAGATACCCCCCGGCGGATGAAGGATCCACAGCCACCCAGGACTTATCCCGGCAGTCCTCAATTGTCTGGACATCATGGTTATCAGCGCGCGCGATTATCTGACCACGGAACTCAGCCATTCCATCCTGTTCAATGATCCTGGTCATGGCCTGAGCTCCGAATCTGTTGGCCAGCTTGACATATATGAACGGGTTGGAAAAGGAGATGTCAATTTTGCCCTGACCGAACATATTGATATGATCATCAAAGGTGTCCGGGAAGACCTGCCTGATGGCCAGATCGGTCTGATCAGAAAGGTATTCCACCAGTCTGTGGTGGCGCTGGAATGATTCAGTGTGTGAATACTGGGGCAGGTAGGCGTAAGTAAGGGCTGGAAGCTGGGGCCGGAAGGTTATTTCTTCCCGCTTTTCCAGAGACACTTCTATGGAGTCCTCTCCTTGTCCACAGGAGGACAGGAGAAAAAGAGACAGGATGATGAACAGAAAAAATAATTGTTTGGACATAGCCGGCGTTGGTTATCATTTAGTTAAAACAATTGATCTAAAAACTTTCAGGGACGATGATCAGGGCATCGTCCCTGAAAGTCAATGGATAAGAAGTTACCCGCCAGTGACAAGCTGAATAAGATCCTTGCCCAGAAAACCTCTGGCCATGAAGTTGAAACCAACATAAAAAGCCAGAACAATAAATATCCTGGTCAGGACCTTGTCCGGGATATACTGAGAGGTTCTGGGTCCGATCATGGAGCCGACAAAAACACCCACCAGCTGGGTTCCTATGAGGGGCCAGTGCACCAGAACGCCGGCTGCAAGATAACTCAAAATACTGGTGATCATACCAATGAGAACAGCCATGGCCGAAGTACCGGCAGCCAGATACATGGGAAGCCCGGCAACACTGGTCAGAAAAGGCACCAGCATAAATCCGCCGCCAACGCCCAGAAAGGCGGCTATGGCCGCGATAACAAATCCGCCCACAAGAGGAAAGATGGGGCTGAAGGAAAATTCAACCCCGTAAAAGGTAAAGGCAACCGTTTTCAGGTTCATGGAGATTACTTTTACCCCGAGTTCAGAGGTGTCAACAGCTTCACCAGCCTTTTTTCTTTTCATGGTTGTTTCAAAGGCATGGGCGGCTTCCTTGGCTTTTTTCTTCCTTTTCTGTCCGGCAGGAGTTGTTTCATAAAGCATGTATATACCAAGAACCAGGACAAACACGCCAAAATAGCCCACGTATTCCCTGAAGGAGATTCTTCCGGCGGTAATGGTGGGGATGAGCCAGCTGCCAAGAATTGATCCTGCTGCCAGAAACAGCCCCACAGGCCAGACCAGTCGACCAAGCTTGAGATAATTGAAAGTGGAAACCAGAGCGCTAAGGCCCACCATAAACTGGTTGGACACGCGAATGGAATCCGTTACTGACCTGTTCAGGGTTGGGGCTGTCTCACGGAATCCCTGGGCATAATTGCCAAGACCGTATATGGAAATATGACCAATACCCGCCATGATTCCTCCAAAGGCACCCACAGTGGAAAAAATCCAGCCAACCCAGATCGCCCACAAAAAAGCCAGGATAATATTGATCTGCGGTCCTCCAGGAATACCCAGGTATCCAGGTTCATCCGCGGGATTAAGTACTCCTGAGGCAACACCCTGCTGAATTCCTTCAGCAAGACGATCCGCCCATCCCGGAACTGCCACGGCCAGCAAACTCAGGGCCGCCAAGGTGATGAAAAAAATCTTTTTTGACATAACCTCCTCCTGAAAAATTAAAAGATTGTTGTGTGTTGTTCAAAAAATACATGTTATTATAAATATGACATGAACCTGGCTCAATCAACAAATATTAACCGGTTTTCTCTCATGCTGCTTTTTTCGCGGTACCTTTCTCCTTAGCCTCGACAAATCGCAGGGCGTGAGTGGTACAGGCTGTGACACATGCCGGCTCCAGGCCGCTGTCTATCCTGTCAACACAAAAGTCACATTTGATCATTTTCCCTGTCTGTTCATTGAACCTGGGAACGCTCCAGGGACAGGCTTCAAGACACTCCATGCATCCGTCGCATAACTCATCTTTAACCAGGACCAGGCCGTCTTTTTCCCGGATATATAAAGCTCCGGTGGGACAGGCAGGAACGCATTCCGGTTTTTTACAGTGAAGACAAGGCTGATATTTAATTTTCAGCCTGGGGTAACCTTCTTCAGACACCTGTGGCTCTGCCATGATCTGGTTTAGACTTATTCCCTCGGGGGTTTCATTTTTTACTTTACAGAGCACCTCACATGAATGGCATACAATGCATCTGTCCTTATCGAGCTTAATCCTGTATCTGCTCATAATATATCTCCTTAACCAGCTTGTATTTCTGACATGTCCTGCTATGCGGGCTTTAAAAACTTCCTTATGCTTAAATTTTTTCCACTTTTACAAAATGCTCCTGAAGAGCGACTCCTCCACCGGCCTTGTCCCATATGTCCATTCCTCCTTTCATCAGCCGGAAGTCTGCGACACCTTTTTTAAATGCCCTGGTTTCAGCGGGAACCTCACTTCCGAATCCATGGACCATAAAGACCGCCTGGGGATGAATAAAGGAAGTCACATGGGCCTTTAATTTTCCTGAATAACTGTTATTCGCTGACACCCTGACCATGTCACCTTCCGCAATGCCCATTTCAGAGGCTTTATCAGAGTTGATCCACAACACATTTTCAGACATCTGTTCGAAAAGGATGGGATTGTTGATTGTATGTCCCTGAGTATGAACCCCGCATCGGCCAAAAGTGATCCTGAAAAAACCAGGACCTGGATCTGGTTTGTCTTCATAAGGCTTTAGGGAAGGAATCCCGGAATTTTCCCATTTGGGAGCGATCATTTCAATCTTGCCTGATTCAGTCTTGAACTGGAACTTATCTTCTCCAAAATAAATGGGTTTATCCGTCAAAGGCACAATGCCCGTTGCCTCAAAATCATCAATACTCACCCCTGTGTCCTGAAGCTGAAATTTCCAGATATCTTCAATGGAATCAAAGGCCATGGCATCCAGTCCAAGTCTTTTGGCCAGACCGCAGATTATCTCCCAGTCGGATCGATTTTCATATTTAGGCTCCAGGGCTCTCTGCCGGATAAAAAAGTGGGGCTTTAAACCATTCTTGGCAGCTATTATGCTTTCTCTCTCCAGATATGGAGAAAGGGGCAGAACAACATCTGAATGCCAGGCAGTGGCTGACCAGGAAAATGTTACCGAGACCATTAGATCAAGTTTTTCCAGCATTTTCTTTTGAGCCTCAGGATCTGGAAATGCCATCAGGGGATCATGACGGTAGGATATGTAGGCCTTAACCGGATAAGGATCAGAGGTTTCAATGGCTTTAAATGCCAGATGCAGAAGGCCTGGGCCGGGATCAATATGCTTATGTTTCCACCCGGCTCCATCAGCCCTTTTATCTTCAGGTTTGGGAAATAAGCCGGCCAAGGCCTTAAGCCCTTTGCGGCCGCAGTCACCTGGTTTGGCCATAAAAGGCAGACCTCCTTTGGCCCCGATGGATCCCAGAAGCGAGTTGATTATATAGATTGTCCTGGAGACATAAAATGAATCAGTATATCTTGCATTCATCCAGCCGGGATGCCAGATGACCGAAGGGCTGGCAGCGGCCAGATCAGCGGCAAAATTTCTGATCTCCTGAGCTTTGATTCCTGTTTTACCTTCAGCCCAGTCCGGAGTGTAATCCCGAACAAAATTTTCAAGTTCTTGAAAATCCTTGAACCATTTCTCCACAAAATCCGCGTCATAAAGTTTTTTATCGATAAGTTCATGGATAACAGCCAGGTTTAGGGCGTAATCAGTGCCAGGCTTAATCAGCAGAAAGCGGTTGGCTTTGGCAGCGGAAACATTGGCCCTGACGTCAATAACTGTCAGTTTGCCGCCATTGCCCAGTGAATCAAGAAGATCGTTGACCTCTTTAACATTGATGGCTTCGAAAATATTGCGGGTCTGGAGAACCACGTGTCTGGCGTTTTTAAGATCATACAGAACACCCTTCCGGCCAAAACCAAAAAGAGACATGGCAGCGTGCTGAACGTTGCGGGCGCATGTGGCGTCATGGTTGCAATAATTAGGTGAACCTATACCCTTCATAAAGGCCTGATGAAGGTCCCGGAAAGGACCTCCCCGGTCAGACCAGAGTAATGATCTGGAGCCGTACTCCCTGATGACGGTCTTAAGTTTGTCCGCGACATAATCAAGGGCCTCATCCCATGAGCTCTGTCTCCATTTACCCTGACCGCGCTCCCCTTCACGGATCAAAGGAGTACGAATGCGGTCAGGATCATTTATCAGGCCCGGTCCGGCTGCTCCCCTGGCGCAAAGCGCTCCCTTCAGGGGGCTGTGAGGGTTGCCCTGAATGAACTTTATATCACCATCTTTCATATCCACCTGGATGGGACAGCGAACTGTACACATCCCGCATACACTGAATTTTTTCTCTATGGTCATAATTCCTCCATAATTGGGTAAAATGCCCTGTTCCAGTCAAAATTTAAAACTATTTTCGAATCAGGCGCAATATCCTGTCGTCTCCCTGTCGCGGGTTCCCTCGACCATCTCTATTATTTGTCAGCACGTACAGAGCTCCATCCGGACCAACCACGGCATCCCTTAATCTTCCGTATTTTCCCTTGAACCAGTCATCAGCGAAAAGGCGGTCAATACTTTTGACCTCATGAGAATCTCCTGCCGATTCAAAGCCGACGCGAACCAGAGCTTCACTGCGCAGAGTTGCCACATACAGGCTATCTTTCCAGAATGCCATTCCAGACGGGGGAGTCGCCCGGACCCACATGATTACGGGGTCAATGTATCCATCTAAGTTCGCTGCTCCCACAACAAGAGGCCATCCATAGTTTCCCCCTTTTTGAATCATGTTGATAATATCCATACCCCTTAATCCGTACTCTCCTGACGGGCCATGCTCGGATGAAAAAAGAAAACCGGTTTCCGGATGCCACCCAAGGCCCTGGGGGTTTCTGTGACCCATTGAATACACAGGCGAGTCATTAAAGGGGTTGTCAGCAGGTATGCCTCCTTCAGGAGAATAACGAAGAATCTTGCCTCCAAGATTATCCCTGTTTTGAGCTATGTCAGCCTGCCATATATCACCTGTGCACACATAAAGCATTTTGTCAGGACCAAAAGCGATGCGGCCACCGTTATGCACCCTGTGCCCGGGGATGTTCTCCTGAATAACCAGATCAAATTCAAGGGTCTTGCCTGTGTCGATGTATCGGGCTACCCGGTTGAAAAGTTCACCCTGATTTCTATAGGTATACATGACGTACACATAAGGCTGTTCAGGGAAATCAGGATGTTTTGCAAGTCCCATCAACCCTCCTTCACCAATATGTTCAGCCTCTTGAATAATTTTATAGGGCTCTGGTTCGAGGATTCCATTTATAATGAGACGAATGCTGCCCCGACGTTCAGAAACCAGGGCTTTTTCCTCATTGAGAAAAACAAGGGACCAGGGAATCTCAAGCCCCTGGAGCCACACATCCACTCTGTAATCATCAGGATCAGGAATAAAGTTATCCTCAATTTTTTGAGGAGGATCTCCAACCACAGGATTTCCTGGTTGCAAAGCGCTGCTTCCCGCGGCATTAACCTGGACAATAAACAATAAAACAAACAAACATGCGCTTAAAAATCTATGCATGATTCTACCTCCTGAATCTGTCAGGCTCTGCCTCCACAGGATAGGATTAAGGACTTTAAAAAACATGAAAAACAGACCACTACCTTCTGTCTCTTTTCAGCTGTTCAATGACTTTTTCCAGGTGCCAGGATCTGGGTTCGTGAGGATTACGCGTCCGCTCCTGATGAATAAGGCGATTCGTAAGTTCAAACTCTCAGATAAAATCTTGACCGGTCTTGTTTTGAGATGTCATTATTCAGCCCTGGTTTTGCTTGAGTCTTTAAAGGGCATTCCCAAGAATTAATTCTAACCTGGATAACGTAACAGATTAATAAATAATTACATTTTTCAAGCCTTATTTCAATCAGTTTTTCATAATACAGAAATTGTCCATTGTCAGAATCTTTGCCCGCACTGATTGCACTTAACTGATACTAACATAGCTAAATTGAGCACCCAATAATTTTCAGGGAGATATGGGATTATGAACAATATATCAGCATGCATTCTGGACTGTCCCGACTCATGCTCATTTCTGGTGGACAGCCAGGGAAAAATCATCCAGGGCAACCCCGATCACCCCTTTACCAGGGGTTTTATCTGCCCCAAGGGTAAGAACTTTTTCCAGCGTCTCAATTCTGAAGAACGTCTTACACAACCGCTGCTGCGTCAGGGGTCCGGGTTTGTAACAGTAGCCTGGGACAGAGCCCTGGACATCATTGCCGGGCGTCTTAACAGGCTTCTATCCAGGCCGGAAAGCATCCTGCATGTTCGTG
>Ga0209498_1001315_pt1 | contig 15267 bp, 12 predicted proteins | sample WalLakDeSediment_FD_184131 | JGI IMG/M metagenome (GOLD analysis project Ga0209498, IMG submission 184131) | Lake sediment microbial communities from Walker lake, Nevada to study Microbial Dark Matter (Phase II) - Walker Lake 11/02/13 Deep... | ecosystem: Environmental > Aquatic > Freshwater >... | reverse complement strand
GGCAATGATCGAGCGGCTGGCCGGCATCCCCGGCCTGACCGATCTCCAGCTCGAACCCCAGGTGCTGATTCCCCAACTCAGCGTGGAACTCGATTACACGGCGGCGGCGCGCTATGGCATCGCCCCCGGCGAACTGTTGCACTGGCTGGAATCCGCTCTGGACGGGCGGCGCGTGGCCGAGGTGATCGACGCCAACCAACGCTTCGCCGTCACGCTGCGGCTGGACGACGCGGCGCGCGACGCGGACGGTCTGCGCGCGCTGACCATCGACACGCCCGCCGGCCGCGTGCCCCTGACGGCCCTGGCGCGCATCGAGGAGACGCTGGGGCCGAACCAGATCAGCCGCGACGACGGCGCGCGCCGCATCGTGATTCAGGCCAACAGCGGCGGCAATCTGTCCGAGGCGGTCGATGGCGTGCGCGCGGCGATGGCGGAATTCGAGCTGCCGCCCGGCTATTACTTCAGTCTGGAAGGCCAGTTCCAGGCGCAGGAGCAGGCGATGGCCCTGATCGCGGTGCTGGCGGGCATTTCCGGGCTGCTGGTGTTTCTGGTGCTGTACAGCCGTTATCGATCGACCGTGCTCGGTCTGATCATCATGGCGAACATCCCGATGGCGCTGGTCGGCTCCGTGCTGGCGTTGTGGATCGCCGGCACGCAGCTCTCGGTCGCCAGTTTGATCGGCTTCATCACTCTGGCCGGAATCAGCGCGCGCAACGGCATTCTCAAGATCAGCCATTACCTCAATCTCGTCCTGCACGAGGACGAGCGCTTCGGCGACGCGATGATCGTGCGCGGCTCGCAGGAGCGGCTCACGCCGGTGCTGATGACCGCGCTGGTCACCGCCATCGCCCTGGTGCCGTTGATCCTCGCCGGGCAGGACCCGGGCAAGGAAATCCTGTATCCGGTCGCCGTCGTGATCTTCGGGGGCCTGATCAGTTCGACCGTGCTGGATACCTTCATCACCCCGACCCTGTTCCGCCAGTACGGCCGCAAGCCGCTGGAGCGGCTGCTGGAGCGGCACGGGCGCGAGAGTTTTTAACCGCAACCGAGGAGTGACGACGATGCGATTCCTGAAAATCCTGCCGATCGTGGCCGGCGTGGCGCTGGCGGGCGGCGCGTTGGCCCACGACGACGCCGGGATCGACCGGCAACCGGGGCCGCACGGCGGACAGCAGCGCGTGGCCGGCGACTACCATGTGGAACTGGTCGTGCCGCCACTCGGTCACGCCGGGCCGGACAGCGTGTTGACGGTCTATCTCGCCGACCACGACGACCGGCCGATGGCCACCGCGGGCGCCACCGGCCGCGCCGCCGTCGTCGCCCACCGCCAGCGGATCAACGTCGCCCTGGAGCCGGCGGGCGACAACGCGCTGCGCGGTTCGGGCCGCTTCGTGCCGGAGCCGGATCTGGTCGTGGTGGTCTCGTTCGGCCGTCCCGGCGAGGCGACGCAGCAGGCGCGGTTCACGCCGTTCAAGTATCTGGACGGCTCGCCGCGCACGCCCGGCGGCGCGGGGAAAACGTCGGAATAAGAGGCTTTTCAGGCAACCTTGCGGTCTAGCCGATTGAAAAATAGATCCTCACCCCTCACCCTCTCCCACCAGCGGGAGAGGAGTTTTCACAGGCTCTCTGAACCCTTCCGCCCGCCGACTGCCCAAACTCCGGAATTCTTCCCTAGCCCCCCTGCGCTCGGAGATCTCATGCCAAGCCGTCGAATTTTCATCTTGATCCTGGGGCTGATCCTGGTCCCCACGACCTTCGCCGCGCCGCCGGTTCACGAATTCACCCTGGAAAACGGCTTAAAAATCCTGGTGCGCGAGGACCGCCGCGCTCCGGTGGTGGTCGCGCAGATCTGGTACAAGGTTGGCTCCAGTTACGAACCCAGCGGTCTGACCGGCATCTCCCACCTGCTGGAACACATGATGTTCAAAGGCACCCCGGACGTGCCGGGCGGCGAGTTTTCCCGCCTGATCGCCGCCAACGGCGGCAACCACAACGCCTTCACCGGTCGCGATTTCACCGCCTATTTCCAGACGCTGGAAAAGGACCGACTGGAACTCAGCTTCCGGCTAGAAGCCGACCGGATGCGCCATCTACTGTTGGATCCGGAAGAGGTGGCCAAGGAAACGCAGGTCGTGGCCGAGGAGCGCCGGTTGACCACCGAGGATCAGCCCCAAGCGCTGACCCGCGAGCAATTCCAGGCCGGCGCCTACGTCACCAGCCCCTATCGCAACCCCATCATCGGCTGGATGCAGGATATCCACAACATCACGCCGGAGGATTTGCGGCGCTGGTACCAACAGTGGTACGCGCCGAACAACGCGACGCTGGTCGTGGTCGGCGACGTGGACCCGGAGCAGGTTCGCGACCTGGCGAAAAAACATTACGGCCCGCTGCCGCCCAGCGACCTGAGCCTCCCCAAGCCGGCGGCCGAAATTCCCCAACTGGGCGAACGGCGCATCGCGGTCAAAACCCCGGCCGAGGTCCCTTACGTCATGCTCGGCTATAAGGTTCCCACCCTCAAGACGGCCGAGGAGGAATGGGAGCCTTACGCGCTGGCGGTGCTGGACGGGGTGCTCGACGGCGGCAACAGCGCCCGCCTCAGCCGCCATCTGATTCGCGGCTCGCAAGTCGCGGCGTCGGCGGGCGCCGGCTATAGCCTGACGTCCCGGCTGGAAGAATTGTTTGTACTGGCCGGCAACCCGGCGCCGGGCCGCTCCAGCGCCGAACTGGAGGAGGCGTTGCGCGCCCAGGTGGCGCGCCTGCGCGAGGAACTGGTCGATCCCGACGAACTGGCGCGCGTGGTCGCGCAAGTGGTCGCCGCCGATGTTTACCAGCAGGATTCGCTGTTTTACCAGGGAATGCGGCTGGGCATCCTGGAAACGGTCGGGCTGGGCTGGAACCGGCTCGACGACTACGTCCAGCGCATTCAGGCGGTCACCCCGGATCAAGTGCGCGAGGTTGCCCGCAAGTATCTGATCGACGACCGGCTGACCGTGGCGAGGCTGGAGCCCCTGCCGCTGGACGGGCGGCGCCCGGCCGCGCCCGACGCCGGAATGGATCATGCCATCCGTTGAATGCCCCCTGACCTCCAACCCTTCTCTTCTCAAGGAGAGAGGGGAAAAAAGGACGCTCCCGACCATGCCTGATTTGAAAACCTTGCTGTCCGGTCTGCTAACCACCGTGCTGCTGCTCGTCTCCACTCTGGCCGGCGCCGTGCCCGAAATTCAGCACTGGCGCACCGCCAATGGGGCGCCGGTCTATTTCATCGCCGCCCGGGAACTGCCGATGGTGGACGTGCAAGTCCTGTTCGACGCCGGTTCGGCGCGCGACGGCGAACGCCCCGGACTGGCGATGCTGACCAATTCCTTATTGGAGGAGGGCGCCGGCGACTGGTCGGCCGACGCCATCGCCGACCGGCTGGAACGGGTCGGCGCGCGGCTGAGCGCCAGCTCGCGGCGCGATTCGGCGGTGATTTCGCTGCGCGGCCTGACCGAGCCCCGTTACTTGCAGCCCGCCGTCGAAACCGTGGCCCGGTTGCTGAAGGAGCCGACTTTTACTCCCGAGGCCCTGAATCGGGTCCGCCAACAAATGCTCGTCGCCCTGCAAGGGCGCGCTCAATCCCCCGGCGCCATCGCCCAGGATGCGTTTTATCAGGCGCTGTACGGCGATCACCCCTACGGCTCGCCGCCCCATGGGACCGCCGACAGCCTGAACGCCATCACCCGCGATGACGTGCGCGACTTTCATCGCCGTCATTACACTCTCGCTAACGTGGCGGTCGCCATCGTCGGCGATCTGGACCGGTCCGGCGCCGAACGACTGGCGGAGGCTCTGGTCGGCGGCTTGCCCGAAGGCGAGGGGATCCCGCCGCCGCCGCCGGTTCCACCGCTGACCGCCAGCCAGACCCTGCGCATTCCGCATCCGTCCAGCCAGAGCCACCTTCTCATCGGCCAGGTGGGCATCAGCCGCGCCGACCCCGACTATTACGCGCTCTATCTGGGCAACCACGTCCTGGGCGGCGGCGGGCTGGTCTCCATTCTGGCCCAGGAAATCCGCGAACAGCGCGGCCTGGCTTACAGCGCCTACAGCGCCTTCTCGCCCATGCGCCAGGCCGGTCCGTTTCTGATGAACCTGCAAACCCGCAACGATCAGGCCGACACCGCGCTGGAAGTGGCCCGGACGACGCTGCGCGAATTCACCACCCACGGTCCCGAGGCGCAAGCGCTGGAAGAAGCCCGCCAGAACATCACCGGCGGTTTCGCCCTCGACCTGGCCGGCAACAGCAAGTTGGCCAACTATCTGGGCGTCATCGCCTTTTACGGCTTGCCGCTGGACTATCTGGAGAATTTCATCGGCGTCATGAACGGCGTCACCCTGGAACAGGTCCGGACCGCCTGGCAACGCCATCTCCAACCGGAACGCCTGGTTACCGTCATCGTTGGCGGCGCGCCGGTCCCGCTCGCCGCCCCGACCGCGCCCGATTCGTAAGTTCATGGGTCGGACCGGCGAACCCGCCAACCGGTTGCGCGTCATCGCCGGTCAGTGGCGCGGCCGGCGGCTGTCCTTTCCGGATCTGCCGGGACTGCGGCCTACTCCCGATCGGGTGCGGGAAACCCTGTTCAACTGGCTGGCCCCGGTGCTGCCTGGCGCTCGCTGTCTCGACCTGTTCGCCGGCAGCGGGGCGCTGGGCATCGAGGCGCTGTCGCGCGGCGCGGCCGAGGTGGTCTTCGTCGAACGCCATCCGCTCGCGGCGCGCGCCTTGCGGGACAACCTGGAACGATTGTCGGCTCGAGGCGCGCTCGTGGAACAATCCGAGGCGCTGAACTGGCTGCGCCAGCCGGGCCAACCGTTTGAGATCGTATTCCTCGATCCGCCGTTCGGCGAAGGTTTGCTGGAACCGGCGTGCGCGGTTCTGGAACAGGGCGGCTGGCTGGCGGAAACCGCCTGGATCTATCTGGAAGCGGAAATGGCTGCGCGAAGCCTCTCGCTGCCCGCTTCCTGGGTGGCCCACCGGGAAAAGATCGCCGGCGCCGTCGCTTTTCGGCTCGCGCGACGACAGAGCCCGACGCTCTTCCTCGGCCCCGGCCCGGCGGGGGGAATCAGCGTTCCCGATGAAAATGAGCAGGGGGAAAGTTGCCTTGCCCCCCGGCTTTCCCGATAATCCACGCAACTATCCGCACCGCCAGGAACTTTACCATGTCCGTCGTCGCCATTTATCCCGGCACCTTCGACCCCATCACCAACGGTCACGTCGATCTGGTCGAGCGTGGCGCCCGCATGTTCGAACGCCTGGTCGTCAGCGTCGCCGCCAACCCCAACAAGCAACCGTTGTTCTCGTTGGAGGAGCGGGTCAGCATGGCGCGCGAAGCGCTGGCTCATCTGCCCACGGTCGAGGTTTGCGGCTTTGATATCCTGCTGGTGCATCACGCCAAGAGCGTCGGCGCCAACGTCATCATGCGCGGGTTGCGGGCCGTGGCCGACTTCGAATTCGAGTTTCAACTGGCCAGCATGAACCGCCGGCTGGATCATCAAATCGAATCCATTTTTCTGACCCCCGCCGAACAATACGCTTTTATCTCCTCCAGCCTGGTGCGCGAAGTCGCCAAACTGGGCGGTAGAATATCGCCGTTCGTCCATCCCGTGGTCGAAGCGGCGCTGGCGGCCAAATTTCTGTCTCGTCAATAATCGAGTAAAATACTCGGAAATACGTCGCGGCCCGGTGCGGTCGCGATGCTTTGCCCAAGAGAGTCACGGTTCCCGCGACCGCGGGCTTTTGCAACCTGAGGAGCCAATCATGGCGCTGATGATCACCGACGAATGCATCAATTGCGATGTGTGCGAGCCGGAGTGCCCGAACGAAGCCATTTATCAGGGTGAGGAAATCTACGAAATCGATCCCAGTCGCTGTACCCAATGCGTGGGCCACTATGATGTCCCGCAATGCATTGAGGTCTGCCCGGTCGACTGCATTATCCTGGATCCCACCCACCCCGAAACCGACGAACAACTACGCGCCAAGTACGAGCAATTAACCAGCGTGGCCTGACCGGTTGAACCAGGGAGGAGGGATGAGCGCGAAAATCGTTCCCTCCTTCCTCCTTCCTCCTTCCTCCTTCCTCCTTCCTCCTTCCTCCTTCCTCCTTCCTCCTTCCTCCTTCCGTCCTTCGAACCGTACATCTGGAAAGGCGCGGTCAGGATTGGTTATGCTTGGCGGATGGTCCATTCGATTCGGCCCGACCGGATCGCGCATGGGTTGCCAGCATTCAAACCACCAAACCACAACCGCACGGGGGATGGGGCGTCAAATGGGATTAAAAAGACCACCGGGAATCCGCATTTTGCTGGTGGGCGCGACCGGCCTGGTGGGTGGTCATTGCCTGACCGGGTTATTGGCGGACCCGGATTTCATTCAGGTGACCGTGTTGGCCCGGGACGTTCTGGAACGAACCGACCCGAAACTCACGGTTCATGTGGTGGACTTCGATCATCTCCGCGATCAAGCCCAAGCCATCACCGCCGACGCGGTCCTCTGTTGTCTGGGCACGACCCACCGGGCCGCAGGTTCGCCGGAGGCTTTCGCCAAGGTCGACCACATTTACGTCGCCGAACTGGCTCGATGGGCGGCGACGCGCGGCGCGCACCGTTTCTTGCTGGTCTCGGCGGTCGGCGCCGACCCCAGTTCGCCGGTGTTCTACAACCGGGTTAAGGGGCGGGCCGAGGCCGCCGTCAGCGAACTGCCGTTCAAGGCCGTCCATATCCTGCGTCCTTCCCTGCTGCTGGGCGAACGCCGCGAAGCCCGTCCGGTCGAAGACTGGAGCAAGCAATTCGCGCCCGTCTGGTCGCTGTTCGCCTGGGGTCCGTTCAGCCGCTACAGGCCGGTACCGGCGGAAACGGTCGCCGCCCGGATGGTGGAACTGGCCAAATCCGATCGGGAAGGCGTTTTCATTCATTACTTTAATGACTGACTGAAATTTCCCCACGCTGGTTTACCTTGGCGCCCCCGGCTGCCCAAACGCAGGTCGATAGTTCCACACCACCCCCACGGGTTCGACCGTGCGGGGCGCGTCGTTCCTAACTCAAGAGGAATACCAACCTCGTCGCGCTTCGCGCTGCCCTTCCCCCGACAGTGGAAGGGCAGCGCCCGATCATCCGGGGAATCGTAGGCGTGGCCATGAGGGGCAGCGCGCGACGGCGCAGAGGGTCCGGTCGTTCCTGAGGGCGCGGAACTCATGAAGGAGGGCTCTTCCATGTCTGATCCCCAAGGCGGCGCTCCGGACGGCGGAACCACCTCCCACGTCGTGGAGACCGCCATCCGCATCGGTCTGCTGCTCGTTCTGGCCGCCTGGTGCGTTCTGATCGTACGGCCGTTTCTGGTGCCGATTGTCTGGGGCATCATCATCGCTGTGGCTGGCTACCCAGGTTATCTGCGTCTTCTGGGCATGTTCGGAGGTCGGCGGGCGCTCGCGACGGCGACGTTCTCGCTACTCCTGTTGCTGGCGGTCATGGTCCCGGTCGCGCTTCTAAGCGGTACGCTCGTGGAGGGCGCTCAAGGGCTGATGGAGCAACTCAAGGAGGGCCGGATCAGGATTCAGCCGCCGCCCCCCGGAGTCGCGGAGTGGCCGTTCATCGGTGGCTGGGTAGCCGCGTATTGGAGCGGCGCCGCCGAAGACCCGGAAGCGACTCTGCTTGGCATCGTCCCCCATCTCAAAGAGGGCGGACAATGGCTGCTCGAGGCCGGCGCCGGCGCTGGTCTGGGTCTGCTGCAGTTCCTGTTCGCCGCGATCATCGCCGGGGTTCTTCTGGCTCGCGCCGATCCCGCAAAGGCCGCGGCTCTGGCCATCGCCCGGCGTCTCGCGGGCGAGCGCGGCCTCGAATTTGCGTCGCTGGCCGAGGCTACGGTGCGCAGCGTGACCCGAGGCATCCTCGGCGTCGCGGTGATTCAGGCGAGCCTCGCCGGGCTGGGCTTCCTCGCGGCTGGGGTTCCCGCCGCCGGTCTCTGGGCGTTGATCGCCCTGATTCTCAGCGTGGTTCAACTCGGGGTGTTTCCGGTGCTGATCCCGGTGCTGATCTATGTCTTCTTCACCGCGGACCTGCTCACGACCATCCTGTTCCTGGGCTGGGCCTTTTTCGTCGGCAGTATCGACAACATCCTCAAACCCATTCTGCTCGGGCGCGGGGTGGCGGTACCGATGTGGGTCGTCTTTATCGGCGCCATCGGGGGTTTATTGAGCATGGGCATCATCGGCTTGTTCATCGGTCCCGTCGTACTCGTACTCGGGTACACGCTATTCCTTGCCTGGTTGTATGAAATGAAGGCGCCGGCCCTCGCGGCGACCCTCGGTTCCGAATTCGCGGCCACTGACGAGCAATTGGCGAAAAGTCCGAACCCATAACCGGTTTCGGAAGCAATAACGGGAGCGGTTTGCTTTGGGTTGAGCCCGTTCCCAGGACGCAACTTCCGCCCGAAGCCAGGCTTCAGTCATCAACCGGGCCTCCGATTCCCGGATTCCGGAGTCGGAGCCGGCGGTTTTTCCCCAAGCAACCTACAGGAGGAGTCATGTTTGTTCGTTGGTTCATCGCGATCGTTTCCTTCACGCTGCTGACTCAGAGTCTGTACGCCCAACCGGTCACGGTTCCTCCGGAAGCTCCACCCGAAAACTCACAACCCCAACAACCCCCCGCGGAACCCCCGACGCTGGATGCGCAACTGCGCACCCTGCTGGAAACGATTCGGGCCGCGGAGTCCGAGCGGACCGCCATCAACCGCCAACTGCGGCGGACCACCAACGCCGACGAGGCGCAACAGCTCCAGGAGCAGGCGGAACAACTCACCAGCCGGCTTCAGGATTTGCAGATTTCCTTCGAGGAACTGGCGACGAAAGGCCTGAGTACGGCCGATCTCAAGCCAAAGCCTGAAAGCCCGTTCGACTGGCATCAGGAACTGGAAGAAGTGATCCGGCCGCTGCTCGACGAATTCAAGCAGTTGACCGAGCGGCCGCGCACCATCGAGCGCCTGCGCGGCGAACGAACCCGGGCCGAAAACCAACTCCAGATCGCCGATAAGGCGATCCAGCGTCTGGAAACCACGCTCCAGCAGATTGAAACACCTGCCGTCACCGAGGCGCTGCAAAGCGTACTGGAACAATGGCGGGACTATCATGAGGAAGCCGAGACTCGCCTGCATCGCGTCAACACCCAGCTCGAACGGCTGGCAGCGCCCAGCGAGGAGACCGCGCTCGAACACTTTACCGGCACCGTCCAAACGTTTGTCAGCAGCCGGGGCCTCAGCCTGACGCTGGCGCTCGGCGGTTTCATTGCGACTTATCTGGTTCTGGCGGGATTCGGGCAGTTGGTCGGCTGGCTGATCCAACGCCGGCGCAAACCCGGAGCGCGCCGGCTGGCCCGGGTCGCCGCCCTACTGTTTCGCAGCTTGACTCTACTCCTGGCCCTGCTCGTCGCCCTGATCGTCCTACACGCCCGCAGCGACTGGTTGCTGCTCGGCCTGCTGATCCTGCTGCTGGTCGGTGCACTATGGAAGCTGCAGCTATCCCTGCCGCGCTACATGCGGGAGATCCGCATCTTGCTCGACATGGGCAGCGTCCGGGAAGGGGAACGGATCGTCTACGCCGGGGTCCCTTGGCGCATCGTCGCGCTGAATCTCTATTCGACCCTGCACAACCCCCTGTTGCGGGGCGGTATCCTGCGCTTGCCGCTCGACCGGTTGACCGATTTGCAGTCGCGCCCCTATGCACCGGACGAACCCTGGTTTCCCAGCCGGGAAAACGACTTCGTCATCCTGGACGGCGACATCTACGGCAAGGTGCTGTTGCAAACCCCTGAAGTCGTGCAGGTGCGGGTGATCGGTTCAATCAAAACGTTCACCGTCGCCGAGTATCTCGGCAAAAACCCCCGCAACCTGACGCTGGACGGTTTCGCGATCCCCGTCGTCTTCGGACTGGATTACCGGCATCAGGCGGAGATCCTGACCGATATCATCCCCCGCATGCGCGCCTACCTGGAGGAGCATTTGCGGCAACAGCCGTTTCACCCTCATCTCACCACGCTGCTGGTCGAGTTCAACGAGGCGGCAGGGTCTTCGCTCAACCTGTTGATCGTGGCGGTGTTCACCGGCGCCAGCGCCGAAGACTACTGGGCGATTCGCCGCTTCCTGCAACGGACGGCGGTCAGCGCCTGCAACCAGTATGGCTGGACCATTCCGTTCGACCAGTTGACGGTCCACATGGCGCCGGCTGCCGCGGAGCTAAGAACCGCGACTCTAATGAACGATCCCGATTAACCGGGCAACGGCGGCGGCGGGGGCTCGCTGGTCGGATCCTCATGGATCAACACGTCGGCGTTGGGAAAGACCGCCTTGATGGCCATTTCCACCTCGTCGGATACCTGGTGCGCCTCCACCAGCGGCAGATGGTCATCCAGCATCAGATGAAGCTGGATAAAATAGGTTTGCCCGGAACTGCGGGTGCGCACGTCGTGGACCCCCCGCACCAGTGGATGCGCGAACGCCAGGTTCTTGATGCGGACGTGGACCTCGGGCGGCAGCTCGCGATCCATCAATAACTGGATGGATTCGTGGCCGATCTTCCCCGCGCTGTACAGGATGTATAGCGCGATGCCGAGAGCGAAAATCGGATCCATGCTCGGCCAGCCCAGAACGGCCAGTCCCAGCGCCAGAATGGTGGCGGCGTTGGTCAGCAGGTCGGTGGCGTAGTGCAGCGCATCGGCGCGAATGGCCGTGGATTGGGTGCGGCGAATCACGTAATGTTGAAACGCCAGCAGCGCCGCGGTGGCGACGATGGCGAATCCCAGCACCCCGACGCCGACCAGCGCCTCCTTGATCGGCTGGGGATGCAGCAACCGGTCCACCGCGTGCAGGATTAGGAACAGCGCCGAACCGGTGATGAACGCCGCCTGCGCCAACCCCGCCAAAGGTTCGGCCTTGCCGTGGCCGAAGCGGTGGTCGCGGTCGGGCGGTTGCAGGGAATAATGCACCGCCATCAGGTTGATGAGCGACGCCGCCGCGTCCATCATCGAATCCACCAGGGAGGCCAGCACGCTGACCGAACCGGTCAACAAGGCCGCCGCCAGCTTGCCAACGATCAGCACCGCGGCGGTGGTCACCGAGGCATAGGTCGCCCACCGCATCAGGCGGGCGGCCCGGGCCGGCTCCAGAGTCAGTGGGGTTTCATCGCTTGTGGTCTTCATGCTTCGGCCTTCATTCTTCCATCAACAAATTGCGGTACATTGTAGCCGGGAATCCCTCCTTCCCCACCGTCGCGCCTCGAACCCGACCGCGGCGTGATCGTCACACCGTACCGCACCCCCGCTTGCCATTATTGAGGATGACCGCCGCCATGCTCGGAACCCTACGCCGCATCGTCCAGGAGGTCAGCGCCGCGCCGGATCTGCCGAGCGCGCTGGCGATCACGGTCAATCGAATCCGGGACGCCATGGGCGTCGCCGCCTGCACGGTCTATCTGGCCGACGAGGACAATCGCGAATACGTGCTCATGGCGACCGCCGGCCTGAACCCCCAGGCGGTCGGCCGAGTCCGCTTGAACGCTCGCCAGGGGTTGATCGGCCTGGTCGCCGAACGCCGGGAGCCGCTGAATCTGGAAGACGCGCCGCGCCACCCGCGGTTCCATCCGGTTTGCGAGGTGTGCGAGGACGATTATCACGCCTTTCTGGGAACGCCGCTGATCCAGTACCGGCGGGTGCTGGGCGTGTTGACGGTCCAGCACCCGGCCATCCGCCAGTTCGAGCCCGGCGAGGTGGATTTTCTGGTCACCATCGCCGCGCAACTGGCCAGCATTCTCAACCATGCCGTGCTGAGCGGCACGACCCAGGAATTGCTCAATCCGCTGATCGTCGGCGCCCGCGCCCTGCAGGGGGTGCCCGGCGCGCCGGGCGTGGTCATCGGCACGGTCGCCATTCCCCATCTGCTGGCCGAACTCGAGGATGTTCCCGATCGCGCCGCCGCCGACCCCCTCGCCGAGGAAAAGCGGTTCCGCGCCGCCGTCGCGCGGGTCGAGCAAGAGCTGCGCCAAGCCAGCGACCGTCTGGCTCCGCTGCTGCCGCCGACCGAGCAGGCCCTGTTCGCCGTCTATCGGATGATACTGAGCAGCGACAGCCTGATCGGCGAGACCCTCGCCGGGATCCGGGCCGGTCGTTGGGCGCCGGCCGCCTGGCGCGACGCGGTCATGTCCCGGGTTCGCTTGTTGGAACAGGCCGAGGATCCGTATCTCAGCACCCGCGCCGAGGATCTGCGCGATCTGGGCCGCCGGGTATTGAATCACCTGCGCGCGACTCCATCGACCCCGCCGCCGGATTCTCCGCCCCAGCGCTGCGTCCTGGTGGCCGAGGAAATGAGCGTGGCGCACCTGGCGGCGTTACCGCCGGAGCAGTTGGCCGCCATCGTCTGCCTGCGCGGTTCGGCCCTGTCGCACGTCGCCCTGCTGGCGCGAGCCATGGGCATCCCCGCGGTCATGGGTCTGGGCGACCGTCCGCTCGGCCGCTTCGAGGGCTGCGAGATCATTGTGGACGGCTATCATGGCCGGGTTTACGTCAATCCCGATCCGGCGCTGCGCGCCGAATACCGGCAGTTGATCGCCGCCGAGGCGAAACTGTCGGCCGAGTTGGAGGGGTTGCGCGAACAACCCGCCGAGACCCGCGATGGCTACCGTATCCCTCTGTACGCCAAGGCGGGACTGCTGACCGACATCGCCTCCGCCCGGGCTTGCGGCGCCGAGGGGATCGGGCTGTATCGCACCGAATTCGCCTACATGGTGCGCGAATCCTTCCCGGGGGAGGAAGAGCAATGCCAGATTTACCGGCGCATGCTGGAGGCGTTCGCGCCCGAACCGGTGGTGATGCGCACCCTGGACATCGGCGGCGACAAGACCCTGCCCTACTTTACCATCGACGAGAACAACCCGTTCCTGGGCTGGCGCGGAATGCGCTTTACCCTCGATCGCCCGGACATTTTCCTGACCCAGTTGCGGGCCATGCTGCGGGCCAACGCCGGCGTCGGCAACCTGCGAATTCTGTTTCCGATGATCACCACCGTCGAGGAGGTGGATGAGGCGCTGCGACTGTTGCGCCACGCCCATCAGGAACTGGAGGAGGACGGCTGGCCGGCGGCGCAACCCCAGGTCGGGGTGATGATCGAAGTGCCTTCCGCCGCCTGGCAAGCGGGACAACTGGCCAGCCGGGTCGATTTTCTCTCGATCGGCACCAACGACTTGACGCAGTATCTGCTGGCGGTGGACCGCGACAACGCCCGGGTCGCCCGATTGTACGATCACTTGCATCCGGCCATGCTGAAGACCATCGCCCATATCATCGAGAGCGGCCGCCTGAGCGGACGACCGGTCAACCTCTGCGGGGAAATGGCCGCGGATCCCGGGGCCGCCGTGCTGATGCTGGGAATGGGCATCGACAGTCTGAGCGCCAGCACCGTCAGCGTCCCACGGGTCAAATGGGCGGTCCGCAGCTTTACCCGCGCGGAAGCCCGGGAATTGGCCCGCCAGGCTTTGGAGCTGGACACGGTCTGGCAGGTCCGCCGGCTGATCAACGAAACGCTCCGACGGGCCGGACTGGGCGAGATCGTGCATGATCTCGACTGAGCGTCGGCGCAAAAAAAGCGCGGGTCGGCAACCCGCGCTTTCGGCTGGACCTTCGGGACGCGGTTTCGCCCGCGCCCCGCTGGGTTTGCCTCGATATTCAATCCGCCGTCATCAGCTTTGAATGGCAATCCGGCGCGGCTGGGCCGCTTCGGTCTTCGGCACGACCACCTCCAGCACGCCGTCCTTGCACTTGGCGGTCACCTTGTCGGCGTCGGCCACGTCCGGCAACGAGAACCGCCGCAGGAACGCGCCGCGCAACCGCTCGACCCGGCGATACTGCCCGGTCTCTTCCTTCTTCTCGGCGGTCCGCTGACCCCGCAGGCTCAAGACCCCGTTTTCCAGAGTGATTTCAATGTCCTTGATATCGACGCCCGGCAGGTCGGCGTGGATGACGAACTGATTCGGCTCTTCCTTGATATCCACCGCCGGCGCCCAGTCGGCCAGGATGCTGCCTGCTTCCTCGTCGCCCGCGCGGCCGGTATCCAGCAACCGGTTGACTTCCCGTTGCAATTGATTCAGCAGATTGAAGGGTTCATAGCGCATGATAGCCATGGTCGACCTCCTTTTGTTACAGGTTACGGCGTCTCCGAGAACGCCTTGGTCTGCTTGGGAAATAAGGATGTTTCCCTGGATTTCAAGGACCCGATCAGCAAATTTTTTGCGGTAAGCTATACCCGAATTTGACCCTCGACCGTATCTCTTTGGAATCGCACGATGGCCGCCGGTTCGATCTTTATCTGTCACGCGCACCCCGACGCCGCCTTCGCCCGGGATCTAGAATTGGCGCTGGAAACCTGTCGGCTGGAAGTCTGGCGCGATGCGCGTCATTCGCGAGGCGGCGACCGTCTACTCCCGGAAGTGCGCTGGGCCATCGAGCAGGCCCGGCAGGTCATCGTGGTGCTGAGTCTCAATACCGGCGACCCGGCCTGGCTGCGCCGGGAAATCGAACTCGCGCAGGAAACGGAACGCCGCCGCACCGACGCCTACCGGGTCATTCCACTGTTGCTGCCAGGGGTGGATCCAGACCTGCTCGGTCGCTGGTTCGTCCCCACGCCGCAAGTTGCCCCCATTCGGATAACCGCCGACGGATTGGGCGCGGCATTGCCGGCCCTCCTGTCGACCCTGGGCCAACCTCCATTCCATCCCATCGCCGCCGAAGGCGATATCCGGCCGCTGGCGGAACTCGAACTAACTTTCGGACTGGCCGATTCATCGACCCCAGGCTCGTGGCAACTCGTGGCGCGCCTGTCCCTGGACTCCGAGCAAGTCTCGACCGCCCAATCCACCATCCTCAGCGATGCATTGCCCCCACCGCTCCCCTCACGGCTCTGGCGCTGGTATTGGCAGGATCATCTGCTTTGGCCAACCGATCCCCTCCGGCGACTTGCGAACCAGGTCGAAACCACCCTGGAAGATTGGGGGCGCACGCTTGATCGAGTCACGCTCGCCGCGCCGGACCTGCGGGACTTGCTCTCCGCCTGGGGCGAAGCACCGGAATCCCACAAGCGCCGGTTGGTGGTGCGGGCGGACGTGGCGATCCCGGCCGCCGCGACCGTGCTCGATCTCGCCTGGGAACTGCTGCATGACGAGACGGGTTTCCTCATCCGGAAGCAATGCCCGGTCC
>Ga0209498_1001314_pt1 | contig 15271 bp, 15 predicted proteins | sample WalLakDeSediment_FD_184131 | JGI IMG/M metagenome (GOLD analysis project Ga0209498, IMG submission 184131) | Lake sediment microbial communities from Walker lake, Nevada to study Microbial Dark Matter (Phase II) - Walker Lake 11/02/13 Deep... | ecosystem: Environmental > Aquatic > Freshwater >... | reverse complement strand
ACCGAGAAGATCTTGGACGGCGTGGTCGAGGATGACACGTATTTCGGGATCATCTATACGCTGGATGAGGATGACGACTGGGAGGATGAGGCGGTCTGGATCAAGGCCAACCCGAACCTGGGCGTGTCCAAGAAACTCGACGACATGCAGCGGGCGGCGGCGCGGGCGAAGGAAATGCCGTCGCAGTTGAACGCCTTCCTGCGCCTCCATCTCGACATCTGGACCCAGTCCGAGACCAAGTGGATTCCCTTTGACCACTGGAACGCCTGCGGGAAAGCGGTCGACGCGGACGGCCTGCGCGGCCGGTCATGCTATGGCGGCCTCGACCTGTCGAGTAACATCGATGTCAGCGCGTATCTGATGGTGTTCCCGCCGCTGGCGGATGGTGACGACTTTCAGATTCTCTGCCGGTTCTGGATCCCGGAAGAGGCGATGGTAGAGCGCAGTCACCGCGACCGGGTGCCCTACGATGTCTGGGTGCGCCAGGGTTACATCACGGCGACGCCGGGCAACGTCATCGACTACGCCTGGATCCTGCATCAGATTGATGAGGACATGCAGACCTATGACGTGCGCGAAATAGCATTCGACCGGTGGGGAGCGACCAAGATCCAGACGGAGCTCGCGGATCGCGGTGGTGAGGACTTTATGGTCCAGTTCGGGCAGGGGTTTGTCAGCATGAGCCCGCCGATGAAAGAGTTGGAGAGGCTGATCCTGGAGCACAAATTAGCGCATGGCAACAACCCGGTGCTCACCTGGATGGCCAACAACCTGGTGGCCCGCCAGGATCCGGCCGGCAACATCAAGCCGGACAAGGAAAAGTCAATCGAGCGCATCGACGGCATGGTGTCGCTCATCATGGGGCTCGACAGGGCCCTGCGGCACGAGCCGCGCAAAAAGTCGGTCTATGAGGACCGGGGACTGATGACGATTTGATGAATACGCAGTATTCAGGAGGCTGAGATGGCAGACATTCTGCGAGAGGTGTTCGGTGTTTTTCAGAAACGCTACAAGGATCAGGGCGACGGCTCGCACGCTGAGGTCGTCGACGCCGGCGTGGGGCCCGGTGACGCTTGTGTCGAGGTCACGCCCAGCGACGTGGCGGACATCGCCGGCGGGCCCGTGCGGGCGCTGTACGTCGGCACGGGCGGCGACGTGACGATCCACGATGGCGATGGCAACGAGATCGAGTTCGCCAACGTGCCGGCCGGAACCATCCTGCCGGTCAAGACCCGCCGGGTGATGAATACCGGCACGGATGCCAGCGACATCGTGGGGATTTTCTAACGATGGGCCTATTTGACGGCGGCTGGCCAGTGCTGCGGCGTGTGATCGTCAACACCAAGAGCGGCCGGGCATTTCGCGGGGTGCTGTTCCGCCGGCGGCGGCAGTATCTGTTGCTCCGCAATGCCGAGCTGCTGAAACCGGGCGGCGAGACGGCCGCGCTGGATGGTGAGGTCCTGGTGCCGGCCGAGAACATTGATTTCGTGCAGGCGGTGTAAGATGGCAATTGTGCAGAGCGCAGGGCGCATTTTGACAGACGAGAGCTACCGCAATTGGTATCCGACCACGCTGCGCAGCGTCCGGCTCTACGACAATTTCGTCTTTGACTACGCGGCCCTCTATCGCCTGCAGCCCAACGTGCGCGTCTGCGTCGATTTCCTGGCCAGGAACATCGCTCAGCTGGGCCTGCATGTGTTCCGGCGCGTCGATGATAGCGATCGCGAGCGGCTGCGCGATCACCCGCTGGCGCAGCTCATCAAACAGCCGTTGCCGGCCGAGTTCAAGGTGACCCGCTACCGGCTGATCGAGTCGCTGGTGGCCGACCTGGGGATCTATTTCAACGCCTTCTGGCTCAAGCTGCGCATCGATGACCGGCCGTTGCGGCTGCTGCGCCTGCCGCCGGAACTGGTGGAGGTGCACGGCGGCCTGGTGCCGACCTCGTACCGGCTGACCACGAGCAGCGGTGAGCCGAAAACATATCGGCCTGACCAGATCGTGCATTTCCGCGGCCACAACTCGGAGAGCTCTATCAAGGGTCTCTCGCCACTGGAGACGCTGCGCCGGATCCTGGCGGAGGAGCACGCGGCCGGCGACTATCGTGAGAATTTCTGGCGCAATGCAGCGCGGATGGGCGGGTTGCTCGAACGGCCGGCTGGCGCACCCGAGTGGTCAGAGACGGCCCGTGAGCGGTTCAGGAGCGAGTTCAAGGCGCTCTATTCTGGCGGCGAGAACAGTGGCGAGACGGCGATCCTGGAAGAGGGGATGACCTGGAAGCCGATGACGTTCAACGCGCAGGAATCTGAATACCTGGCCGGCCGGCGACTTACACGCGAAGAGGTCGCACGCGCCTACCATATTCCGCCGCCGATGGTTGGGATCCTCGATCACGCCACATTTTCGAATATCACCGAACAGACCAAAATGCTCTATCGGGACACCCTGGGCCCCTGGCTGGCGATGGTCGAGGCCGATATCGAGCTGCAGCTGCTACCCGAGTTCGAGGATAGCAATGCCGTCTACGTGGAGTTCAACATCAACGAGAAATTGCAGGGCTCGTTCGAGGAACAGGTCAAGAGCCTGCAGAGCGCGGTCGGCCGGCCCTGGATGACGCCAGACGAAGCGCGGGCCCGGCTGAACCTGCCGGCGATCGGCGGGGACGCTGAGCTCCTGGCCACGCCGCTGAATGTGCTCATTGGTGGCCAGGCATCGCCACGGGACAGCGCTCCGCTGAAAGCCACGGCACGTCCCGTGCCTAACGGGAAGGCCAAAGGGGAAGGCGAGATCGATCCAACCCAGCCCGAGCTCCGGAAGCGGCACATCGAACGGTGGTCGCAGTTGCTGGCCAGGACATTCGAGCGCCAGCGGGCGGCCGTGATGAGCAAGGTTGGCGACAAATCCGCCAAGAATCTACCCGAGATCAATGTCCTATGGGACTTTGAACGCTGGAATGACGAGTTGGCGACTGACCTATTCGCGCTCAGTCAGATGACCGCGTTCGAGTTTGGCCGCTACGTGACCGAGCAATTGGGTGATGAGTTCAGCGAGGAGCGGATGCTGGAATGGCTGATGGAGAGCTCACGCATCGCGGCCGAAAACACCAACCTGACGACAATGCGAGAGCTGGAAGAGGCGCTGTTGGACACGAGCCCGCTGGATGCAATCAAGCGTGTATTCACGTTGGCGATCGGCGTGCGGGTTGCATCGCTGGCGCTGAGGTGGGTGACCGGCTATGCCAATTTTGGAGCCTACGAGGGAGCCCGCCAGGGCGGCATGACGAGCAAGACATGGCAGGTCAACTCGAAAAACCCGCGTGCGACCCACTCCGCGCTGGATGGGGTGACGGTCGGGATCCGGGAGACGTTCGCCAACGGCCTACGCTGGCCTGGCGATTCGCGCGGTCCGGTGGAAGAGGTGGCGGACTGCCAGTGTTCTGTGAGGTTTGGACGATGAAAACAACCTGGATTGTCTGCGGTCGGTGCGGGCGCAAGACCGCTTTCTGGACGCTCTGCCAGGGCAAACGCATCTGCCAGAGTTGCTACAACAAATTGAGGAGCAAACGATGAAAACCAAGACATTCAAAGCGACACTCGAAATCAAGGGCGACGGTGAATCCGGTGAGGTGGAGGCCGTCTTTGCGACGCTGAACGTGATCGACCACGATGGCGACGTCGCGCTGCCGGGCGCGTTCGGCTCCCAGCGCGTGGTCATCGAACCGTGGAACCACAACTATCAGGCGCCGCCGGTCGGCAAGGGCGTCATTGTGGAGGAGGGTGACGAGGCGCGTCTGAAGGGCCGCTTTTTCACCGACACGGCGGGCGGAGCTGAGCACTATCGGGTCGTCAAAAACCTGGAGGACCAACAGGAATGGTCCTATACGTTCCAGGTCCTGGACGGTGACCCGGGCAAGTTCGACGGCCGGGACGTCTATTTTTTGAAACGGCTTGAGGTGATCGGCGTGGGACCGGTCACCAGGGGCGCGGGGATCGCGACCCGTACTGTAACAATCAAACGCGCCGGGAACGGTGCGAGCGATGACGCGACGGAGACTGAAGGCCAGACCGGGAACGGTGAGCCGAGCGGACCTCCACCGCGAGTTTTATTGGCAGAGATCGACATTCAACTATTGGAGGAATGAGATGGACCTGAAAGAAAAGATGCAGAAGGCGCTGCTGAACGCACGGGCCATCTGCGAGAAGGCAGAAGAGGAAGAGCGCGACTTCACTCCGGAGGAGCGCAATCAGATCGAAGGCTGGATGAAAGAGGCCGGCGATCTGAAGGAAAAGATTCGGGCGGCCGAGGGCGACGCCAAGCTTCGCCAGGCGGTTCTGGATCTGAACGCCGATATCGAGCTCCTGGACGGCAAGCAGCGCGGCGGCGATGGCCAGCCGGCGGCTCAGCCCGGCAAGGGCAAGACGATCGGTGAGGCATTCGTCAACAGCCCGCAGTTCTCAGGCTGGATGAAGAGCATCGGCGGCCGGCTCTCTGACGAGGCGCGCGGCGTCAATTCGCCACCGGTCGAGTTCAAGGGACTCATCGATGGCGTGATGCGGCGCAAAGAGCTGATCACCGGCGAGTCGGACACGAGCGCGGGCGCGTTCGTGCGCCCCGACTACACCGGGATCTACGAGGCGATCGGCCGCTATCCTCTGAGCGTGCTCGATCTGGTCCGGCGCCAGCCGACGTCCAGCGACCTGGTCCACTGGGTACGTGAGACGCGGCAGGTCCAGGAAGCCGAGCCGACTCCGGAAGCTAACGTGACCACGTTCAAGGGGGCGACCGGTGAGATCAGCGGCGTCAAGCCGGAAGGGACCATGCGGTTCGAGCCCGTGACTGAGCCGGTCAGTTCGATCCCGGTGTGGATCCCGGTCAGCACGCGGGCGCTGGCGGATGCGCCGATGATCCGCGCGTTGATCGACGACAGCCTCCGGGGCGATGTCCACGAGGAGCTGGAGAACCAGATCCTCAACGGCGATGGCATTGGGGAGAACTTTACCGGGATCCTCAACACCGCCGGCATTCTGGCGCAGGCGTTCGATACGGACATGCTGATCACGTGCCGCCGGGCGATCACCAGCGTCCAATGGACCGGCCGCGCTCGCCCGAACGGATGGGTGTTCAACCCGTTCGACTGGGAGAATATCGAGCTGCTGCGTGACGACGGTGGTCGCTTCTACTGGGGTGGGCCGCTCACAATGGGCCGATCGGTCCTGTGGCAGGTGCCGGTGAGTACAAGCGTGCTCGTGCCCCAGGGCACCGCGCTCCTGGGCGACTGGCGCAAGGCGGTGGTGTTCGACCGCCAGGCGGCGACGATCGCGGTCTCGGACAGCCACGCCGACTTCTTCATCCGCAACCTGGTCGCGATCCGCTGCGAGCTCCGGGCGGCCCTCGGGGTCATCCGGCCGCAGGGGTTCTGCGTGGTTGATCTGGAGCCCGGCAGCTAGCCGGAGGGTAATGATGGCGCCGCGTGTGAACATCGTCTGCCGGAATCACAACGATGACCGGGTCATCCCACGTTTTTCGAGATATCTCGCGAAACGCTGGGGATGGACGGTGACCGCGGCGCCATCGGGGCCTGCTGATCTAGTGTACCTGTCCGGTTACTTTGAATCGCAGATGTGCAAGACTTGGCCGGCTGTTCCCGTGGCCAGCTATTTCACCCATCGCGAGGAAGAGCCGCCGGGCAACGACAAGGCAAAGTTGTTCGACAGCGTGGCCAGGAGGGTCCAGCTGCGCATCGCGACGGCGGCGATGTACGCCGATATACTCGCGGCGCACGGGCCCACGGTCCAGATCGACGCGCCGGTCGAAAGAGACAAGTTCACGATCCCGTCCAAGCGCAACAAGCGGCCGGTCTGCGGGTTCAGCGGCTACACCTATCGCAACAAGCGCAAAGGGGAGGACCTGGTCCAAGGGATCGTGCGGGCGCCGGTGGCCAAAAAGGTCGACTGGCGGGCCAGCGGCCGCGGCTGGCCAGTGCCGACCAGGCGCTATCCCTGGCGCGAGATGCCCGGGTTCTACCAGTCGCTGGACGTGCTCGTGGTCACCAGCCGGGTCGAGGGCGTGCCCATGCCGCCGCTGGAGGCGATGGCCTGCGGCGTGAGCGTGGTCGTGCCGCAGGGAGTGGGCCTACTTGACGAGCTCCCCGACGTGCTCGGGATCCACCGCTACAAGCGCGGCGACCTGCACTCTCTGCTCGGGGCCCTGAACGCGGCGCTCAAGGCGCGCGGCGACGTTGACCGCGAAGCGTTGCGAGAGGTGACTACGCCGTATGCAGTCGAGGCATGGTGCGAGCAGCACCGGGAGGCGTTTATGGAGTTACTGGACGGCCCGGACGCCGGGCTGGAAACAGAGGACGCGGCCGACGAGGCGCCGATCGAGGTTGTCGACGACACACCCGAGCCGGAGGACCAGCACACCGAGAGCCAGCGCGGGATCTATGTGGTCGCGTTCGGGGACCCGGCCCGCAAGTGCGCGCTGCGGCTGATGACGAGCGCCAAGAAGCACATGCCGGAGATCCCGATCGCACTCTGCGCCGCCAAGAAGATCGGCCCGGAGGACGTGCTGATCGTACAGCCCGACTCGGACATCGGCGGCCGGCGCGCCAAGCTAAAGGCTTACGAGCTGGCGCCGGCCGAGTGGGCCTCGGTCCTCTACCTGGACGCCGATACGGAGGTGGTCGCCCCGATCCGGTTCTACTTTGAGCTCATTGAGGACGGCTGGGAGTTCGTGATCTGCAAAGATCCCCATCTCATGGACACGATGCATGCATTCAAGCGGCGCAACAACGCCCGCGAGCTCAGCGAGACGGCCGAGAAGGTCCACACGCTCCACACGCTGCAGTATAACGGCGGGGTGTGGGCGTTCGGGCGCAACCCGCACATCAAGCGGTTCTTTGTCCGCTGGCTGGCGGCCTGGGAAAAGTACGCCGGCCGCGACCAGGCGGCGCTGATCCGGGCGATGTACACCGAGCCGCTCAAGGTCTATCTGTTGGGCAACGAGTGGAACACGTTCCCGAAATACACCAAGGGCATCAAGACGGCCGGCCTGATGCACTATCCGGGCGATGCGCGGCGCTGGACCGGGATGATTCCCGGCCGGATCGATGGCGCGGCCGCCTGGCGGGCGGTGGAGGTCTGGGAGCGCGAGAGGAAAAACCGCGGGCGGAGTGCAAGTCGGAGACGAGGGCGATGATGGCAAAAACGATCCCCGACACCTTTGGCTTTGGCGGGCAGACACTGCCATATCTGCGCCACCCGTACAACCGGGCGGGCGAGAATATGCGCTCGGTGGAGGTGCCGATCGCGCTGTCGTTCCTGCGCGGTCGCGAATGGGATCGTATCCTCGAAATCGGAAACGTGCTAAGCCATTACGGGCGCATCGACTGGCCCGTGATAGACATCCGCGAAAAGGGTCCTGGTGTTATCAATGTGGACATCATGACCTGGCAACCAGCGGAGCCATTCGATTTGGTCCTGTCGGTCTCGACACTGGAGCATATCGGACACGGGCGCTATGCGGACCTGACGGCATCGACCACGCCGGCCGACGCGCTGACGCGGATCCGCTCCTGGCTGGCGCCGGGGGGCGAGGCGTTGCTGACTGTGCCGGTGCGGTACAACGAGCTCCTGGACCGGCAACTGGCGGAGGATGCCCTGCCGGTAGAAGAGGTGCGGTGCATGCGGCGTGTCTCTGAGCACAACGAATGGGCCGAGTGCACGCTGGCCCAGGCGATGGCCGCGAAACGGCCGGCTACGTACCGGTGGCCGGTGGGCATGGTGGCATTGTACTGCCGAAAGGATGGTCAATTGCAGACACTGAACATAGGCGCCGGCCGCCGGCCGATCAAGGGCGCAACCAATCACGACCTGCGGCTGGACGCAAACCGGCCGTGGATCACAATCGCGCACGATCTGAACGTGTTGCCGTGGCCCTGGGAAGATCAGAGCTACGATCGAATCATCGCCCGCGCAGTCCTTGAGCACCTGGACATCGACCTGGTGGCCAGCCTGAATGAGTGCTGGCGCATCTTGCGGCCGGGCGGCTACATCTACCTCAAGCTGCCGTACTGGCACAGCGAGATCTCGCACGCCGATCCCACCCACCGCTGGTTTTTCGGCCTGGGATCATTCGACCAGTTCGACCCGGACCGGCGGCGCGGCCGGGAATACGAGTTCTACACGGACCGGAACTGGAAGATTGTCAAAGGCCCCAAGCTCAACTCTGCCAAATCGTCCATCCACGTAACGATGAAGGTGCGCAAGTGAAGAAGGGAATCGTACTCCTGGGACCCGACAAGCATATCGAGGCCAAAGCGGCCAATCTCAAGCTGCCGGTCACGGTCAGCGACAAGCCGCAGCTGCCGTATGCCAAGACGCTGATCGTTGCGCCGGGCACCGGCATACCCTGGGACCTGCTCAGCGCCGGGTGGCATTTCCTGGAGAGATGGGCCGCGGCGGTGCCGCTCTGGCGCTATGGCCAGACGGCCGAGAGCGTGGGGACGGCCGCTGAGCGCAAGCGGACGAAAGCAGTGATCCGGGATCTGCGGGTCCTGTTGCACAGCCACGAGCTGCTGTTCGTCCGCGCGAATGAGGAAGGGCAAGCCTTGGTGGATGCCTGGAATGAAGAGATGGCCGGCGGCGGAGAAAAGCGGCTCGCATTTCTCAGGGCTTATTACCGGGTCAAGCCGCGCTGTTGCGTGCTGCCGATCTCGTGGTTGGCAGAGGTGCAACAGCGATCGGCTCAGGATGCGCGGACCGCAAAGCCGGTCAAACGAGCCGGGCCGCTGGTCAGTGTCGAGATCGCGCCCGGCCGGTTCGTCCGCTGCCATCCGGGTGATGAGGAGACCGTGCGCGCTCAGTACGGCCCACAGGGGAGGCGACGAGGTGGATAAGAAGAAGCTGCCCAAGGCGCGGGACAAGCTGCGCCGGCCTCAGCGCGACAAGATGAGGCTGCCCGACGCCGGGCGGGACAAGGGCAAAGAGGGAAAGAGCAATGGCTGACTTTTGCACAGTTCAGGACGTGGCTGATTTCCTGCAGGTCGATATCAACACCGTGGCCCAGATCGCGGCCGCACAGCAGGCGGTCAGCAAGGCGACGGAGGCAATCCGCACGTACTGCCACCAGTATCTGGAGCTGGTGACCGATGACACCATCACGCTCGACGGCCGCGGTGGGCGCCGCCTCCACCTACCCGAGCTGCCGGTTGTCGAGGTGCTCAGCGTGACTGAGGACGGCGAGCTCCTGGTAGAGGACGACGATTACAAGCTGGGCCAGTATGGGATCCTGCATCGCATCGGCCGCGACTGGTCGGTCGGGATTCAGAATATCGAGATCGGCTACAGTCACGGCTATGACATCGACGCCGGTTTGCTGCCGGCCATCATCACCGACATAGCCATCCAGGCGGCCTCGCGGACCTACCAGGCCGGGCTCAAGAGCGCAGAGATGGACGGCGTGCCGGGCGTGGCCAGCTACGGCCTGGGCGACTACAACATCTCGTTTTCGTCCGAGCACGGCGGCGGCGTTGGCGAGGGTGTGATGGGCGCCAGCGCGTCGCGGTTGTTGCTGCTGAGCGAGAAAGATTTCCTGTACCCCTACAGGATCAAACAATGAAGGTCTTTCAGTCGCTGCTCAACAACACGTTCACCGTCGAACGCCGCGACCGGATCTCGGATGGCCAGGGTGGCTGGGCCATCGTCTTGAGCGAGCTCAGCACAGTGGAGGGCCGGATCAGGCCGGCCACGACGGCCGAACGCGAGATCGCGGCCACTGAGGAGCGGCAGATCACCCACGTCCTCTATGTCGAGGCGCCGGGCGATATCGCCCGCGGCGACCAGGTGACCTGTGGCGACCTGGTCGTGGAGGTGATGGGGGTCCGCGAGCCGTCGCTCGCCGGCCGCCACCTGGAGATCGATTGCCTGGAGCGCCAGCACGAGCTGGTAGAGGAGTATGGCTCATGAGCGCTGATGTATCCATCAGCTGGCCCAAATGGAGCCCGGATAAGGTCCGTGAAATGGTTCTGGCGCAGGTGGGAGAGAACATGGAGGTCGCCTGCAAGTGGGCGGAGGGCGACGCGCGGCGCCGGCTGCTGTCGATCCAGGATCCAAAGAAGGGCGCCAAGTACCGGGCCGGCGTGGTCGCCCGCCGGCTGACCTACGTGGTGCGCCGTGAGGGTAAAACCCTCGTCGGTTACATCGGGATCAGCAAAGGCACCCGGCCGGTCAAGGGCGCACAGCATATCGGCATGTGGATCGAGCTGGGATCCAGGACGGCGCCGGCGCAACCGTACCTGCGGCCGGCGGTATTCAACAACGCACGTACCATCGTGCGACTGGTGGCCGGGCTATGAGTGTACTGACGGCGGCGATCTACAACGTGCTGGCGAGCGACGCGGCGCTGGCAGCGCTCCTGTCGGACTATGGCGGGCAGCCGGCCGTGTTCACCACCGACCCGGTCCCGGGCGACGCGCCGCTGCCTTACGTGATGACGGCCGGCGAGGCGGTCCAGGCGCCGTGGGACACCAAGACGACCCGCGGCCGGGACCTCTGGCGCGATATCCACTGCTACACGGCCGCGTCGGGGAGTGCGGTGAATGTCGAGGCGATCGCTGAGCGGGTGCGAGCTCTGTTGCACCGGCAGGCGATGGCGATCGACGGGTTCACCTGGGTTTTGTGTGAGTGCTCGGGGCCGATCGTGGCTGACGAGCAGGATGTCTATGGCAGGGTTCTAACTGCCAAGTTTATCATTCAGGAGGTATAAGGAAATGAACGGAACCGATGTACTGCTGTACGTCAACACGGGGACGCCGGCGGCGCCCGTCTACGAGGAGGTCGGCTCTCAGCGCGATGTCACGTTCGACGAGACCAACGCCGAGATCGACATGAGCTCGAAGGACGGCCGGGCGTTCCGCGGCGAGCCGGGCCGCTACAAGGCGACCCTGTCGCTGGACGCGCTCTATGTCCCGGACGATGACGCCTACCTGGCGCTGCGAGCGGCGCTGCGGCAGGGCAACCTGATTCTGGTAGAGCGGCTGGAGGTGGACGGCGTTGACGAGATCGCCAACGCTTTCATCACCTCGCTCAGCGAGAAAGCGCCCGATCAGGACGCGGCGACCATCTCGATCGGCATGACGATCGATGGTGAGTGGACTGCGGTTGGTACGTAGCGATGCTAGGAGCACGCAACGAAGCCATCATTGAGGCCAATGGCCGCGAGCACCGGTTGCTTTTCACCAATCGGGCTCTGGCGGAGGCTGAGCGGACCACCAGCAAATCCATCGTGGCGCTGCTGCAAGGATTCAGCGATGGCGCTTGCGGGATCAACGAGTTGGGTCATGTCATGCGGGCCGGCCTGGAAGCCGCGCGGCGTGACGGCCGCGAAGGCGGAAAAATCCGCACGCTGAATGAGGCATTCGAGATCCTGGATGAGGCCGGGTTCGTGCCAGTGCTGCAGGCGGTGATCGAATCAGTATCAGCCGTGCTGGGCTATGATGCTGATGACGAGGATGGCGATGACGAGGATGGCGATAGTGACCCAAACGCCTAGACCAGGAGCCGTTCACGTTCGAACGGTTCCTGGGATTGGCACTCAAAGCGGGCCTATCGGCAGCCGAATTTTGGGAGCTCACGCCGCTCGAAACGCGATCGGCAATTCGATCCACCTTGTGGCGGATAAAGCAGGATATCCAGCGGGAGCACATCCACGCGCTCACCCTGGCGTGGTGGAATAATGCGCTGGCGCGCACCAAGCGGCTGCCGAATCTGGAGAGCCTGCTGAAAAAGGTGGAGCCGAGTCAGGCGTCCAAGCTGCCGTTGGAGGAGCGGGCGAAAGAGTTTGAGGAACTGAAACGGAGAAGGCGATATGGCCGAATCGACACTGGGCACAGCCCAGATCGCGATCCGGGCGGTAACCGATAAGCTCGACAGCGACCTGAGCGGGGCCCGCAAGATGGTCACCGGCGTCCTGGAGGACATCAAGAAGCCGGTCATGATCGGCTTTGGCGCGGTCACCGGCGCGATCGCCGCGGTCGGGGTTGGCCTGACCGCGTACATTGGCCACGCGACGATGGCTGCCTCCCGCACGTCCGAGATGCGCGCCGTCTTGAACCTGTTGGGAGAGCGCGCCGGCTGGTCGGCCGATCAGATCGAGAACAATGTCAAGTCGATGCGCGATCTCGGGATCCGGACCGACGTCGCTCAGGATATCCTCTCCCAGTTTGCACGCAACCAGCTGGACGCGGCCGATGCGACGATGGCCGCGCGGGTGGCCCAGGACCTGGCGGTCCTGTCGGGTCGCGACAGCTCGGAGGTCCTGTCTGAGCTCAACTATGCCGTCCAGACCCAGAACAGCAGCCTGCAGGTGTTCCGCGATCTCGGGATCCAGGCCGGCGACGCGCTCAAAACCTATGCTGACAGTGTCGGTAAGACGACCGACGAGCTCAGCAAGGCGGAGCGGATGCAGGCGATGCTGAACGCGGTTCAGGAGCGCGGCCTCGATATCGCCGGGGTCTATGAGACAGCGATGGAAGAGCCGGGCAAGGCGATGCGATCGCTGGGTCGGCATTTCTACGAGGCGAGCCTGTCGGTGGGTCAGCACTTTCTCCCGGTCTTGGGAAAGGGGGTCGATTTTGTAACCGATTTCATCAAAGAGATCCGGGGTCTACTGGAAGAAGGGGCGCCACTGGGCGATCTGTTCGAGGCGTTGGGTGGGTTGGCCGGGTTCGCGGCCGAAAAGCTGTTCGGCTTGGCCAGCGACGGCATGGGCGGGTTGGCGGAGAAGATCGGGCCGGCCATCGAAAAGGTGACCGAGATCGTCACTCTGATCACCGACCTCTGGTTCCTGGTCGACAAGGGGTGGCTGGATCCACTGGATGCGCTCAAGTTCGGGCTGACCGAGGTGTTCGGCGCCGAAGTGGCTGACAAGGTGATGGATATCATCACCAAAATCCAGGAATTCATCACCACTGTTGAGGAAATACTGGAACCAATCACCAGCTGGATCAAAGAGAATGTCGAGCTCAACGACGTATTGGCTGCGACCGCTATCGTGGTTGGCGCCGTCTTGATCCCGATCGTGTGGGGTCTGATGCTGCCATTCATAAAGGTGATCGCCATCATCGCGATCTTGGCGGTGGTCATTGCAGGGCTGCGCAAGATCTGGGAAGAGGACTTTGGCGGCATCAGAACGGCTCTGACTGCGTTCTGGGAGAACACAGTCAAACCGACTTTCGAGATATTGCGTGAATGGCTGGCGACAAACATTCCAATCGCCATCGAAAAGCTGAAGAATTTCTGGGAGAATGTCCTACTGCCGGCGATCCAGGACGTCTGGGCGTGGATTCAGGACACCCTATTCCCGCTGTTCGAGATATTGCGTGAATGGCTGGCGACAAACATTCCAATCGCCATCGAAAAGCTGAAAGATTTTTGGGATAACGTACTGCTGCCGGCAATCCAGGATGTCTGGGCGTTCATCCAGAACGACCTGGTGCCGCTGTTCGAGGCGCTGTGGGAGCTCTTGCAGGTCGCGGGTGGGATTGCGATCACTGCGCTGCAGGGGTTGTGGGAGAATGTCCTACAACCGGCGCTGAAGGCGATTTGGGAGTTCATCAAGGACAACATCCTGCCGATATTCGAGGAGCTCTGGGCGTTCATCCAGAAACACCTGGAGCCACGACTGGCTGGCCTGGCTGGCGTTTTTGATGATATCTCCGGGGCTGTTCAGAAGGTGATCGGGTGGATCAAGGATTTCACGGAGAAATTGAGAAACATCAAGCTGCCCGACTGGCTGAAACCGGGCAGCCCGGCGCCGATCGAGCTCACCTTTCACGGCATGGCGGCTGGGCTCAGGGACATCAACGCGCAATTCGGCCGGTTCGCCCTCGGTCTAGACGTTATTTCGCCGGCCACGAGCCAGGATTTCAGCCGGTCCATGGATGTGACGATCTATACACAACAGAGCACAGGGTCGATCTACAGAGATTTGGCCCTCGTGGAGGCCATGCTATGACCTGGAAGATAGTCAGGCCGGGGGCGGCGACAAACTGGATTCTCAACCCGTCGGCAGAGACGACCGGCAATTTTGCGGTCGCCGTTGGCGGCGCTGTGACACGAGTGCTCGGGGCCGGCTGCTATGGCGATTACGGCTACCAGATCGTGCCGGCCGGGGTGGATCGGGGTATTCAGCTGACGGCCGCCACGCCAGCCAGTCCGACGCAGATCTATTTCGCAGCGCGTGGTGTGACGGGGACATTGACTGTGGCCGCCACGGCTACGGAGACGGCAGTACCAGTGCAGAACCTTGGCGGCGGTTGGGTGCTCTATCAGGCCGTCGACGTCGGGTTTGCCGGTACGACCGTGCGCGTCCTCAACAGCGTCAACGAGACCTGGTACATTGACGGCGTCGTCTACTGCGCAACGGGGGAGCTGCAGACCTACATCGACGGCGACCAGGCAGGCTGTTCGTGGCTCGGCATTCCGCACGCCAGCGCGTCCTACCGCCCGGCGACGGTGCGGGCCGGCGGCGCCATCCTTGATTTCGAGGACGATCTCTACTTTCGCATCGTCAACACGCCCGGCGACACGACCAGCGTCGTCAATATCATCTCGGGTCGGCCATTTCGGGCCGGCGGGAGCAACGACATGACCATGATCACGCCACGAGTGATGATCCTCCTGGGCTGGCTGACGGCCGCAACCCTCCCCATGCTGCACACACGCTGGACGGGGATCGATGACATTCTGCGGCCGGACGCGGTGCCGCTGGCGGCCGATGGACGGCCGCAGCCGGTGACGCTGCAATACTGGGGCGCGGAGCGCGTGCTGCAGTTGCGGGCGCACTATCGGCAGGGACTAGAACAGCATCAAAACGAGGGTGACGGGTTCAAGATCAAAGTCCCGCTGCAGTTCGATGTGACCGACCCGTACTGGACGGAGGTGATCGAGACGGCGCACGAGGTGGACACGTCGGAGACGATGACGGCGCATCTGGTATTTGGTCGGCAAGGCGGAGAATGGACCGACATGGGGCCGCCGGCGGGGGGAGGCAACGGCGGGTTTCCGGGCGACATTCTCGAAACGGGCCAATTTGTCTATATTGGCGGGCACACGGCGCTGAATGCGGATGCTGATCAGGCAAGTCTGGCGCGATATGACAAGCTGGCCGGGACGTGGGCCGGCATAGGCACGCCCAACAATGATGTCTATCGCATCATTCAGGGTCCAGATGGGGCGATTTACATCGGAGGCGCTTTCACTACTGTTGACGGGGG
>Ga0209498_1001313_pt1 | contig 15276 bp, 7 predicted proteins | sample WalLakDeSediment_FD_184131 | JGI IMG/M metagenome (GOLD analysis project Ga0209498, IMG submission 184131) | Lake sediment microbial communities from Walker lake, Nevada to study Microbial Dark Matter (Phase II) - Walker Lake 11/02/13 Deep... | ecosystem: Environmental > Aquatic > Freshwater >... | reverse complement strand
TACGGATAATTCAACATGCTGTGTATATGGGACTTCAAACCTGATAGTAGTCATAGGATTAAAAGGATTTGGGTAATTCTGATGCAAAGTGTAGCTAAACTCAGTAATTCCAATATCTTCAACATTAACAACAAGCGGAATTATGAATGTTCCAGTTCCGCCAACTTCGTTATAACGTTTTTTGAACTCCTGCATATACTGATTGGCGATATACACATCTTTTATGATGACTGTATTCTCATCATTATCGTTTTCAGCCGCATTAGACCAGTTATGTGATCCAGTTAATACAGTTGGATTACTTTCGGAATAAGATGCATCGAAGATAGCATATTTATGATGAAGCGTTGGAGAGACATTTTGAAATACTTCAGCAAATGCCTGTAGTTCAGTGTACTGACTTCCTGTTGCATTTATCTGATCAATTATTCCACGCTGATCAGTAACGCCAAAGGAATAGTATCTGTTAGACATAGCAACTCTGATATCGGATCTTGTGAAAACCAACAATGCAAAATAGATTGAGTGGTTCGATAAATTCACATTGTTAATGATCTTTTGTGTTGTTCCGTCAGATGGGCTGAAATAAACTTCAACCTCTCTGCCGCCAATGTTAAATGAGTGCGGAGTATTATCAGTTTTCTGATTTCCGAATTTGGCATTTGCAGGATTAGGTGTATCGCCGCTTCCTCCCCACATCTCTTCAAATTCAATCGTATATGCCTGAGTTATTGTAGGATCATTAATTTCAATTATATTGTTCTTCCAGCCAACTTCAGTTGAAGTTACATTAAATGAACCAGTCCATAACCAATCATTAGTAGCAATTGTATCTCGTGCATCAAAAATGAAAAATTTATTATGCATAATCCCATTCAAACCGCTGGTTCTTTTAAGAACAGGAATACCTGCATTGATTAATGCCTGCATACTATTCTGAGTTGTGCGGTTATCATAGACTACTCTAACCTTTACTCCCCTGTTCTTTGCAAGTATTATTGCATCGGCGACATCCTGCATACCAAAGAAACTATAAAGAGCTAAGTCAATTGAATGATTTGCTGTATTGATTCGATCAATTAATTTTTGTACGAAATTTACGTTTCCTTTTGCTGCATTACCGGGTATTGCAACTGTAGTATCAACTGAAAAGTTAAAATAAACATTCATCGTTCCTAATGTCGGATCTGCAGAAGCCGTTGTAACTGTCTGTAATGTACTTGAGCTCGTACCATTCTGATTAGTTGAATAAGCTTTAAAATAATAAAGTGTTGCTGCATTAAGCCCGGTAACAGGAACAACGTGATAAGTTGTATCTCCTGCAATCACTACAGAATCTAATTCAAGTGCTGGTGTTAATCCATATTTTACCTGGCTGTTTCCTTCCCTCGCTGTATGAAAATATACTGTGAAAGATGAAGTTGTAATATCACTTGCTAAAACCGGACTCAGAATTTGGGGTGATCCATCAAAAACTAAATCCTGGATGAACCGAGGCATGATCTGGTAACCACTATTATATGGTGCTGCAAATTTAAACTGACCAAGTACCCCGATTATATCAATAGGACCGGTAGGAATTGGTGTTCCAATAATTGAAGCAACATCATTATCAATTCTTAATCCATCAGTAAGGTTATCAGTAGGATCAGAAATATTATAGTTAGTACCACTTGCAAAATTTCCTGTTCCCTGAATTGTTACATTGTTAATTCTTATTAACATACTTTCAAATTCCTCATAACCATTCCATTGCTGATTTTTAATTTGATTCAGAGTTACAACTGTAGTATCAAATCTGTGACCTGAAGAATGGTTAATAACAGATGCACCTCCAAGATTAAAATCAATCTGCGTTAATCCTCTGAAGTGAGTCAACTGACCAGTAATAGTAACTGAATCGCCTATGTTTACCTGGTTTGCAAATGCAGAACCATATACAGAAACACCTGCACTAAAATCACGGATAGAGCCAGGTCCATTATTCCCAAATTGATTAGATGAAGTTACAATTCCGGTAGTCGTAAACACACTTCCCATACCAATTGGAACACCATTCGCATCGTTGTATCTCAGAGAATCGATTGTAACAACAGTTTGAGAATATATAATAGCTGGAAGTATCAGCATCAAAGTGAAAAATAAATTTTGAATTTTCATTATAACTCCGTTGAAAGGATAAATCTTAAAATTCTATTATTACCTGTATCGGCAACATAGAGAGTTTTATTAAAGAAAGCCACACCATAAGGTTGATTGAAAATGTCCGGACCGCCGAAACTTTGCAGCTCATCACCAAATGAGTTGAATTTGTAAACGCTGTCTTTACCGGCATCAGCTATAAAAATATTACCCGAATTATCAAGAGCACTTCCCTGAGGAAGAGAAAATATTCCCGGTATCATTAAATCTCTCGATAATGGCTGAATAGCAATTCTATAACCAGTAAAATCAGGTGAACTGATGTATTCTAGCGGTTGAAACTTAAAATTATTATCTCCGGTCAAAGTGAGATTGATATTAAAATTTCTCGCGTTGTAAGATGTTAATGAACTTACCTGGTTAGCGGACATGATACCGGAACCTGTTGGATCAAGCAGAGGAACCCTTCCTACTAACGAATCCTTGTAACTGCCATCAGATAATTTTTTCTGAACGAAAATCAGTATAGTATTATCAGGATCAATCAAATTTGAATTATTAGGACCCTTCCTGGAAATCAAATAAGAATTATCATAGAACACGCAGGCACCTGTATATTCCCTCAAAGGCTGCGCAAAATCCTGAGGTCGTGGTAAAATTCTTTTGACGGGAGCATTTTCAATCTGATGGTTAACTGAAACCAAATCAAGTTTATAAACGGCACTGTAAGTTTGTGTCTGACCTCCAACAACAGTATCAAATTGTGCACAGACAAAGAGGTTTAGTCTATAATCCTGAGCTAAAGCAACAGGTCGCTTAATAGGTTTAATTCCCAGTCTCTGACCATCGAGATTCAGTAAAACAATTCTGTCATTATCTGTATCCGCCACATAAATAAATGGCTCCCTTCCAACCATAATATCCTGAGGTTTGTTGTAACCATCCCATACAGGGTTAATCTGAATGTAAACCGTGTCACCTGTTACATTACCGCCACCATTATCTAAGTTTAATTCAGTCAGGTCAAGCTTATCGACACAACTATAGACCAAACCTATAACTGCAATTAAAATAATGAAATATAACTTATAGTTTAAAAACATTATAATCCTAAAATGATTGAGAATCGATGAGCAGAACCCAACCTTTCAAAGTTTGCGAAGGCGTAATCAAATGTAAACTCAGCCATACTAATAGGTACATTAACACCTGCACCAAAGGAATAATTTTGTTCATCAACATTAATTTTATAACCGCCTCTTAAAAACAGCATTCGATTCCAGGAATACTCCAAGCCAACGGAAACATTTTCACTATTATCATTCGGGTGGTTCAACTGAATTGAGGTGGTTAGTCTGTTTTCCTCATTTTCAAAAGGTTCAAAAGCAAAACCGATTCTAAAAATTGTGGGGGGAGCAAAGGACTGCCATTCAGATTTTTTCCTGTTTCCAAGTAAAACAACTTCACCATCCGGAGCTAATTCTGCTCCAAAGTTGGATACTGTAACTGCAAATCTGGTAGATCCAAGACCTGTGCGATAATATGTTCCTAAGTCAAACATCACACCACGCATTTTTAATTTGTCCAATGTTTCTTCAATATATTTAACGGTCCCACCAAAGCTGAATTGTTCTGTCATTTTTCTTGCATAAGAAACTGATAATGCAATATCACCGAAACTAAAATATTCACCGGTTCCAAATGGATTAAACTCTGTTGTAACCGGCATCTTTTCCATTGAGAGAGAAGTTAAAGAAATACCAAATGTATTATCAGAATCAAGATGATAAACAGCACCAAGAAAATCGTGATTTATATCCACCAGCCAGATATTATGCGAGAAGATAACCTGATTACTCTTAAACTGTGCTAAGCCTGCAGGATTCCAATAAAGAGCTGAAGCATCGTCTGAGATTGCTACAAATGACTCACCCATCGCAGCAGCCCTTCCACCAACTCCTATTTTTAAAAACTGAGCAGTGGATATTCCTGCTCTTTGTCCGCCAAGCACCGGAAACAATTGAGCATTTGAATAGCTGCTAAACATTAAAACCAGGATGAACGATATGTATGATATTATTTTCATCAGATCAATTGTCAGCTAAAACCTTAAACTTACTCCGAGCTTAATATTTCTTTTGGTTAGATATCTTGCCGGGTTATAAGGAAATGGTCTTATAGGAGCCTGCACATCAGGGTATCTGGGATCATTCCAACTGCTCGGAACATCATCACCAAACTCATAGGCTCTTCCGGTAACAGGGTTTATTATTGTGGAATTTTGTGTATCGAGAAGATTGTTTACTTCCAGAAACAGGGAAAATTTCAGACCTGAGAAATTAAAATACTTTTCGAAGTTGGCATCAATATAAAACCAGTCATCACCAATAGCCGTATTTCTTTCATTTCTTAAAAACTCATATTCTTTCCTGCCATCAGCATCAACTGAACCTGTAAAGACTGCGGGAGTGTATCTGCGACCTGATTGGTAAAACAATCTTGTGTAAAAACTCCAGTCATCGATTATTCCTTCCAAAGTTCCAAAGCTGCCCGGCGCTACATAAAAATTCGCAGACAGTGAACCGGTGAATGGTCTGTCCCATGGCAGGAAACCTTCCTTTATTGATTCATTGAGATCACCTCTTGCAATGAGAACACCCTCTTCAGCAGAAGAGCTTTTTCCTGTTGCAATTGAATAAGCAATTGAAGCAAATCCATTAAACCATTTCCCGATTCTCTTTTTGAACTCGAGCTCAAGTCCTCTTGAGCGTGCATAATCTGTATTTACATAAGTTATAAAATTTTCAGAAGTCAAACGTGCAGATGTAATCCTGACAGAGCGGGTATTTACATAATCAAATATGTCCTTGTAATAAACAGTTACTGTTAGAACATCATTAGGTGTGAACTGAGTTTTTAGTCCGAGTTCATAAGCTACAGTGGTTTCCGGATCAAGATTTGGATTGCCAAATTTCTGAAATGATGATTGAGCACTTGTTGGACTGAGCTTTGCATAAATAAATTGAGGTCTTGGCCATTTACTAAAGTGCCCGTATGAGAAGAACAAAGTTTGAAAATCAGAAACCGGATGAGAAATTCCTAAACGCGGACTGAGGCGTGCTTTAAATCTCCTGTCGTTAAACCATCCGAAAGTATCTTCATAGTAGTTATCTCTTATTTCATCGGGGATAGTAATTACATTAGAATCAGCAACGGCATCATCAACATACTTACCGGGGAACCAGTAATCAAGCCGTAATCCAAAGTTTAAAATCATTCCGCCAAAATTGATATTGTCCTGAGCATAAAAAGAACCGATAGCAGGATACACCTGATATATATCATTATTCAATCCAAGCTCGCCAACCCAGGGTTGATAAATATCAACAACCTGCATTTCCTGGAACTGCATATTGAATCCAGCTTTGAATTTATTCATTTCATCAAAGAAACTGGTAATATCTCCACGCAGAGAAAATTCCTCAAGGTAGTGATCATGGTAAGTAAATGGGTTGCCAACATCCCAGAGACCATCTCCGGGAATTACTCCAACTGTATCTCTGTTAAGATTGTAATATTCAATCGGAAAGTTTACAATGTCAAGAGGCTGATTATACGCATCCCAGAACAATCCGTTAGCATCACCTCTTAAATTCGTAAAGAAATAGTTAAACTTAATTTCATAATATGTCTTGGGATTTATTGTATGAGTGAGTCCGAAGTTATGATAAATGTTATCATGGGTGAATGTATTTGCATTATCCAGAATGTTCTGAAATGAGTATTGATATCCGGGTGAAGGTTCTACATACTCAAGATTAGTTTGAAGCGATTGAGAGTTCTGATTAATATTAACTGACTGATTGAATGAATAATTAAATTTAATAGTTGGTGAATAGAGATAAGTTAGTTTTAATAATGTGAACCAGCTATTCTCAGCGCGAGGCGCAAACCTGGTTCCTCCAAATGTTGATGAGTAAAGCTGATTTGCAGTTGGCTTATAGTATCCCTGTGTTATTCCGTCACTGATTCCGCCATAAAAATTTATAAATAAAGTTAATCTTCCCGGAATATCTAAACCCAATGCCGGAAGCATAAATGATGTTATAGGTTCGGGTCCGCTCAGGTTAGCTTCAAATATTTCAGTATTAAAAACATTAGGAGAAGTTTTGTTTCCCAGATTATCGCGCTTGTAAGTGAATGCACCTGAGTATTTTTCTGTTCCTTCTCTGGTTCTCACATTGACAATACCAGAAGTTGCCTGACCGAACTCTGCATTAAAACCGCCGGTGATTACTTCAACTTCTTCTATTGCCGAGGCGCTGAGTTGCAGCCCAAAACCGGTTCCTGAAAGTGGATCCTGGACAGATACTCCATCCAGAAGAAAAGCGTTCTCATAACTTCTTCCGCCTCTTATGTTAATTTCATTATCAGCGGAAACTACACCTGTTTGCTGTGTTACAATGTTTTTTACATTCTCAACTATCAATGCATCAATTTCTTCTCGGGAAATAGTTTTCTTACTCTGAGTTTCTTCAGGATCAAGCAAGGGTTTATCACCTATGACAACAACATCCTGGTCAAGAGTAAGCACTGTTTCTTCAAGTCGAACATCAAGCTGCCTGGTTTTATTTGGTTCAATTTTAATTCCTGTGTATTGAAATGTCTTATAGCCAATTAGTGAAATATCAATGTTATAGTTACCAGGGTTTATTCCTGTAATCTTAAAAATTCCATTAATATCAGTAGCAGCGCCGTGATAAGTTCCTCTTAAAATTACGTTAACACCCGGTAATGGTTCTTTTGTATCAGCATCAGTTACAGTACCGGTTATGCTGCCGGTCTGTTGTGCAAACACATTCATACTAAAAAATAAAAACAATATTTGAAAAATTATTTTCACGGTATAAGCCCAAACTCCTCAAAGAATACTTTTTCAAGAAGGTCATCCACATTTTGATTTCCTCCATTGGACTGATGTAGTGGAAGACCGATAAAGAAAAGAGTTTTATTATTTGTAATGAAACCTATATTCCCTGAAATCAGTGAACTAGAAATATCATAGACTTCTGATGCAACAATCGAGCTTGGAACAAATGTTCTCACAAACGAAATTGTTACAGTCGTCTTTAAAGGAGGATAATTTATTTGTGGAGCAGATGGTAATATATCAGCACCGGCAAGCAAAAACGGTATCCGCTCACTCACGTTATCTATCGGAAGAAATCCTTGCAAGGTAGATAAATCAAAAACGAAAGTCGAACTCGAATCCTGAAACGTCATTGAGAAAGCTATTTTACCTCCCTGCTCGAGGTATTTATCAGTAACAATATTCAGCAGACTTAAGCGGGGATTTGAGGCTGAATACCAGTAGGTATATTTGAATAAACGCATCATCTCGTATATAGTGACATTTTCAAATGGAAGCGGCTGGTTTGCTAAATCATACTCATCAAATTTATCTGTTAAAGCACCTCCATTAATTGTATTGAAGATATTTCTGTAAAATAACATTGCCTCCATATCAGATGATGCACCGGAAAAGTTATCAAAGATCAGCACTTTACCTTTTGGTTTTTTTACATACCACGTCTCACCATTTTCAGGAAGAGAAATTTGATTAGAAGCTGCACCGGAGAGATCTACAGCCTGAACGTAAAATTTATTATCTGCATCTAACTGAAGTCCTGGTAATAACTGTGGATAAATATTTCTGTCCGAACCATTGAGTAATATTTCCATTTCAGGGACTGGTGCATTTAAGTCCTTTATACGAATTGTAATTAATCGGATCGAACCCGGGAGTGAGACGAAATTATTTGTATCATTAAGTGCAATATTTATAGCGCTGATTGATTCAACTCCATCCAGATCATCAGCATTCCATTGAAAAGTCATTACCGGAAAAGAAGTATCAGGAACAAATGCAAGTGATGTCCATTCAACTACAGGAGCGGAATTTTTTATAGGAAAGACCAAACTTGCCGGTTCAGGATCTATCATTCCAACGTCAAAATAAAATTCACCTGCATCATAAATTCCATTTTTGTTTGCATCGATGAATGGCTCGGGTCCAAAAGATATTCCGTTCCTGATTATTTCATTGTCATAGATTCCATTACCTTCAGCATCGACGGCAGCAACTTTAAATGTGTATAGGGTGTCAGATGAACCAATTGGCAGAGAAAATATGCTGTCGTTAGAAGTTGTAAAGCCCCAGTTACTGTCAATTCCTTCCCATTGAATATAGAAGCCAATAACAGTACCATCGGGATCATCTCCCCACCAATGTACGCGCAGTCTGCTGGGTTGTTGTACAATGCTTGAATCAGGATAGAGAAATAATCCTGTCTTTGGCGGTTTATTGCCAACAGGATTACTCACCGGATCATCCTTGCAAGAAGTAATCAGTAAAGATAAAGCTGCAATAATTATTAAGAGTATTTTCATTTAATCATTTTGTGAGACTCACCTTTGAGGTGAGTCTCACTTTGCTAGCGAATTACTTGAGTAAAATCATTTTTTTATTACTTGAAAAATCACCGACCTGAAGCCGATAGATGTAAATTCCAGATGCCAAATTACCAGCGTTAAAGTTGATTGAATGACGTCCGGCACTTATCAATTCATTATTGATCAAAGTTTTTACTTCCTGCCCGAGCATATTATATATTTTAAGTGTAACATTTCCTTCAGAAGGAAGAGTGTATTCAATTTTTGTTGAAGGATTAAAAGGGTTCGGATAGTTTTGTGAGAGATAATAATCCTCCGGCAAACCGACTTCAATTTCATTATTGGATAGACCGGAAAAGTCATCATTCTTTCTTGGGAATAATTTATAATTGGTGAAACCAAACCATAAAATACCTGTGATAGATTCCAGTGAATTAAATTGCTTCAGATGAATTGGAATAGTATCCTGACCAACTCGCCAGAAATTATGGTAACTATGATTACCGTACTGTAATGATACCCTTGCATCAGCGTTACTTGCATCTGCAACTAGTATATCACCATAATTAACATTTGCTGGTGGATCGTGAGGACCAACATCATCATCTGCATTTTCATCAGTCACGGTAACATTTTCATATTTTATTAAGACAGCTTCCCATTGCTCTGCCTGAACCGTATTACTTGGTAAAAGATTAATCGTGGCAGTTGAAAGAGCTTCGGGTTCGGGTATAGGGTTACCGCTTGGATGAACTGTAATATTTGATGGACTGTTAATACCAAAAATTTCTGTCACACTGAAATTCTCTCTTACTGTACCTGTTACAGTAATATCATCACCACGATTTCTTAGCAGTGTTTCGGTTCCGGCTATCTTAATTCCGCTCCACGGACCTCTGCCATTTTGTAAGTAAACTTGTGGACCTGAAAGTATTCCTGTTTCATTTCCATTAATATCACTTGTATCAGCAGTTACAATTCCTCTGACGGTAACCTCATAACCATTGTATCCACTAAATCCGCCACCGAAAGGACTATACTGAACATCCTGAATTGTAAGTGGTCTGTTCAAAACAAGGTAAAAGAAACGACTTTTTGTTGTATCTGCCGGAAAGATTGAAACGTTATTGTCATTATCTGTAGCCCTGATAAAAAAGTCAACTATGCTGGAATCAGGTTGACCGGGAATAATTGCCTGCCACGTATTACCAGTAGTATTATTCATTGGTAACTCAATATTACTTCCCAAATTTTTTCGATAGAATAATTGTGCAGAAGTAATCGTACCATCCTGATCTGATATCTGTGCTGACACTGTAACAGGTACGCCATATCCAACTTCCACAGGATTTCTTGTAACAGTTGATATCGTTGGAGCAAAGGTTAAAATATTTACGTCGTCTGGGTATGCCGGCATTATGATATTGATGTACTGATTACCACCGACATTTGTTCTGTTCTGAATATATCCTCTTACATATTCTAAAGTTGAACCCGTTGGAGGCCTTGTTAAATTATTTCTGTAATACGAAGATTGGTTACCAACATATACTCTCGTATTATTCTGATCATAGACATAAAAGAATCCCTGCCCGATAGGTGGAGGAGTTTCACTTACAGCAGTTACATTTCTCACTTCAACAAGAACTCCTTCCCATCTTTCTGCAAGAAGTTTTCCTTCAAAAGAACCAAGGTTGGCAAGTGAGTCAAGTGTGATAACTACAGGTTCTGGTCTATCCATAATTCCAAGTACACCGGAAGCTTCAAAGTTAATTGCATTTAGCTGTGTCGTTACATTAAACTCATCAACCCAGCCGGTAACTTTAATTACCATTCCAGTATCAAGAATATCAAAAGCGCTGGTAGAACTTGGATGTCTTACTAATATACCTGACCAGTCTGTATCCGTCGTGTCCTGCAGAAATAATGCAGGAGCTCCGGCAATAAGAACTACACCGCTATCAGGATTAGCATATTTATACGGCGCAACCATAACAACGCCAGTTACTGTTACCGTATCTCCGTTATAAGGAGAAGGCTGATCGCCTGTGGTAAGAATATCTGGCTGATATTGAATATCCTTAATTGTAATTTCAGGATACTGCTGCGCAAATAAGCTGATGCTAAGCATCAAAGTAAAAAAAACGGTTAATAGATTTTTCATTAGGATTCCTCCGATTATTTTATGACTAAAAATTTCCTGTTTCAATAAGCAAATATGCCAGATTTAAAAAAATCTGGCATATCTTTTAAATCTACTTAATAACTAAGAACTTACCTGTTTTTATTTCGCCGTTATTATTGTTTTTAACTGTAAAAAGATAAAGCCCGGTTGCAATTGCCTGCTCATTATCAGTAAGCAGATCCCAGGCATGTTCACCTCCTGCAAATTTTTGTTTCTTGTCAGAAGCATAGGTTTCAAACCATCTTATTTCCGAACTGTTGCTGCTGCCTGTATGCCTTATTCTTTTTATTACATCACCCGAAAGTGTGTAAATTGTTATCTCACATTCTTCAGGTAAATTGAAAAAATAAATTTTTCTTAGTCTTTCCGAACCGCCGTCCCAGATTGCATTACCATAATAAGGATTTGGATAAACTCCGATTTGTAGTTCAGGATCATCAGAGGGCGGTGTCCCGGGTATTATTCTTTCAAAATTTACCAACGGGCTCGATTCAAGTATATCAAGATCATTTTCAGGATCGCCTTCATCGAAAGCTGTAACTGAAAAAAGATATTGCCATCCATTTAACAAATTATCAAATTCAAACTTGTAAAAGTATTCTGTTGTATCTCCCTGGAAAGTTACAGGTGTTGAAAGGCGGACAAATTCAAATCCGGTATCGAATCCAATATTATTTCCAGCGCTGTCAAATGATGCAGCAACAATAAGGGCTTTCGTCAGGTCCTGCTGTTGAGTTAAATCAAATCCGGACTGAGTTCTGTAAATTTTATACCCCTCAAAATCTTCCTTACCTGAAATGGGATCAATAGAAGATTCTGCTCTTCTATCCCAATAAACTGTTGCTTTTTGACTCTCCGGAACAACTCTGACTTTTGGTGTAATCGGTGGAGCGGGCAAAATATATCTTGTTATTTTCCCATCACCATCAAGGTCCTCTCCGGGATCAAGTACACCATTCCGGTTTCTGTCTTCACCGTGATATGCTCTTAGTGCCCAGTCGGCATTTGAGTAAAGATTTGTTTTCTGTTCTTCTGTATCAAAATTCGGAGGATCGCTTCCAAATTTTTTGGCACAAACAATTGCAAAAACCACATTAATTGAATCACCGGCAGGTATATATCGGAACGGTCCATTTGATAAAAACACGGACCTGTTAGATGGTGGTCTAAGACTCTCCGGATTAATTCCTTTTTTCCACCTGTTGCTTCCTCCAAAATAACCATGCATTTTTTGATAACGCTCATTATCATCCTGCGGGGCAAAAAAGTTTGGATCGCTTGTATTTCTGAATTGCCATGAAGTGAATGCAACGGTTGGCAGTGTATCCGTTAAACCACCAGACTGGTAAATAAATTTTTCTGGAAGATTTGGTTCAGAACCGAGGTATAAAATACCAATATAGCTGTCTGTAAAGCCTACATCCCCTGCCGCATCGAACTCGTAAGCAATTTTAATCGAATCGTTATAACCATTGCCCCCTTTATTGTAAAATGCGCTTCCGGATGGTCTGCCGGTAACAATTGTATTTCTAACCACAGTATCCGTCCACAAACCAACAAATACGCTATCGAGGTATTTACCTGAGACATTTTTAATCCAGTAGTTAAATATGACAAAGAAATTAGCAAAGGAATAATTCCACGCATAAGTTTCCTGTCTTACTGTAACTCCAAGCGGGATATGCTCTAAGATTGGCTCCCCATTCAGAAAGACAGTGTTAGTATCAGTGTAGTTCATTAAGAAATCCTGGTGAGAAATTGCTAATGGACTAAAAACTCTCGAATCAAATAATGAAGATCTTTCTTTTACCTTGCTGCCTGCAGCATTAGTAAATTCAAAGCCGCCGCCTCTCGTTGAGACTGAGGAAACATCTATGGCACCAGTTGTAACGAATGGACCAACTCTATTGCCACCTTGCAAGTTATCGGTTCGGTATCCACCTATCCAGATTCCTCCATCAAAAAGATGTTCTATTCCGCTTCCAAGTGGAAATTCACAGCTTGGCTGCTCAGGCCAGAGAACAAAACCGTGACCGTAAGTCCCGAAGTTCGAAACTGTAATTCCAATATTGCCAACATTGCTGTATTTGCTGTTATCATCATCTAAAATTTTGGGGAATCTTCTGTCTTCATCGCCTTGATTGAAGGTAAAGGCACACAGAAACAAGGATAGAAATAATATCCGGTATTGAAATTTCATTTAGTAAGTAAAAGTAAAAAAAGTCTTTTTTAATTATCCGAGTGGTTTATAAACACAACCGCAAAATACACAAAAAAAGATTTGAAGTAAATAAAGAAAATGTTAAGAATTCAAGTTCGATGCTTGTGTGAAATTACTTTAAAAGTATCATTTTCCTTGTTTCGATAAAACTGCCGGATTGGAGCTGATAGAAATAGATACCTGATGTTAGTTCACCTTTTGTGGAAAATTCAATTTCATACTCGCCAGCTCCGCCTGTGGCGGATTCTTCATTAACTAAAGTCGCAACTTCATTTCCCAACACATCAAAAACTTTTAACGTAACATTACCGTTCACCGGTAACCGATAACCGATCATTGTGCTGGGATTAAATGGATTCGGATAGTTCTGGTAAAGTATAAATCCTTCCGGAGGATTACCTTCAGCGATTACACTGCTTGAACTTCCGGGGAAAAAATAAATTAGCATATTGTCTATCGTTGCACGCCACAAACCCCAGCTGTGACCTTCAGGTCTCTCGAGCCAATCGAGTTCGTAGTTTGCGCCGAGCAGGTAATCTCTGAAATCTCTCATATTTGTAAAAAGACTTTCATAAGTTCCCCAGATTGAACTCCATTTAATATCTTTAACAGAACCATTAACTATGAGATTGTAGGCTTCAAAACTATTTGGCCAGAAAGCCGCCGAATGAAGTCCGCATAAACCAAACACTTCCGGATGATTGTAGCTGATGAGTGCTGAAATATTTCCTCCGAATGAATCGCCGAGAACTAATCTTTCTTTTGGGTCAGCTTTAGTTTTATAATTTGCATCTATGTAAGGAACAAGTTCGTTCACAAAAAATAATCTGTACTGATTTCGCAGTGAACCGGCATATTCTTCATTTCTGTTATTTGGTTTTACGAATACTGCAATCACAGGTTGAATTTTTGAACTGTCGAGTAAATTATCAATAACATTCACTGCTTTGCCAAGACTAATATATTCTGAGCCATCCTGAAAATAAACTGTTGAATAAGTCGCTGCAGCTAAAGAATCATATCCGGGTGGCAAATAAATATTTAACTGATAATTTGTTCCAACGTTTGAACTAAAAATTGTTTTTGTAACAACTGTACCGTGAGGAATATTAGGATTAAAATTTATCTCCCACGGCTGAACATAAAGCGGCATTGAGAGTTCGGAGTTTGGACCAAAACCTCCCTGGCAAATATTCGGATTTTCAGGATCAAGAATCCAATTACTGCCATTTATAACAAATTTATAATCAAGCCGCGCATCCATTTCAAAATTTTCTGAGCGGTACCAGAAATTAGTCTGGCTAAGCTTTGTCATTGGCCAGACATTCATATTCCATCCATTAAAATCACCGGGAACAGATACCGAATTTGGATTACCCAGATAAATAAAATTAGCTGTTGAATCTTCTATGAAAGGAATTCCCAAAGTTCTTGCGTAAGTCATAAAGCTATCAACCGCAGCTTGCTTTGCAACAGGATCGCCAAGAGAATTAACGTAACTGATAAATTGCTGGAACTGGGATTGGCTGAATGTTAAAGATGAAAGAATAAAGAAAAAAGTAAAAAGGAATTTTTTCATCTGAATGCTCAATTCTTATTTAGAATATATTAAATATATTGATATCAATTCAATGCTCACAAAACCCAGCTGTAAATCTTTTTATTCATCCAGTTTTCAATTGAGATATAAACTTCATTATTTGGGAAGTGTGATTGTTTAAAGCTTTTCGTTACACTTGATATTTTATTGAATTCACTTTCGTTTTCATAATAAAAATATCTGACAATGTATGTCCCGCTTGTTGTTTGATACGGAATTTGTGCTAAATCTGAAAAAGAAAATTCTGTTAAGTTAATTACATTCATCAGGGTATCCAGTAATCCAAGATATAACGTTGAGTCCGCAGCGTATGTGTTATATCTATAAGCAAATGAATTTTTAGGATACCGGTACATAAAATACACTGATGGATTAGTATTTGCAGTTTCTTTTCCATCAAGTATGATTAAGGAATCAGAAATCAGCAGGTTGTACTTATCATTGAAACTATTCCCATTAAATTCGATTTCATAGACACCTGTAATATGCCCAAGTTTTATTCTTGCATTTGCAGGACCGAGTGCAGTAAGACACACACCAGGCTTACTTATTCCTCGAATGTCAACGATTACTTTTCTATCCTCAAATCTTGAATAAGTGGAAATACCATAGTTATAACAGCCGTAAATTTTTTCTGTCTGCAATTCAATAAATATCTCCGGGGCGGAGACAGTT
>Ga0209498_1001312_pt1 | contig 15280 bp, 13 predicted proteins | sample WalLakDeSediment_FD_184131 | JGI IMG/M metagenome (GOLD analysis project Ga0209498, IMG submission 184131) | Lake sediment microbial communities from Walker lake, Nevada to study Microbial Dark Matter (Phase II) - Walker Lake 11/02/13 Deep... | ecosystem: Environmental > Aquatic > Freshwater >... | reverse complement strand
CGTGCTCGATGAAGGCGTCGGGAAGTCCGAGGGTCCCCATCCGTTCCGGCACCGGGAGGCCCGGATCGTCCAGGATCTCGCGGGCCAGGAAGGCCCCGAACCCGTTTGCCACCGCTCCCTCCTCCAGCGTGAGGATGGCCCGATGCTCCACCAGGATGCGGCCCAGGAGCTCGCGGTCGTAGGGCTTCATGAAGCGGCAGTTCACCACCGCCGCCTCGACCCCCTCCTCCGCCAGCCGGGCTGCGGCCTCCAGGGCCGGAAGGACCATGGTCCCCACGGCCAGGAGCGCCACGTCTCCTCCCTCCCGGAGCTGCTCCCAGCGACCCCGCTCCACCCCGGGGATGTCGGAGAGGGCCGGAACTTCGGCCGGCACCGCATCCCGGGGATACCGGATCGAAAACGGGGCGTCATTGGACTCCAGCGCATGCCGGAGGAGCGCCAGCATTTCGGCACCATCCTTCGGGGCGGTGACCACCATCCCCGGGACCGACAGCATGTAGTTGATGTCCAGGGCCCCGTGGTGGGTTGGACCGTCTTCCCCGGCGATCCCTGCCCTGTCCATGCAGAAGACCACGGGGAGGTTCTGCAGGGCCACGTCGTGGACGATGTTGTCGAAGGCGCGCTGCAGGAAGGTGGAGTAGATGGCCACCACCGGCTTCACGCCCCGGGTGGCCAGCCCCGCCGCGAAGGTCACCCCGTGACCCTCGGCGATCCCCACGTCGAAGTGCCGCTCGGGGAACACGCGGTCGAAGATGTCGGTGCTGGTCCCCCCGGGCATGGCGGCCGTGATGGCCACCACGCGCTCGTCCAGGCGGGCCAGTTCGGTGAGCCCCTTCCCGAAGACCTCCTGGTACCGGGGGAGCCCGGCCACCTTCTTCTTCCCGGCCCCCGACACCTTGTCGAAGGGCCCGGATGCATGCCACTTCACCGGATCCGCCTCGGCGGGGGCGTAGCCTTTCCCCTTGTGGGTGACCACGTGGACCAGGAGGGGGCCGCTCATTTCCCTGACCCGCTCGAAGGTGTCCAGCAGCGCATCCAGGTCGTGCCCGTCCACCGGACCGATGTAGCGGAAGCCGAGCTCCTCGAAGAGCATTCCGGGCACCAGGAGGTGCTTCACCGACTCCTCCACCCGGCCCGCCACGGCCTCCATCACCCCGGTGAGGGACCGGGGCCCCTTCCGGAGGAGGGACTTCACCTGGTCCCGCACCCGGTCATAGACGGGGTTCGTGAGGACCGAGGTGAGGTACTTGTTCATGGCGCCCACGTTGGGGGCGATGGACATGTCGTTGTCGTTCAGGACGACGATGAAGTCCCGGTCCGTATGGCCCGCGTTGTTGAGCGCCTCGTAGGCAAGCCCGCACCCCATGGAGCCGTCGCCGATGATGGCCACCACCTTCTCGTCTCCACCCATGACGTCCCGGGCGGCGGCCATCCCCAGGGCGGCCGAGATGGAGGTGGCGGCATGGCCGGCACCGAAGGTGTCGTACTCCGACTCGTCGCGGCGGAGAAAGGGCGAGAGTCCCTGGTACTGGCGAATCGTGGGAAAGCGATCGTTGCGCCCAGTGAGGATCTTGTGGATGTAGGCCTGGTGCCCCGTGTCCCACACCAGCTTGTCCCGGGGGGTCTCGAAGGCGTAGTGAAGCGCCACCGTGAGGTCGGCCACCCCGAGGCTGGCCCCGAAGTGCCCTCCGATCCCCGCCACCACGTCGATGTGGCGGTCCCGGAGTTCCCGGGCCAGGGCCTTCAGCTCGTCGCGGGAATACCCGCGGATGTCCGCCGGCCCCTGAATATGGTCAAGTCGTGCCACGCCTCTCGTCTCCTCTCGGACTTCTCGGCTCGTGTGTGAGCGTACTCGTGCGCGCGTCTCGTACCCGCGCGTCGCTCTCGTGCGCGCGTCTCGTACCCGCGCGTCGCTTCGGGACGTCTCGCGGGCGTGCTTGACGCGCGCGGGGGCCCCGGCCCCAAGATATCACAACATGTCGCCCCTCGCCTGACCCCGGACTCAGCGATCCCGTTCCACCACGTAGCGGGCAAGCGCCGCCAGCGCCGGCGAGTCCACGCCCGACACCGCCAGCGCCGCCAGGGCCTGGTCCACCAGAGAACGGGCCTCGGCCCGGGCACCCTCCACGCCCAGCAGGCGGACATAGGTGGACTTGTCCAGGTTGGCGTCGGAGGGCTCCTTCCCCAGTTCCGCAGCGGAGGCCGTGGCATCCAGGATGTCGTCCGCCACCTGAAAGGCGAGCCCCACCGCGCGCCCGTAGGCCTCGAGGGCCGCCAGGCGGGGGGCAGGGGCTTCGGCCGCGAGCCCCCCCATCCGGAGCGCGGCGGTGAGAAGCGCCCCGGTCTTGGCACGGTGAAGCGCGTCGAGCTCGGTGCGCGCCAGCGCCCTCCCCTCCCCCTCCAGGTCCAGCGCCTGCCCGCCCACCATGCCGCCGGCCCCCGCGGCCCGGGCCAGGGTGCGGACCAGCTCCCGACGTGTCTCGTCGGGGAGTCCGAGCCGACCTGCTGCCTCCCACGCCTCGAGCCCCGCGGCGGGAATGAGCGCTGCCCCTCCCAGGGTGGTGGGTCCGGCCCCCCAGGTGATGTGGGGCGTGGGCACCCCGCGACGGAGCGGTGCGTTGTCCATGCAGGGCAGGTCGTCGTGCATCAGCGAGTAGGCATGCACCAGTTCCAGGGAGGCCGCCAGGGCCTCGATGGCCTCGGGAAGCTCCCGTGAAGCAGTCTCCCCATCCCCGTCCTGCGGCGGCCTGCACGCCCGCCAGGCCTCCATGCAGAGGATGGGGCGGAGGCGCTTGCCACCCGTGGTCACACCCTGCCGCACCGGTTCCCGGAGCGCCACGTCCAGGTGCGGGAGGATGCGGTCGAGCGCCGACGCCAGATTCCGCTCCACCCGGGCGCGCTCGGCTCCCAGGAAGGAGGCGAGGTCGAAGGGCTCCGCGGTCCGGGCGGGTGCCGTCACCGCCGACCTCCCGGCCCCGCTCCCGCACCGGCTCCCGAACTCGCCCCCGAGCCTGACCCCGAGCCTGTCCCCGAGCCTGACCCCGAGCCTGACCTCGAGCCTGGCCCCGAGCCCCTGGCGTCGCCGGATCCGTCCCCGCCGGAAAAGGCACGGGTACGGGTCTCCCCGTCGCCGCCCACCAGCTCCTCCACCCGGAGTTCGGCCTGGGCCAGCAGGGCCTCGGCCTCGCGGATGTGGCGCACCCCTTCCTCGAAGAGGGCCAGACCGGCTTCCAGTTCCACCTCGCCCCCTTCCAGGTGGGCCACGATGCGGTCCAGGCGTCGAAGGCGGGACTCCAGGGAGAGGACAGCCTCGTCGGGGGAGGAGGTCAGGCCAGGCTCCACATCAGGCTCCACATCAGGCTCCACATCAGTCATGTCGAGGTCGGGGAAGGAGGAGAGGTGTCGAGTTCCAGGGGGTCGGGCTCGATTCCGGTGACCCGGCAGGCCACCCGGCTGTCCACGAGGCGCAGGGTGAAGTCGGGGTGGGCGCGGAAGTCATCTCCGGTCCGGAGCACCCTGCCCTCGGAACTCCGGGGCACGGCATAGCCGCGACGGAGGGTGGAGAGAGGAGAAAGGGCCTCCAGGCGGGCGGCCTGGGTGGCCAGTCGCTCCCGGCGCCGCGCCACGGCGTCCCTCCCCGACCGTTCCAGCCGCCCCGAAAGGCGTTCCAGCGCAGTGCGGCGCGGCTCCACCATGCGGCGCCACCCCAGGTTCAGGCGGTTTTCAGTCCGCTCCATCCGGAGGCGGCGGCGCTCCACCTGACCGCGAAGCCCTCGGGCCAGGCGAGGGCGAATCCGGGTGAGGAGGTCGAGGAGCGCGTCGCCATCACTCACCGCCGCCTCGGCGGCAGCCGACGGCGTCGGAGCCCGAAGGTCGGCCACCAGGTCGGAGAGGGTCACGTCCGTCTCGTGGCCCACGGCCGAGATCACCGGGACCGGGAAGGCGGCAATGGCCCGGCAGACGGGCTCCTCGTTGAAGGCCCAGAGGTCCTCGACCGAACCCCCACCCCGCCCTACGATCACCACGTCCACTTCTCCGCTTTCCGCCAGCACGCGGAGAGCCTCGGCCACCTCCGCGCTTGCACCTTCCCCCTGGACCCGGGCGCCACGGAGCAGGACCCGGGTCCATGGGGCGCGACGCCGGATCACCGAAAGGATGTCGCGGAAGGCAGCGCCGGTGGGAGAGGTGACCACGCCCACCGTGCGCGGAAAGGTCGGGATCGGGCGCTTCCGGGCCGGATCCAGGAGCCCGTCGGCCTCAAGGCGCCGCCGCAGCTTCTCGAAGGCGATCTTCCAGAGCCCCTCCTCTCCCTCGGCTGCCAGCTCCCGCACCACGAACTGGGTCTCCCCACGGGCCTCGTACAGGGTCACGGACCCGTGGACCCGAACCTTCATCCCCTCGTCGGGATCCATGGGAAGACGGGACGCCGCCGGACGCCACATCACGCAGCGGAGCTGGGCGCGTTCGTCCTTGAGGGTGAAGTAGCAGTGTCCCGATCGGGCCCGGGTCCAGTTGGCCACCTCTCCGGAGATCCAGAGCGACGGAAGCACCTCCTCCAGCAGCGCCCGGATGGCGGAGTTGATCTCGGAGACACTCCAGACCCGGGGCTCCGTGGCGGCGAACCCGGACTCCAGCACGGACTCGGAGGCAGACTCGGAGGCAGACTCGGACGCGGCCTCGGACGCGGCGGCGCTGAAGAGATCCAGGTCCTCTCCCTCCGCCTCCCCCGACGTCACGCCGGCACCTCCTGCTCGCTCCGAGCCCGGATGGCCTCCGCCGCCTGCACCGTATTGGCCAGGAGGGTGGCGATGGTCATGGGTCCCACCCCCCCGGGAACGGGCGTGAGGGCCCCGGCCACCTCCCGGACCCCCTCGAAGTCCACGTCGCCCACGAGGCGGTAGCCCCGGGGCGCCGAGGGATCGTCCACCCGGTTCACCCCGACGTCGATGACCACGGCGCCCTCCCGGACCATGTCGGCGGTCACGGTGTCGGGGCGCCCGACGGCCACGACGAGGATGTCGGCCAGGCGGGTCACGGCGCCCAGGTCCGGGGTCCTGGAATGGGCCACCGTGACCGTGGCATCCCCGCCCCTCCCCCGGCGGAGGAGAAGCGAGGCCATGGGTCGACCGACGATGTTGGAGCGTCCGACCACCACCACGTGCTTTCCGGCGGGATCGTGGCCCGAGCGGAGGAGCAGGTCCACCACCCCCTTTGGCGTACACGGGGCCAGCACATCATCGGCCCCCACGGCCAACCGTCCCACGTTGACGGGATGAAAGCCGTCCACGTCCTTCTCGGGGAGAATGGCTTCGAGAATGGCCTCTTCATCGATGTGCCGCGGGAGGGGGAGCTGGACGAGGATCCCGTGAATGTCCGGGTCGGCGTTCAACCCCTCGACCACGCCCAGGAGTTCGTCCTCCGAGACGTCGGCAGGCAGATTGATCTGGCGAGAGTGGATGCCCACTTCGGCTGCCGCCCGGTTCTTCATCCCCACGTAGGCCCGGCTGGCAGGGTCGTCCCCCACGAGCACCGTGGCCAGCCCGGGGATCCAGCCCGGAGTTCCGTTATGGCCGGAAGCCCGGCGGGCCACCTGCTCCTTCAACTCGGCCCGAAGCGTGCGGGCCACCTCGGTTCCCGAAATGATCGTCGCCGGCATGGCGGTCAGCTCCCGGTCATGGCGATGGGTTCATGATGAGGGGTTCGTGGTTGGGGCGTTCAGCGGGCGAAGTCGACGGCCCGCGTCTCGCGGATCACGACGACCTTGATCTGCCCGGGGTACTGAAGTTCCTCTTCGAAGCGCCGGGCCACCTTTTCGGAGATGCGGGACATCTCCTCGTCGGAGACCTTGTCCGGCTCCACCATGACCCGGACCTCGCGGCCGGCCTGCACGGCAAAGCAGCGCTCCACGCCCGGGTACTCCAGCGCGATGGCCTCCAGGCGCTCGAGACGCTTCACGTAGGTATCGAACATCTCTCGGCGGGCGCCGGGGCGGGATCCCGAGATGGCGTCGGCGGCGGTGACCAGGAAGGCCTCCACCGAGTGGTGGGGCTCCTCGTCATGGTGGGCCCGGATCGAATTCAGCACCACCTCCGGTTCGCCGTGCTTCGAGCAGAGGGCGTGGCCCAGCTCCACGTGCGTTCCCTCGTGGTCATGGGTCATCCCCTTCCCCACGTCGTGGAGGAGTCCCGCACGCTTGGCGAGCTGGATATCGGCGCCCAGCTCCGCGGCCATCATCCCGGCGAGGCGTGCCACCTCCCTGGAGTGGGTGAGCTGGTTCTGCCCGTAGGAGGTCCGGAAGCGGAGCCGCCCGAGGACCTTCACCACCTCGGGGTGGACTCCGTGGATGCCCAGGTCGTAGAGGGCCTGTTCGGCCGCCTCCCGCATCCCTTCCTCCACCTCGCCCCGGGACTTCTCCACCACCTCCTCGATGCGGCCGGGGTGGATGCGCCCGTCCTCGATGAGCTTCTCCATGGCGATGCGGGCGATCTCGCGCCGGACCGGATCGAAGCCGGAGAGGACCACCGCCTCGGGGGTGTCGTCGATGATGACGTCCATCCCGGTGGCCTGCTCAAAGGCCCGGATGTTCCGGCCCTCCCGCCCGATGATCCGCCCCTTCATGTCGTCGGAGGGGAGCTGGACCACCGACACGGTGGCCTGCTGCGTCTCCTCGGCGGCCATGCGCTGGATGGCCAGGGCGATGATCTTCTTGGCCTCCCTCCGACCATCGCGCTGGGCCTCGTCCCGGATTTCCCGAAGAGACTGGGCGGCCTCCGCCCGGGCCTCGTCTTCCAGGTCCGAGATCAGACGCTGCAGCGCCTCCGCCCGGGAGACCCCGGCCAGGGACTCCAGCCGCCCCCGGGCCTCCGCCTCGGCGGCCAGCACATCGCGCTCCCGCCGGTCGAGGCCGGCTTCCCGCTCCCGGAACTGGTCGGCGCGGGTTTCCTGCCCCACGTCCCGCTCGTTCAGAAGATCGAACTTGCGGTCCAGTGCATCGGACCGCTCCTCGCTTCGTCGTTCGGCTCGCTCCACCTCCTCCCGCCGCCGGGCTTCCTCCCGCTCCCAGCTTTCCCGGAGACGGGCCGCCTCATCCCGGCCGGCGAGTTCGGCCGTCTTGCGGAGCGAATCAGCCTCTTCCCGGGCGCGCTCCACGATCCGCTGGGCCTCGTCGCGGCCCTCGGCTCGTTCCTGCTCGCGTCGGGCCAACTCACGCCGGCGGCCCAGCCCATGCCCCACAGCGAGGCCAATGAGCAGCGCAACCACCGCGGCGACCACAAGGGCCAGCGGGGAATCCATGTATGATCTCCAGAATCAGACGGCGAAAGCCGGCCGAGAACAGTCTCAGGGTCAGAATCGACCTCGTAGAATAGGAACCCCGGCCCTCCCGGGGCAAGCACGCAGCCGACAGGCGGGGGCAAGTCAGGGGCCGGGCGAGGGCCAGGCGAGGTTCAGGCGGGGGCCGGGCGGGGGCCGGGTGGGCACTCAGCCGCCCAGTTCTTCCTCGATGCGTCGGGCGAGATTCGTGGATCGGGAGGCCACCTCCTTCCGGAGTCGATCGACCTCCTCCTGCGCCTCGAAGTACCGGTCGGTCATGGCCAGGGCCGCCAGGATCACCGCCCGGTGCCCCTCCACCAGCCCCGACAGCTCCCGGATCTCGCGGATGCGTTCGTCGAGAAAGGCCGCGCAGGCCCGCGTGTACTCCGGATCGGCGGAGGAACGAAGAACATGCTCCTCCCCGGCGATGCGGACCGTGACCGTGCTCCTTCGGACCCCGTCGTTCATGGCGCGCTCTCCCTCATGCCTGATCCTCCAGGAACCGGATCCGCGCCAGCAGACGCTCCACCCCCTCCTTCCCCTCGCCGATGCGGGCGCGGAGATCCGCGTTCTCCACATCGAGCTCCCGTACCCGGCGCTCCAGTTCGGCGGGGTCCAGGGCGCCACGGGTCACCTTGCGCATCAGCGCTTCGGCCTCGGCCACCCGCCCCTCTTCCCGGCGGATCCGCGCCCGGAGGGTCTCCATTTCACCCAGAAGCTGGCCCACGGCTCCCTCGAGCCGCAGCAGGGCCTGGCGCTCCAGGGGCTCATCCTCCGCGGATGCGGACACCTGTTTCCTCCTCAAGGGACCGGGTCACCTGCGCGATGGCCTTGTCCACCTCTCCGTCGGTCAGGGAACGGCCGTCGGCCCGAAAGCGCAGGCGAATGGCCACCGACCGCATCCCGGGGTCGACCCCAGGACCCACGTAGACGTCGAACACTTCCACCTCTCGAAGATGCATGCCGCCGCGCGTTTCGGCCACGCCCACGACATTCCCCGCCTCCACCGAGTCCGGAACCAGGAGGGCCAGGTCCCTCTCCACTCCGGGATGCGTTGGAAGGGCCCGATGCCGCGGAATCGGTCGAGGATGGGGAAGGGCCGGAAGGGATAGCTCGATGGCCCAGACGGCGCCGGCCCATGGCGGAAGATCGAGTCGGGCGGGATCCACCCGGCCGGCCCACCCCACGGCGGGAGTCGCGGCCGACGCCGGACCCGGGACCGCAAGGGCCGTCTCGGGCACGAAGAGGCTGAACTCATCGCCCTCCGGTGATCCCACCTCGCTGGCCGGCTGCGGGGCAGTCCCGGGCCAGGCGGTCAGGCACAGGGCATCGAGGAGCCCCTTCACATCCCAAAGGTCAACGGGGGCCGCCTCCCCGGTCCAGTGCCCCGGCGCCCGGTTTCCGTGCAGCACCACCGCCAGGTGGGTCTCCTCCCTGGGGAGCGCCCCAGGTTCCGATGGGGGAAAGAAGACCGTACCGACTTCATGGAGGCGAACGTCCCGGTTCCCCCGGGCCAGGTTGTACTCCACGCGGCGGAGGAGGGCGGGAAGGAGGGCACCTCGGAGCCACCTTTCCTCTGCCGACACGGGGTTCATGACCTCGACCTCGCCTTCCCCCTCGGGCGCGAAGGCCGGCGTCTGAGCCTCGAGGAATCCCTGCCCCGACAGAAAGGACCGGAGCCGATCCTCGAGGGCAAAGAGAGGATGGTCCGGGACGTTTCCCGGGCGGTAGGGCGCCAGGGTATCGGGGAAACGGTCGTACCCATGGCGACGAGCCACCTCCTCGATGAGGTCCACCTCACGGGTGACGTCCCAGCTCCGCCACCCGGGGACCCGCACCCGCAGCGCGTCGTCGCCGGCTGGCTCCACGCCGAACCCCAGGGGGGTCAGGAGCTCCGTTGTGGCCTCCGCGGAGAAGGGGAGGCCCAGCACCTGCTGGATGCGGCGCAGACGAAGCGTGAGGTCCCGGGTGCCGCCGGCCGGGCGAGCGGACGCCGCGCCGGAGTCCGTCCCCACATCCAGGATCGGGCCCTCGGGAGAGCCGCCCGCCGTGGCGAGAATCACCCGGGCACAGCGAAGGAGCGCCGCCATCAGGCCGTCGGGGTCCACCCCCCGCTCGAACCGATAGGAGGCATCGGTGGAGAGCCCCACCGCCTTCCGCGTGGCCCGGATGGGACCGGGGGTGAAGAGGGCACACTCGAGAAAGAGGTCCGTGGTTCCCAAGGTGACTTCGGATGCCTCGCCGCCCATTACCCCGGCGAGCGCCACGGGCTCGTGGGCATCACAGATGGCCAGCATCTCGGGATCCAGGGGGCGATCCACGCCGTCCAGCGTACGCAGCATCTCCCCGCTCCGGGCTCGCCGCACCACGACCTGCGCGCCGCCCAGCCGGTCCAGGTCGAAGGCGTGAAGCGGCTGGCCCGTCTCCAGGAGAACGTAGTTGGTCGCATCCACCACGTTGTTGATCGGGCGGGCCCCCACTGCCCGGAGCCGCGCCTGAAGCCACGCCGGCGAGGGTCCGACCTGAATCCCCCGGATAACGAGGCCAAGGTAGCGGGGGCATCGCCCCGTATCCTCGACGCGGAGCGTCATGCCCGCGCCCGAGGCCTCCGGGACCTGGCCGGGCTCCTGGCTCACGGCCCTGGCCACGCCCTCGGCGCCGAACCCGAGCCCAGGGCCGGCCCCGAGCCCAGCCCCGAGCCCAGCCCCGAGCCCGGCCCCGCCCCCGACCCCGGCCCCGGGGAGGCCCGAGTCCGACGAGGAAGGCGGAAGGGGCGGGTCTGCCAGGGAGGCCTCCCCCCGGACTGCCAGTTCCCTCGCGATTCCCCGGTGCGACAGGAGATCGGGCCGATTCGATGTGACCTCGACCTCGAGACGGACGTCATCGAGCCCCAGCGCGGCCACGAGGGGCGCACCCACCGCAGCGCTGGCCTCGGTGGGGTCCAGGTGGAGCTCCATGAGCCCGTCCTTGCCCCGCCCCAGCCCCAGTTCGGCCTCGGAGCAGAGCATTCCCTCGGACGCCTCCCCACGCAGGCGCGCCTTTCGAATTTCCATCCCCCCGGGAAGCGTGGAGCCCACCGGAGCCAGCGGGTACCACCCTCCGGCCTTCACGTTCGGTGCGCCACAGACGACCTGGACGGTGCCCGCCCCGGTCTCCACCTGGCAGACCCGGAGACGGTCGGCGTTGGGATGCGGATGAACCTCGAGCACCCGGGCCACGACGATCCCGTCGAGGCCCTCGGAGAGCCGGTGCATGGATTCCACCGGGTACCCCAGGTCGGTGAGACGTTCAGCGAGGGATTCGGGGGTGCCCTCGAGATCAGGCGCCAGGGCCTGGAGCCAGCGGTAGGAGACGTTCATCGATCGGCAAACTGGCGGAGGAAGCGAATGTCGTTCTCGAAGAACGCCCGGATATCGGGGATGCCGTACTTGAGCATTCCGATGCGCCCGGGACCCATCCCGAAGGCGAAGCCGGTGTAGCGCTCGGGGTCGATCCCGCAGGCCTCGAACACGGCGGGATCCACCATGCCCGCGCCCATGATTTCCAGCCAGTCGGTTTCCTGCTCCTGGCCGTCGGCATCCACGTAGACGCGCTTCACGTCTACCTCGGCCGAGGGCTCGGTGAAGGGGAAGAACGACGGACGGAACCGAACCCGTGTCCCCGGGCCCCAGTACCGCCGTGCAAACTCCGCCAGCGTCGCCTTCAGATCCACAAAGGTGATTCCCTCGTCCACGACGAGCCCTTCCAGCTGGAGGAAGGCCGGAGCATGCGTGGCGTCATAGGTGTCGCGCCGATAGACCATCCCCGGGGCGAGGATGCGAATCGGGGGAGCGTATTCCTGCATGACCCTGACCTGAACCGGCGAGGTGTGGCTCCGAAGGAGGTGCCCGCCTTTCAGGTAGAGGGTGTCCTGCTCGTCGGCCGCCGGATGGTCGAGGGGGGTGTTCAGGGCCTCGAAATTGTACCACTCGGTCTCGGCTTCCGGCCCTCGGGCGCGGGTAAAGCCCATTCCCCGAAAAATGTCCCAGAGTTCGTCGACCACGTGGGTGATGGGATGCCTGCCCCCTGGAAAGCTCCGACGTCCCGGAAGGCTCAGGTCAGGGCGGGATGTGGATGTACCGGACGCTCCCGGGCCACGGCCTCCCGAGGCGCGAGCGATCGCTCGCTTGCCCGTCCCGGTGGCGCCGGGCGCAATCACACCAGGCTCCGCACCCGACGCGAGATCCCTCCCCGGGGTACCGCTCGACGGGGTGCCGCTCGACGGGATTCGGTGATCCGACCCCGGCTCCGTCTTGGAGGCCGGAGATGTGGCCCCCCCCCTCGAAGCCTCCTGAACCTCGGAGGCGCGAGCGTCGAGCGCGTCCTGCAGGGATGCCTTGACACGGTTCGCCTCGGCGCCAAGGGCCGGACGGTCAGCTGGGGGGATCTCCCCCAGCCGGCGCAGGACGGCGGAGATGCGTCCGTCTTTCCGACCAAGAAACTGAACACGGACGGATTCGAGGCCGCCCGAGTCCGAAGCTTCACGGGCTGCCGCGAGGGCCTCGCCTTCCAGAGCTTGCAGTGCCTCGATCAGCGATTGCGTATCGCTCATTCCCTCTGCCTTCCCTCTGCCTTGGGTTCGCGGGGCACCAGGCCGAAGCGCCGTCCTCCACTTCGGCCGGTACCCCCGTCGGGACCGTCAGCCCCCGGGGTCCAAGACTCCGACCCGCACGGGCGGCCGTATTCTGAATTCTGAGAGCTTTTCTGATTCTAAGAGCTTTCCTGCCGGCGCGTACACCCCTACCCCCACGCCAACGGGGCCCTCCGGAAACGTCCCGGAGAGCCCCGCCTGCGTTGCTTCGTTCCCCTAAACCCCCGGCAAGGCTCTGCTCGAGGCCAGAGGAAACGAGCCCCGTCAGTTGGCTTCGAGCGCGCCCTTGGCCCTCTCGGCCAGCGCTCCGAAGGCCGAAGCATCGTGGACGGCGAGGTCCGCGAGCGCCTTACGGTCGAGCTCGATTTCTGCCTTCTTCAGGCCATCCATCAGGCGCGAGTAAGACAGGCCGTTCTGGCGCGCCGCCGCATTGATCCGGGTGATCCAAAGGCTGCGGAAATTCCGCTTCTTCTTCTTGCGGTCCCGGTAGGCGTGCTGCCAGCCTTTCTCCACCGCATCCTTGGCGGTGCGGTAGAGCTTCTTCCGACCGCCAAAATACCCCTTGGCGACCTTGAGTACCTTCTTCTTCCGGTCCTTCCGGGCCGGTGCTCCGGTTGTGCGTGGCATGATGCGACTCCTTCTTCCTTACAGGGTCGGGAGGAGCCGGTTCATCCGACCCTCATCCACCTTGGCGACGAGCGTGGCCTGGCGCAGACGACGCTTCCTCTTGGTGGTCTTCTTGGTGAGAATGTGACTCTTGTTGGCGCGGCGGCGCCGAAGCTTCCCGGTCCCCGTGCGCTTCAGGCGCTTCGCGGCAGCCCGGTTCGTCTTCATCTTAGGCATGCTACAGAACCCTCCTTATCGTACCGCAATCTCCCCGCGATGGACTACTTGTCCTTCAACGGCGCGATTACCATGAACATGGTCCGACCTTCGCGGGTCGGTGCGCTCTCGATCTTCCCGAGGTCCTCCACCGCTTTCGATACGCGTTCGAGCACCCCAAGCCCAAGCTCCGGATGGGAGAGCTGCCGTCCCCGGAACATCATCGTGACCTTCACCTTGTCCCCTTCCTCGAGGAAGCGGCGGACGTGGCGGGTCTTGAATTCGTAATCGTGATCCTCGATGCCGGGGCGGTACTTGACCTCCTTGACCGAGACCGTGTGCTGCCTCTTGCGGGCTTCCCGTGCCTTTCGCTGCTCCTCGTACCGATACTTCCCGTAATCCATCAGCTTGCAGACGGGGGGACGGGCCTCGGGCGCGACCTCGACCAGGTCAAGTCCGGCCACTTCGGCACGTTGTTTGGCGTCATCTAGGGCTATGATCCCGACCTGCTCTCCGTCCGCGCCAATCAGTCGGACGGGGCTGATCCGGATCTGCTCATTGACGCGGACCCTTTGATCCTTTATGGCTCGTTCCTCCGTGCTGCGTTCGGGGGCGGACACCGAACAGAAAGAAAAACGGCCCGTCCAATGGAGGGCCGAAACAATCCCTCCCCCGGCGACAGCAGGCCGGAGGATGGAGGATTCAAGACCCGACGGCACTTCCGCTGAACGGCGGCCGATAGGTGGAGGGACATCCCTCGCTTCCGCATTTTTCTGCGTAGAAGATAGTGGCGCGTCGCGGTGCGTCAACCCTGACCCACCGGGAACCGCACACCCTCGGTCGGTCCCTCCCGGTGGGGCATGGGCCTCCTGCCGGTGGAGCCCACCAGGACTGAGGCCCCGCGCACATGCGCTCAACAAGTGCCCCGGCCCACCGCGCTGTGGACTCGATGGGGACGGCTCGCGTTCTGTTGTCGTGGAATGTGGTGTCCCCGTCTTCCATGGAGTTGCCCTCTCCCCGTGGCGAAGCTCCAGGAAGAGGTGGAGTGCCCCCGAAGCCTCGCCTCCTGCTGAACCACCTCACCCCTCCCTTATCGCCCCGGGAATCAACATGCCCATCCGTTCCCACCTCCAGCAGGATGCAGCCTCGCTTCTCCTATTCCTCCGGGTGGCCCGTGGCTCCCCCATCCTCAGCCCGGCCTCTCACGCCAATCCACCCTGCCCGCGGTGCGGGGCCGGGGCCCCCTATCGTTGGGGCACCTTTTCCGGGCGTCAGCGCTTCCGATGCCGAACGTGCAGGCGAACCTTCAGCGACCTGACCGGGAGTCCATTTCAACACGCACGCGACCTTGCCTCCTGGCGTCAATTTCTTGAATGTCTCGCCCATGGGTGTTCGCTCCGCGCGACATCCTTCCATTGCGGAATCTCCCTCACCACCGCATTCCGCCGCCGGCACCGCATCCTCTCATGGAGAATGCGCTTCGAAGAGACAGCTCCGTCCCTCCGCGGCTGCGTCGGTCTGCATGAGCTTCGCATCCCCGAGTCATTCAAGGGATCGAAGTCACTCCCCCGACCGCCACGGACGCACGCCCCTCCCTGGCGCGAGCGGACCAGGGGCGATCGAACTGCCCTGGTGCTGGTTCTTGTCCGGGATCAAACCGCGTCCCCGGTGTTGCTGCCGAACCGAAGTCGCGCCCGACTGGTGGGGGTCGTCGGTCGGCCTCCTCATGCTGGGACCCTTCGGGCGTGCCTCGCCCAGAACCTGAACCGCGGAGCCTGTCTCCATCCTGCAGTCTCGCCCACGTGGCGGGGATGGCCATCGCCGGGCGTGTTCACTACCAACGACGTGAAAACCAAGGGATGCCGATGCCCAAGGTCCATGAGAGGCCGGTCCAACCCCGTGTCGGACATCGCCCCCCGGATGCGAGAGGGCGTCGTGAAGTACCGAAACCGCCTGCGTCGATGGCTCCCTCGCTTCCGGGGGGTCGCCACCCGGTACCTGCCCCATTACCTGGTCTGGTTCGAAGCGTGGGCGGCCGTTTTCCCCGACGATGGAGACCTGGAGCGGTGGAGCGCGGGAGGGCCAGACCGCCACAGTCACGAACGGAACAGCGGGACGGGAAGTTCGGCTGACTTGTGCATGGGAGCAGGTGGTGAGCGAATGCTGGTGCAGTTCCTCATCTAAGGTGCCTGGACCGCGCCCCTTTTCGATGGGCAAATTCCCAGCCCCTCCCAACCTATTTCCACACTTCCCGCAAACAGAACACGAGTCAGTTTTCAGCGCGACCACGTATCCAGCCCTTGCATCCCCGCAGCCCCGCCTTGGAACCCCTCAGCCGGAGCACTCAGGCCGCCCGCCCAGCAGGATCCCGACGGCCATCAGATTCCGGTGCGGGTACGAATCTCCTCGCGGACTTGCTCGGCGAAGTGCGCCCGCTCCATGACCTCCTGTTTCCTTCCCTGGCCCCTGCGCCGGACGGCAACGGTTCCGTTTTCGACTTCCCGCTCCCCCAGGACG
>Ga0209498_1001311_pt1 | contig 15298 bp, 9 predicted proteins | sample WalLakDeSediment_FD_184131 | JGI IMG/M metagenome (GOLD analysis project Ga0209498, IMG submission 184131) | Lake sediment microbial communities from Walker lake, Nevada to study Microbial Dark Matter (Phase II) - Walker Lake 11/02/13 Deep... | ecosystem: Environmental > Aquatic > Freshwater >... | reverse complement strand
CAGCGGCTGCGAACCGAGGTCCAGGAGCAGAGCCGGAGGGATGCGGAGATCCTGAAGGACCAGACCCATCGGGAAGCCCAGCTTCTCAGGGCCGAGGCGGAGGCCGAGATCGCCAATCGCCTGGGCCAGGTGGAGAAGCTCGTCCTGGATAGCCGCAGGTCCCTCGAAGATCTGGAGCGGAGCCGCCGGAAGTTCCTCAAGGCCTTCCGTGGCCTGCTGGAGCGCGAGCTCGACACGGTTGAGGTGGAAGAGGCGCGGGCTCCCCTGGAGGAGATCCCCGTGGAACTGGAGCTCAGGGGATGGACCCCCGAGGGAGGCTCTCCCTCCCAGGGGGAAGGCGGGATCCAGGAGGCTCCGCCTGACGGACCTAAGGCGGCCAGGTGGGAGGAGTCTCCGGAGGTTGTCGGTGAGGGGCCGTTCGCCGCTCCGGAAGAGGAGTCCCCGGCGGTTCCGGAAGGTGAGCCCGAGCAGGCGGGTGGTGAGGAGCTCCTGGAGGCCGTGGACGCAGAGCCCCTGGGTATCCCGAAGGAGGAGTACCTGGAGGCCGCGGACGCAGAGCCCCTGGGTATCCCGAAGGAGGAGCACCCAAAGGCTCCGGGTGAGGACTCCTCGGAGGTCGAGAGGGGGGAACGGGCCGACCCGGTTCCCTATTCTCGATCCGGCATGGAGGTGGTGCTGGAGGGGAGTCCGGAAGCGGGGAGTTCTCCCCCGGGCGGTCAGCCCAAGTGGCTTTTCTCCCTCCTGAAGAGAGATGACCAGGGCGAGAGGAAGGAAGATGCCTGAGGATTCGGGGGCTCCCAATCCCACGGCGGCGGATCCCATGGCCGCTTTCCGTGAGTCGTGGGCTGCCATCCGGGCCCGGAGCGACGTGGAGCCTCTCGTGGCCGTCATTCTCGGGACCGGGTTGGGGGGGCTGGCGGAGGAGGTGCAGGTAGACACTTCCATCCCGTACGGCGAGATCCCTCACTTCCCCCTCCCCACCGTGGAGAGCCACGAGGGACGCCTTCTCCTGGGCACGCTGGGGGGGACTCCCGTGGTGGCCATGCAAGGACGGTTCCACAGGTACGAAGGGTATTCCCTGAAGGAGGTTACCTTCCCGGTGAGGGTGATGCGACTTCTGGGCGCCCGGTTCCTGGTTGTCTCCGGGGCTTCGGGGGGCATGAACCCCCTCTGGGCTCCAGGGGATCTGGTCCTCCTGGACGACCACATCAACCTTCTGGGCGACAACCCTCTCCTGGGGCCCAATCTGGACGAGCTCGGTCCCCGGTTTCCCGACATGTCGGAGCCGTATGATCGTGAGCTTCAGGAGCTGGCCATGGGGATCGCCCTGGCCCGTGGTATCCGCCTGCACCGGGGGGTCTACGCGGCGGTGCCGGGCCCGAACCTGGAGACCCGGGCCGAGTACCGGATGCTCAGGGCCATGGGAGCCGACGTGGTGGGCATGTCCACGGTGCCGGAAGTCATTGTGGCCCGTCACATGGACATGCGCGTCCTGGGGATCAGCATCATCACCGACGCCTGCCTTCCGGACGCCCTGGAGCCTGCGGACGTGGGAAGGATCATCCAGACCGCCATGAAAGCCGAGCCGAGCCTCACCGCCCTGGTCCATGACGTGGTCTCACACCTCAAGAACCCTTGAAATCCTCGACCTACATGCGTTATCCGGAGCTACCCGATACCCTTCTCCGTCTGGAGGAGCAGATCCTCCAGAACTGGAGAGAGGAAGATCTCTTTCGCAGGACGCTGGAGGCCACCGCCCAGGGGGAGCCCTTCGTGTTCTATGAGGGCCCTCCCACCGCCAACGGCAGGCCCGGGCTCCATCACATCATCAGCCGGACCCTCAAGGACCTGGTGTGCCGGCACCGGACCATGAAGGGTCGGAGCGTGACTCGCATCGCCGGATGGGACACCCACGGGCTGCCCGTGGAGATCGAGGCGGAGAGGCGACTCGGGATCAGCGGGAAGCCCGGGATCGAGGAGTTGGGAATCGCCCGATTCAACGAGGTCTGCCGGGAGTCGGTGTTCACATACAAGGAGGTCTGGGAGGAGCTCTCCGAGCGCATCGGCTACTGGTTGGATTACTCCCGCCCGTACGTCACCTTCCACGCAGAATACATCGAGTCGGTCTGGTGGATCCTCAAGGAGTTGGCGAACCGGGGGTTCCTCTACCGGGGGTTCAAGAGCGTCCCCTATTGCCCTCGCTGCGGCACGGCTCTTTCCTCCCACGAGGTGGCCCAGGGATACAAGGAGATCGAGGACGTTTCCCTCTTCTTCCTCTGTCCACTGCTGGGGGAGGACGGGGGTCCGGACCCCGAGGGGAAGGCCTTTCTGGTGTGGACGACCACGCCGTGGACGGTCCCATCCAACGTGGGCCTGGCACTCCACCCACACCTGACGTACGTGGAGGCGAAGGCCGGCGGCCGGAGGGTGATCCTGGCGGAGGCTCTCCTGGAGAAGGTTCTCGGGGAAGGGGCCGAGGTCGTGCGCCGGTACTCGGCGGACGAACTGAACGGCCGCCCCTACCAGCGCCCTCTTGACCTGGTCCCCGTCCCGGACGACCCCGGAAACAGTTGGACGGTGGTCCTGGAGGATTTTGTCAGCGCCGAGGAGGGGACCGGGATCGTCCACATGGCGCCGGCGTTCGGAGCCGACGACTACGCCGCCGGGCAACGCCACGGGCTGGCCATGCTTCGGCCCCTGGACGATGCCGGCTGCTTCGTCGCGGAGACCCCGGTGGTAGGGGGGCTCTTCGTGAAGGACGCCGATCCCCTCCTGGTGGAGGAGCTGAGAAATCGGGGGAATCTCTTCTCCGTCGGCTCCACGACGCACTCCTACCCCCATTGCTGGCGTTGCAGCTCGCCCCTCATCTACATGGCCCGGGACTCCTGGTTCGCCGCCACCTCCACGGTGAAGGAGGACATGCTGAGAGAGAATCGGGGGATCAACTGGTTGCCGCCGGAAGTGGGAGAGAATCGGTTCGGGGAGTGGCTGGAAAACAACGTGGACTGGGCTCTTTCCCGGGACCGCTACTGGGGCACCCCCCTCCCGGCGTGGATCTGCCAGGAAGACGAGAGCCACGTAGAGTGGATCGGTGGACTCCAGGAGCTCCGGGATCGGGCCGGGGGCCTCCCGGAAGGCTTCGATCCGCACCGGCCCTTCATCGACGAGATCACCATGGAGTGTTCCCGGTGCGGGGGCACCATGCGCCGGACCCCTGGGGTGGTGGACGTCTGGTTCGACTCCGGGGCCATGCCCTTCGCCCAGTGGCATTACCCCTTCGAGAACGTGGAGGAGTTCGAACGACACTTCCCTGCCGACTTCATCTGTGAGGCCCTGGACCAGACCCGGGGATGGTTCTACTCCCTCCTGGCCATCTCCACCATGCTGGGCAGGGGGACGCCATACCGGAATGTCATGGTGAACGGCCTCATCCTGGACGAGGAGGGGCAGAAGATGTCCAAATCCCGCGGGAACGTGGTGGACCCGTGGGATGCGGTGGCCGAGCACGGCGCCGACGCCGTCCGGTGGTACCTGGTGACGGTGAGCCAGCCGGGCGCCTCCAAACGATTCGACGCAGAGGGGGTCAGGGAGTCGGCTCGCAAGTTCTTCGACACCCTCTTCAACACCTACCGTTTCTTCGCCCTCTACGCCTCGGCGGAAGGATGGGTCCCCGGGGACGACGATCCGCCCCTGGAGTCCCGGCCGGAGATCGACCGGTGGATCCTGTCCCGCCTGCACACCCTGGTCCTCCAGATGGAGGACGAGCTGGAGGCCTACCACGTGACCCGGGCCTACCGGGCCTTGGGTGATTTCCTGAACGAGGACCTCTCCAACTGGTACGTTCGACGGTCCCGGCCCCGGTTCTGGGGGAACGCCGATGCCCCCGATGCAAGGGCCGCCTTCCGGACCCTATGGGAGGCCCTGGTGACCGTGACCCGCCTGGTGGCCCCCATAACGCCCTTCACGGCGGACTGGATCCATCGTGCCCTGGGGGCAGGGAGCGCCCATCTGGCGCCTTTCCCGGCGGGGGAGGTCCGGAGCGTGGATAAGGGCCTGGAAGGGGGGATGGACGCCGTCCGGGCCCTGGTGTCCCTGGGGCGGGCCGCCCGGGAGGAGGTGAAGATCCGGGTGAGGCAGCCCCTCCGGACCATGTACGCCGTCACGCCCCCGGGGCTCGATCTCCACGGGGGCCTCCTGGCCCTCCTCCAGGACGAGCTTAACGTGAAAGAGGTGTCTTTTCTCGGCTCCGCCGAAGGGCTGGTGCACCTGGTGGCGAAGCCCAGCTACAGAGTCCTGGGCCCCCGTTTCCAGAAGGAAACGGAAACGGCTGCGGCTGCCATCCGTGGGCTTGCTCCCGAGGCCCTGGCCTCCTACCGAAGCGGGGGAAGGGTCTCCATCGTGGTGGGCGGGGAGGAGCACGTCCTTGAGCCCGGGGAACTGGAGGTGAAGGAAGAGGCCAGGGGAGGGTTGGTGGTGCAGGCGGACGGGAGATTCACGGCGGCCTTGGATCCGCAGCTGGACGAGGATCTCCGGCGGGAAGGGTTGGCCAGGGAGCTGGTGAACAGAATCCAGCGGCTGCGAAAGGATGCGGGCCTGGACATCACCGACAGGATCTCCCTAACGATTTCCGGAGGGGATGAAGTGCAGGACGCGGCCCAAGCCTTCGAGGACTTCATCTCCGCAGAGACGCTGGCCAAGGCGTACCGCGTCGTTCAAGGAGAGGAGCCGGGTCGAGACGGGATCATGCGGGAAGTGGATCTGGATGGCTTGTCGGCCCGGATCGTCCTGACCAGAGCCGTGGATTGAGGATACCCGGGGAGCCTCCGGCTCCTCGCCTGGGGGCTGCTTGCCCAAGGAGGTGCGTTACGGGTTCCCGAGAGGGCCATGTCCACCACCTGGTGGTGGAAAAGGGGGAGGAGGATCGGTTGGACAGGTACCTGTCCGACCGGCTGGGGCTATCCCGCTCCCGGTGTGCTGCCCTCATCCAGGACGGACGGGTGCTGGTGGATGGCCGGCCGGGGAGGAAGTCCGAGAAGCTGTCACCGGGTCAGGGTGTCCGGGTGCAGGTGCCGCCACCCGAACCCCTCGCCCTGGAGGCCCAGGACATACCCCTGGATGTGCTCTTCGAGGACGAGTTCCTGCTGGTGCTCAACAAACCGGCTGGGCTGGTGGTTCATCCGGCCACCGGCCACCGGAGCGGCACACTGGTGAACGCCCTCCTCCACCACGTTTCGGATCTTTCGGGGATCGGGGGCAAGCTCCGTCCGGGGATCGTGCATCGGCTCGATCAGGACACCTCCGGCCTGATGATAGTGGCCAAGGGAGACGAGGCCCACATCGCCCTTTCCAACGCCATCCGGAGACGAGAAGTTCGGCGGATCTACCGGGTTGTGGCCTGGGGTCGGCTGTCCGAGTCACCCCTGACCGTGGATGCGTCCATCGGGAGGGATCCCAGGGACCGGAAGCGCATGGGGGTAGTGGAAGGGGGGCGGGGCGCCCAGACCCGGTTCAGGGTCCGGGAACGCTGGGCGGCTGCGGAGTATCTTGATGCGTCGTTGAAGACGGGACGCACCCACCAGATCCGGGTGCATCTGGCCCATGTGGGTCATCCGGTTGTGGGGGACCGCGTCTACGGGACACATTGGGGAAGGGGAATGAGCGGCATTCATCGGGGGTGGGCCCGGGAGCTTGACCGGCGCTCTGCCAGGCAGATGCTCCACTCGTCGGACCTCTGGTTCCGCCACCCCATGTCGGGGGAGGAGATGCGGTTCAACGCCCCCCTCCCCCCGGACATGGCCTCCGTTGTCAACTGGGCCAGGGGGTCGGACGGATAATGCCTGATCTGGATCCGCGGTTCACGTTCGAGCACTTCGTAGTGGGTCCGGCCAACCGGCTGGCCTCTGCGGCAGCCCGGCGTGCGGCCGAAAATCCGGGGTCCAGCTACAATCCCCTGTTCCTCTATGCTTCCTCGGGTCTGGGAAAGACCCACATCCTCGGGGCCATCGCCCATCATGCTGCCAGGCACCACCCCGACATCAGGGTGGAGTACGAGACGCTGGAGGGCTTCCTGGCGAGACTTGCCCAGGCTCTGGAGAGTGAGAATGCGGGAGGGGTACGGGCCCGGTATGACGCCCTGGACGTCCTCCTCATGGACGACGTGCAATTCCTTACGGGGCAGACCGAGGCCCAGGAGATGCTCCTCAGGACCCTGGACGTGCTGGCGGGGGAGGGAAGGCAGGTGGTCCTTACGAGTGACCGTCCACCCTCCGAGATCGACGGCCTGGACGCCCGGCTTCGCTCCAGGTTCGAGGGGGGGCTGCTGGTGGACATCGGCGCTCCCGAATACGAGACCCGAGTGGCCATTATCAGGAAGAAGGCGGAGGCTCGCGGTCAGCCCCTCCACCCCGAGGTGGCAGACATCATCGGCCGGATCGCCTTCAGGAATGTCAGGGAGCTCAACGGAGCCCTGAACCGGGTTCTGGCTATCCAGGAGTTGGAAGGGCGACGGGTGGAACCGGAAGAGGCGGCTCTCCTGTTCGGCAGGCAGAAACCGGCGGCGAGTCCGCATGCCACGGAGGGAAACCGGTTCCTGGATGAGCTCTCCAGCACCGTGGCGGCCCAGGTGGAGGCTAGAGAGCTCCCGTGGCGCAAGCTCCTCCGGGAGACCGCCGAGGAAGTGGAGGCGGAAGAGTTCAAAGCCGACCGCCTCCGGCGCTTGATGCATAAGGACAGCCCCCCGGAGGACCCACGGCAGGTGGTGCGGGCGTTTCGAGAGACCATCCGGCGCCTGAAGGAGATCAGGGATCGCCTCGAAGAAGTGGGAAATCCGTGGCCGGAGGCGGCCTACGGCGTTCTTCGGGATCCTGAGCGCCTGGAGGAGGCAGAGGCACTGCTGGCCTCGGCGCAGGAACGGGCGAGGCCCTTCCCGAAGGTTCCGGAGGGTCCGAGTCTCGAATCCCTCTCACCCGACCTCCCGCACCTTGTCGTCCGGGCTGCCGAACAGCTCGTGAAGACCGACCGGCCGGAATACAGCCCACTGTACATCTGGAGCCTCGACGGTGTGGCGGCCCGCGTCCTGTTGGAAGCTACCGGCCGAAGCCGCCCCCCCCAGGGTGATGAGAAGCTCGTAGCTTTCGTGTCTGTGAGCGAGTTCGCCCAGGATTTCATTCATGCCCTGTCGGCAGGGGTGGCGGGGGCATGGAGGGAGCGCTGGTGGTCGACGGATCTTCTGCTGGTCAACGGCGTCCAGGATCTCTCGGGAACGGAGCGGGCCCAGGATGAGTTCTTCCACCTCTTCGAGGCCCTCCAGCGAAAGGGGGCCAGGATCATGGTGGCCGCCGACCGTCCACCGTCGGAGATTGCCGGCGTCGATGACCGGCTCAGGTCGCGGTTCGAGGGTGGACTGGTCCTGGAGGTCGGTCTCAGGGCCGAGGACCTTCCGGAGGGCCTGCGGCCCGCCAAGACGGCGATGGCTTCCTCAGCTCCGGAAGGGCCCTCCAAGGCGCCACCGACTTCCAGGACCTCCAAGAAGCCCTCACCGGAGGACGTGTCGGCACGGGACCGTGAGTGGATTATGTCGTTCGGTCCCGGTGCTCAGACCCAGGCCGGCGTAAGGGGTTCGGCGGACGGGACGGGTCAGGAGTCGGGAGCTCGCTCCAGGGCTGCCGGGCGAGCCGGAGCAGCAGCAGGCACCGGGCTCCCCTCTGCGGAGCAGGTTATCTGGGAATGGCCCAGGTTGAGGGATCGGATCGTGGAGGACCTTGACTGATGGCCATCGAGGGCTCCCTTACCGACGTCGCCCTGGCGGACATCTGCCAGCTCCTTTCCCTGGGCCGCAAGACCGGGTGCTTGACGGTCACCGACCGGGCCAACTTCGGATACGTCTACTTCGAGAAGGGCCGGGTCGTTTACGCGTCGGTGCTCAACCGCCCGGACCGCCTGGGCGAGCTCCTGGTCAAGGGAGGTGCCGTCAGCGAGGAGGATCTGACCAGGGCTGTGGAGCTGCAGCGAGGTGACGACCACAAGAAGCTGGGGGAGATCCTGGTGGAGACGGGAGCCCTGTCCCGCCAGGACCTGGAGAAGTGGGTCACCCTCCAGATCGAGGAGGCTGTGTTCCATCTCTTTGACTGGAGTAAGGGTTCCTTCCACTTCAATCCCGACGAACGCCCTGCGGAGGACCAGGTCTTCAGGGTGTCCCTGAGTGTGGACGGTCTCCTCATGGAGGGGGCCCGCAGAGTGGACGAATGGTCCCTTATCGCGAAGAAGATCACCTCCCTTGACCTGATCTTCGTCCTCGGTCGGGACCCCTACGCCGAGAGCGTGGTCTTGAGCCCCACCCAGGAGAAGCTCCTTCCCCTCCTGGAGGGGACCCGAACGGTGCGGGAGTTGGCCAGGGATGCGGGCCTGGTGGAGTTCGAGACGGGAAAGGCCCTCTATGGACTGATTCAGGGAGGCTTCCTCCAGGAGGCCGGAAGGAAGCTTCCGGGGGATCGGGGAGGAGAGGAGTCGGCCGTCGAGAGATCCCTGACCCTCGGCAGGGCATTCTACAAGGCCGGAATGCTGGAGGACGCTTCCATCGAATTCCGGGCTGCACTGAAGGAAGATCAGCGCGAGCCCACCTGTCGTTTCTTCATGGGTCTCATCGCCCTTCGGTCGGGGGATCCCCAGGGGGCGCTGGAGCACTTCGATGCCATGCCCGAGGGTGGGATCGCAGGGTATGCGGTTCTTCGAAACCGGGCCCTGGCCCTGGAACAACTCGGACGGTTCGACGAGGCCATCCAACTGCTCAAAGAGGCTGGGGCCGTAAAGAGAGGGGATCCGGATCTTTCCCTCGCCCGTGGTATCGTGGAGCTCAAGTCCGGAGACGCCCGAGGGGCTCGGGCCACCCTCCGGGAGTACCGGGACCGGCTGGACCGGGCCACTCCTCCGCCCATGTATTACGCCTTTGCCGTGCTGGCGGCGGCCATCGCCGGCCATCCGGATGAAGCCATCAGCCTGGGGCGGGAGGGGCTTCAGATGTACCCTGCGGAGGCTGCCATCCTCGTGAACACCGGAGCGGTCCTGGACCACAAGGGGGATCATCAGGCGGCGGAGCAGTACTTCATCCGCGCTCTGGCCACAGGGTCCGAGGCCCCGCCCCAGGCCCACAAGAATCTGGGGGACCAGGCCTTCCGGCGGGGAGACCATGACAGCGCCAAGGGCCACTACGAGCAGGCCGTGAAACTGAATCCCTCCCTGGGGGACGACGTCTTCCTCATGTTGGGGAGGATCGCAGTAGGGGAATCGGACAAGGCCCTGGCCGTCATCTTCCTCCAACGGGCCTTGGAGCTCAACCCCCGGAACGAGGAAGCCCGGACTCGCCTCAAGAACCTCTCGTCCCCCTCCTGAGCCTATCCCGCCCTGCCGTGCCGGCTCTCGCCCTGGTCCTGGCCCTCGTCCCGTCGGCTCTCGCCCTCGTTCCGGCGAGGGTTGCGGAGCAGCCCTTTTCGGGGCCGGAAGAGGAGCCCTCCTTCCTCTGGATACAGGGTACCCGGGTCAGCGTGGCCTATCGTGGCAACGACTCGCTTCGGGCGGAACGCATTCTCAGATTCCTGGAGGGCCTCCCTCCCCTGCCGGCTCTCCCCGACACCCTCCCCACGGCCATCAGTCTCTTCATCGCTCCCGACAGAGCGGTGTTCGATTCCCTCACCGGAGGAGCGGTGCCGGAGTGGGGAGCCGGGGTGGCCATCCCGGCGCTGGGGCGGATCGTAGTGCCGGGCTTTGGAATCCAGAGGGCTCGCGGTTGGGAGGAAGCCAGGGTCTTGAAGCACGAATGGGCTCATCTGGGGCTTCATCAATTCCTCCAGGGCCTTCGTCCGCCTCGCTGGTTCGACGAGGGCTATGCCCAGTGGGCCTCCGGAGGGTGGAACCCTTCGGAGGGATGGCGACTCCGGGTGAGCCTGGCCTTGGGTCAGGCTCCGCCCCTGGACTCCCTCGTCCTGGACTGGCCAAGGGACCCGGCGTCGGCGGGGCTGGCCTACCTCCTCTCGGCCACGGCGTTGGAATATATGGTCCGAGAAAGCGGGGAGCGGGGGCTCCGCATTTTTCTGGAGCGATGGAAGGAACTGGGTAGCTTCGATGTGGCCATGGCCACCGTGTATGGCGTCACGCCGGGACGGTTCGAAGAGGGTTGGAAGAAGTACGTGCGAAAACGTTACGGGTGGGTCTTCGTGCTTTCCCATTCCTCTGTCTTCTGGCTCGCCCTGGCCCTGGCCCTCCTCTTGCTCTTCAGGATCCGGAGGAGGCGAAATCGGGAGGTCCTGGCACGCCTTCGGGCCACGGAGCCTCCCGACACGCCGGAGTACTGGACCGAAGAGCCCGACGGAGTGGTGGATGTTGGGGGGGAAGTCCCGGGGCAGGACGATCACGAAAAGGATTCATGACCCATGCAGCGACGAATCATGGTGGTGGACGACGATCCGGGTCATCTCAGCGTGGTGAGCGCCATCCTGGAGGAGACGGGATATGAGGTGGAACGAGCTGAAGACGCTGAAAAGGCCCTGGCCCGGATCTACGGATTCAAGCCGGCCCTGGTCCTGACGGACCTCCGTCTCCCCGGTATGGACGGGGTGGCCCTCCTGGAGGAGATCAGGGAGCGGATGGAACACGTGGAGGTCATCGTCATGACCGGTCACGAGGACATGAAGTCTGCCATCACCGCCATGAAGGCCGGGGCCTTCGACTACGTGGTGAAGCCCATTGAAGTGTCGGCTCTCCAGGACCTGGTCCACCGGTGCCTCCGGGAGCGGGAGCTCAATCTCCAGGCCAAGGCCCGGGGGCCGGCCGAGCGAGCCCCGGAGGGGGATGAACAGGCCGTCATCGGCCGGGACCCCCGACTCATGGAGATCTTCAAGATGATCGGGATCCTGGCTCGGAACCGGGCCACGGTCCTGGTGAGGGGAGAGACGGGCACCGGGAAGGAGGTCATGGCCCGGGCCATTCACACCTACTCCCTCCACGCCGATGAACCCTTCCTGGCCGTGAACTGCACGGCACTCAGCGACACGCTGCTTGAGTCGGAGCTCTTCGGCCATGTGAAGGGTGCTTTCACCGGAGCCGTGTCCAGCCGGAAGGGCTTTTTCGAGCTGGCCGGCACCGGCACCATCTTCCTGGACGAGGTCGGGGACACCACACTGGAGTTCCAGACCAAACTTTTAAGGGTTCTCCAGGACCGGACGTTCTTTCCGGTGGGCGGTGAGACGGTTCGCCGAACGGAGGCCCGCATCATCACCGCTACCCACCAGGACCTGGAGTCGTTGGTGGAGGAGGGCGGATTCCGGGAGGACCTCTATTTTCGCCTGAGGGTCGTGGAGATCGTGGTTCCACCTCTCCGGGAGCGCCGAGGGGACATCCCGGACCTGGCTATGCATCTCCTGGGCCGGATCCGCAAGGAAACCCTGCAGGGCGTGCACCACATCCATCCGGAGGCCATGAGGACCCTGGAGGCCTACGATTGGCCCGGGAACGTTCGTGAGTTGGAGAACGCCCTCACTCGGGCTTCCATCCTGGCCCGGGGAGCCACCCTGGGTCCCGAGCACCTCCGCCTGGGGACGGACCGGCCGGATTTCTCCGAGGGGGACGACGGTTTTCGGCGGCGCATGGAGGATGGGGGGGTTGGAAGCCGGGTCCCTGCGGTGGAGGGTGGTGCAGGACTGGACTGGACCCTGGACGCGGCCGTGGGCCGACAAGTCCTCCGGGTGCTCCGCCACACGGACTGGAACAAGAGCGAGGCAGCCCGTCTCCTGGAGATCTCCCGCTCCCGCCTGGCCCGCCTCATCGAGAAGTTCGACTTGGAGGAGGGGCAGGGCGACTAGCCCGCCGTTCCTTGACCAGGCACCCCGGCAAAGGATAGGATTGCATCGGAACATGGGAACAAATACCGGAACCTCGAAACCTGGGAGCGACTCCAAGGCTCCCCTCCGATTCTCGGCCATCAACGTCATCCTGGGCGTGGCCGGGATTCTGGCTGTGGCCCTGGGCTACTATCTCCTTGCCCAGGGCTCCATCACCGTGGCGCCTCTTCTTCTCGTCCTCGGGTACGTGATCCTTCTGCCGCTGGCCATCATCCTCTGAGGAACCGGTCGCACCGTGCTAGCCCGGCGGCCTCCTCCCGGCCCGGAGGTCTCGATGGGAGCCTGGACGGAGTGATCTCCGAATGAGCCTCAGGACCGTCCGCACCGTCTGTCCCCGGAATTGCTACTGCACCTGTGGGATGCTGGTTGGGGTGGAGGATGGGAGGATCGTCGGGATCGAGGGTGATCCCGTGAACCCCGCCACGGGGGGAAAGGTCTGTCTCAAGGGGCTCTCCTATGTGGAGCGGGTCGTGCATCCGGACCGCCTCACCACTCCTCTGAGACGTAACGCCCGGGGGGGATTCGATCCTGTGCCCTGGGACGACGCCCTGGCGGACATTGCACGGCGGCTGGAGACCATCCGGAGGGAGTCGGGGCCTTCGGCGGTCCTTTACTACGAGGGCTCCGGGAGCCACGGCGCCCTCTCGGGGCTGGCGGCCGCCTTCTGGCGGCCCTTCGGGGGGCCCACACGGGCCCACGGGGACCTCTGCTGGCCCGCAGGGCTGGAAGCCACCCGCCTCACCTACGGGGACAACCGCCACAACCACCCCGTTCTCACCCGGGAGAGCCGGTTCATCCTCCTCTGGGGGCACAACCCTGCCGAGACCAACGTCCACCAGTGGAACCTGATCCTGGAGGCAAGGGAACGGGGAGCAAAGGTGGCCGTGGTGGACCCACGGTCCACCGACACCACCGACGCAGCGGACCTGCACCTCCGGCCCCGCCCCGGCACCGACGCGGCCCTGGCCCTGGGGCTGGGGCACGTGATCCTGGCGGAGGGGCTCCACGACCAGAGGTTTGTGGCCGCCCGCGGCCTCGGGTTCGAGAGCTACGTGGAGCGCGTGGCCGCCTACCCCCCTGAGCGGGTGGCCCAGATCACAGGTTTGGAGGCGGAGGAGGTCCGGGAGCTGGCCAGGGAGTACGCCACGGGCCGGCCGGCCCTTCTGGTGGCGGGTTTCGGTCTCCAGCGGCACCACCACGCCGGCCAGGCCATGCGGGCGGTGGCCCTCCTGCCGGCGCTGACGGGGAACCTGGGAGTGGCGGGTGGGGGGTGGCAATACGCCAACCTGGCCAGCCACTGCCTGCGGCCTCCGCCTTCGCTTCCGCCCCCCCCCGAGGTGGACCCCCGCTCCTTTCCTACCTCCCGACTGGGGTGGGTCCTGCAGCATCTGGGCGATCCGCCCCTGAGGGCCGCCTGGTTCGAGAAGGCCAACCCCGTGAGCCAGCACCCCCGCACCGCCGAGGTGCGAAGAGGCTTCGAAGGGCTGGAGCTGGTGGTGGTGGTGGACCAGTTCCTCACGGACACGGCCCGCATGGCCCATTACGTCCTCCCGGCCAAGACCCTCTTCGAGGAGGAGGACCTGGTGACGGCCTACTGGCATCCCTACGTGCAACTCCGTCAGAAGGTGCTGGATCCGCCTGAAGGGGTGAGGACCGAGACGGAGGTCTGGCGGGAGCTGTGTGTGCGGTTCGGCTTCGGCACAGACGCTTTCGACGTGGATCCCACCAAGCGCCTTCGGGCCATGCTCCCGGAGGGAAGGGAAGGGGCCCTGGAGGAGCTCCGGGACCGGCCCCTGGATCTCTCGGGCTGCGGGGACGTAGCCTGGGCCGACGGCCGGTTCCTGACGCCGTCGGGGAAGGTGGAGTTCAGCTCCGAGGAGGCGGCACGCCTGTGGGGGGTAGAGCCGGTTCCCGACTACCAGCCCCTGGAGGAGGGGCACGCCGGCGAGGCTTCCAGGCGGTTTCCCCTCCAACTCCTCACCTGCAAGACCCGGGAGCGGATCCACTCCCAATTCGGCAACCTATCCTGGATCCGGGAGGTGGACCGCCCCCGGGTCCTGGACATCCACCCCCTGGACGCCGCCGCCCGAGGACTGGCCGACGGGGATCCTGCCCGGATCTGGAACGCCCGGGGAGCCGCCGAAGCTCCGGTGCGTCTCAACCCCGGCATCCGTCCCGGGGTCGTCCACGTCATCGAGGGACGCTGCGTGCCGGAAGACCCCTGGATGAACCTGGTGACCGCCGATGGGGTCACGGACATGGGGTGGGGGGCCACCTTCTACGAGTGCCTGGTGGAGGTGGAAGCGGTATCGGTGGAGAGGGCCGACCCTGAGCCGGAGGGCCGGCCATGAAGACCGGGACGCCAGCTTGGGGGCCGGGCCGTCATGGGGCTGCCGGCTTCGCCCTGGACCTTGGGAGGTGCGTAGGGTGCGGCGCCTGCGTCCTGGCCTGTCGCATGGAGAACCGCTTGCCCGGACGGGTCTCCTGGCGGAGGATCGTACCCCTGAACCTGGCCCGGTACCTGGGGGGTCCCACCTACTTCTTCTCCCTGGCCTGTCACCACTGCCAGGACCCGCCCTGCGTCCGTGGCTGCCCCTCCGGGGCGCTGCGGAAGAGGCCGGACGGGGTGGTGACCCTGGAAGCCGATCTCTGCATGGGCTGCCGGTACTGCGAGATGGCCTGCCCCTTCAAAGCTCCCGCCTACGACTCCGACGCCGGGGTCATGACGAAGTGCCACCTGTGCCATCATCGTCTGGACTCCGGGCTGCTGCCGGCCTGCGTGGAGGCTTGTCCCGTTGGGGCTCTGGGGTTTGAGGATGACACCGCGGCCGGTGGTGACGTCGCAGCTGGTGTTGATGTCGCGGCCGGTGGTGCCCCCGATGCCGAGACCCGGGTGGGTAGGGTCCTTCGGGCGGAGGAGGTGCCCGGCTTCGTGGATCCCGGGGAGGCTAAGCCGGGGCTGGTCCTGGTCCCGCCTGTCGGAGGGATCAGGGGGGCGAAGTATGTCTCCCTCGAGAGCCTGCTAGCGGCGGCAGCGGATGCTGCGTCGGAGGGAGAGGGGAGTGGTCATGGGTAGGCGTGGCGGCGGGGCCGGAAAGGGCTTCCACGAGGCTCCCCTCGTACTCTTCTCGGCCCTGGCGGTGGCCGGGGCGGGAATCGGGGGATCCCGGGTCCTCCTGGCGGCCACGGGGCAGGGGGCGTGGGCGTCCTCGCCCTGGGAGGCTGGGGTCGTGGCCGGCCTCCTCGCCCTGGGGGTGCTGGTCTCCATTCTTCACCTGGGGAGGCCCTCCCGGGCCGGCCTCGCTCTGCGGATGGTCGGCAGGAGCGCACTCACTGCAGAGGTCCTGGCCCTGGGCGCTTCTCTGGCCGTCGGGGCCCTGGCGGCCCTCCTCCCTCCCGGCAGCGCA
>Ga0209498_1001310_pt1 | contig 15300 bp, 10 predicted proteins | sample WalLakDeSediment_FD_184131 | JGI IMG/M metagenome (GOLD analysis project Ga0209498, IMG submission 184131) | Lake sediment microbial communities from Walker lake, Nevada to study Microbial Dark Matter (Phase II) - Walker Lake 11/02/13 Deep... | ecosystem: Environmental > Aquatic > Freshwater >... | reverse complement strand
AGATCATCAAGCAGATCGAAGCGGGTAATGTGTCGATGCCCTTGAGCACGACACTGATCAGGGGCACCCAGAGCCTTTTCGGTTTCAAGGCCAAGTTGCAGTTTGGAAGAACCACGGTAACGGGTTTGTTCTCCGAGCAGGAGAGTCAGAGTTCATCGATCACCGTCCAGGATGGCGCCCAGACCAGCCAGTTTTTGCTCAAGGCGACCGATTATGAGGAAAACAAACACTTTTTCATCTCCCATCTTTTCAGGGACACTTATGACAGGGCCCTGTCCGAATTGCCTATCATCAGTTCCGACGTCAACATTACCCGTATAGAGGTTTGGGTGACCAATATCGGACCGGCGGTGCAGCAAAACCGGAATTTGATCGCGTTCCAGGACCTGGGTGAATACAACCGTATCCATAATCACGAAGTTCACCCGACACCGGGCGTACCCTATCCATCCAACAAATCGAATGACCTGCTCCGGCAGATGAATATCAGCCAGTTGCGTAACATCAGCAATGTGGGCAATTACCTGTCGGGCGACCCTTTCGGAATTGGTAAAACAGGCTATATGGTGGCTGGTGAGGATTACGATAAAATCGAAAGCGCCCGAAAACTGGAAGCCTCAGAATATACCATCAATTCGAAATTGGGGTTTATCTCATTGCATTCCAGGCTGAGTTCCGACCAGGCGCTTGCCGTGGCTTTTCAGTATACTGTCATCGGCGTCGACAGCGTGTTCCAGGTCGGGGAATTTTCCGATCAGTCGGCCAATACGGCCAATTGTCTCATCGTGAAGATGATCAAGAGCAGTTCCCTCAGCACCCAGGTGCCTGCGTGGGACCTTATGATGAAAAACGTTTATTCTATCGGCGCTTACCGGGTCAGCCGTAACCGGTTCATCATGAACATCCTTTATTCCGGCAACGAAAACGGTGTCCCTACCGGTTATTTCACTGAAGGTCCTGCAGATATCCAGGGAGTGCCCCTGATCCAGGTTTTCAACCTTGACAACCTCGACCAGTTGCTTAACCCCCCGCCCGATGGATTATTCGACTTCATCGACAATGCCGCCACCCAGGGGGGGACTATCAATTCTTCCAATGGCCGGATATACTTTACGGTCATCGAGCCTTTCGGTAAGTACATCAGGGATAAGTTCGGGACAGAATATGCCGATCTTGGAAGGAAATATTCTTTTGATACGCTCTACCGGGCGACAAAGACTATCGCTGAACAGCAAACCGAGAAGAACAAATATCTGCTGGAAGGATTTTATGCTTCCGAGTCGGGTGCGGAGATCGACCTGAACGCGTTCAATGTGCCGCGCGGATCGGTGACGGTGACGGCGGGCGGGCGTGTACTGACGGAGAATGTCGATTATACTGTCGATTATACCCTGGGCCGTGTCAGGATCATCAATGAAGGTGTGCTGAATTCAGGGCTTCCTATCAACATAACCACTGAAAACCAGGCCCTTTTCAGCATACAGAAAAAAAGGCTGATGGGGTTGCGGGTGGATCATCAATTGAACAAGGACGTGCGTTTTGGCGGAACGGTCATGAACCTTACCGAACGGCCGCTGACGCAAAAGGTTGATTACGGGAATGATCCCATCTCCAATACAATTGTAGGGATGGATGGAAGTTACCAAACTGAATCACGGTTGGTCACCAACCTGGTGGATATGATACCGGGCATCAGTACCAAGGCAGTCTCAAAGGTGAATGTCGAGGGTGAGGTGGCCGGTTTTTTCCCGGGTCACTCCAAGGCCATTGGGCGTGCAGGGGTTGTTTACATTGATGATTTCGAGGGTGCCAAATCGACCATTGATCTTCGGAATATCGGGACCTGGTTCCTGGCCAGCACACCCCAGGGACAGGATGACATATTCCCGGAAGCCAAAACCAACACCAGGGCATATGGCTATAACAGGGCCAAGCTGGCCTGGTATGTGATCGATCCTATTTTCTATGATCGCAACAACAGTGGGAGACCCCCAAATATCTCACGAGACGAGCTTTCCAAACATCCTGTCAGGGAGGTCCTGGAGACGGAAGTATTTCCCAATAAGGAGATCCCAAACGGGATTCCCACGAACATCCCGGTGTTCAACGTAGCATTTTATCCCAGTGAAAGGGGGCCTTACAATTATGATGTTGACGGCTATTCGGGCCATTCACGGGGAATAAACGCGGATGGCACGCTGGCTGACCCAGCCACCCGATGGGGCGGGATCATGCGAAAGATCGAATCGACCGATTTTGAAGCGACCAATGTGGAGTATATCGAATTCTGGATGATGGACCCGTTCAATGCCGATGCGGAACCCAATAATTCCGGGAAGCTATATATTAACCTGGGTGATATATCAGAGGATATTTTAAAGGACGGCCGCAAGTTTTTTGAAAACGGGCTTCCGACATCCGAGTTGGTAACCAATGTCGACACCACGATATGGGGGCGTGTACCCACGCTGCAAAACCTGGTTGAATCTTTTGATAACAATCCGGCCTCCAGGCCTTTCCAGGATGTTGGATATGACGGTCTCAGAAATGAGGACGAACGCACTTTTTTCAGGGAAGTATATATAGACAGAATAGAACAATTGTTCGGCCCGGGCAGCCAGGCTTATTTCAACGCACTGCAGGACCCCTCTGCGGATGATTACCATTATTTCCGAGGATCAAATCTGGATACGGATGACAAGTATTCCAGCATTCTGGAAAGATACAAGCGCTATAATGGCCCTGACGGAAACTCTCCGACCGATGAGCAGAATCCGGAGTCTTATCCGACGGCGGCTACCACCCTTCCCAACGTGGAAGACCTCAACCGTGACAATACCCTTAGCGAAGCGGAAAGATACTTTCAGTATGTGATCAACCTTGATCCCAATAACATGGTCATCGGGCAGAATTTTATCACAGATGTTTATACCGCCAGGGGGATTCCTTTGCCAAATGGCACAGCCGGCGAAGTCACCTGGTACCAGTTCAAGGTGCCGGTATCCCAACCCAGCCGGGTCGTGGGGAATATCAACGATTTTAAATCGGTACGGTTCATGCGGATGTTCCTCAGGGAATTTGAAGAGCCGGTGGTGCTCCGCTTTGCCACCCTGGAACTGGTGCGCGGCGAATGGCGGAGATACAAAGGCGACCTGCTGTCATCAGGTGAATATATTCCCGATGATATTCAAAGCCAGACTACATTTGATATTTTCAGCATCAATATCGAAGAGAATGGCCGCCGGCAACCGATACCCTATGTCATTCCACCGGGAATTGAAAGAGAACAAAACATCGGTACCACCACCCTTGTCAGGTTGAATGAACAATCCATGGTGATGAGGGTTTGCGATCTTCTCGACGGTGATGCCAGGGCGGCATATAAGACGACCAATTTTGATTTTCGCCAGTACAATTTTCTTGAAATGTTTGTACATGCTGAAAAGTCGAATGAAGAAGATATTATGAATTATGGCGACCTGACCGTCTTTATCAGGATCGGGGCCGACTTTACAGAGAACTTTTATGAGTATGAGGTGCCGCTTACCTTTACCCCCTGGTATACCCCTGCTACCGATGCTGAAGCGATCTGGCCCGAGAGCAATCGTTTCAAGATCGACCTGGAAAAGCTGGTGCAGATCAAGTTAAACCGCGATGTCGCAACACGGAGCGGTGACGGCAGCGCCTCCATTAATTTCCCCTATATCGAATATGACGGATTGAACAAAATCACCGTCCTGGGGGTGCCTTCCATCAGCGATGTGATGGCGATCATGGTAGGCATCCGCAATCCCAAGCGACAATCACTGGATGACGGTGATGACGGACTCCCTAAATGTGCTGAGATCTGGATAAATGAATTGCGGCTGACCGGTTTAAACGATAAAGCCGGATGGGCGGGCTTGTTGAGAGTAAATACCCAACTGGCCGATTTCGGGCAACTGGTTTTCTCCGGTATGTACAGCTCCCCCAATTTTGGCAGCCTGGAAAACCAGATCAATGACACCCAGCGGGAATCACTTTTCCAGTGGGATGTCGCAGCCGATCTTAACCTGGGAAAGTTCTTTCCTGAACAATCGGGCATCCGTGTGCCGATGCACATCGACTATTCCCAGACGGTGGCCACCCCCGAATATGACCCGCTTAGCCCGGACATTAAATTGAAGGATGAACTGGAAACGTATGAGATGAGTGAACAGGCTGATTCGATCAGAAGAATTGTTCAGGATTATACCGACCGGTTCAATGTAAATTTTGTGAATGTCAGGAAAGACCGGGTAGGTTCGCAAAAGAAACCTCAAGTTTATGATGTGGAGAATTTTAGCGTAAGTTATTCATATTCTGTCATTAATCAACGGAATATCGATATTGAATATGACCGGAAAAAAACCCATACTGGCGGTTTGGCATATAATTACACCACGATGCCAAAGAATATCAAACCGTTTCAGAATATTGGCTTTATTGCCAACTCAGAGGCTCTCAAGCTGATAAAGGATTTTAACTTCTTTTATCTTCCAAAGCAGTTTGGCTTCAGGACAGATATGTTCAAAGAGGACACGGAACAAAAGATGCGTAACAAGAGTTCCGGCTTGATCCTGCTCCGCCCGACCTATGCCCGGAAATGGGACTGGAACAGGAACTATGACCTGAAATATGACCTGGCTACCAGCCTGACAGTGCAGTACAGGGCGATTGCCAACAGTTATCTCCTGGAGCCCCCTGGTTCAACTGATCCGAACTCTCCCTGGTACGACCAGGCCGCTCATGATACGATCGATGTTGCCCGCCAGTTCTGGCAGGGAGGGAATATGCGGAATTTTATGCAATCCCTGGATGTGAATTACCGGATACCGATCGATAAACTGCCATTTATGGATTGGGTAACGGCGCAGGCTTCCTATTCTTCCCTTTACAACTGGGTTGCATCACCGCTATCCGTCCAGAGCCGGATTGGTAATATCATCGAGAACTCCCAGAATTTGCAGTTAAATGGTAATGTTGACTTTGTCAAACTCTACAACAAGATAGGCTATTTAAACCAATTGAATAAGAAATCCACACCGGCAACGGCTACACGGGGAGGAGGCCGGCCCGGAACGGTTCCGCCTCAAACGGTGCCGGAAGAAAAAGATAGCCTCGACAGACCCAATTATCTGAAAATTGTTACCGATGAGTTTCTTAAATTGCTCATGTCGGTCAAACGCGGAACCATTACCTATTCTGAAGTCAGGGGAACCATGCTGCCCGGGTTCCTGCCATCACCGCAATTTATGGGGGTATACTGGCCCAGTAATGCCCCGGGACTGGGTTTTGCTTTCGGCAGTCAGAAAGATGTACGCCAAGCCGCCGTGCAAAATGAATGGCTGACACTCGATACGCTTTTGAACCAGGCTTACGCGACAAAATATACAGCAAACCTGAACGCCCGTTTGTCAGTAGAACCGATCCAGGGCTTGAAAATAGAACTCAATGCCGACAGAACCTTCGCCCGCAACCATACGGAATTTTACAGGGCCGATTCCAATGGCGTTTTCAATTCCTATGCGCCCAAAGATGCTGGAAGCTTTAGCATGTCATATATCACCTGGGGCACGGCCTTCAATATAAATTACGATACTTCCATTTCTGAAACTTTTGAAAGAATGAAGGATTACCGGTATGATATTGCTTACCGGCTTGCTGACGATAATCCAAACTCGCAGGGAACAATTTATGACTCACTGACCGGGCAATTTTATCCTGTGGGTTATGGGCCTAACTCCCAGGATGTGCTCATTCCATCGTTCCTGGCCGCTTATGCCAATCGGGACCCTGCTAAAATGGGCCTCGATTATTTCCCTACAATCCCACTCCCTAATTGGAGAATCACTTATGACGGGCTTTCGAAAATTAAATTCCTGGCCAGGTTCTTGAAAACAGCCACGCTGTCGCATGGTTACCGGTCGGTATACTCTATCAATACTTACCAGACCAATATGTATTTTATCGAAACAAATGGTTATCCCTCTGAATTATATGAATTTTCCAATTCATTCTATCCCGAATACGATCTGGCACAAATCACCATCCAGGAGCAATTCACCCCCCTTGCCGGCATTGATATTTCATGGAACAACAGCCTGCTGACACGCTTTGAATACCGGAAATCCCGTAGCCTGACCTTCAGCATGGCCAATAAGCAACTAACGGATCTTTCGACGGATGAATATATCATAGGACTGGGCTACAGGATTAAGGATGTTTCATTTACCGTCAGTTCCATTGGAGGAGGCGGCACGAAAAACAGGATCACCAGCGATCTTGATATCAAAGTCGATTTCTCCATCCGGAATAACCGTACCGTACTGCGCCGGATCGATGAGAATATCGACCAGGTCTCTTCCGGTCAGCGGGTGTTTTCTATCAATTCATCCATCAATTACATGGTCAGCAAGAGCCTGACGGTACGGTTATTTTTCGACAGGATCGTGAACAATCCGTTCGTTTCCAACCAATACCGCAATTCTACAACCAAGGGAGGAATATCCCTGCGATTCTCCCTGACCCAATAATCAATGGCATTTGTTTTTCTGGAACGGTTCTAAAATTATATACCGCTTGATTCATTTTATAAATTCATTAATTTTGGCGCATTAATTACATAAAGCATTAGATTATGAAAATCCCGGAAAACCTGAAGTACACCAAGGACCATGAATGGCTGCGCCAGGAAGGCGATGTTGCCTTTATCGGAATTACAGATTTTGCCCAGAAGGAATTAGGTGATATTGTTTTCATAGAGGTTGAAACCGTTGGGGAGGCGCTGGATAAAGATGAGACTTTCGGGACAATTGAGGCGGTCAAAACCGTTTCTGATTTGTTCATGCCGGTTTCGGGCAAGGTGCTGGAATTCAATGAAAGCCTGGCAGATACGCCCGAGAAGGTTAACAGTGACCCGTATGGAGAAGGTTGGATCGTGAAATTGGAGATGTCAGATCCATTGCAGGCAGATGATTTGATGGATGCCGCGAATTACAAAGAACTCATCGGAGCCTGAACTGTATAAGTTCATGGTATAATTTTTGTGCCATTATTAATGCAGTAATACCTGAAAATTGCTTAATTTAGCAACATCATTCAGGCTGTTGATGTAACATTAAAAAAAGAAGTCATGGAACTGAAGAAAACACCCAAAGCTGATCTGGAAAACAAAAAGGTTATTTACAGGCAGATCGGTCTGATCTTTGCCCTGGCAGTCGTTCTCTTTGCTTTTGAATGGAAGACTTATGAGAAGTCCATTTCGGACCTGGGCCAGCGGCAGATGGAGGAAGCTCCGGAAGAAATGGTGGAGATCACCGTTCAGGAGACAAAGCCTCCACCCCCGCCTCCACCCAAGCAGGTGGTGCAGATCAATATCGTTGAGGACGATATAGAGGTCGATGATGATATCATGATCAATGTCGAAGCCGATCAGACGACTGAAATGCAGGCATATATCCCGGTAGGGATAGAGGATGAAGATGATAGTGAAGAAGGGATGATCTTCATGGTAGTTGAGTCGATGCCTGAATTCCCGGGAGGGGAGGCCAATCTTTACAGATACCTGGCAGAAAATATCAAGTACCCGCAAATGGCCAAGGAAAGCGGGATCCAGGGAAGGGTTTTCGTTACTTTCGTTGTGGAACGCGATGGATCTGTTACCGACGTGCGTGTTCTCAGGGGCATCGGCGGCGGTTGCGATGAAGAGGCCATCCGGGTCGTCAGGAACATGCCGAGATGGACCCCTGGCAAACAGCGCGGGAAAGCCGTCCGCGTGCAGTACAACCTGCCGGTAAAATTCACCTTGCAGTAAGATATATATCGAATTTGCTCCAAGAGGCTGTCCTGTTGAAGGATGGCCTTTTTTGGTTCCTGGCTCCTGGCTCCTGGTTCCTGGTTCCTGGTTCCTGGTTCCTGGTTCCTGGTTTATTGTTAAATTTGTACGATAAAGTATATGAATATGAAAGACCGGATAAAAGCGCTGGCTGCGGGGTATCTTGAGGAGGTGATATTGATCCGAAGGCATTTGCACGCTCATCCCGAGCTGTCCAAACAGGAGGCTGAAACGGCGGCATTCATCTCTTCCCGGCTCACTGCCTGGGGTATCCCGCATCAAACCGGCATTGCCGGACATGGAATCGTTGCGATGATCGAAGGTAAATTACCTGGGAAAAAGGTCATTGCATTGCGGGCCGATATGGATGCGCTGCCCATTCATGAAGAAAGTAACGTTGATTATGCTTCTGTAAACGAGGGAATTATGCATGCCTGCGGGCATGATATCCATATGGCATCCCTGCTGGGCACGGCCAGAATCCTCAAAGCGCTTGAAAATGAATTAAAAGGCACGGTGAAACTGATCTTCCAGCCTTCAGAGGAGGTCTATCCCGGAGGCGCTTTGCCAATGATCCAGGCTGGGGTGCTCGAAACCCCCCGGCCCGACCTGATCATCGGACAGCATGTTTTCCCGGAACTGAATGCGGGTAAGATCGGTATCAGCACAGGGTTCTGCATGGCCTCCACCGATGAAGTGCACCTGACGATCCGTGGCAAAGGCGGACATGCCGCTACCCCGCAAAAGGTTATCGACACGGTGCTGATCGCCGCACACATTATTGTTGCATTGCAACAGATCGTCAGCCGCAACGCCCTGCCCACAACCCCGACAGTCCTCTCTTTCGGACGTTTCATAGCCGACGGCCTGGCTAATGTCATTCCCGACCAGGTGAAAATTTCAGGCACCATGCGCACATTTGACGAAAACTGGCGGAAAGAGATAAAGGAGAAGATCAGGAAAATTGCCGTTTCCGTGGCTGAAGGAATGGGCGGTACCTGCGAGGTCTTCATCGACCCGGGCTATCCCGCTGTCTTCAATGATCATGACCTGACACAAAGGGTCATTTCGTACGCGAAGGATTTTCTGGGCCAGGATAATGTGGAACAAATGGAGAGAAGGATGACGGCGGAGGATTTTTCTTATTTTGCCAGGGAAATACCGGGTTGCTTTTACCGGCTTGGCGTTATGAATGAAGCCCGTGGATTAACTTCAAACCTTCATACTCCTACTTTTGATGCCGATGAATCCAGCCTGGAAACAGGCATGGGATTGATGGCCTGGACCGTATTTAACGAATTAGCGCGTGAACAGAGTTTGTATCCTGAAAAAGCAAAATAGACCTGTCATGCCTGTTTATGTGTGAATGATGTAACTAAAAATTTTAATCATGTAATACTTTACATTATTAATATACTGATTTTTGCAAAACGAAAATATGATAAATTCATAGCATAAATTGTTTAATTTAATTAATGTTACTTATGAAAAAATTAATATTGTTGTCGGCCATGGCCATATTTTTTGGAATGGCTGGTTCTGCACAGTCTTTTGAAAAAGGCAATCATGCCATTAACCTGGGTTTTGGGTTAGGAAACACCAGGTACTTTGGCGCTTATTACAAAGGATTTACCCCGTCCGTGAGCGCTTCTTACGAAATGGGCATTGTGGAAGTCCCCATGGGAACCCAACTGACCGGTGTCGTGGGCGTTGGCGGATACCTGGGTTGGAGCACATCCCGTTATGAGTATAACTGGAGCAATTATTATTATCGTTATAATAATTTCATGATCGCTGTCAGGGGGAACTATCATTTCATTTTTCATGAAAAACTGGATCCATATTTTGGCATCTGGGCTGGAGTGAATGTGTTTACAGGCGGATGGCGGGGTGACCCCCCCTATCCTAGCAGCAGTGTTTACAAGCCGTCACGGACAGGCGCTACAGGCGGAGCATATGTTGGGGCGCGCTACTATTTCACCGATAATCTTGCTGTTTATGCCGAGCTGGGTTACCTGATCTCGGTTTTAAACCTTGGGATTACTTTTAAAATACAATGACGGTCGGCGGTAAAGATTACCGGACAGTCTGGATGGAGGGAGGTTCTGTTTTCATGATCGAGCAGAACCTTCTTCCTTTTGAATTCAGGGTGATTGCCTGCCGCAACTACCGGGAGACGTGTCATGCCATCCGGACGATGGTGATCCGCGGGGCAGGCGCTATCGGGGCTGCCGCGGGCTATGCGATGGCACAGGCGGCAATGGAGGCTCCGGCTGCCGGTGCCATGGCTTTCCTGGAAAATGCACGTAACGAGATAGAATCGGCCCGTCCTACCGCCCGCAACCTGTTTTATGCTACGGAAAGGGTTTTTCATGCTGCCCTGATTTCATCAGAGCATTCCCGGAAGGAGGCTGATGCCATTGCCGACGAGGATGCCGCGGCTTCACGGCGCATCGGGGAGCTGGGCAAAACATTGATCTCACCGGGGGCGGGCGTGGCCACCCATTGCAATGCCGGCTGGCTGGCTTTCGTCGATTATGGCACTGCCCTTTCTCCCATCTACATGAGCCACCGGGATGGCAACAAGCTGTTTGTGTATGTCGATGAAACCCGCCCCCGCAGCCAGGGGGCCCGGCTGACCGCCTGGGAGCTGCACAACGCAGGCATCCCCCACGCCATCATCCCCGATAATGCTACCGCCTGGTATATGGCGCAGGGCAAAATCGACCTGGTGATCACCGGCGCCGACCGCATTGCCGCTAACGGCGATACGGCCAACAAGATCGGCACCCTCGAAAAGGCCATCGCCGCCAGATATTACAACATCCCGTTTTACGTTGCCGCTCCTACCTCCACTTTCGATACGAATTGCCCCGATGGCAGCCATATCGTGATCGAAGAACGGGATCCCGGCGAAGTGCTTTACCAGGATGGCTTAACAATGGACGGGAAAAAAGAAAGGATCCTTGTCTGCTCCCCCGGCTCACCTGCACTCAACCCGGCATTTGATGTAACACCCGCTGAATTGATTACCGGGTTTATTACTGAAAAAGGTATGACCATCGTATGACCATTGTCTGACATTACTTGTCCCGTTCAGTAGTATAAACAACCAGTTTTTCCAGCGCCTGGCGGGCATCGTTATCAGGGAATTTCACCAGCATGTCAAGAGCTTTCCGGCGATATTCAATCATCCTTTCGCGGGCGTAACTGATCCCGCCGCTTTCATTCACTCTGGAAATTATTTCCGTGACACTGGCCGGGTCGTCGTGATGGTTTTTGATGGTGCGGATGGTGCGCCGTTTTTCCACCGGGCTTAGCCGGCTGAGCATATAGATCAGCGGAAGCGTCATTTTTTGCTCCTTGATGTCGATCCCGTTGGGCTTGCCGGTGCGGTTGCCTTTTTCAAAATCGAAGAGGTCGTCTTTGATCTGGAATGAGATGCCGACGGTATAGCCGAATTCTTTCATCCACGCGATGGTTTCATCGCCTGCACCGGCAGAGGCTGCCCCGCAGGCGCAGCAGGAGGCGATCAAAGAAGCGGTCTTTTTCCGGATGATCTCGAAGTAGATATCTTCGCTGATATCCAGGCGGCGCGCTTTTTCGATCTGCAACAGCTCCCCCTCGCTCATTTCGTTGACGGCATTGGATACAATCGAGAGAAGCTGGTAGTCCTCACCCCCGAGTGCCAGCTGCAGTCCCCGCGACAGGAGGTAATCGCCCACCAGCACCGAGATCTTGTTTTTCCAGAGGGCATTGATGGAGAAAAAGCCGCGGCGTTCGTTGGAATCGTCCACTACATCGTCGTGGATCAGGGTGGCGGTATGCAGCAACTCGATCAGGGATGCGGCGCGGTAGGTCGATTCATTGACATCCCCGCACATTTTAGCCGTCAGGAAAACGAACATCGGCCGCATCTGTTTTCCCTTGCGCTTATAAATGAACCGGGTCACCTTGTCGAGCAAGGGAACATCGCTCTTCATCGACTCCCGGAACTTCTTGTCGAACTCCTTCAGATTGTGAAGGATGGGCTTTTTTATCTCTTCCAGTTTGATCATACGATGCCCTGAGAATCCTCAAAAGTAATACAAAAAGGGAAACCATCGCTCCGGTTGTTTTTAGGGCGAAATGATTAACTTTGTGGTAGCCTGTGCAGGATGCCGGGCCATGAAACGTGAGATATGTCGATACTGTTCCATGAGGTCGTATTCGGGCCGGTGCACAGCCGCCGGCTCGGTGTTTCACTGGGGATCAACCTGTTGCCGGTGGATACCAAGTTTTGCACCTTCAACTGTGTCTATTGCGAATGCGGCTGGAGTCACGAAGCGGTTGGACAAAGCAAAAAGCTTCCTTCCCGCGAAACGGTGAAGGCCAAACTCGAAGAGAAGCTGGCGGCGATGAAAGCCTCCGGGCTGCGTCCCGATGCCATCACCTTTGCCGGGAACGGGGAGCCTACCATTCACCCGCAGTTTCCGGGCATTCTCGATGATACGATCGCTTTGCGGGATAAATATTTTCCCTATGCGCAGGTGTCGGTGCTGACCAATTCATCCACCCTGGACAACCCTGCCATTTTTAAAGCTCTGAAGAGAACGAAAAACAGCATTCTCAAGCTCGATGCCGGTACCGAGAAAATGTTCCGGCTGATCAACAACCCGCGGTCGGGGATCACGCTGAAGCATATCGTTGAAAAACTGAATGAATTCGAGGGACAGCTCATCATCCAGACGTTGTTTATCCGGGGCGAGAAAGACGGAAAAAAGATCGATAACACAAGCGGGCGTGAGTTTTCGCGGTGGCTGAAGCATGTAAAAAGCATCGCCCCGAAATACGTGATGATCTACCCGATCGACCGGGAAACGCCCATCAATACTCTGGAAAAAATATCATTCGACGAGCTCCGGGCCATTGCCGCCAGGGTGGAAGCGGAGGGGATCAAAACACAGGTATATTATTGAGATGACCGAATACGAACCGAAAATATTGATTGCATTCGGGGAGACCATCCGGGGGAACGAGGAGATCTACCGGTGGCTGTTGAACAACGGTTACCCGGAGCTGGCTGCGCTTTCGAGCGCCATCCGGGGGTCGAATGAGGCTTTCCAGTGGCTGATGAAGAACGGCTTTCCCCAACTGGCCGCCCTTGATTCAGCCATCGATAACTCCGTCAACGCCTATGCGTGGTTGATTGAGAATAACCATTACGTGCTGGTTGTATTCAGCGATGCCTGCCGCAACAAACCCGAAGCGATCGCCTGGTTGCGGGAAAACAACCTGGATATCTTTATTCACCTTTCGATCGTCATCCGGCAGTTCCGCGAAAGCCAGACGTATGACTATCATAAAATGCATTTTTAGATGCTCGTAATCCGGGGCTACAAATATTTCACGCCTACGGCGTGGGCACAACAGAATGTCCACCTAATGTCCACTTAATGACTACTTAATGTCGCGAACGAAGTGAGCAAATGACACTCGCGCAGCGAGTGAATGACGCGAAGCAAATGTCTATTGTATCACCGCCCCCAGCGGGATATTCGCCCCGGAGATCCATTTTGATTCGTCGGCCAGCAGAAAAGCGATGAGGTTGGCCACGTCCTGGGGTTCGCCGATGCCCATGGGGTATTTTTTCAGATACCGTTGGATGGAATCGTCGACGATCTCCGGGTTGCCTTCGCGGGCCGGATCGGTGAGCAGGGGGGTGTTGACCAGCGCGGAGGAAAGGATGTTGGAGCGGATCCGGCGGTTGACCAGCTCCAGGGCCAATGTAGCGGAATAAGCCTCCAGGGCGGCCTTGGCGCCGGCATACAATGCCCCGCCGAAATAGGGGCTTTTTGTCACGATAGATGACATGAAGATGATGGAAGAGTTGTTTTCCAGCTTTTTAGCAACCAGCACCTTGCCGGTTAGCAATACCGGGACTTCGAAATTGATGCGGAACAGCTTGTCGATGTTCTCCTGGCGGATGAACTTGGCCGGGGTGGGACCGATAATGCCGGCGCAGTGCACCAGGCCGTTCAGAGCCGGCAACGCCTTCACCATTTCATTCATCTGCTGTTCATCGGTCAGATCAGCCAAATGATACCGGTGGCCTTCGCCTGCAAGCTCTACCAGTGTTTCTTTCAACTTGCCCTCATTCCTTCCGGTAAGGAACAGCTTGCCGCCCAGGAGTGCGCAAAGGATCGCCACCTGGCGACCGATGCCCGAAGAGGCGCCGGTGACCAGGATGGACTTGCCCGTGAGATTGCAGAATTCCATGATTATATTTCTATGATTTCAGGACAAACAACCTTTTCTGTCTCCAGGTAAACACTGCCCCAGGAAAGTCCGACCCCGAAACCCGATAGCACAAGCCTGGTTTTTCCTTCCTGCATCACATCCCGTATCGCGTGGCTGATGGTGAGCGGGATCGAAGCGGAGCTGGTGTTGCCGTATTCTTCCATGGAGTAGGGGCACTTTTCCGGTGGTATCCGGAGCTTCTTGCGGATCGATTCGTTCATCAGCCGGTTGGCCTGGTGGAGGACAAAGTAATCGATATCTTCCAGATCCTTTCCCGCATCCTGCAACAATCTTTCGATATTAGGCTGCACCTCCCGCAGGGAAAACTGGAACACTTCCATCCCGTCGAGAGCTATCTGCAGGCGGTTGCGTTCGATGCCCTCCGTGATCTTTTCTTCCGTAAATGATTCCGGGGTCACCAGGTTGCGGATGCCGCCATCGGGGATAATGATGGCCTTGTATCCTTTGCCGTCGGTCTGCAGGTTGAAATGCATCGGCGCTGCCCGCGGGTCGAGTTCCAGGGCAGTGACCGTACCGGCATCGCCGAAGAGCGGGAAGGTGCTTTTATCGCGGGGCCCCGTTGTCTGCGTCGAGACGTCGCCTACCATGAGAAGCCCTTTTTTGATGCCTGCCATGTGCATCTGGCTGCCTATAGTTGACAGACCATATACATAGCCGGAGCAACCCAGGCTGATGTCGTAAGCCATGCAGCTTTTTGGCAGGCCCAGCTTTTCCTGCAGGATGCCGGCGGTGGCGGGAATGATATAATCGCGCGACTGGGAAACGAAAACGAGGATTTCGATATCAGCAGGGTCCCAGCCCAGCTCATGCATTAATTTGATGGCGGCCGCTTCACAAAGGTCTGATGTGGTCATACCTTTCGGTGCAACACGTCTTTTTGCGACCCCGACAGTTTTGATGAATAGGTCCTTCTCCTTATCCGAAAGATATTCATAACTCCGGTTGTGATACACCCCGCGGGGCACCGCGGAGGCGATCCCGCTGATCCTGATGCCGGGTAAAGGAAATATGGCCATTTAAGAAGGTACGGTCACTGTCGAAGGCGAGGATGAATCGGCTTTCGATTTGATAATATTGTAAAGGTCTCCTACCGTGGTCGAATTTATAAGGTCTTCCGCGGTGATCTCCACGTTGTAATTCACGTT
>Ga0209498_1001307_pt1 | contig 15308 bp, 6 predicted proteins | sample WalLakDeSediment_FD_184131 | JGI IMG/M metagenome (GOLD analysis project Ga0209498, IMG submission 184131) | Lake sediment microbial communities from Walker lake, Nevada to study Microbial Dark Matter (Phase II) - Walker Lake 11/02/13 Deep... | ecosystem: Environmental > Aquatic > Freshwater >... | reverse complement strand
ACAAAAAGTCCGCGAAACGTTTTGTCGCTTCGCGGACTTTCGTTTGTTTGATGCCGCAGCCGGGGCCGGTCAAAAAATTAAACCGTTGAGAGATCCCACTCCTCATAGATCTTGGGGACGTCATTGATCAGACGTTTGGTGTAGGCTTGTTTTGGACGCAGAATGACTTCGTCGGCAGATCCACTTTCGACGAATTTCCCATGTTCCATGATGTAGACGCTGTCAGAAACATAATACGCCAAGCCAAGATCGTGGGTGATGAAAATGATCGTCATGCCGATTTCATCACGCAGGCCCATCAGCATATCCAGAATGGTTGCGCGGGAGCAGGCATCGATCATTGAGGTCGGCTCGTCGGCCAGTAAAATCTTGGGCATCAGCAGGAAGATGCGAGCAATCATCAAACGTTGCATCTGCCCGCCGGAAAGTTCGAAGGGGTACTTGTTGGTTAGTTCTGCGAACTTCAAGTTGACGAAGCTGCACGCCTCGGTCATCATCTCGACTTTTTTGGCCCGTGGAAATCCGCGACCGCCGCGCATGTTGATGCAATCCAACAACACGGCATCGATCTTGTTGAAGATGTTGTAGGAAGAGAACGGATCTTGGAAGATGGCCTGGATATTGCGCCAATAGTCCAACCTCTTCCGCTGCGTGCTGATGTCGCGCTTTTGCCCCTGGAAGTAAATGTCCCCTTCCGTCGGATTGATCAGCCCCAACAACAGCTTGGCTAACGTCGTCTTGCCGCTGCCCGATTCGCCCACGATGGAGATGACTTCACCTTCATAGAAGTTGAAATTCACATTGTCCACGGCGACCGTTCTGGTGCGGCCAAATCCAAACACTTTGGTGAGTCCTGTTCCGTTCAAGCATACTTTCTTTTCAGCCATTTTGATAAGCCTCCCGCAATTCTTGCTCCGAGAAGATGCAACGGTAAATACGCTCCCCGTCAACCTTACGCAGGCCCACAGAATTCACGATACATTCTGGCTGAACGTATTTACAGCGTTCCGCAAACCGGCAGCCAGACGGTGGGTTTTTCAGGTTCGGCGGCACCCCCGGAATAGCCGTCAGTTTGACATCGCGCAGACCTTCTTCGGGCACGATGATCGAACCCATCAAGCCCTTGGAATAGGGGTGCAGGGGATCGAACACCGCTTTATGGGCGCCGCCTCTCTCTACGACCTGTCCTGCGTACATCACCATGATGTCATCAGTGACATTGTAGAGCAACGGCAGCTCGTGCGTGATGAAGATCAGCGAACCGACCATGCCGTCGTTCAACAACTGCTTGAGCATCTTGATGACCATCTTCTGTGACGTGACGTCGAGCGCGGAAGAAGGCTCGTCCGCAATTAACACCTTTGGCGAGAGCAACACGGCGATCGCGATCACCGTGCGCTGTTTCATCCCGCCCGAAAGCTCAACGGCGTATTTTTCCAGGACTTGCGGCGGAAGGCCCACGGTCTCGAACAAAGTGCATGCCCGCTCGTAGATGGCTTTCTTGTCGGCGGAAGGCTCGTGGACGCGAATCACATCTTCCACAAAGCGAATGATCTTCTGGGTGGGGTTCAGCGCGTTCATCGCCGCCTGGGGGATGTAGGCGATTTCCTTACCCAAGATGGATTTACGCACGTCATCTGGCTTCATGCCAGAAATGTTGCGCCCATCAATGATGATTTGCCCACTCGTATAGTGCAGCGGGGGAAAGTAATAACCCATCAGGCTGAGCGCGAGCGTCGACTTGCCGCAGCCGGATTCGCCGGCAACGCCTAGCGACTTCCCCTCTTCGACCTTCAGCGAAACGTGATCGACGGCGTAAATGTTCTCGCCAAAGCGGGTAACGTACCTGGTTGTCAGCTCATTGACTTCTAAGATTGTTTTGCCCATAGCATCATTCCCTCAAGGCCGGATTGAACACCTGGTCAAGACCGGTATTCATCAAGTTCATCGAGAACGTGATCAGCGCGATGGTCAAGAGCACAGGTATGTACGCCCACCATTTCCCCAGGACGTGCGCCTGGTAGATCATCGCCCAGTTCATCATCAAACCCAGCGTTGGCGTTTCTGTCGTTCTAGGCCCCAATCCCAGGATCGATAACCCAGCCTCCGCCAGAATGCCAGAAGAGATTTGCAAAATCAGCGCCATCACAACGTAAGAGGCGATGTACGGCAGAATGTCGTTGAGGATGATATGCACGATGGAATGGCCCGACAGTTTCGACAGGTTGACGTGATCGCGGTTGCGCAGCGAAACCACTTGCGATCGCACGGCCCTGGTCGTCCACACCCAGGAGGTGAATCCGATCACGATGGCGACGGTAACAGCGCCGCGCCTTTCCTGCCCAATGCTGAACGAAATCAGGATCAACAACACAAAACCGGGGATGACGGTAAAGAGGTTGGTGAAGAACATAATGATGTCATCTACCATCCCCCCGATATACCCCGACAACAATCCCAGGGTCAGCCCGATCAAGGTAGCAATGATGCCGGCGACGAAACCGATCTGTAGCGATATACGCGTCGCGGCTACCAACTGGGTCAACACGTCCCTGCCGAAGTTATCCGTGCCCAAAGGCAAGAACCGTACATTGGCCACCTGGCTGACATTTACGTAATCCGGCGGTGCGACCACCCTTCTCTCTTCCAGCGCGCCCGTTTCCGGATTTTTTTCAGCGATGATCGCATCCTCGGTAGACAGCAGGCCCTGGAGTGAGTTGTTAAGCCGGATATAGTAATTGCGCTGCGCAATGGTCATACCCGGAACGTTGATGGTGGGAGCATAGGTGTTCATCCACAGGTCCAACAGCAGCGCGGTGTCCTCGATATCGACGTCCTCTTCAGGGATGTCGTTTCGCACCAGCCAGTCTCGCATGGCTAGACGGTCGGCGTCACTGAGCCGGCTGGCAATGCGGTTGGCAGCCGCACCTGGGAGCCTGAGCATATATTTAGGGGCATCGATGGCATCATAGGCGCTCACGTAGATGCCCGGCGGGAAGAACGTACCCTGGGCGATGATCGCTAAAGGCGCATCCCGGATGAACAATGGGTAAATGAAGACGATCAACAGAATGGCCACGAAGATAACAAACCCGAACACGAATTTGCCGGAGCGAAAAACTTGGCGAAGTGTATGTTTCATGGCAACATCCTCCCTAATCTGCCTGCGCCGCTTTAATGCGCGGGTCGATAACGCCGTAGAGGATCTCAACGATGAAGGTGGCGCTCAAGACCATGATCGTGACGATCAAGGTGGACGCTGAGATCAGCGGATAATCCTGTCCCATCACACCACTGAGGAGCGTGAAACCCAGCCCAGGATAACTGAAAATGATCTCGGCGACCAGTGCGCCGCCGATCATTGTGCCAACGGATAACGCCAGCCCGGTGATTTGCGGCAACATCGCATTTCTAAACACGTAGCCGATGATCTTGCGGTCCTTGATCCCCATGAACCGCGCAAACTTGACGTAATCCGCATTCAGCTCGTAGATCGCCATCGAACGCATCCCAATGGCCTGGCCGCCAATGGCGATCACCACAATGGACCAAAAGGGCAGTTGGTAATGGACAATCACGGAACGAATGAATCGCCAGCTAAAACTGGGAATCAGATCGAATCCGTAACCCCCTGAAGTGGGAAACCATTCCAAAGTCACGGCAAAGATGACCAGGAAAATGATGGCCATACCAAAGGCTGGGAAATTGCTCGCGAAGATACTGATGGGCATGAGCACTTTGTCGAAGCCGCCCTTGAGATAGGCCGCCAATGCGCCGAGCGTGTTGCCGATCAACCAACCCACGATGATCGCCGGGAACTGCAGACCTATCGTCCACAGGATGGAAGAGCGCAGCACATCGGCCACCGTGCGCGGATATTGGCTGAACGAGAACCCAAAGTCACCCCGCAGCACGTTGCGCACGTAGATGAAGAATTGCTCATACATAGGCCTATTGGTGCCGAACAATTCTGTGTACTGTTGGTAAATGGCTTGGACCCCAGTGGCGTCACTCATACCCTGGGCCATCCTTGCGACAATGGCCGATACGGGATCGCCGGGCATCAAACGAGGGAGGATGAAGTTGAGAATGAAGGCGAAGATAAAAGTGATGAGGAACCAACCGAGCTTGTTAACGAAATACTTCCGGTAACCTTTCAACGCAGCACCTCCTCGAGAATAAACTGCTAACTCGCGACTACGCGAATGTCCGAATTCAAAGAATCTTCACGCAATTTTCGTAGCAGCCATGTTCCGGTTATCCCGGAACATGGCTGTTTTTGTTGCTTAACGGCGGGTTACGGGTTAACGTGTGTGAGGTTATAGAGACACGCGATACCCCAACCGTCCGTGCAGTTCATTGGCGGAACGGGCGGGTTGCTACCGTCACCATCGTGTGGGAAGCCCGTCCACACCGTCTCGTTCACGGCATGGAAGCTCTGCGGGCGGTACATCAGCGTGAAGGAGGGAATATCGGTCAGGTAGATCTTAACCAATTCCGTGTATATTTCCTTCAGCTTGGCTTCGTCGGCCTCGCCGGGGATCGCCGCGATCAGCTCATCCACGCGCGGATTCACGTACTGGCCCCAGTTGCCGCTCCAGTTGCTCGGCATCCCCACCCACTCGGAGCTGAGCATATTGCGAATGCGTCCCCACGGCATGGTGGGGCCGGCGCCGGCGCTCCACATCATGAAGATGTCATAGCCTTCGGGCAACGGCGCATCCGACTTGGTGACGACGGTCTGGTACACGCCCCATTCAGGGTAGTTGGTGGTGATGTCGATGCCGATTTCTTTCCCGGCAGCCGCCACCACTTCAATCGCGGCCTGCCAGTCGGACCACCCGTTGGGGCAGGTGGCGACGTAGCTCAGCTTCTTGCCGTTATATTCACGCCAACCGTCGCCGGTAGTGTCGACGATCCCGGCGGCATCCAGCAGCGCCTTCGCGCCTTCGATGTCGTTGCCGGCCCATTGCAGGTCCGCAACAGCCGCGCGGTTGTACATCGCCTGCTCGCCAGGGGTCGGGTTCATCAACGAGCGTGGCACCTGATCGAAGGTGGCCGACTGGTTGGTCATCGCGTTGGCGATGATGGTGGGGTAGTCCACGGCAATGGCGATGGCCCGGCGGATCACGGGGTTATCCAGCCCATGGGAATTCAGGTTGTAGAAAGCCGTGGGCAGGCTCGCGCCGATGCCGTAGGGCGGTTCGGGCAGGTAAGTGGAAATGGGCAGACTGTAGCTCTCCCACAGCGTTTGAATGTTGGAGTTGAATTGCTGGCTGACGTCCACTTCACCTTTGGCCAAAGCGACCGAACCGGCGGCGTTGTCCCTGAAGATCGTGTGCGCCAGGTACTTTGGCGCGGGCAGCTTGCCCCACATGCTGGCATCCTGGCCCCAATAGTCGTCATCGCGGATGAGGACAACCTTTGTATCGTCCGCAAAGAATTTGCGGTAAGGCCCGGAATACACGACGTCCTCCGCCGTATCTGCCATCAGTTGAGTACCATCGTAGCCGGAGCGCTCTTCCAGTTTCTGCGTCCAATCTTTCTGGATCACGATATTGCTGCTCACAAAAGCCGCGACGATCAACGGATTGATGGTTTTGCCGTTATCGTCCAGCTTAGCCTTGATCACGATCGTCCGGTCATCGACGGCGACAACATCTTCAATGTACTCTTGGTTACCAGCGGCGACGGGGGTATTGTACTTGACGTGCGTCGCCCAGGTATAGGCATAGTCCTCCGCCGTCACCGGGGTGCCGTCACTCCACCTGGCAGCTTCCTTGAACTTGAAGGTGATCTCGGTCATATCGGCGTTCCACGACCAGGGGCCATCCGCCAACAGCGGATATTGTTGACCGTCAAGCATGTTGTACAGGTACGGGGTTTCAAACATGGTGGCGCGGTGATTATCGCCGCCTGTACCTATCATCGCATTGTTGTTGCCGGTACCAAACGGATTCCAACCCACAACCGAACCCCACTGTTGGCCGTTGAAGTACAGGGTCTGATTGCGGGGGAGTGCCGAGGGATCTTCCGGAGGCGCCACTTCAACCTCAACGATCTTCTCGACTTCGACGGTCTTCTCGACAACTTTCTCGACCTCGACCTCGACGGTCTTCTCAACGACTTTCTCGACCTGGACAGTCTCCCTGATAACCTGAGGTGTGGGAGTGGCGCAGGCCGATAGCGTCATACTCAGAATGACCAGGATACTCAAAAAGGTAACGGTGTAGCGTTTCATTTCCATACATCTCCTTCCTTTTGATTGTGCGAGTAATAGTGTGGACAAAATTTTACTCAGTCAGGCTTTACCACTAGAAACATCGTAGGAATGATTCGATAGCCACCTCCTTTCTTGAAGGTTGAACATCGCCGTTGGCACCTTATAGTGTTAATCTTATCTTAGCTTTCGAAAAAGTCAATTGGAAGCGCTTCCAATTTTTAGTATAGCACAAATAGTACGGGTTTGTCAAGAGATTGAGGGATAAAATTCCGAAAATTCCCGTCGTGAGGCACGCACATCAACAGCATTAGCAAATCTGCTGCGTTACGCTATAATGATAGATATCCATAAACCATACATACCCCAAAGGAGCTACCAATGAAAGCGAAAGCCTGGGTTTCCCGCAGCTTACTGGCGGTGACGGCGCTCGCCTTGGCGTTGATGGCCGTGACCGGATTCTTGCTCCTCACCCCAGCAGTACAGGCAGCGACTACAGCCACCCCTACCTCCCTGCGCCACGATCCGCAGACCGCTCTTGCGAGCGCGGGTTTGAGCATATCCCCGGCGATGTTTGCCCCACGCGTCCCCACATCGCTGTCGCCACAACCGGCGCAGGCATCTGCTGTCGACTGGTGTGTGGCCGGGTCCTTTCAAGGTTGGAACAACAGTAGCACACCGCTCAACGATGCCGGTGAAAGCGGCGACCTGGTCGCCGGTGACGGTATCTATTCACGCAGTTACCCCATCCCTGAGCCTGGTCGCCACGAGTTCAAGGCGGTCGAGTGCGGCAATTGGGACAATGCCTATCCCGGCAGCAACGCCTGGTTCGATACGACAGAGCCGGGCCAGGTGGTGACGTTCCTGTTCGACACGAACGACCGCAGCGGCGATGCCGGCGCCCCGCTCTATCCACAGCAGTACATCGTCAACGTGCTGGGGGACACCGATCCCACAGCCTTCACAGCCGTCGGCGACTGGCAGGGTTGGAACAACCAAGACCCCGCTACGGCTATGGAAGCGCTCGGCAACGGGATCCATTATCTTGCTTATACGATCCCCACGGCGGGAAGCTACATGGGCAAGATGGTCAACACCGGCGCCTGGGCCGCTGTGGGCAGCGATGGTCTCGGCGTGGACGCGGCCAATTTCTACTTTTCGACAGCAGCCGATAACACCACTGTGATCTTCTTGCTCGACATGAACCAGGGGCGCGCCACCGTGACCCAACACGGCACACCCGGTGTCGCTGCCTGGTGCGTGGCAGGCGGCTTCCAGGGCTGGGACAACGCCTCCCATCCGATCAACGATGCGGGTATGGACGGCGACCTGATCGCGGGTGATGGCGTCTACTCGGCCGATTTCGTCATCCCCAACGCGGGGCGCGAGCAGTTCAAGGTGGTCGAGTGTGGCGATTGGAGCAACGCTTTCCCTGGAAACAACGCCTGGCTCATCACCTCCGAACCTAACCAAGTCGTTAAAATCACCTTCGATACCAACGATCATCGCGACGATGCCGGGCCGGCGTTCCATCCGGCCCAGAATATCGTCCATGCATGGGACGACTTCCCCACCAGCTTTGCCGCCGTTGGCGACTGGCAAGGCTGGAACCCGGAAAACCCTGCCACGCAGATGGTGCCGCTGGGCAACAACCTGTTTGTCCTCCAAACCCTCATCGAATCGGCCGGCAGTTATGCGGGCAAAGTCACCAACGATGGCTGGAATAACCAGATCGGCGCAGATGGCCGATCGGTCGACGGGCCAAACGTACCGTTTGAAACCAGCCTGGCCAATACCCCCGTCACCTTCTTGCTTGACGGCAATCAAAGTCGCTTCGCGATTGCCGTTGCGAGAGAAAAAGAGGCATTCCCCACCGATCCAACGCTCATTGCCCCACGCCTCACTTATAACGTCCAGAACCAGTTCTTCTACTTCGTATTGACCGACCGCTTCTACGACGGCGACCCGGCCAACAACGAGGGCGCTTTTCCCGGCGGCACGCTCGCCCAGACCGGCTACAAGCCGGACGATAAATCCTTCTACCACGGCGGCGACTTCGTCGGCCTGATGGGCAAACTGGACTATCTGCAAGGGTTAGGCGTGACTGCGCTTTGGATTACCCCACCCTACGCTAACCTGCCAACCCAACCGGACAGCGGCACAGCGTTCGGCATCGGCGGCGCCTATCACGGCTACTGGATTCTCGACTTCGAGAATGCCGATCCCCACCTGGGCACCAACGCCGAGTTGCAGGCGCTGATTGACGCGGCGCACGCGCGCGGCATGCAGGTCTACTTCGACTTCGTGACCAACCACACCGCCGATGTGATCCAGTATGCCGAAGGCAGCACCACCTACCGGCCCAAAGCGACCTGGCCGTACCGGGACGCCGACGGCAACGTCTTCGATGACCGCGATTACGCGGGCGGCGACACCTTCCCGGCGTTGGATCCCGCCATCAGCTTCCCCTACACGCCTGTGATCCCGGAGGGTATGGAGAATGCGAAAAATCCTGCCTGGCTCAATGACCCCATCTACTACCACAACCGGGGCAATAGCACGTTCGCCGGTGAAAGCTCCACCTATGGTGACTTCTTTGGCCTCGATGACACTTTCACCGAACATCCTGTCGTGGTGAACGGCTTTATCGACATCGCCAAGACCCTGATCGACACGTTCAACATCGATGGCTTCCGCGTTGATACCGTCAAACACGTCAATACCGAGTTCTGGCAGCAGTTTGTCCCGGCTGTGATGGAATACGCCCATGCTCAGGGCAAGCCTGACTTCTATATGTTCGGTGAAGTATTCGATGGCAACCCGGTCACGCTCAGCTACTATACCACCCAGGGATCGTTTCCCGGCGTGCTGGACTTTGGTCTGCACGGCGCGGTTCGCAACCTGGTATCACAAAATGGCCCCACCGACAATCTGCGCGACTTTTTCGCCAGAGACGACTATTACATCGATGCCAACAGCAACGCCTATGGTCTGGGCAACTTCGTCAGCAACCATGACGGCTTTATCGAGCGACTCGGCCACCATCTACGCAACGAAAATCCAGGCGCGGCCGACGCACAATTGGTGGATCGCTCAACACTGGCGCACGGTCTGATCAGCTTCGCACGCGGCTTCCCCATCGTCTACTACGGCGATGAGCAGGGATTCGTCGGCGGCGGCAGCGACAAGAACGCTCGCGAAGATATGTTCCCCAGTCAGGTACAGGAGTTCTTCAGTTACAACCTGATCGGCACCGATGCGACTGTGGCAGATGACAACTTCGACGAGACCCATCCGCTCTATCTCGCTATTGCGGAAATTGCGGCAGTGCGCGCCGACCATACGGCCCTGCGCACAGGTGCGCAACTGCATCGCTTCAGCAGGAACTCGACCGGTACCTACGCCTTCTCGCGGGTGGACCGCACGGATCGCGTGGAGTATCTGGTTGTGCTGAACAACAGCACCTCGGCGGATTCCGCCACCATCCCAACCGGTTCACCCAACATCACTTTCACATCGCTGTATAGCAGCGCTGCCCCGCCTGAAACCGAACTCGTCAGCGATGGCGACGGCAACCTCACCGTCACCAACCCCGCCCTTTCCGTCTCGGTCTGGCAGGCCGGCGCCCCCATGCCGTGCGCCTCTGAAGCCCCCGGCATCTCCATCAGCGTGCCGGGCGCCCTCAGCGGCCGTCCTGAAATCGTCGCTACCCTCAACCAATCCGTCTATGCTGAAGTCACGTTCGCCGTCAGCAGCGACGGCGGCGAAACCTACACCATCATCGGCACCGATGACAACGCACCCTACCGCGTCTTCTATGACGTGAGCGACCACACACCCGGTGCACAACTGGTGTTCCAGGCTGTGGTCGATGATTTGTGTAGCAACGACCCGGTCGCCGTTGCCGCTGCGGGCGCTGTGGTTGATGACGGTGAAATCGAAGCAGAGTACGTGATCTTCCACTACTACCGGCCGGATGGGGATTACGGCGATCTCTCCTCACCCAATTTCAATGACTTCTGGGGTATGCACGTCTGGGGCAATGCCATTCATCCCGACGATCTGAATCCTTCCTGGGATGATCCCGTGCGCTTCAGTGGTGTCGATGCATGCGGCGCGTATGTTGCCCTGCGCGTAGTCGACCCCACCCAACCGGTGAACTACATCTTCCATCGCGGCAACGACAAGGATGTACCGGCAGACCAGTCGCTCAATGTCCTGACGACGGGCTACGAGGTCTGGATCCATTCTGGGGACGAGACGCAGTACACGTCAAAAGCGGAAGGCTGCGGGTGGATCAACTTCCACTATCAGCGAGCTGACGGGAACTATGGCGATTTCGATTCACCTGATTTCAATGACTTCTGGGGACTGCATCTGTGGCAGACATGGTCCACGGCTTGGGATAACCCCTACCGCGCCACCGGCGAAACCGATTTTGGCATGCTCTACAGCGTGACTCCGGCGGGCCTCGAAGCATTGATCGGTAGCCCCGTCGCCATAGACTACAACGCGCCGTTCAACTTCATCGTGCATCGCGGCAACGACAAAGACGTCGGCAGCCAAGATGACCGCAGCGTCGATATTTCCGGGCGCTACGCCGACTTCTGGCTCTACGACGACGATGCGACCGTCTACAGACAGTTGGGAGCCGCCCTCAATGTCGCCACCATCCGCTACCATCGCTGCGCCGGCGACTACGGCGACGCTACCAGCGACGACTACAACGACTTCTGGGGACTGCACACCTGGGGCAGCGCAACCGATCCCGGCTGGACGACGCCCCGCCGTCCTGATGGACAGGACGGTTTCGGCATCTACTTCGACGTGCCGCTCTTTGAGAATGCAACCGAACTGAACTACATTCTGCATCGCGGCGACGAGAAGGATGTACCGCCCGATCAGACGCTCGATCTAGTGACACTGGGCTACGAAATCTGGATCGTCCAGAACGACAACGGCACACAACACGTCCATCCTGCTGTTGCGCACAACGTCATCAAGCAGGTGTGCGCCGTAGATGGCGACATCCGCCAAGAGCGCGCCTACTGGCTCAGCGAAAACACCATCGGCTGGCAGGCGTTGGTGGACACCAGCAACGCCGAAGTACGCCTCTACTATGCCCACAACGGCGGCCTGACGCTGGGCGAGGACGGCATCGGCGGCGGTGATTACATCGTCCTGGAAGCTGCCGCTCCCATCGGCGGCGACATCGCCGTTAAATTCCCACACCTGTCCGGCATCCCCGGCTTTACAATTCCCGCCGATGACCTGGCGCAGGTACCCACCATCCTCAAGGGGCAAACCGTTGTTGCGGCCTACGTTGGCGGCGCGCTGGTAGACGCTACCGGCTTGCAAATCCCTGGCGTGCTCGACGATCTCTACACCTACGCCGGCCCACTCGGAGTCACCTTCAGCGCGCCCACGCCCACACTGCATCTCTGGGCGCCTACCGCGCAGAACGTGACGTTGCATCTCTTCGCCGATGCGCAGCCCACCACCACCGGAACGCCCTATTCGATGACGCTCGACTCCGACTTCGGCGTGTGGAGCATTACGGGCGACCCGGCCTGGAACGGCCAATACTACCTCTACGAGGTGGAAGTCTACGTCCACAACACCGGGCGGGTCGAGCGGAACTACGTCACCGATCCCTACGCGGTGAGTCTCTCGATGAACAGCACCCGCAGCCAGATCGTCGATCTGAGCGCTCCGGCGCTCGCGCCGGAGGGCTGGGACACGCTCGTCAAACCGCCGTTGGCTGCGCCGGAAGATATTGTCGTCTATGAAATCCACGTCCGCGATTTCAGCGTCAACGATGCTTCCGTGCCAGAGGAGTACGCCGGTACGTTCAAAGCGTTCACCCTCGAAGGGACACACGGCGTGCAACACTTGCAGGCGCTGGCCAAAGCTGGCTTGACACACCTGCACCTGCTGCCGGTTTTCGACATCGCCACCATCAACGAGGACAAGTCGCAGTGGCAGGAGCCGGATTGGGAGTTGCTGGCATCCTTCCCACCCAGCTCCACGATGCAGCAGCAGTTGATCGCAGCCACGGGAGACTTAGATGGCTTCAACTGGGGCTACGACCCGCTCCACTACAACGTTCCCGAGGGCAGCTACTCCACCGTGCCCACCGGTACCACCCGCATCGTGGAATTCCGCGAGATGGTACAGGCGCTCAATAAGATGGGCCTGCGTGTGGTGGTGGATGTGGTCTACAACCATACCAACGCCGCCGGACAACATCCCAACTCCGTTTTGGATCGCATCGTTCCAGGTTACTATCACCGCCTGAACGCCATAGGGCACGTCGAAACGAGCACCTGCTGCCCCAACACCGCCACCGAGCACGCGATGATGGAACGGCTGATGGTGGACTCGATTGTGCTGTGGGCCACCCAGTACAAGGTGGATGCTTTCCGCTTCGATCTGATGGGCCACCACATGAAGGACAACATGCTCAACGTGCGCGCCGCGCTGGATGCGCTAACGCTGGCAGAGGACGGCGTAAACGGTTCGGGGATCTATGTGTACGGCGAAGGCTGGAACTTCGGTGAAGTCGCCAATAATGCCCGTGGCGTGAACGCGACCCAACTGAATATGGCGGGCACGGGCATCGGCACGTTCAGCGACCGGCTGCGCGATGCTGTGCGCGGCGGCGGCCCTTTCGACAGCGGCGACGATCTGGTGCGCCGTCAGGGTTTCATCAGCGGCCTCTTCTACGATCCCAACGCCATGAACAGCGGTTCAGCCGGTGAAAAGGACGCGCTGCTGCACAGCGCCGACCTCATCCGCGTGGGGCTGGCAGGCAATCTGGCCGATTATGCGTTCGTGGATCGTACCGGCGCTATCGTGACCGGCGCGCAGGTAGACTACCACGGACAACCGGCCGGCTATACCCAAGACCCGCAGGAACACATCGTCTACATCTCCAAGCACGACAACCAAACCCTCTACGACATCATCCAGTACAAGATGCCCGCAGCGGCCACGATGGAAGCGCGTGTGCGGGCGCAGAATGTGGGCTTGAGCATTGTGACGCTCTCACAGGGTGTGCCCTTCCTACACGCCGGCAGCGACATGCTGCGCTCCAAGTCGCTCGACCGCGATAGCTACAACTCCGGCGATTGGTTCAACAAGCTCGACTTCACCTACCAGGACAACAACTGGGGCGTGGGATTACCCGTGGCGGAAAAGAACCAGGAAAACTGGTACCTGATGGAACCGTTGCTGGCTAACCCGGCCCTCAAACCGGCGCCCACCGACATCCTGAGCAACGCCCACCATGTGCAAGAGCTGTTAGCCATTCGCAGCAGCTCGCCGCTCTTCCGCTTGCAGACGCGCGAAGACGTGCAGGCACGATTGGCCTTCCACAACACCGGCCCGGATCAACTCCCCGGCCTGATCGTCATGAGCTTGTCTGACCTGGTGGATGATGCGCTCGATCCGCACCATCAACTTATTGTGGTGTTGATCAATGCTAACGACGAACCGCAAACGTTCACGGAAAGTCAATTGACGGGGTTCGATCTGATGTTGCATCCGGTGCAGCAAAACTCACATGATCCCATCGTGAGAACGGCGACGTTTGACGCGACAGCCGGAACATTTGTGGTACCCGGACGGACAACAGCCGTGTTCGTGCTGCCAACGGAAGAACCCCCGGTGCTGACGCCCGAAGAAATGATCGATAAGCTCATCCAGGACGTGGAGCAGCTCGTGGCGGACGGCAAATTGCGTGCTACGGACGGCAAACAGTTGATTCAATGGTTGTCCCAGGCGAAATTCCACTTGATCAACCATCGTCAAAGGCAAGCGATCCTCCACATGAACCTGTTCATCGCCTTCGTAGAGCGTTTTGTCCGGTTAGGCCGGCTCGAAGCGGATTACGGTTTTGCATTGATTTACAAAGCGGAGGCGATTATCGCTGCCATACAACACTGAAAATGAGCTTGCACACAAAACGGTCGTTTCCTGGCCAGGAAACGACCGTTTTTCTCGGTTCAGTGTTCTGGCAACAACGCCGGCCTCGTCGATGGAGGTTTGAAAAAGTCTTATGAGAAAAATAACTGGACTGCTCCACGCGGGCGCGTTGAGCCTGATGATGACCCTCGCCAGCTTCCTGGCGGGGCAGGTGCGCTTGTGATGGCCGCGATGACCCGTCGCGAACGCTTGATGGCGACCCTGCGAGGCGAGCCGGTAGATCGCCCTGCCGTCAATTTCTACGAGATCGGCGGCTGGAAGCTAAATCCGGACGATCCCGACCCGTTCAACGTCTACAACGGCCCCGGCTGGCGCGACCTGATCCAACTGGCGGAAGCTGAGACCGATCTGATCCGTATGCTGCACCCCACACGCACGCCCGCGCCGGAGAACTACCGCGATGAATTTTTCACAGTGGATACTTACAACCCTTGCGAAGGCGTGCGAACTTTGTTCGCCGAAACCTTCGCAAGGGTGCCGCACCGTTCACGTTTCACCCGCACCACGCTCACCGTCGCCGGGCGCACGATGACCGCCCTCACCCGTCATGATCCCGATGTAGCAACAGTATGGACGGTCGAACATCTGCTCAAAGACGCCGACGACGCGCGCGCTTACCTCCAACTGCCCGATGCTGTCTTCGCATACGAGTCCGACCTCGCGCCGCTCATCGCCGAAGATGCTGCATTGGGCGACGCCGGCATCGTCATGGTGGACGTGGCCGATCCGCTATGCGCGGTTGCCGGGCTTTTTTCGTTGGCGGATTACACCGTCCTGGCGCTCACCGAACCGGCTCTGTTTCACCAACTGTTGGAGCAGCAAGCGCGCCATATTTACCCGCTAGTGGAACACACCGCGCGCGAATTTCCGGGGCATCTGTGGCGCGTCGTCGGTTCGGAGTACGCCTCCGAACCGCTGCTGCCACCGCGCCTGTACGAGGAGTACGTCGTCCGCTACACCAAACCGATGGTAGACACGATCCAGAAGTACGGCGGCTTCGCGCGCATCCATTCGCACGGGCGTCTCCGGCGCATCCTGCACTACATCGCCGCGATGCAACCAGCGGGCCTCGATCCGGTCGAACCGCCGCCCCAGGGCGATA
>Ga0209498_1001305_pt1 | contig 15313 bp, 14 predicted proteins | sample WalLakDeSediment_FD_184131 | JGI IMG/M metagenome (GOLD analysis project Ga0209498, IMG submission 184131) | Lake sediment microbial communities from Walker lake, Nevada to study Microbial Dark Matter (Phase II) - Walker Lake 11/02/13 Deep... | ecosystem: Environmental > Aquatic > Freshwater >... | reverse complement strand
TGGGCGGCTGCCCACGCGCCGAACGGCGACCGGGACGACGCTCAGAATGCCCCCGGATGCAGGATGCGGGCCAAGAGCTGCAAGGCCTCACCCATGCGCGGTCCGGGGCGGCTCAGGATGTCGCTCTGCTCTTGCGTGAGCTCGACGACCCGGCCGCCACGCACGGCCGCGATGCCCGCCCATCCGGGCCGGGCCGCCACGGACGCCGCGTCGACACCGTAGGGGGCGTCCGCCAGCACGATCACCTGGGGATCGGCAGCGACGACGAACTCGGGGTCCAGCAGGGGGAAGTCGCCGAGTTCCGCGGGCACGACGTTACGACCCCCCGCCAACGCGATCAGGGTCCCGATGAACCCACCGGGGCCGACGGAGTACGGCGATGGATCGATCTCGTAGAACACGGTGGGGCCGTCGCGGTTGGCCACGACCGCGGCCACCCCGTCGAGTTCGCCCCGCAGCCGGCCCTGGAGCAGCGCGGCCTCGGTGGGCGCGCCGAGCAACCGGCCGAAGCGCTCGATCAGGACGAACACCTCGTCGAGCCGCTGCGGCGTGCCCGCATAGACGACCAAGCCCAGCGGCGCCAGCGCATCGGCCGCCCCGCTGTACTCGTCGACCAGCACCAGGTCGGGCCGCAGCGCCACGATCGCCTCGAGGTCGGGCGCGAACGCGCTCCCGACGTCGGGCAGGGCGCGCACCTCGTGCGGGAAGTCGCTCCAGGTGTCGCGACCGACGAGCCGCCCGCAGGCGGCCAGCGCACAGACGGTCTCGGTATGGCTCGGGACGAGACTGACGATCCGCAGCGGAGCCGCCGCCAGCGTCACGTCGCGCCCGAGATCGTCGACGACCGTGACGGGCCAGGCGGCGTGGGCGAGGCCGAAGCAGGCGAACGCCACGAGAAGCACTCGGCGCAGGGCCGACGGGAGATGGTTACGGGTAGGGATCACAAGGCCTCCGAGGGCGCTTGCGAGTCGGGAGCGTCCGCCGAGTGGGCGGACGGACGGCAGGCGGGCGGTCGCGGCCGCCGCATGCTGCCCTTCCTCGTCCGCGCAAGGGGTGCAGTCATCCGCGCGTGGCGATCGGACTCGGCCCTCAGGCCATCACCGTTGCGGGACAGTGCCGGGTTCGCACCGGACTTCCCCACACGCGAACGTGCACGTAGCCTACGCGCGAAGTCGCGCCCGGTCAAGGCGCTACCGGAGGTACGCAGCGCCGTGCCCAGGCGACGGCCGGCCACGTGGTAGGGTCCCGCGCGTGCCCCCGAGCCTGACCGACCTCGCGCCCCCCGTGGTGCCCACCCGCGAAGACTGGGTGCCGCCGCCGCGCTTCGGGCGCGTGAGCTTCGCTTCCTACGAGCCTGCCCATCCGAGCCAACGGGTCGGGCGCGAGACGGTCGAGGCCTTCGCCCGCTGGCAGCCGGCGCGACCGCGCTTCGCCTGGGGGCGCCGCGCACCGGCCCCGGTCACCGGGCTCTACCTCGACGGTGGCTTCGGCGTCGGCAAGACCCACCTGATGGCGGCCGCGTGGCACACCGCGCAGGAGCCGCGCAAGGCGTACCTGTCGTTCGCCGAGCTGGTCGCGGCCATCGGGGTCCTCGGCATGCAGGGTGCCCACGCGGCCCTCGGCCATGAGCGCCTCTACTGCATCGACGAGTTCGAGCTCGACGACCCGGGCAACACGCTGATCGTGAAGACCTTCCTCGCGACCGTGTTCGAGCGGGGCGCGCGCGTCATCACGACCTCGAACACGGCCCCCGAGGCCCAGGGGCAGGGCCGCTTCGACGCGAGCGCCTTCCGGCGCGAGATCCAGTCGATCGCCGAGCGCTTCACCGTCGTGGCGATCGACGGACCCGACCACCGCAGCGGCAGCGCTCACCGTCGGCTGTTGCGGCCCGCCGACCTGCGACATGCGCCGGAGACGGCGGTCGTGGCGGACTGGCGCGAGCTGCACGCCGCGCTCGAGCGGATCCACCCCGTTCGCTACGGCACCTGGGTGCGCGGCGCCCCGGCGTGGGTGGTCCGCGGCGTCCAGCCGATCCCCGACCAGCAGCGCGCCCTGCGCTTCGTCCACCTGGTCGACAAGCTGTACGACCAGCGCGTTCCGCTGTGGCTCGAGGGCAACCTCGGGCTCGACGAGCTGTTCGACCCGCACTACGCCCACGGCGCCTACGCCAAGAAGCACGACCGCTGCCGCTCGCGCGTCGCCGAACTCCTCGACGAGGCCGAGGCGACGGCGGCGCTGTCCACGCCGGGCTGACAGCCGCCGCGCACGCCGCCGCGGGTCACGCGGGCGGCGAACCCGACAGCCGCGCCAAGAGGTCGGCGGCGATGGCGTCGCGACCGCCTGGGCCGCCGAGCCGTGCGGGCCCGTCCCGCAGGGCCGTCGCGCGGCGCTCCGGATCGTCGAGCGCGCGGGCGACCGCCGCAGCGATCGCCGCCGGCGCCCGCGGCACCACCTCGAGCGACGGGCCGAGCAGGCGCGCCTGGTTCGCCAGGAACGCTCGACCGGGTGCGGGCGGCAGCGCGAAGCTGACCACCGGCAGCCCGAGCCCGACGGCCTGTTCCTGAGCCGTGCCGGTGGCGCCGAGGACGGCGTCCGCCGTCGCCAGGACGTCGTTGAAGCGCCCCGCGACCCACGCGACCCGGACGCCCGAACGCGACCAGACGGTCCCGCCGTGTTCGGTCCCTGGCTCCTGCCGCCAGCCTGGCGGCAGGCCCGGGAGGGTCGGCCCTGTCCACGCGACGGCGGCGGCCAGCGTGCGGCCGCGATCGGCCAGCTCGGCCAACGCGTCGAGCATGACCTGGACGGCCTCGATGGCGTACGCCCGGCTGCCGGGTAGGAGCGCGACCGTCGGCAGGTCGGGCCAGGGCTCGAGCCGTCGGCCCTCGAGGCCGTCCATGATCGGGTTCCCCAGGTAGCGCGCGGCGACCGCGCGCTCACGCAACCAGGCGGCCGTCGGCTCGTCGCGGGTGTACACGACCTCGGCCCTGCGCAGCAGGGCGCGCTCGGGCGCCCGAATGCGCTCCATGAACGCGCGGTTCCAAGGCACCCAGCGGCCACCCTGGGCCATCCGCACCGACACCAGGGGCTGCAGCACGAAGCGCCTCGGCGCCCCGAGGGCGACCGCCATCGCCTGCGCGAAGACGTCGCCCACGATCAGAACGGCGTCGGCGTCGGCAGCGCGCAGCACCCGCCACTGCGAGGCGGTCTGGGCGAGGATGCCCGCACGGAGGTCCCGCCAGAGGAGCAGCGGGTGGTGCATGGTCAGGCCGCCGCCCGGCAGGTTGCGCCTCGGGCCGACGACGGCGAGCGGGGTGGTGACCGCGGCCGTCACATACGCGCGACCATCACCGACCAGCGGGATCGCGGTCGCCGTCCAGCCGGGCAGGCGTTGCGCCAAACCCGACCACAGCGCGGCCGCGAGCAGGTCCTCGGCGTGACCGTTGCTCACCAACCACAGCCGGCGAGCCGCCACGGTCACCGCCGCCTCGACCTCACGTCGGCTCGACGTCCGGATCGGCCGACGCCCACAGCAGGTAGAGCGGGTCGCCGCCGTCGTCGGGGACGAACGCACGCGCCTGCACCGAGCCGAAGCCGCCCGCGGCGGCAAAGTACGACTCGACGAGGCGGCCGTGGGCAGCGTCGTCCGACACGCGCCAGCACAGGACCGCCTTGGTCGGGAACATGCGGTTGGAGAAGGCGACCAGGAAGGGCGCGCCGGGCTCCAGGCAGCGGCCGACCTCGGCGAAGACCTCGGCCGGGCGGGTGAGGTACTGCACGCTGACCGTGCAGACGGCGCCACCAAGCGAGGCGTCCGTGAACGGCAGCGACGGCTGCTGGTTGAGGTCGAGGCGATGGCACTCCGCCAGGCGTGGGTTGCGGTCGAGCGCATCGCTGTCGAGCCCCACGCCGACCACCGGCGAGATGCGCGCGGGAAGGTGCGAAGCGGCCCCGGCGAACAGATCCAGCACGCGACCCCGCGCTGGCAGGAGCTCGTCGTACCAACCGGCCACCACGCGATCGGCCCGTTCGTCGAGGTGCGACGACGGTCGCGGCACAGCGTAGAACTGTTCGTCGGGGCGCTCGTCCTGGCGGCGGAAGAACTCGGGGAGTAGAGAACTCACGTCACCATCATGACCGACGCGGTCCGCTGCCATTGAGGGGGTACCTCACCATCTGGGAGCTTCCCGGCTTACCCGGGCTCCAGCATCGGTCCCTCCGACCACCGCAGCTTGTGCCGCAGCACGGCGAAGGGATCGTAGCCGTCCGGCACGAGCCGCTGCAGATCGGCGCCCAGCGCCATGTCGATGAAGTCGCCGCTGACCAGGTCGATCCGCTCCTGGCCATCGAGCACGACCGCCAGTTCGTCCACACGCCCCTCCACCACGAGGCGCAGGCGGGCATGCTCCGAGAGCACGATCGGCCGGTTCGCGAGCCCCTGCGGCGCAACGGGCGTGACGACGATCGCCCGCAGGTCGGGCATCAGGATGGGACCGCCGAGCGACAGCGAGTAGGCCGTCGAGCCGACCGGCGTCGAGACGACGACGCCGTCGGCCCGATAGGTGGCGGCCGGCAGGCCGTCGACATCGAGCCGGAAGTGGATCAGGCGCGTGATCACGCCCTGCGAGACGGTGACGTCGTTCAACACGCCCCGCGCGGGCTCGCTGCGCACCGACACGTCGAGAAGCGGCACCGCCAGCGACCGCCACGGCGCGACGTCGTGGCCCTTGGCGTACGCCAGCACCTCGTCGGAGCCAAAGGTCGCCAGGAAGCCGAGCTTGCCGAGGTTGACGCCCAACACCGGTCCGGGGCTGCCGTTCAGAAGCCGGGCGGTCGCCAGCAGCGTACCGTCGCCACCGACGGTCACGACCAGATCGGCCGGTGCGTCGTCTTCGCCGACGGGCCGCACGCCCTCCAGGTCGAGGTCGACCCGGGGGACGCGCTCCGCGAACGCCGCCGCGATCGACCGCGCGACCGCGTGCGCCTCCGGCTTGTAGCGGCTGCTGGTGACGACGACCCGACGGAGCGCATCGACGGGCCGCGTCCAGGGGGTACCCGCGGGGCGCGAGCTCACGGCGTGGTCCCCCTACCGATCCTGTCCAGCACCCAACCGACGACCTCGTCCAACGTCAGGGGCCCGGTGTCCAGGTGCTGGGCGTCGGTCGCCGGCTTCAGCTGCCGCGCGTCGAGCCCGTCGCGGCGCCGGATGGCCTCCGCCACGACCGCGAGGTCGGCGGCACGCTCACCGACCCGGCGGGCAGCGCGGACCTCCGGTGAGGCGTCCAGGTAGAACTTGTGCGGCGCGTGGGGGAAGACGACCGAGCCCATGTCGCGGCCATCGACCACGAACGGCGCGGGCATCTCGCGCAGGCGATCGCCGACCCAGGCGCGGACGACCGGATGGGCGGCCACTCGCGACACGACGGCGTCGACTTCATCGGACTGGACGGACCTCGTGACGTCCTCCCCGTCGACGCGCAGCACGTCGCCGGCGATGCCCGGCAGGAGCTCGACGCGGTGACGAGCCAGCTCGGCCAGCACGGCCGCCGCGTCGCCGGGGTCGACGCCGGCGCGGGCGACGAGCGCCGTGGCCGCGCGGTAGAGCAGGCCGGACGAGACGCACGGGACGGCCAGCGCCTCGGCGACACGGCGGGCGACGGTCGACTTACCCGACGCGGCAGGGCCGTCGAGGGTGACCACGAAGTCGGGACCGCCCGCGCTCATCCGGCCTCGACCCCCACGCCCCACGACCGCAGGTCGTCGAAGAACCCGGGGTAGGTCTTGCCCACGCACGCCGGCTCTCGGATCGTCACGCCAGGCCACCGGGCGCCGGCCAGGGCGAACGCCATCGCCATGCGGTGGTCGCCATAGGTGTCGACCTCGACCCGCTCGGGCGGCGCCGCCGGTGGCACGATGCGCAGGGCGTCGCTGAGTTCCTCGACCGCGGCCCCGAACTTGCGCAGTTCGGTCGCCAGCGCCCTCAGCCGGTCGGTCTCCTTGATCCGGAGGTTGGCGACCCGCTGGATCTCCACCGGGCCATCGGCGGCCAACGCGAGCACCGCCAGCGTCTGTGCCTGGTCGGGCAGGTCGTTGAGGTCGAAGGTGCCGGCCCTCAGCCGGCATCCGGCCGCAGTGGTCAGCGTGGACGCCTCGGGCTCCCACCGCACGTCGCAGCCCATGCGCGCCAACACGTCGAGCAGCGCCTTGTCGCCCTGCTGGGAGGACGCACCGACGTTGTCGACCCGGACCCGACCGCCCGCCATCGCCGCGGCGCCCCAGGCGTAACCGGCGGCCATGGCGTCGCCCTCGACGCGGTAGCGCCGCGCGCGATAGCGGCCCGGGACCACGGTGAAGCGCGCGTACCCGTCGCGCTCGACCTCGACCCCGAAGGCGCCCATCACGGCCAGCGTCAGGTCGACGAAGGGTTTGGACTGCAGGTCGCCGGTCACCCGCACGGTGGTCGCGGCACGCGCATACGGGGACGCGATCAAGAGGCCCGAGAGGAACTGCGACGAGCGGTCGCCCGCGATGTCGGTCACGCCGCCCGGCAGCCCGTCGGCGTCGACGTCGACCGGGGGGTAGAGGCCGCCGCCCGCCGCCTGCACCTGCACGCCGAGCGCGCCCAGCGCGGCCACCAGGTCACCGATCGGGCGCTCGCGCATGCGGGCGCTGCCGTCGAGCCGGAAGCGGCCGTGGCCGAGCGCGACGGCGGCGGTCAAGAAGCGGAGCGACGTACCGGACAGCGCCAGGTCGAGTCGCGCGCCGGCGCTCGGCCAGCGCCCGTCCACCCCGACGACGTCGAGCTGGGTCGGGTCGTCGGCGTCCGGGCGCACGCGGGCGCCGAGCGCGCGCAGCGCGCCCTGCATGACGGTCGCGTCCTCGGCGACCAACGCGCCCTCGATCCGTGACTGGCCCTCGGCCAGCGCCGCGATCAGCAGGGCCCGGTTGGTGATCGACTTCGAACCCGGCACGGTGGCCGTGGCCTCGAGAGGTCCCCGGGGCGAGATCACGAAGCGGTCGGGGTACTTGGACATGACGTGGCTCAGGGTACCACCGCCGTATCCGGCGGCTGCGGACGCGCCGCCGCGGGGACGCCGCGTTGCAGCGCCCCTGCGCACGCGGCGCGCCGCGGCGTGCTACGATTCGTCGTTCGCGCGGATCGCTCCGCGCCCACGGTCCTGGGTAAAGGGACCGCATGGAGGACGTCGTGAAGAAGAACATTCATCCGAAGATGGTGCCCTGCAAGGTGATCTGCGAGGGCCAGGTCGTGCTCGAGACCTACAGCACGCGCCCCGAGGTCCACGTCGACGTGTGGTCCGGCAACCACCCGTTCTACACGGGCCAGCAGCGCTTCATCGACACCGAGGGCCGGGTCGAGAAGTTCCAGAAGCGCTTCGGTACGAGCTACCGCAAGTGAAGGTGGTGCGGAGCTAGCCGCACCACACGGCGGCTATCGCCGCCGCGTACAACGCCGCTCAACCCGGGACCCGCGCATGGACGCGGGTCCCGTCTCCTGGGCGGCTGACGACCTCGAGCCGCCCGCCGCGCCCCTCCACCCGTTCGCGCATCTGCCGCAGACCGAGGCTGCCGGCCGTCGTGACCCGGTCGCCGACCTCCCGTGGATCGAAGCCCACGCCGTCGTCCGCCACCTCGAGCTCGGCGCCGCCCGCGCCATCGCGCAGCGTGATGCGCACGCTGCGGGCGTTCGCGTGCTTCGCCACGTTGTGCATCGCCTCCTGGAAGATGCGGAAGAGCACCGCCTCCGTCTTGACCGACACGCCCTCGATCGGCACGAGTTCGAGCTCCACGCGGACGTCGTTCTGCTGACCGAAGTCGACGCTGTAGCGGCGGACCGTCTCCACCAACCCGAAGCGCTCGAGATCGATCGGACGCAAGGCGAAGATGCTCCGCCTAACCTCCCGGATCATCTCGCGGATCGTGTCCTTGGCGCGCCGCACTTCGGCCTCTGCCTGATCGGGGTCGCGCCGCAGGATGCGCGCCACCAGATCGAGTTTCAGGGCTGCGAACGCCAGCGACTGAGCGACGCCGTCATGGATCTCGCGCGCGATGCGCGCCCGCTCCTCGGCGATCGCGAGCTCCTCGGACTGCAGGTAGGCGTCGGCGTTGCGGACGGCCAGCGTCACCTGGCCGGCCAACAGCGCCAGGAACGGGAGGTTGATCGCGTCGAAGCGCTCGGGATCGGGGTGGGTCAGAGCGACCAGCCCGATGGTGTTCTGTGCGCCGGTCGCAGCGCCGTCACCGGCGAGCAGCGGTAGCAGCACCGCCGAGCCCGCGCCGCGGAGCAGCGGGTCACAGGCATCGTCCGCCAGGTCGCTGAGCCGGCCGACCACCTGCGCCTCGCCCGCCGCGGCGGCACGACCGATCACGCCCTCACCCATGCGCACCGGCGGCAGACCCGCCTTCGCTATCGCCGGGACGTCGCGTCCTACGGAGGCCCGCAGCTGCAGGCCGCCGTCCTCGTCGACCAGGAACACGCCGGCGCCCGCGGCCCCGCCCCGCGCCGCCATCTGCGTCAGGAGCGAGTCGAGGAGCCGCGCCAGGTTACCTTCGGCGCGGATGCTGCGGTCGACCTCGAAGAGCGTCAGCAGGTCGCGGGTCCGCGCCTGCACGGCCTCGGCGGCAGCGGCGAACTCGGCGGCGAGGATCGCCAGCGTCTCGCGCGCCTTGGGATCGGGGTCCTCGGCGAACCAGGCGTGCAGGCTCCCCTCGTGGCGACCGCCCCACACGAGCGGGTACGCGACCACCACGCCCTCGCCGCGCCAGCGTGCCTCGGTGGGCCCTGACGCCGCCCAGCCGCGATCGACCTGCCGCGCGTGGGCCTCGAGCGCCGGGCCCACGGCGCCTGGTTCGTGGTCGGAGGCGGTGATGCCCTGGCGTAGCACCAGCACGGCGGCCCGCGCCCCCGTTGCGTCGCGCGTCCCCTGCACGGCGGCGGCGACCGCCGCCTGCAGATCGGGGGCGGCCGCGAAGCGCTCGGTCACCCGCTGCAGCCCGCGCAAGAGCGCGAAGCTATCGCTGAGTTCGCGGTACAGGCGCTGCAACTCCTGCTGTGCCCGCTCGCGCTCGCGGAGCGCCTGGGCGATCCAGTCCAAGACGACGAAGGTGACGATGGGTCCGAGCAGCGCGTAGAAGAGCAGCTGCCCCCAGAAGCGAAACCCTGCGCCCCCCAACGGCAGCACGACGAGCTGGTGCACCAGCACCACCCCGACGATCAACGCGGGCAGCCACAGGCGCGCGAGCCGGACCTGGGCGTACAGCGACGTGCGGGCGCCACCTGCGGGCTCGGGGTCGGCGTGGGACATCCCCGCCATCCTAGCCCCCGGCCGACCGCGGCGCGCGCGGGCGCCGCGCGCAGACCGCGCACGGGCGCCGCGCGCAGACCGCGCACGGGCGCCGCGCGCAGACCGCGCACGGGCGCCGCGCGCAGACCGCGCGCGGGCGCCGCGCGCAGACCGCGCGCGGGCGCCGCGCGCAGACCGCGCGCGGCGGTACACTCGCGCCCATGACCGTGACGCCGCCCATCGAGCCGACCGATCCGAAGCCCGTCGAGGGACCGCGCCGCACGCTCGCCGTCGACGGGGTACAGGTGACGCTGCTGGGCACGGCCCACGTCTCGCGCCGCAGCGCCGAGGAGGTTGCCGAGGCGATCGACGGCGGGGGCTACGACGCCGTGGCCATCGAGCTCGACCCCGCCCGCCACGCAGCGCTCGCCGATCGCGAGAGTTTCGCCAGGCTGGACCTGTGGCAGGCGTGGAAGGCGGGGAAGCTGGGGATGGTGGCCGTCAGCCTGGCGTTGGGCGCGTTCCAGCAGCGGCTGGCAGACCAGCTCGGCATCGAGCCGGGTGCCGAGATGCGCCAGGCGATCGAGCGCTCCGGCGCCCACGGCCTGCCGCTGTGGCTGATCGACCGGGACCTCGGGGTCACGCTGCGGCGCGTCATCGCCAACGTCCCATGGTGGCAGCGCACCACGCTGCTCGTCGGCGTGCTCGGCAGCGTCGTCAGCCGCCAACCGATCGAGGAGGCGGAGATCGAGCGCCTCAAGGAGGGCGACGTCCTGGCGTCGACCTTCGCCGAGTTCGCCGAGGACGAGCGGCGGGTCTACGAGCCGCTGATTGCGGAGCGCGACCGCTACATGGCCGCACGGCTGCGGCAGGAGCTGTCGCGCGCCCGGCGCCGCGGCGCCCTGCCCGCATCGGTGCTGGTCGTGGTCGGGGCCGGTCACCTGGCGGGAATCGCGCAGGCGCTCGAGGCGCCCGACCCCGGTGAGGCGGCCAACGCCGAGGCGCTGCTCGGGCTGCAGCGCACGCCGCCTCCAGGCGTCACCAAGCGGGTCCTTCCCTGGTTGCTGGTGGTGCTGGTCCTGACCGGCTTCGCCATCGGCTTCGGCCGCGAACAGGAGCTCGGCTGGCGCTTGCTGCTCGAGTGGACCCTGATCAACGGTGGCCTCGCCGGCCTCGGGGCGGCGCTGGCACTCGGTCACCCTCTGACGGTGCTGGCGACCATGCTGGCCGCGCCGTTCACCTCACTCAACCCGATGGTCGGCGCAGGCTTCGTAGCGGCCGGCGTCGAACTCGCCCTCCGCCGCCCGCGCGTCGGCGACCTGGCCGAACTGCGGCACGCGGTCACCTCGCCACGCGGCTGGTGGTCCAACCGCGCCGCGCGGGCACTGCTGGTCTTCGTGCTGGCGACGACCGGGTCGGTCATCGGCACCTACCTCGCCGGGTTCCGCATCATCGAGCGGCTGGTGGGCTGACGACGCGCCCTGAAGTGCTTGCCCGTCAGGGCCGCCCTGAAGGGCGCGCCGCCCTAGAGGGCGCGCCCTCTAGGGCGCGCCGTCGAGCACCCACTGGGCATAGGCGTCGACGAGGGCGAAGGTCGAACGGCGGGCGCCGCTGGCCAGCAGGTAGTCGACGAAGTCCAGCAAGTCGGCCTCTTCCGACGCGGCGAAGACCTCGCCGCCCGACATGTCGGCGAAGCGCCCACTGCTGGCCGGAGGCAGCGCCTCCTCGGCCAGCGGAGCGGTGGCGCGCAACTCGGCCAGCCAGCGCGCCCAGACGGTGCTCGGGACGACCCCGAGGTCCCGCGCCGCGATCAGGGCCTGGCCGGTCTCGAGCGTCGTCGCGACCAGGCCGCGCCCGATGAGGCGGCGCACGCGGTCGGGCTCGCCGGACACCTCGAGGTCGCGCGTCGCACGCGCCTCCTGGCCGTCGCCGGTGGCGACGACCACCAGTGCGTAGCTACCGCTGGGCAGACGCTCGGGCAGCTCGATCTCCAAAAGGTCCAGCACGAAACCGATCGCCCCCGTGGGCACGTCCACCGACGCGGCGTCCGAGGCCAGCACGCCGCCCTCGGCGTCGACCAGTTCCACCGCGAGTTCGAGTCGTCGGGGCAGCGCGTCGCCCGGGGTACCCACCTCGAACACCACCGTCAGCGGGTCGCCGGGCTGGGCCGTCACGACGAGGGGGCCACGGCGCCCGAGGTTGAGCGTCGGCGGGTCCAGGATCTCGATCGGCGGGAGCGGCGCGCGCAGGGCCACCACCCGCGACTCGGCCTCACGGGCCCGCGCGGTGTCCGCCCCGGGGGCGCCCGGCTCCGCGGCGACGCGAAGGGCGTAGCGCTCGTACGCGTCGGCTGCCTCGGCCCGCAGGCCAGCGCGGTCGAGCAGGAATGCGAGCGCGAACGGCACGCCGATGGCGTCGGGGTAGTCGGTCTCGGCCGCGACCAGATCGGCGATCGCCTCGCGGTCGACCTCGGGATCGAGACGGACGGCCTCGCGGTAGTCGGCGAGCGCCGCCTCGAGGCGGTCGGTCACCACGCGGACGAGGCCGAGGTTGAAGCGGGCGATGTACTGGTTCGGATCGAGCGCGATCGCGCGCAGCGACGCCGCCTCGGAGCGCTCCAGCAAGCCGAGGAGGTACCACGACCAACCGAGGTTGGTCCAGTACAGGTCGCTGTCGGGCTCCAGTTCGACGGCGACGGCCAGCGCCTGCGCCGCGCCGAGGGCGTCGTCGCGGTCGAAGGCCAGGAACGACCTACGCTCGAAGACGTAGGCGAGGAATGGAGCGGCGCGACCGAGCGAGGCGAGCAGCCCGTCCTCGAGCGCCGCGTCCTCCAGCGCGTTGGCCGCGAACGCGGCGGCGACCAACGCGGCCGGCTCGGTCTCGTCGAGCAGGGCGCCGAGCGCGGCGCGGGCCGCTTCCGCGTCCGCGGCGTCTCCACTCGTCAGGCTGGCCGTGACGCGGTCAGCCGCGGCGGCCGCTCGCCCGTACGGGTACACGGCGGCGGCCGCGAACGCACGGTCCGCCTCGGCGTCCGCCCCGAAGCCGCGGGCCCAGGCACCGGCCCAGACGTCGGCGACCGGGGGACCGCCCTCCGCCCGCCAGCGCGCGAACGCCCTACCGGGCGCGTCCGGCTCGGACGACGACAGCGTCGCCATCGCGGCCAGCGCCGCATCGCCATTCCCGCTACCGGTCAACGCCGCCCTGAGGTCGTCGCGCAGCCGCGCATCGGTCGGATGCGGATCGACGAGGCCCTCGAGCAGCCCGAGGGCATCGCTCATGAAGCCGGCGCCGATCAGCGCGCGCGCCCGCGCCGGACCCTGGTCCGCGCCCGCGAGGTCGAGCGGCCGCGCGGGACGGGCCACGGTGCCGACCCAGCGCGCGACCTGCGGCGCCGCACGCGCAACCAGTAGATCCAGGTCGCCCATCGGCGCCTGGAACACCGCGCTGCGCAGCGCGCCGTCCACCGAGGCGATCAGCTCGAGGCGCAGGCCGTCGGCCGTGAAGGCGAGCACGCCGCTGACGACCACGGGCACCCCGACGGCGCCCGCGACGATGGCCACGCCGCTGCGGTCGTACGCGCCACCCGGCGTGACGCGCAACGGGTTGAGGAAGCCGCCGGGCACGACGACGGGCGGCACCAGCATCGGGGCGACCTCGGGCCCGAGGACGACGACGTCGGCCAGCGCCGCCGCGATGCGCTCGGCGACCGCCACGCCCACCACGGGATCCTGGCTGCGGAATGGATGGACGACGGCATCGACGGCCGCCGCCCAGGAGACGAGCGCGATGAGCAGCGTGACGATCAGGCGACGCGCCATGGGGCACCTCCGGGACTGCGGGTGACGCTAGCACGGGGCCGGTGAGAACCCTGGAGCCGTCCACACGGTCTGGTCTCTCAGCGGCGCGAGCACCGCTGACGCGCAGGCTCAGGTCAGCAGCGTCTCGAACTCGGTGAGCAGGTCGGCGGCGGCCTCGACGCTGCGCACCACGACCAGGATCGTGTTCTGGCCGGCGAGCGTGCCGACGATCTCCTCGCGGTCGAGCTTGTCGATGACGTAGGCGATACCGCTCGCGTGCCCCTCGTCGGTGTTGATCACCAACAGGTTGTCACCACGGTCGAGGTCGCGCACGAACAGCCGGAACCGCTGCGTCAACTCGCCGATGACGTCCACCTGGGCCGCCAATGGCGTGGAGCGGTAGCGGTGCTGCCCCGGACCCGCCGGCAGGCGGACGAGGCGCAACTCGTTGACGTCGCGGCTGATCGTCGCCTGCGTCACCTTGATCCCACGGCGTGCAAGGTGCTCGGCGATCTCGGCCTGCGTGGAGATGAACTCCTTCTCGACGAGCTCTTCGATCAAGCGCTGGCGGTACTCTTTACTCGGCATATGCATGCATGATACGCCATCACGGCGCACCGCGGGACGACATCGCCCGAAGCGACGCCGTGCGGCTAGCCAGAAGACGTTGGGCGCGCGACCGGGAGGCCCCGCGCCGGCCGACGTCAGTCCTCGTTTTCGCTCTCGAAACTGACGCGCGAGACGGTGAAGCTTGGCTCCTCGCGCCGTCGCTCCTCCACCACGGTGCGCTTGAGCTCGTCATACGTCGGGAGCTCGTCGCCCCAGCGCACCTCGCGCCCGAGCTCGAACTCGCGCATGGCGATGGAGACGGTGTTCTGCCGCGCCGCAGGCATCTCCTCGGCATCGAGCGTGCTCGGGATGCCGCCCTTGAGCTGCGCCGCCCGGCGGGCGACGATCATCGACAAGCGGTAGCGCGAATCGGTCAACGCCATGAGGCGGTCGTATCCTTCTTGTGCCACGAGGGTCCTCCAACCGTCCGCCGGCCCGGCTCGGGCCGAAAGGCGAACACGATGCTACCAGAGCCGAGGCGTTTCCGGGGCTACCGTGGCGAGGAACCCGTCGATCTCGTCGTCCGTGAGGCGCCAGGCGCGGGCGCGCTCGGCGGCCAGGACCACCCGCAGCGTCTCCGCCGCCTCGTCGAGGCGGTCGTTCACCACCACGTAGTCGAACTCGCGCAAGGCGCGGATCTCGTGCCGCGCGCGCGCCAGCCGCCGCTGGATCTTGACCTCGTCATCGGTGCCGCGACCGCGCAGCCGGCGCTCGAGCTCGGCCAGCGACGGGGGCGCGATGAAGACCATCACCGCCTCGGGGCGCGCCGCCTTGACCTGGCGGGCGCCGTCGAGTTCGATCTCGAGCAGCACGTCGCGACCCGCGGCGAGCGCGCTGTCGACCGGCGCGGCCGGCGTCCCGTACAGGTCGCCGACGTAGTCCGCGTACTCCAGCAGGGCGCCCTGCGCGATCATCCGCTCGAAGGCGGCACGGTCGACGAAGTGGTAGTCGACGCCGTCGGTCTCCGCGGGCCGGCGCGCGCGTGTGGTGGCGCTGACGGAGTACGTCACCAAGCGCAGCACGTCCACCGCCGCCGCGCGCAGGCTGCCCTTGCCGACGCCCGAAGCGCCGGTCATGACGAAGAGGATGCCGCGCCTGCCGCGCGCGGGTGCGTGTTCCATGGTTCCGCCTCGGGGCGACCCCGCCTGGAGGACGGCGCGCCCAGCGATCGCCAGATCACCGACGCCGACGGTAGCACGCGTCCGCACGCCGGACGCAGGGGCTTGCGACCGTCGTACGGAGCCCCCCCGCGATCGCGGGGGACCCGCCCCCCATCGGGTCCGCCGCACGCGGCCACCGGTGTTACGATGCTGTCCCGGGAGAAGGTGATACGGGTGGACACCAAGTTCGTCTTCGTCACGGGCGGGGTCGTGTCGAGCCTCGGCAAGGGCATCACGACCTCGAGCGTCGGCGCGCTGCTGCGCGCCCGCGGGTACCGCGTCACGGCGGTCAAGATCGACCCCTACATCAACGTCGACGCAGGCACCATGCGCCCGTACGAGCACGGCGAGGTGTTCGTCACCCACGACGGCGCCGAGACCGACCTCGACATCGGCACCTACGAGCGCTTCCTCGACGTCGACCTCGAGCGGCGCAACAACGTCACGA
>Ga0209498_1001304_pt1 | contig 15323 bp, 9 predicted proteins | sample WalLakDeSediment_FD_184131 | JGI IMG/M metagenome (GOLD analysis project Ga0209498, IMG submission 184131) | Lake sediment microbial communities from Walker lake, Nevada to study Microbial Dark Matter (Phase II) - Walker Lake 11/02/13 Deep... | ecosystem: Environmental > Aquatic > Freshwater >... | reverse complement strand
TACAAAGGGGCGTGGCACGGAAGCATGGTGCGTTTGCGATATAACATAGATCGAGCGGAGCGGGATTTCTACGATACAGGTTTCTTTGAGGAAGCCGGACCCATTACGGAACTTATCCTCCTGGAATTAAAAACCGCTTTTCCTCAGTTGTATCTATGGACCCAGCAGTACAAGGATGCTGTTCTGCATGGGAGTCTCTCCATGAAAGATGCTGTTGAGAAGTTTCTTCAAAACCATGTTGTACGATCCTATCGAAAGGTTATCCCATAAGCCAACCAGGACGATAAGTCTTGCTTACATATTGATTGGCTTCATCTGGACTTTCAAATCGTAGGTTCGAAGCATCCCAATAGAGCTTGCCGCCGAGTCGGATGGCAATGTTTCCCAAAAGGGCCATTTCCGTTAAAGGTCCGGCATAGTCAAAATGAGCTGAGGAAGCTGACCCTCCTTTACATGCCTGGATCCAGTCCAAGTAATGTCCATTCGATCGCGGGATGGTCTTTGGAGGACGTTGATACGACTTCATAAGGCTTTCTGGAAGCAATCTTGGCCCTTCGCCAAAGGTACCGCAGATCAGTTTTCCCTTGTCTCCCACAAACAATACGCCTCCGTATTGGTTTCCCATGGCTCGACCGGCTTCCAGTTCTTCTGGGCGTTTGGGAAGCAATCCTCCATCATACCAGGTTACATGGACAGGCGGTCTTGCGCCTCTGGCGGGAAAATCATAATGAACCATACTGGCCCAAGGAAAGCTTTCACGATTGTGACCACTCGAAGACGCTTCTACGCTAATGGGCGCATCGAGATCCAAGGCAAAGAAAGGAACGTCAAGGGTGTGGCAGGCCTGGTCTCCCAGGGCTCCGGTTCCAAAATCCCACCATCCACGCCAACGGAAAGGCGCATAGGCTGGATGATAAGGCCGATATGGAGCAGGACCCAGCCAGAGGTCCCACTCCATCCCGTGCGGGACAGAAGTCAGTTCCTGGGGGCGGTCCATACCTTGAGGCCAAATCCCAGCCGGAAGGGGAGTCCATGCATGGACTTCTTTGACAAAACCAATGGCACCGTCTTGGATCCATTCCTTCACAAGACGTATACCTTCGCTGGAATGTCCTTGATTACCCATTTGCGTGGCAACTCCTGCCTCTTTGGCGGCCTGAACAAGAATACGCGATTCTTGGACCGTATGGGTGAGAGGTTTTTGACAATAGACATGTTTGCCACACTGAATGGCAGCCCAAGCTATGGGTCCATGAAGATGGTCAGGGGTCGCGATCATGACGGCATCCAAAGTCTTTTCCCTATCCAGCATCAAACGAAAATCTTTGTATCTACGAGCTTGGGGATATGCCTGAAATACAGGTCCCGCATGGTTTTCATCAACATCACACAAGGCTATGATATTTTCACTTTGAATGTTCTTGAGATCCACCGCTCCCATACCACCGATTCCCACGGCAGCCACATTCAATTTTTCGTTGGGTGAGATCGATCTAGTTCTAGCAATGCATCTGCTTGGCAGGATACTACATAGGACGGGCCCCAGGCCCGCCCTGGCAGTTGACTCGAAAAACGTACGTCGGGTCATGAAACCATCCCTTTGGGAATCTCTCACCATCTTCCTCGACTTTGTCTGAGGATTGAGATCAAAAGCCAAAATCCCATCAATCCGGCCACCAGGAAACCCACAAGCCCTAGAATGGGAATCTCATGCCATAGAGGAGGCACTCCTGACAAAACCATCAAGGCAGAACCCACGATCAGGGATGCCAGAACAAGGCCAAACGTAATACGATTACTGATACGGTCATGGGTCTCAAACATGGGTTCAAGTCCTTGATGCTCATAAACGATTCGAAGATCTCCACGTTTCATCTGTGTAACCAAATCAAGTACCTCGGAGGGAAGATCCGTCAAGACCCCAAAGAATTCCAAAGCCTTTGTGGAGAGAGCTTCTGCCATCTTCCACGGCTTCAGGCTTTCCAGATAAATATGTCTCACCACATTGCTCGCTTGTTCCACTGCATTGAAGTCTGGATCCAGATTTCTTCCAAGTCCTTCGACGGTAGTTATCGCTTTGACAAGGAGGAATAGATCTGGAGGAATACGCATCTGGTGCCGAGACGCGATATCCAAGGATCGCCTAAGAAGCTTTTCCAGTTCAAGATCCTCCAAGGGACGATACACATTTTGATCCATGAATGTCAGAACGTCCCGCTGAAGTTGACGTCTATCTGGAGGGTCGTCTGTTTCGGTAATACGCAACAGCGCCTTCGTCACTCTGACTTCATCGTGCTCAGCGATGCCCGAAACCAGATCAGCCAATGCGTTTCTGGTCAGTCTATCGATCCTACCCATCATGCCAAAGTCCACAAAACAGATTCGATTATCAGGAAGAACAAAAAGATTCCCCGGATGAGGATCGGCGTGAAAGAAGCCATGGACAAAGATCTGTTTGAGTACAAGATCGAATCCTCTTTGGGCAATCAATTTTTTATCCAAACCCGACTCAGTGAGTAGCTCCAGGCGGGAAACCTTCACCCCTTCAATATGTTCCATGGTTAAAACTTTGGATGTGGTGAGTTTTCTGAAAACCTTTGGTACTTTCAGGAATGGTTCTTCCTTGAACTGCCAGTGGAAACGTTCGATATAGGAAGCCTCGATATGGTAGTCCATCTCGTCTGACAGTGTGTCTGCGAATTCCTGGACAATTCGAGTGGGACTGTAGATGTTCAGGAAATCTAGGCGCCATTCCATAAGTTGAGCGAGATGTAACATGATCTCAAGATCCATCTCAACGACTTCCTGAATCTCCGGGCGCTGCACTTTGACAACCACTCGCTCTCCAGTCTTTCTCAAACGCGCTTTGTGAACCTGGCCAAGAGAGGCGGATGCCAGGGGCTGGTCGTCAAATTCATCGAACAAATCATGAATGGTAGATTGCAGTTCTTCTTCCAGAATCCGTCTGACATCTTCGGAAGGAAAAGAAGGAACGTTATCCTGAAGTTTGACCAGCTCGTCAAGAAATTCATGGGGCAGGAGATCCGGACGAACCGATAAGATCTGTCCCATTTTGATGAAGGTCGGGCCCAATTCCTCTAAAGCTCGCCTGATTCTCTCAGCTCGACTCATCATTTCTATGCGTTCCTTACGCTGACGTGAAATCATATTAAGCCCGATTTCAATCGCCGAATCTATGTTCAGGGAATCAATCAGATCGCCAAAGCCGTATTTGAATAGAACCCGAAGAATGTTTTGATAGCGATTTACGTGTCTATAGGTCCTCTGGATAACCCCAATGCGACGTTTTGGTGACACAATCAACCTTTCTTCCTGGATCTATTCTGTAGTCAACAAATCTCTGTACGATGTGACGTCTGACTCAAAGGTACATATTCAGTGAACCCGATCCGAGCTTAGATTATAGCCGGCTGGCGAGGAGTGCGTGAATCGGCTGGGCGGGTTCAGGGGCGGCCCGACCACCGAGCTTGAGCTCGGTTCCTCGGGCCGTTCCTGTCCGGCCAGGCTCGCATCATCAAGATTCCAGCGAGCCGAGCATGAGCCAAGACGATTCATGCATTCCTCGTCCTGCTGAGTTCAAGCCCTCGATCAGATCGGGTTCACTGAATGTTTACACTCAAAGGTTATAGGTTATGCAGATCAAGAGTCAATCATATCCTTTCATGCATTTGTCGAAGGGTGCATGAATCCCAAGAAATATATCTTTTCGGAACCAGAAAGAGACGCAAGCCCTTGCCCAGATTGGATTCACCAAATGTATACTTCTCCTCTTTTCCCCTATAATGGATTGAGTTGTGAAGATTTCATTGCATTCTAGTTGTATTAGAATTGTCGTCATCGCTTTATTCCTATGTAGAGCTCAATTCTCATGCGCATGCAAATATAATGTGCGGGATGTGGGTTTCAGCGAATTGGGTTTTCAAACCTATCTACTCCTTGTTTTTGTGGATAGCCAGACTTCAACATCTTTGCTTCAAAAGATCGAATCTGCGGCTTTCGCCACACTATTGCATACCAATATCAAACAAGAGACGGTAGATATTCATTCCGCATATTCAGCCAGATATTTGAAGTTTCTTCCCGAACATCTAATAGATTCTTTACCTGTCATGGTGATATTGGATTGCCAGGAAAAGGCAGCCTACCACATCCATACATCCGGGGCATGGCAGGATGAGATTTGGAATCTTATGGATAGAATCAGAAGTACACCCCGCAGAGAAGAGCTTTTGAATGCTTTGGTGCAATCTTATTGTGTCTTGCTTTTTCTTGAAGGAGAAGACCCACAGGAGAATAAAGATATACACTCAATTCTGGACGAAACCATGGAGGCTGTTGGCGGACATATGATCCACCTTCCCAAGAAGGTGGCAGATCCCCCTCGCAAGATCTCAGTGCCACGAGATGAACGGGAACAGGAGGAGATTCTCTTTTGGAGCATCGGACTATCAGATCCATCGCAGACATCGAATCAAGGAGCTGCGGTCTGCGTCCTCTATGGAAGAGGACGTGTATTGGAGCCTGTTTTGATGGGAAACAAGATTACCAGAGATCGTTTGATCCGTTTGATTTCTTTTGTGGGTCAGGATTGTGAATGCAGCCTCGATCGCGACTGGATTTTAGGCAGGTCCTTGCTTATGGAATGGACGCCTGAGCATGGAGCCAGAATTACCCAGCGATTAGGTTTTGATCCGGATCATCCCATGGTTCGAGCCGAAATGCGTCGGATCCTGTCATTTGGCACGTCGTCGTCATGGCATTTGGATGATTCCACTGGTGTTGCGGGTGGATATACTGAAATTATGATTGATTTTGACGAAGAGGACGGTATACCATTCCCCATCGAATATCCGAAGGCTTTATCAGGCTTTGGATCTTCTTCCATGGATGATGCGATGGGCCCCGATCCCTTTAGATGGCTTTGGGTGCTATCTCTTTGTATTGCGGCAGTTGCATTGTTTGGAGGAACTCTTATCCTCTGGTTTTCCCACAGGAGAGATATATGAATCTTCTTCTCTTGGTATGTAAAGAAATTCTTCAAAGGAGATGGAACTTCTTATTGAGTTTGTTGGGAGTGACTCTGGCAGTCACATTGTTCGTCTTTTTTGTCACCACAGGACAGGCATCTAAACGGGAAACCACAAGATTGATGAGGGATATGGGCTTTAATTTACGAATCATACCCATAGAAACCGACATGTCAGAGTTTCTTATGCAAGGATTTGCCATGGAAACCATGCCTCAATCCTATGTCGATCAACTGGCCTCACATAGGCATATCTCCTATGCCCATCTTGTGGCCACACTGCAACAGCGTGCATATTGGAAAGACATGCAAATTATTCTGACTGGAATAGCTCCAGAGGCTCAGCAGGACGACAAAATCAAATCACCTATGGGTTTTATTGTTCCACCAGGAAGAATCTATGTGGGATTTGAGGTCGCTAGGCGTCTGGAACTCCAGCAAGGGCAGACAGTAGACTTCTGGGGATCGTCATTCATTATAGAGAAATGTCTTTCCGAGACCGGTACCAGTGACGATTTAAGAATCTACGGGGATTTGGAGGATATCCAAATGTTGCTTGACATGCCTGGAAAAATCAATGAAATTAGGGCTTTACAGTGCCTGTGTCTCCTCCCTGGACGCGACACAGTGGAGGAGCTCCGTGAGCAATTGGCAGAAGCCCTTCCTAATGCCAAGGTTATCCTTCTTCAAACCATCGCAGAAACCCGGCGCAACCAACGTATTCTGGTGGAGAGATACTTCGCTTTACTCCTGCCACTTATTCTTGTTGCATGTGCCGCGTGGACAGGTGTTCTAGCCATGATGAATGTAAGGGATCGCAGAGTAGAGATAGGACTGTTCCGAGCTTTAGGCTTTAGCTCGTTCAAGATCGCCTTTTTGTTCTTATTTCGAGCGTTTCTCTTGGGAATCGTAGCTTCTGTTTTGGGCTTTTCTCTTGGGACCATCCTTTCCTTGAGTTTTGGACCGGGAATCTTCAAGATTACGGCCAAATCCCTTGAACCCATGTGGATTCTATGTTGGTTCTCTATGCTGGGAGCACCCGCCTTTTCAGCTCTTTCCAGCTTCATGCCTGCTATGGCCGCCGTAGCACAAGATCCTGCCATTGTATTGAAGGAGGGTCAAGCATGATTCAATGCAGTAATCTCAGAAAGACATACAGGAAGGGTAGGGTCGAGATCCATGCCTTGGACGGAGTGAATTTGGGAGTTACTCAGGGGGAATTCGTCGTGATTCGAGGACCGAGCGGTAGTGGGAAAAGCACCCTTCTTTTCACAATTGGAGGCATGTTGCATCCAACATCAGGAACGGTGGAAGTGACCGGAGTAAATTTAGCCGCGATGCGCGGGTCAGCATTGGCCCGTTTCCGAGCGAATCATATTGGCTTCGTCTTTCAGATGTTTCATCTTGTCCCATATCTAACGGTCCTGGAAAACGTCCTCTTGGCCGCGAAAACACCCCATAGGGGTGGAACGATGGAGCGGGCTAAGAGTCTTCTTGAGCATTTGGGACTTATTCATAGATTGAAACACCTACCATACGAACTCAGTGCTGGAGAACAACAACGGGTTGCTATAGCTCGAGCCCTGCTGAATCAACCGCTGCTTCTTTTGGCTGACGAACCCACAGGGAACTTGGACCCACAAAATGCGGAAGAGGTCATGAGGCATATGAAGGATTTTCACGATTCCGGTGGAACCGTTCTGATTGTCACCCATGAGAAGGAACTTCCCATCAAGGGAAACCGCGTCCTCGAATTGAGCGAGGGTATAATCCATAAAGACATGGACATGGACATGGCTCAAAGGAGAGATAATGTCACATTGTAAGGATTCCATATCTCGTTGGAGCTTAATCTTTCTAGCAGCCGTCATGTGTGGAACCTGCTATGCAGACTGGCCCACCTACAGATATGATAAGACTCGTAGTGGGGTCACATTGGACCGTTGCCCTGCATCCCCTTTTGAGCGCTGGTCCTTCCATCCCATCCATCCCCCGAAGTCCGCCTGGTATGCTCCTTCCGAAGAATTGCCCCGCATGCATTATGATTCTGCTTTCCATGTTGCCATAGGAGATGGGATGGTTTTCTGGGGGTCCTCTGTGGATTACGCCATGTATGCCCTGGACCTGCAGACGGGGAATATTTCATGGTCATTCACCACGGAAGGTCCCATTCGATTTGCTCCGACATTCTGTGGGGGTATACTTTGGTTCGGATCAGACGATGGCTTCGTCTATTGTCTTAAAGCAAGGGATGGACAGCTCCAATGGAAGAGACGCATAGGGCCCGGCCCGGATAGACTTTTAGGGAACGGCAACATGATTTCCCGTTGGCCTGTGCGAACAAGCGTGCTATTGGATGAAGACATTCTCTATGTAGGTGCGGGAGTTTTTCCTAACGAAGGGATATATATCCTCGCGTTACGTGCCAAGGATGGAGAACTTCTATGGTCCAACAACGCCATGGGTGATCAATCTCATGCCTTGGATTTCGGTGGTTTTTCTCCACAGGGTTATTTGCTCGCCTCGACCACTTCACTCTTTGTACCTTCCGGCAGAGCCATGCCTGTGCTTTTTGACAAAAGAAACGGAGCATTCAAGACTTGGCTTTCATCAGGTGGAAAGGTTGGCGGCGCGTGGACGCTTCTGGCCGATCAAGGTTTGATCGCAGGCATAGACAGGTCAGGGACTCCGGCCAAAGTATTATTTGACGCGGAAACCGGGAGCAGGAAAGGAGATGCTTATGCTTGGTTCCCCGGTCTCGAACTGGCAGTCACACCTTCTGTTGCATTCGCGGTAACTCTTGATGGAGTTTTTGCCATCGATCGCGAACTCTATCCAAGAATCAGTGCTCAATTGGATTCCATTGTCAAGGAAAGAGAACAACTTCATGCCGAGATAGTAAAGCTGCGAAACATACTGAGAACTGCCCATGGTGAAGAGGCCCGCTCCATAGAACGCCGCCTGTCTGACATAGCCAGCAAGATATCGGAGACAAAGGAAGAAGAAGCAAGATTGAAGAACACGACATGCAGATGGGTCTATCCTCAACGGGACCTCCATACTCTGATTGTCTGTGGATCTTCGGTCTTGGTTGGAGGCGATGGTTGTGTCTTTGCTTTGAGCAGGTCTGACGGACATCTATTGTGGGAATCGAAGGTAGATGGTCAGGCCTTGGGATTGGCTTTGGGAAATGATTCCTTGATCGTAAGCACGGATATTGGATCTATTCATTGTTTGGGCTCCAAGAGGGTTTTGAGAAGAACACCGCACATGGTACGACAGGATCGGACGCGCACATTTCCCACAAAGTCTCTTGGAACATCCACGATGGCACAGATCGCCAGATCTATTCTCAAAGAGACAAAGATCCGCCGAGGTTATTGTCTCTGTCTGGGGGCGGGAGATGGCCGTATTGTCTGGGAGCTCTGTCGCCATACGAATCTCAAGTTCTTGATCTTGGAGTCAGATCAAGGAAAGAGAGAGAATATAACGGCTATTTTTCAATCCATGGGATTGTATGGGAATCGGGTTGTTCTCGCTGATTGGTCTTTGGTGGATTTGCCTGATTACTTCGCTGATTTGATCATATCACCTGACTTGATCGTGAATGGAAAACTCGATGTGGCGGCAAGCCAAATCCAGCGTTTGCTCAAACCTTGCGGCGGCACCCTCGCACTGGGAATTCCCAGGGGAAGAGTGTCCGGGACGTTATCTGTTGAGTTGGAGGAAGTTAAAGCTTGGTTGGAGTCCGCTGACATGAAGCCCATATTTCGTGAGGATCGAATAGCGTCGTGGATGATCTTTACAAGGGGCAAACTTCCAGGAGCTGGAGAATGGACCCATCAGTATGCCAATACCCGGAATACGGCTTGTTCCGACGACGAATTGGTTCGTTCCCCTTTGCAGGTCCTTTGGTTTGGAGAGCCAGGATCTCTAGACATGGTGGATCGTCATGCCCGAAGCGCAGCCCCCTTGTCCATGGACGGAAGACTCATCATTCAAGGTGGAGAAGTCCTGATGGCATATGATGCTTACAATGGAACGGCTTTATGGCGCCGCGATATTCCTGGAGCGGTTCGTGTTCGTGTTGATGTAGATGGAAGTAACATGGCATTGACAAGAGAGGGTTTGTTTGTGGCTTGCTACGATCGATGTCTACATGTGGATCCTGCCACCGGTAAGGACCTTAACGTTTTTCGTTTGCCCCCCAGGAAAAAAGGCCCGTCCGCCAGATGGGCTTACGTTGCGATCCAGAATGGTCTTCTTATCGGCTCGCGATCAGATGCGCTTGTGGCAGATTATGCTGATTTATGGAAGGTACTTTCCAAAACCGGGGAATGGATGGCCCCTGAAGATATGCCTGCAGAATATAGGAGTATATACCGGAGCCGACTCGCAAGCTTTGTGGAAGAATTCCCTGGACCCAGCGATGCAGCCAGATCTCACATGCATCGAGCAGGCACATTGTGGCGCAACATGGCCATTTGGCCTGGCTGGGGCAGGGAAGATACTCCGGCGGGCACCATGGCGAGTCGTACGTTTGTCAGTGAGGCTCTCTTCGCCTTCGATCTAAATAAAAAAGATCTCCTTTGGGTCAGAGAAGATCTTAACGTGCATCACCCCTCGATTTGTATTTCCGAAGATATCATCTATTTCCTGGACATAGTCAGAGACAAAGCTCAACAAGAAGAGGCCAAGGAAGAACGACGTGCTCTCATTGAAACGGGGATCTACGAATTCGATGAGCAAATTGGAGATAGCGCTGATTTGTCTGATGTGAGACGGCTTGTCGCTCTCCATGCACGAAGCGGTGACATGCTTTGGGAGAGGGTGGTTGACCTTGCGGGGTGCGGAGGCTCTAAGGTGGGTGTCGCTATGCAAGACGGCGTCTTGCTCTTCTTTGCCCATTACAGCAATCATGATCGTTCCGCTTTTGAGGAGGGTAAGTTGAGATGGCGTCGCATTCTGGCCATGGATGCAGATTCCCAGAAAATATTGTGGTCGCGTCCCCTCAATTATCTTCGTCGTCCCCTTGTGGTACAAGACAAGATCATAATTGAACCTAGGGCATGTTCCTTAAAAACTGGCCACATTCTATCCAGAATTCATCCCATTACTGGATTGGAAACGCCGTTCGAGTTCTTGCGTCCTGGCCATAGTTGTGGAATTACATCCGCTTCACTTCATACCCTTTTTTATCGATCTTACTGCACAGCAATCTATGATCTGGAGACGGACGAAGGGCTCACCCTTTTTGGTGGAATCAGGCCTGGATGTTGGGTAAATCTGATTCCCGCCAATGGTCTTCTGCTTTTTCCCGAAGCGAGCTCCGGATGCACATGTTCCTTCCCTTTGAGATGTAGTGTGGCCATGAAACCTACGCGCGATCCCTCCTCCAAGCCCTGGAACGTTTTTATTGGAGATGGTCCACAAGCTCCGGTACGACATCTCGCCGTGAATTTAGGTTCTCCGGGGGATACGAGGGACGACTCGGGTACTTTATGGTTTGCCTATCCAAGGCCCAAGTGCTGGTATGGTATAAAGCTCGATTTAGAAGAGGAATTCGATTCAGGATGTGGGTTCTTTCAAGGGGACCTCCGTCTTTTGGAATCTGCATCCATGGATCGGCCGTGGCTGTACGCTTCAGGGGGCCTGGGATTGAATCGAATTTCTCTTCCCTTGAACAACCAACCGGGACGGGAAGAGATAGATATGTTCTATACAATTCGTATGGGTTTCAAAAGCATGGATGGAGACGTGATCGGACAACGACGCTTCGATGTGTTTCTGAATGGGGAAAAGGTATTTGAGAATGTGGACATCAAGAGAGACGGGGATTCCTGCGGAATCCTAGTCAAGGAGATCCCGAGTGTGTTGGCGAGGGGAAACGTTCGTCTACAGTTTTTTCCTAAGAACCCTTCCACGGGCAAGGAGCATGTTCCAATACTTCACTGGATAGAAGCTATTCGGGAAGAGAGACTCCCTCGGTCAGCGGCAGCATTACCTCGTCAAAGGAGATTTTAATGAGATATCGAAAGGTATCTTTCCTCTTATTGTCTTCCGTGTTTATTTCATCTTTCCTGGTGGGATGCAAGAAAAAGCAGTCTTCTCATTCCTCTGAATCATCTCGAGCTACATCGCGTTCAGTCGCCGATTCCAAAACGTTTGCTTCAGGATCTCAAGTGAAATGGAAAGATCCTTTGGCTATGGTCGTGGATGTGAACGGCAAAAAATTGACCCAAGGTATGATGGATGAGAGAATACAGGACATCCTGCGATCCGAAGGATGGGACAAATCACCAGATCCTGTTCAGGATCGTATGCGCAAGCGCTTGGAGCAGGATGTCATCGCCAACTTCATCGTGGAATCTCTTCTTATCCAGGAATCGGAACAAAGACAAGAGGAAATAGGCGAGGGAGATATAGATGGCGCTTTGAATGAGATCGAATCCACGTTGCCTGATGGAATGACGTTGGACGATTTCTTACGGCAAAGAAAGACGACACGAGAACAAATCGGCTTGGACAGGGAGTTCATCCAGAGATTGAGAATCAGCAAACTTCTGAAAAGTGCTGCGGAAAAGGCGTCCCAGCCAACAGAGGAGGAAGTGCTAGAATATTTTGAGGCGGAGAAAAAAAACATGATTTTCCCTGCATCGTTTCATGCCAGACACATTCTTTTTCGTGTTTCAAACCAATCCTCCCCGGAGAAAGAATTGGCGCAACGGAACGCTGCGGAAGAGACCCGTGAATTGCTCCTCGCCGGTGTTCCGTTCGAGCAAGTGGTTCTCAGTCACTCGGAATGCCCATCCAAGGAGCAGGGGGGTGACCTGGGCAGATTGACCCGGAGTCCTTGGGGCGAAACTTTCGATCAAGCTTGTTGGACACAAGACATAGGAGCTATAGGGAATATTGTGGAAACCAATCATGGATTTCACATTATCCAAGTCATAGAGCGGTTTGATCAAAGGGAGCGAACGTTTGAAGAGGTAAGGGATCAAATTGGCACGGTGCTGCTCAGAAGAAAAGAAGCTCCATTAATAGATGAGTTCATTGAAGAGCTGAAACAAAAGGCCACCATCCTTTACGCGGAGCTGGAATCATAGCAACAAGCCGATAAGAGTCTATAGCCTTCCAGCAAGCCAATGGATACCTCGCTCCAGAACTCTGATGAAATTGGGATGAGACCAAGCTTGGTTGTCATGCCCCAATTGCAGGCAGAACACCCTGGAGAATGCATGTTGACGGGTCCATCCGATGGACGCCATGCTTTTGGGATTCTCCGCCCTCAATAGGACATTTGAATTGTTATCAGGGCTTCCATCGATGGTATATGTTTCTTCGATCATTTCCCAGGAAGACATACCTTGAGTAATGGGATGATCGATGTCTGAGACAAGAACTTTAAGTTTTTCATTGGGAAAATAGCCGAAATGCTTTCGCTGAGATAACCCTGTTACCTTTGTCCAATAATCCCATTCCGGAAAAGCGAGCAGGGCGTGGTGGAGAATGAGAATTCCTTGTTTTGTGTCTCCTAGCTCCTCCAATGCTGATTTAGTGTTTTTTTCGCACCAGCCCGGTTCTTCTCCAGTAGGAGTTGCCATATGAAAGTGATAGAAAACCACAGCGTCATAAAAGAATCTAATATCCTGGGGACTGCTGACAAAATCCTCCATATGTTGAATAAAAGGTTTGATATGTTTCAGTGTTTCGAATAGGTTTTGAAAAGGAATCACCTCATGAGGGTGACTTCCTGTTACCACCGCAACGTTTAGAGATTGATTCATGGAAACATCTTCCCTTATGCATGCCTGTTTGCGTCGCTCACAAAGGCATATTTCATCTGGAGTTGCGCATGGGAACGCCTACTCGGCAACTGTAAATATTCAGTGAACCCGCCTAGACGATTCACGCACTCCTCACCTGCCGGCTAGAATCTAAGCCTAAATCGGTTTCCTGAATGTTTACCTCGTGGATCCTTTTTATTAGATAGCCTATCATATAAAGGATATATCTTGCAGAATCGAGGTCATGTTTCATCCAGGAGCGGGAGGACTTACAACGATCCCATGGATGCCTGCTTGAGATCATCTGGAGGTTCCTATCTTATCCATATCATGATGGATCTATTTTATAGTTTTCGGTTGGTCTGCTACATTCTGTGCGTAACGCTGGGTTGCGTGGATACTTTGAACGCCTCTTGGACGTTCATGGTCTACATGGATGCTGACAACAACTTGGAACCATGGGCCTTGGAAGATTTTCTTGAAATGGCTGAAATTGGCTCCAGTGATGAGCTTTCCATCGTGGTTCAACTTGATCGCTCTTCAGCATATGATACGAGATACGGGGATTGGACCACATCGAAACGGTTTTTGATTGAACATGGAATGGCCCCCTGGCCAGAGAGTGCCTTGATGGACCTGGGTGAAACCAACAATGGCGATCCTCGGACCTTGATTGATTTTATGGTGTGGGCCATGAACACATTTCCTTCCGATCATTTTGCTCTTGTTCTCTGGGATCACGGGGATGGCTGGAGAGGCCCGAAAACCCCCTCAAATCCAGTAAGATCCATTGGATACGATTCCTCTCACGGTGGAGACACCTTGACAATGGATGAGTTGGACTTTGCGTTGCTGACATCGCAACAAGTCACGGGAAAATTCTTGGATCTCATTGGATTTGACGCATGCCTGATGGGTATGGTCGAAGTGGCCACGGTCGTGGCACCCTACGCGGGATATATGGTTGCGTCCCAAGAAGCTGAACCAGCAGAGGGGTGGCCCTATCATCTTTTTCTGGGGGATTTAGCCACTTCTCCCGGCTCTCTTACCGCGAGAGAACTTGGCGGGACCATCGTATCCAGCTTTGTGGGCATGTATGGCAAAGACCCACCGGTCACGTTGTCCTGTATTGATCTGGGAATGTTCAAGGAATTGGATTTGCCAGGACTAGTAGATTCCTTGGCCAGATCCCTGGCTCCGGTGATAGACCAAGATTGTCTCCGCTTCTCTCGAAGCGGATCTGAAGTCCAGTCCTTCTATGATCCTGAGTCCGTGGATCTATATGATTGGGCGTTATGGGCAAGCCAGGTTTTCCCCACCCCTTCGGTCATGAATGCCGCTTCGGAACTCATGGATGCGCTTTCCTCCAACAATAAGGCATGTGTTGCCGCTTGCCAGTACTCAGACGATTCACTGGCTGGTTCACATGGACTTTCCATCTACTTTCCCAGAGAACGTATGAATCTTACCTATGGTGATACAGCCTTCGCTCATTTGACCTATTGGGATGAGCTCATCGATACTCAATGTGTTTTTTTCCCTAAAGGGAGAGTGCTGCTCCTGGATGACGACATGGGAAATTTTTATGAGGACTATTTCGTGGAATCTCTGAATGCTCTTCGCATTCCCTTTGACATCTATGATCCCATGGAATATGGGCCCCTTGAGTCTTCCATTCTGGATCTATATCGAGGAAGGGATAAAGCTGTAATCTGGTTTACGGGAGATTCATTCTTCAATACCTTGACTGAATGGGATCAGCAGATTCTAATGGATTTCTTGGCCCAAGGAGGGCGGTTATTCTTAACCGGCCAGGATATCGGATTTGATATCGCATCCACTTCATTTTATACGGATGTCCTCCAAGCTCGTTATGTTCTGGACAATGCGAATCTCCATAGGATCGAGGGAAAAGAGAACGACATCATCGGCCACGGTCTGTCCTTTGAAATCTTTGGAGGGGATGGTGCCAACAATCAAAGATATCCCAGCGTCATCGATTCTTTGGGTTTTTCTACCCTTTTTCTTGAATATGAGGGGCAACAAGGAGGGGCAGGATCATATGCGTGTTATGGTGCCGGCCGTCTGGCATATCTTTCCTTTGGTTTTGAAGGTATTTCATCTCTGGAGAATCGAACCTTGCTCCTGAGTAGGATTATGAAGTATTTGGAGCGGGCTCAAGAGGAAGAGGGTTGGATTCTTGTTGAGTCCGACAGTCCAATCCAGGGATGGGCTCACTATGGCAAGATCGATTCAATTGACATGGCTGCTGTTGCGCTGGAGCCATCAATCCTCTCAGAGATCTTCATGGGACACTATGTGACTGATTCCCACTGGTGGTCCGCAATGGCTCTCGTCAATCCTGCCCATGCGACATCCTGCCATGCGGAGATCTTCCTATATGACAATCAAGGCGTGTCGTTGTCTCATAAAGTGATTCCTCTTGAGCCTCGAAGCAAAAGGACCTTTCTCTTCAGGGAGTGGGTGGG